>WNGI01015520.1_pt1 | contig 9995 bp, 9 predicted proteins | sample 5400621 | NCBI WGS metagenome assembly WNGI01 (sample SAMN13153374, study PRJNA577476) | soil metagenome | isolation source: 20 cm soil or saprolite under Garry oak tree replicate 1 | place: USA:California | collected 2016-06-15 | reverse complement strand
GAGCATGCCGAAGATCGCCAACTACCTGCGCGACGGGCTGAAGGCCAGGACGGTGGCCGTGCTGTGGGTGAACAACGACTTCGGCAAGGGCGGGCGCGACACCTTCGTCAAGGAGATGGCCGCGCGCAACATCAAGGTCGTCAGCGACGTCTCGACGGAATCCGGGCAGATGGACTTCGCCGCCGACGTGGTGAAGCTGAAGGGCGCGAACGCCGACGCGATCTTCGTCTACACCAACGAGGAGGAAAGCGCGCGCTTCCTGCGGGAGGCGCGCAAGCAGGGGATCGACAAGCCGCTCATCGGCGAGACCACGCTGCTGGGGCAGAAGGTGATCGACATGGCGGGCCCGGCGGCGAATGGCGCGCGCGGGCACGTGGGCCTTTCGGCCGACGCGCCGGTCCCGGCCGTGCTGGCGTTCAAGGAGAAATTCAGCAAGCGCTTCGGCTACGTGCCGGACCATAACGGCATCAAGGGCTACACCGGCGTGTACGCGGTCAGGTACGCGACCGAGAAGATCGGCAGGTTCGATCGCAAGCTGCTCGCCAGGACGCTGCACGGCCTCACCATCAAGCCCGAGGAGGAGCCCGGCATCCTGATGGAGACCACCTGGGACAACAACGGCGACATCGACCGCATCAGCTTCCTGGCCGAAGTCGTCGAGGGCAAGCAGAAGATCGTCCAGACCCTGCCCAAGCTGGGCGGCGGGAAGTAAAGCGCTGTCGGACGTTCTGCAGTTGCTTCTCGCCGGCCTGGCGACAGGCGGCATCTACGCGCTGGTCGCCGTCGGCTTCGTGCTGCTGTGGCAGACGTCGCAGACGATCAACTTCGCGCAGGGCGAGTTCGTGATGCTGCCTGCCTTCTTCGTCCTCGCGGCGATGAAGTTCGGCGGCTTATCGTTCCCGATGGCGATGCTGGCCGGCTTCGCCGTCTCGCTTCTCGTGCTCGGCCTGCTGTTCAAGCGGCTGGTGGTGGATCCGGTCATACGCCACGGGGTCCTGCCGCTCGTCATCTCGACCATCGCGCTCGCGATCCTGATGAAGGAGGGCGTGAAGGAGTTCTACGCCGCGGACGCCCAGCCGTTCCCCGCGGCCTGGGCGACGACCAACCTGCAAGTTGCCGGGATGGTCGTATCGGTGCAGAACCTGGTCATCATCGCGGTGGCGGTGCTCGCCGTGGCGGCTCTGCAGTACTTCCTCGGCGGCACGCGCACCGGCCGACGCATGCAGGCCACCGCGCAGAATCCGGCACTCGCTCGCGTGCTGGGCATCCCGGTCGGCCGCATGGTGCTCTACACCTTCCTCATCAACGCCGGCCTGGTCGCCCTCGCTTCGTTTCTGGTGAGCCCGATCTACCTCGCCAAATTCACCAACGGCGAGACGCTCGGCCTGGTCGCCTTCGTCGCCGCCATCGTCGGCGGCTTCAACCAGGTGCGCGGCGCCATCGCCGGCGGGCTGCTGCTCGGCGTAGTGGACAACTTCGTTGCCGCGTACCTCTCGGCGCAGTATCGCGCGGCGATCCCGCTCTTTCTGCTGATCGCGGTGATTCTCTTTCGGCCCCAGGGGTTGCTCGGGCGGGTAGAAGAGCGAACGGTATGAGTCTCAAATCAGGGACAGACCACGTTTTTCCTTGGCGTTACCTGCTAGGAGAAAAACGTGGTCTGTCCCTGATTTTGCTGTTTGTCGGTATTGCGCTGCTCGTCGCGGCGCCGTTCGGCCTGAAGCCCTACGGCATCTACCTGCTGAGCCTGTGGGCGGTGATGACCATCGCGGCGATCGGCCTGAACCTGACGCTCGGCTACGCCGGCCAGATCTCGCTCGCGCAAGCCTCGTTCGTCGGCATCGGCGCCTATACTGCGGCGCTGCTGACCACGCAGGGCTGGCCGCTGGGTGCCGCCTTCGCGCTCGCGGCGCTGCTGTGCTTCGTCATCGGCTGGCTGCTCGGCTACCCGGCGCTGCGCGTAGCGCACCACTATCTCGCGTTCGTCACGCTCTCGTTCGCGACGCTCGTGTTCCTCATCCTGCGCAACGAGGAATGGCTGACCAGGGGCGTCTACGGGATCAGCGGGATTCCGCGGCCGGCGCCGCTCGGCTGGTCGACCAAGGCGCCGCAGGACTTCTATTTTTTCTGCCTCGGCGTTCTGGCCCTTGCATCGATCGCTGCGTGGTGGCTGCTGCGCTCTCCCTGGGGACGCGCGTTCACCGCCCTGAGGGAAAACCCGATCCGCGCCTCGTCGCTGGGCATCGACACGCGGCGCTACACCCTGATGGCGTTCGCCATCGGGTCCGCGCTCGGCGGGGTCGCCGGCGTGCTCTATGCGCCGCTGGTGCAGTTCATCGAGCCGACGGCATTCACCCTCGGCCTGTCGTTCAACCTGCTGCTGATGGTGATCGTCGGCGGCGCGGGCCGCTTCTTCGGACCATTCCTCGGCGCGGCGGTGTCCGTGCTGCTGCCGGAATGGCTGCGCTTCAGCGAGGGGCTCTACCTCATGCTTTACGCCATCTTCGTGATGATCCTGCTGGCATTCTTCCCGTCTGGCCTGCTCGGGCTGGCCGAGCGCCTGCGTACTTCATGGCCGCGGTCCTCGAAGTCCGCGACCTGAGGAAATCGTTCGGCGGCATCGGCGCCGTGAACGGGGTGTCGTTCGCCGTGCACGCGGGCGAGATCCTCGGCCTCATCGGGCCCAACGGTTCCGGCAAGTCGACGCTGTTCAACTGCATTCTCGGCCAGCTCGCGCCCTCCTCGGGCGAGGTGCGCATCGACGGCCGGCCGATCGGCGGCATGCGGCCCTGCGACCTGAACCGCCTGGGCATCGGCCGCACGTTCCAGCTGCTGCAGGTCTTTCCGCAGCTTTCGGTGCGCGAGAACCTGCTGCTCGCCGGCCAGGAGCACGAGGGCGGCATGTGGTCGCGCCTGTTCGGGCCGCGCGACGCCGGCCTCACCGCCGCGGCGAACCGCATGATCGATTTCTTCCGCCTCGCGGCGCTCGCCGAGGAGCGCGCGGGCGCCCTGAGCTACGGCCAGCAGAAGCTGCTCGACGTGGCGATGGCGTTCATGGCGGGCCCGCGCCTGGTGCTGCTCGACGAGCCCGCGGGCGGCGTCAATCCGACGATGCTCGGCGGCCTGCGCGAGCGCCTCAAGGCGATCAACGAGACCGGGCGCTCCACCTTCGTGGTGATCGAGCACAACATGGAATTCGTGATGTCGCTTTGTACTCGCATCCTGGTGCTTGCCGAGGGACGCATCATCGCCGAGGGCGCGCCGGAGGCGATCCGCAACGACCGCACGGTGATCGAGGCTTATCTCGGAACCTGAGTGGAAACTGACATTCTTGCCGTCGAGGACATCGTGGGCGGCTACGGCAAGCTCACCGTCCTCAACGGCACGAGCTTCAAGGTGGCGCGCGGCGCCATCACGACGCTGATCGGTCCCAACGGCGCCGGCAAGTCCACCGTTTTCAAGGCGGTGTTCGGCCTGCTCCGCGTGCAGCGCGGCCGCGTCGTGTTCGACGGCCGCGAGGTCACCAACCTCGACCCGCGGCGGCTGCTGGAGCTCGGGATTTCCTATGTGCCGCAGGGACGCAACGTGTTCCCGGAGCTGAGCGTGCTGCACAATCTGGAGCTTGGCGCGACCGCGGCGGGACGGGACGCGAACGTCGCCGGGCGCATCGAATCGCTGATGGAGCGCTTCCCCATGCTTCGACGCAAGGCCGGCGCGCAGGCCTCCACGCTGTCGGGCGGCGAGCAGAAGCTGCTCGAGATCGCGCGCGGCCTGCTGCTCGAGCCGAAGCTCATGCTGATCGACGAGCCGTCGATCGGGCTGTCGCCGCTGCTGGTGAAGGAGACCTTCGGCATCCTGCAGGGCCTGCGCGCAAAAGGCGTCTCGATCCTGATGGTCGAGCAGAACGCCAAGCGCGCGCTCGAGATCTCGGATTTCGGCGTGGTCCTCGAGCTGGGCCGCACGCGCATCGAAGCCGCCGCCGGCGCGATCCTCGCGGACGCCCGCGTGGGGCAGCTTTTCCTCGGCGGTCATGTTGCAGGATCTTGACGGTAAAACAGCCTGAGCTGGTCGTAGACGGCCGGATAGCGGCGCCGCGTCTCACGCGGGGCTTCGAAGAACGCCTCGCTGATCACCGCGAAGAACTCCGCGGGATGCTCGGCCGCATAGGGATCGAGCCAGGTGTCCTGGCTGCGCTCTACCGCGTCGCAAAAGCCCTGGTAGGCGTCGTCGAAAGCCGCTTTCCAGGCACGCCGGTCCATGCCGGCGTGCAGCGGCGGCATGCCGTTCGCTTCGCCGTTCAGCATGTCGAGCTTGTGGGCGAACTCGTGGATCACGACGTTGATGTACGGGTCGTTGGCGGCGGCGTCCCATGACAGAACGACCGGTCCGCCCGGCATCGCCTCGCCGGCGAGCTCGTCGTCCCATTCGTGCATCACGCCGTGCTCGTCGAGCTCGGCGCGCCGCACGCGGAAGTCGCCCGGGTAGACGACGATCCCGGTCCAGCCCGCGTACCAGTCCAGCCCGAGCTCCAGGATCGGCAGGCAGGCCTGCGCGGCGATCGAGACGCGCATCGCGTCGGTAACCTCCATGCCGTGCGCGCCGGAGAACTCCTTCTCGGCGAGGAAGAGCAATACCAGGCTCTTCAGTTTTTCGCCTGCAGGAAGGAACTTGAGGCCGCCGGTTGCCGCTTTCCAAAGCGCATCGTCCATGCGATGCCTGGAAAGCACGCGCTTGCGCCGCCAGTCGGTCAGCCAGCCCATTTGCGGGATGCAATCGTAACGCCGGCGATGATCAGCGCCATGCCCAGCGCATGATGCAGCCCGAAGCGCTCGCCGAGGAAGGCGACGCCCATCGCCGCGCCGAAGAAGGGCATCAGGTGCATGAACACGCCGGCGCGCGCGGCGCCAACCGCAGCGACCCCCAGATTCCAGAAATGGTAGGCGAGCAGCGCCGGAAAGATGGCGACATAGCTCAAACCGATAAGCGAAGTGGCGTTAAGAATCATGCGATGCCCGGCAGCATGTTCGGCGGCATAGGCGATGCCGACCGGCACCTCGGCGACCAGGGCGAAGCAGGCGAGGAAGGAGAGCGCATCGAGGCCCTGCGGCCGCCAGCGCAAGGCGAGCGTATAGCCCGCCAGCATGGCGAGCGAGGCGATGATCAGCAAGTCCCCCCGGTTGAATTGAAATGTCCTGACAACTTCGAAATCCAGGCGCGTAATGATCGCCATGGCGCCCGCCAGCGACACGGTCGCGCCGGCCGCCGCGGCGCGGGGAAACGGATCGCGCAGCAGCGCGGCGCCGAGCACGATGATGAAAATCGGCGTCAGCGAATTCAGGATCGAGCCGTTGGTCGCGCTGGTGTACTGCAGCCCCCAGTACTGCAGCACGTTGTGCAGCCCGCCGCCGAGAAGCCCGAGCAGGGCGATCGCCTTCCACTCTCGCGCCAGCAGCGAGCGCTGTGCCCACAGCCGCGGCGCGACGAGCGGCGCGATCAGGGCGAGCGCGATCGCCCAGCGCCAGAAGGTGAGCGCCACCGGCGGCACCAGCCCGGCGAGCGCGCGCCCGGCGATCCAGTTGCCCGACCAGAACAGCGCGGCGAGCGTGAGCAGCAGATAGGAATTTCTCAATCAGCCCGTAAAATAACGCATGGTCACCGTCGTCCAGCTTCATCCGCAAAACAGCGCCGCGGCGCTCGGCCCGCTCGCCGAGGGCCTGGCGGCGGCCGAGCAGGGGCTGCTTGGCAGAGCGCTGGAGTTCGCCGAGCCGATGTACGCCGGCCAGGTGCTCTCGACCGGCGAGCCGACCTGGAGCCATGCGCTCGGCCTGGCGGCCAGCCTGGCCTCGATCGGCCTCGATGCGCCGGGGCGCGCGGCCGGAATCCTGTTTGCCGCTCCCAAGCACCTCGGCGGCGTCGATGCCCTGCGCGAGCGCTTCGGCGAGGAGATCGCCGGCCTTGCCGCCGGCGTCGAGAAGCTCTACCAGCTGCGCGTCGCGACGCGCGGCAACCCGCGCGAGCAGAACGAAGTGCTGCGCAAGATGGTCCTCGGCATGGTCGAGGACGTGCGGGTGGTCCTGATCCGGCTGGCGAGCCGCACGCAGACCTTGCGGTTCTTCTCCAAGAATACATCCCCGGAACGGGTTTCCTATGCGAGAGAGACGCTGGATATCTACTCGCCGCTCGCCAACCGGCTGGGGGTCTGGCAGCTGAAGTGGGAGCTGGAGGACCTGTCGTTCCGCTACCTCGAGCCCGAGGTTTACAAGCGCATCGCGCAGATGCTCGACGAGCGGCGCGTCGAGCGCCAGCAATACATCGCCCGGACCATCGCCACGCTGGCGCGCGAGCTCGAGGAAGCGGGCGTCAAGGCCGAGATCACCGGGCGGCCGAAGCACATCTACTCCATCTGGAACAAGATGCGCAGCAAGTCGCTCGACTTCTCCGAGGTGTACGACGTGCGCGCCGCGCGCATCATCGTGCCGTCGGTGAAGGACTGCTATACCGCGCTCGGCGTGGTGCACAACCTGTGGCAGCCGATCCCGAAGGAGTTCGACGACTACATCTCGCGGCCGAAGGGAAACCTCTACCAGTCGCTGCACACCGCGGTAGTCGGCCCGGCCGGCAGAACGCTCGAAGTGCAGATCCGCACCGAGGAGATGCACCGACAGGCGGAGTTCGGCGTCGCCGCGCACTGGCGCTACAAGGAGCCGGGCAAGCCTTCCCGGCGCGAAGGCGCCTTCGAGCAGAAGATCGCCTGGCTGCGCGAGCTGCTGGCGTGGCGCGACGAGATCGCCGACTGGGGGAAGAGCGCCAAAGCGATCGATGACAGCGTCTACGTCCTCACTCCTCAAGGCAAGGTCATCGACCTGCCGGCCGGCTCGACGCCGCTCGACTTCGCTTTGGCGAGCGGTCAGCGCGTCGAGATCGTCGCCGCGAAGTCCGGCGGCCCGTCGCGCGACTGGCTCAGCGCCGAGCGAGGCTTCGTGAAAAGCCCCCGCGCGCGCCAGAAAATCAGGCAGTGGTTCAACGCCAAGGCGCTGGCCGACACCATCGCCGCAGGCCGTGCCGCGGTCGGCAAGGAGCTGCGGCGCGAGGGCGCGACGCAGGCGAGCCTCGAGGGGCTCGCCTCGCGGCTGGGCTTCGGCAAGCCCGATGACCTGTTCGCCGCCGTCGCCCGCGACGAGATCAACCTGCGGCAGCTGCAGACAGCGTTGCGCGGCGAACCAGCGCCTTCAAAAGAAGAAATTGTCAAGAGAACTAAAGGCAAGACCTCTCAGCCCGGGGTGCTTATCGTTGGCCTGGACCGCCTGCTCACGCAGCTCGCGCGCTGCTGCAAGCCCGTGCCGCCAGATGCGATCCGCGGCTTCGTCACGCGCGGCAAGGGCGTGTCGGTGCACCGCGACGATTGTCCGAGCTTGAAGCGCCTCGCCGAGAGGCAGCCCGAGCGCCTGATCGAGACCGATTGGGGCAAGGGCGAGGGCAGCTATACCGTGGACATGACCGTCACTGCGGCGGACCGGCGCGGCCTGTTGAGGGACATCGGCGACGCTCTGGCGCGCGAGAGGATCAACGTCACCGCGGTGCGCACGCAGAGCCGGGACGAGCTCGCTTTCATGCGCTTCACCTTCGACGTGGCGAACCTCGGGCAGCTGAAGCGCGCCTTCGCGGTAGTGCGCTCGCTGAAGGGCGTGATCCGGGTGGGGCGCGGCTGATGGAGGCCTGGCTCTCGCATCCGGCGGTGCAGGCCGGCGCTGCGCCGTTCGCTGTCGGCCTGCTGGTGGCCGCGATCGGCATGCCGCTGCGCCTGGCGGGCCTCGCGGCGGCCGCTGGATTTGCCACCGCGCTTTATCTGACCGGCAATTTCGTGTTTGAGCCGCTCACCGCCCTGCGCAAGCTCGCGCTGGTCGGCATGGGAGCAGGGCTCCTCGGCTGGGTAACCGACCTGGCGTTCAAGCCCGCCCGCACGGCCGGGATCATGCTGGGCCTGCTGGCAGGCGCCGCCTCGACGTGGGTTTTTTCCACGGTGCTCTTGCTGGTGCTCGTCACGGTCGCCTTCATGCTCGACCTGCATTCCCATCCGATTCGTGCCGGCGCAGCCGGGGTCGGGCTGGGCCTGGGCGCCGGCATCAGCGCGATCCTCAGCGCCTCGGCGCTGATCGGGATGTACGGCCTGGCGCTTGGCGCCGCCTGCGCCGGCTTCCTGCTGGTGGCGATGATTTTCGGCAGCCGCGCGGCGGCGGGCACCTCTTTCACCCTCGCCGCAGGGCTGATCGCGTCGTTGCTCGCCTCGGGAGCCCTGCTTCTCGCGAAACTGCCCTGGCACGCTGCGGCCGCGCTTGCGCTCGTGCCGGCCGCGGTGCGCCTGCCGCTGCCCGAGCGCGCGCATCCGGCGCTGCAGGCGGTGGTGGCGTCGATCTACGCGCTGGCGGTGGCGGCGCTCGCCTGCGCGCTAGCCTGGCTGGCGAGCCGCCATTAGGAGAAAAGCACCAGCAGCCAGACCACGCCGGCATTGACGAGCGCGAGCATCACCGCCGCGCTGCCGATGTCCTTGGCGCGCCTGGCGAGCGGGTGCATTTCCAGCGAGATGCGGTCCACGGCCGCCTCGAGCGCCGTATTGACCAGTTCGGCGCAAAGCACGATGAGCACGCTGGAGACAAGCAGCGCGCGCTCGACGCCCGTGCCGCCAAGCCACAGGCCCAGCGGCAGAAGCGCGGCACACGCCGCCAGCTCGACCTGGAACGAGCCCTCGTTGCGGGCCGCTGCCGCCACGCCGGCAAGCGAGTTGCGCGCGGCGTTGAAAATGGACCGCAGCATCAGGTCGGCGTCGCGAGGGTGAACAGCAGCTCTTCCTGCGCCGAGCGGCGGCGGCGGCGCGGCTTGAGCTGCTCGTAGCTGCCGTCGGCCGCCATCGCCCAGGCCTGGCAGTTGTCGTCGAGATACGGCTGCAGGCCCTCGCGGATCACGCGGCGCTTGAGAGCCGGATCGAGCACCGGGAAGCACAGCTCGATGCGGCGGAAGAAGTTGCGGTCCATCCAGTCGGCGCTCGCCAGATACACCTCGTCGCTGCCGCCGTTCTGGAAGTAGAACACGCGCGAATGCTCGAGGAAGCGGCCGATGATCGAGCGCACGCGGATGTTTTCCGACAGGCCGGCGATGCCGGGCTTCAGCGCGCACACGCCGCGCACGATGAGGTCGATCCTCACGCCGGCTGCGGAAGCTGCGTAGAGCTCCTCGATGATGCGCTGCTCGAGCAGCGAGTTCATCTTGGCGATGATGCGCGCCGGCTTGCCCTCGGCGGCGAGTTTGGCCTCGCCGCGGATCGCGGCGATGATGTTCCTGTGCAGGGTGAACGGCGACTGCCAGACGTGCTTCATCTTTCCCGCGCGCCCCAGGCCGGTGAGCTGCTTGAACACCTCGTTGACGTCCGCGCACAAGTCCTCGTTGGCCGTCATCAGGCCGAAGTCGGTGTACTGGCGCGCGGTCGCGGGATGGTAGTTGCCCGTCGAGAGGTGGACATAGCGCCGCAGCGCCTTGCCGTCGGCGTGGTCCTCGCGCCGCACGACGAGCGCCATCTTGGCGTGCGTCTTGTGGCCGACGACGCCGTACACGACGTGCGCGCCGACCTCCTCCAGCCGCGCCGCCCAGTTGAGGTTCGCTTCCTCGTCGAACCGCGCCATCAGCTCGACCACCACGGTCACTTCCTTCCCCTTGCGCGCCGCGTCGACCAGGATCTCCATCAGCTCCGAGTCGGTGCCGGTTCGATACACCGTCTGCTTGATGGCGATCACGCTCGGATCGTTCGCGGTGGCGCGGATGAAGTCGATCACCGGCAGGAACGACTGGAAGGGGTGATGCAGCAGCACGTCCTGCTTCTTCAGCACGCCGAAGAGATCGTCGCTATCGATCGCCGGCGCGAGGCCGGGCTGGAACGGCGGATACTTGAGATCCGGGCGCTCGACCTGGTCGGGAACCTCGCGCAGCCGGTACAGGTTCACCGGCCC
>WNGI01007505.1_pt1 | contig 9995 bp, 9 predicted proteins | sample 5400621 | NCBI WGS metagenome assembly WNGI01 (sample SAMN13153374, study PRJNA577476) | soil metagenome | isolation source: 20 cm soil or saprolite under Garry oak tree replicate 1 | place: USA:California | collected 2016-06-15 | reverse complement strand
AGCCGCCCGGGATCTTGCCCGCGGCGTACATTCGCTCCTCGAAGTCCACGGTGAGCGGGAAGAAGTCAAGCCCCGGTCGGGGATCCGAGCGATTGGCGGTGCCAAGCACCATGGTGTCGCCGTAGCGCACGGTCACGGAGCCACCCGCCAGCAGGGCGAGCTTGCCCGTCTCGATGGTCAGCTTGCGACCACCGAATTCAGTCTCGAAGACATGGGACACGGAAAAATCCTCTCCTTCCGACGGAGGAGGCGACCCGCGGCGACGTGTGCCGGGCCGGGTGGCTTCAGACGCGAGACCCCAGGGATGCCTGGGGTCTGGGGCGGCAGTCGCCTAGCGGCGGAGTCCGAGCCGTCCGATGACGGCGCGGTAGCGCGAGTTGTCCTTCTTGATCAGATAAGCAAGAAGACGACGGCGCTGGCCCACGAGCTTGAGGAGGCCGCGGCGGGAGTGATTGTCCTTTGGAAAGCTCTTGAGATGGTCCGTCAGGCCCTTGATTCGCTCTGTCAGGAGCGCGATCTGGACTTCCGGGGATCCCGTGTCACCCTCTTGGGTGGCGAACTCTGAAACCAACTGGAGCTTCTGTTCCCGCGCGAGCGGCACTCGTTCCTCCGAACTGGAACTCTTTCTTGGTAAACCTTCCTATTTCGCGCCGGAGGATAGCAGGCTTCCAATGGAGCGGCAAACGGAGCGTGCCTGGTCGTGCGAGCGCCCCAGACCTCTCCGCACGCCCTGGGACCCCCCTTTACCGACACAGCCTCGTTGCAATGTTGATGGCCAGATCGACCTCGCTACCGCAAGGCTCGCGGCGCGACACTCGTGGGCAGAGGCGCGACGCGCCTGTGTATGAGGCCCACCGTCATGACCGTGCAAGAACGACAGACCGTAGTCGAACACCATCCGAGCGGCGCTGAATTGGCCCGTCGCACGCTGGCACTCCTGTTCGGGATCATCCAGGCGGTGATCCTGCTCAGGATCGTGTTCCTGCTGCTCGACGCGCGGGAAGCGAATGCGCTCGTTTCGGGCATCCTCAACTTCAGCCAGCTGTTCGTGGCACCCTTCGAGGGCATCCTCCGGACGGACGCGTTGCACTCGGGCGGTTCGGTCCTCGACATCGCCGCCATCCTGGCGTTCATCGGCTGGACGCTTCTCGAGGCACTGGCCATCGCTGCCGTCAACATCTTCCGGCGGGAGCCCGTCTGACCCCCGGGAGCCCGTCTGACCCCGCTTGACACGCTCGCGAAGGAACCAGGCCGGGTCGCCAGGCGCGATCCGGCCTTTTCGCGCCCGCGCTCAGCCAGACTCGACTCGGGGAACGAATTCGACTCGCAGTCGGCCGACGCCGTCCCACGTCTGATCCTCGATCTCGACGCCTTCGGAGTCGACGCGGGCACGTGCCGGCGTCGTTGCCGAGCGCTGCTCACTGCCGAATGGCTCAACCCCGACCAGGTACCGACCGCGCGGCGGAAGCGCCACGGGCAACTCGAAGGTGAGCCGTACTCCCCCGGCGGCGGGGGCCGCCGCTCCGATCACGGCATAGGGCCGCCCGAGGAGGCGGGCAGCGACGTCCAATTCGCCCGCCGCCACGGCGGAACGGATGGCCGATGAGCTGATCGGCCGCCCGGCCAGCGTGAACGACGGGACGACGACAACCTCGAAGCCCCGCTGCCGGCCAAGCTCGGCGAGCGCCTCGGGCGTTCCTCGTCGCTCGTAGCCGAAGGCAGCCTCGGGGGTCATCAGGATGCCGTCGAGGTGCGTCCGCTCGGTGATCATTGCGATGAAGGCGTCATAGGGCGTCGACCGGAGCGCCGCGTCGAAGTGCTCGACGACGGTCAGGTCGACGCCCGCGGCCGCCAGCCGCGCCAGTCGCTCGTCGGGGTCGCAGACCAGAGGCGGCGCGGCGCCCACGAGGACTTCGTCGGGGTGGGCGTCGAACGTCACCACGGCAGCACGGGCTCCTCGACGTCGAGCCTGGCGCCGGAGCTGGCCGAGCAAGTAGCTATGGCCGCGGTGGATGCCGTCGAACACGCCGACGACGACGTACAGCGGTCCCATTTCGGAGGTGAGCGCCGGCAGGCGCGGCACGACGAGCATGGGACCGATGGAGCGAATTGGCGGCGTGTCGAGAGCGGACGGTTGGGCGCGCTCAGGCATCGTCCACGCTGGCGGGGTCAGGATCCACGTCGGGCTCCGGATCGCGTTCTGCCAGCAACGCCGCCTCGACGGGTTCTCGCGGCACGTCCGACGTCGCGCCGGCGCCGATCAGGACCTTGTCGGGCGCGAGGCGTCCGTCACGGAGCAGCGCGATGCCAACGAGCCGCCCGGACGGATCCAGCAGGCGAATGGGGGTGTCCGGGTCCGCTACCGTCGGGCCGGCCGGAGGAGGCCGGACGAACTGGCCGCGTGCTACTGCCGCAACCTGGTCGGGCTCGAGCACGACCGCCGGCAGGCGATCGAGCCCCCAGTCGGATGGGAGCAAGAAGTCCGCGACCGCGCCTTGGTCCCCGGCTGCCGCGCGGCGTACCTCATCCACCGGGTGAGCGGCTTCGAGAGTGAATTGGCCGCTGCGCGTTCGCACGAGCGCTCCCAGGTAGGCCGCCGAGCCAACGGCTTGCCCCAGATCGCGGGCGAGGGCGCGCACGTATGTCCCCGCCGAGCATTCCACGTCGAGGATCGCGATCGGCCTGTTCGGATCGGAGTCGTCCCAGGTCTCGACCTCGAGGCGCGAAATCGTTACCTCACGCGGCTGCAGCTGGGCCACCAGACCGGCGCGGGCCAGCGCGTACGCTCGCCGCCCCGCGACCTTGACGGCCGAATAGGCTGGCGGCACCTGACTGATCGTCCCGCGAAATGCGGAGAGGGCTCCTTCGACCTGCTGACGCGTGGGCGTCGGGCCGTCTGCCGGAGTCAATTCGCCTTCCAGATCGTCGGTCGCGGAGGCCGCTCCGAAGCAGACGGTTGCCCGATATTCCTTCGTGTCGCCAAGGTGATATTCGAGCATGCGCGTCGCCGCTCCAAGGAAGATGGGCAGCACCCCGCTCGCGAACGGGTCGAGCGTCCCACCGTGGCCCACCCGCCTGGTTCCGGTGAGGCGGCGGACAAGGGCCACCATGTCGTGGGAGGTCGGGCCGGCCGGTTTCGCGAGGGCGAGGACGCCGTTCATCGCGACCCTCGTCAGCGCCGAACGGCCGAGGCGAGCCGGCGGGCCTCCTCGAGCACGGCCGGTCGAGCCTCCTCGACCGGGCGATCGATCGTGGCCCCTGCGGCGCGAGCATGTCCCCCGCCGCCAAAGAGCCCGGTAAGGACGGTGGCATCGACCCCGCCGGGGCGGGTCCGCACCGACAGCCGTGTGGAGCCCTCGGCCTCCTTGAAGAGAATGGCGACTTCGGCATCCTCCGCCTGCGCGATGAGATCGATGATGCCCTCCGAGTCCGAAGGCTTGCTGCCTGTGACCTTGAGGTCCTCCTCGAGCAGCCTCGACCACACGACGAGCCCGCCGTCGACGGACTCGAGACGCTCCAGCACGCGGCCGAACAGCCGCAGTTGCGCCTCCGGCTTGGAGCGGTACAGCCGCCGCGAGATCTCGGACAGCGGGGCACCGGCCTCGACCAGCGCCGCAGCGACTGCGAGCGTCCGCGCGGTGGTGCTTGGGTGCGCGAACGTGGCCGTGTCCATGACGATGCCGGCAGTGAGGATCGCAGCGAGCCTTCCGTCCGCGGCCTGCAGGGGTATGCCCAGGCGCACGGCCAGCAGGGCGGCCATTTCGCACGTCGCCGCCGCGGCCGGATCGATCCAGTCTGCCGCGCCGCTGGCCTCGCTGCTGACGTGATGATCGATCACCACCCGCGGTAGTCGCTCGATCAGGTCACGGTGCCGCTCGAGGACCGGCCCCATCCGCTCGAGCGGCCCGAAGTCGCAGACGACGAGCAGGTCATAGGGCGCGCCCGGGTCCGGATCGGTGCGAAAGTCGCCGACGCCCGGAAGCAGGTGATAGAGCGCGGGCGGAGGATCGCTCGACACGAGCGTCGCCGCGCCGCCGAAGCTTTCGACCAGCACGCGCACGGCGAGCGAGGCGCCGAGGGTATCGGCATCGGGATTCTCGTGGGCGATCACGAGGGCGGATCGCGCGCGAGCCAACCGGTCGACGACCTCCTGCGGGACCGCTGCCGCATAGCCTGCGAGCTCGATCGTCATCGTCGGGTTCGGCGTCGCCGGCTCCGTGGTCGCTCGATCGCGTCATCGGGGACGTGGGCCTCGGGCGCGTCGCCCTCATGCGGCAGCCGCGGAACCGGGGTCGGCAGCGATTCACCTTCAGGACGTCCCTCGGGCAGGTCTCCCGACTCGAGCTCGGACAGGAGGTGGAGCACCCGGGTGCCTCGCTCGGCGGAGTCGTCGAGCCGGACGTGGAACTCGGGGATCCGCTTCAACCGCAGGCGCGTGCCGAGCTCGTGGCGAACGAACGGCATGGCATGCTCGAGCACGCGGACCGTTTCCTCGCGCTGGTCCTTCTGGCCGATCACGCTGACCCAGACGCGAGCGTGACGCAGGTCCGCAGTGGTTTCTACGTCAGTGATGGTGGCAAAGCCAATCCGCGGATCGGCGACTTCGCGCGCGAGGATCTTGCCGATCTCCTGTCGGAACAGCTCGTCGATCCGGTCGGTGCGTGCGGTCATCGCCTGAAATTTTCAGGCGGTCGCGACTCGGCTGATCGTCTGGCTCGTGAAGCTCTCGATGATGTCGCCCTCGGCGAGGTCGTTGAAGTTCGCCAGTCCAATGCCGCACTCCAGGTTGGCGGCAACCTCGCGAACGTCGTCCCGGAAGCGCCGCAGCGACTCGATCCGATCGGTCGCGATGACCTTGCCGCCACGCCACACACGAGCACCGGCCCGCGTGATCCGGCCTTCGGTAACGAAGCAGCCCGCGATGACCGTGTTCTTGCCCACCCGGAAGATCTGGCGGACCTCCGCGCGTCCTTCCACCACTTCGACGATCTCGGGCTCGAGAAGGCCCTTCAGGGCCGCGTCGATGTCGTCGGTCAGCTTGTAGATGATGTCGTACGAACGTACGTCAACACCTTCCGCCTCCGCCGTCCGGCGGGCCGTATCGACCAGCTTCGTGTTGAAGCCGACGACGATGGCGTCCGACGCTGCCGCGAGGAGGACGTCGTTGTCGGTGATGTCACCGGCACCTTCGTGGATCACGTTGATGCGGACCTCGTCGGTCGAAAGCTGGCTCAGAGCGTGGCTGATCGCGCCGAGTGAGCCCGACACGTCCGCCTTCAGGATGATTCGAAGCTCCTTGGTCTGGCCGGCCTGGATCTGTCGGTACAGATCCTCGAGCGTTGCGCGGCCGCTGCCATCGCCGGCTCGCGCGGACTGGGCGCTCTTGTGCTGCTCGACCATCGCTCGAGCTTCCTTGTCGTCGTGGACGACTCGCAGGATGTCGCCGGCCTCTGGCACGTCGGCAAGGCCGAGAACGACCGCCGCGGTCGAAGGTCCAGCCTTCGTGATGCGCTTGCCCTTGTCATTCTCGAGTGCGCGCACGCGGCCGAACGTCGAGCCAACGACGATGATGTCTCCGACTCGAAGCGTCCCGGTCTGCACGAGCGCGGTGGCAACCGGTCCACGGCCCTTGTCCAGCTGCGCTTCCACGATCGTGCCAACCGCCGATCGCTTGGGGTTGGCCTTGAGGTCCTGGAGGTCGGCGACGAGCAGGGTGACCTCGAGGAGATCGTCCAGCCCCGTGCCTGTCTTCGCGCTCACCGGCACGAGAGGAACGTCACCGCCGTACTCCTCGATCACGACGTCCGCCTCGGCGAGCTCATTCTTCACGCGGTCGGGGTTCGCGTCGGGCTTGTCGATCTTGTTGAGCGCGATGACGATCGGCACCTTCGCAGCTCGTGCGTGATCGATCGCCTCCAGCGTCTGGGGCATTACTCCGTCGTCCGCGGCAACGACCACCACCGCGATGTCGGTGACCTTGGCCCCCCGGGCACGCATCGCCGTGAAGGCCTCATGGCCAGGCGTATCCAGGAACACCAGGCGACGGCCGTCCTTGACCACCTCGCTGGCGCCAATGTGCTGGGTGATGCCACCCCGCTCGCCCGCCGCCACCTCGGTCGTGCGGATCGCGTCGAGCAGGCTGGTCTTGCCGTGGTCCACGTGGCCCATGACAGTCACGATCGGGGCGCGCGGCTGCAGGTCGGACGCCTGGTCCTCGTCGAAGAGGACCTCCTTGGTCGCCTCCGACGCGGGCTGTTCGACTTCGCGTTCGGTGCCCTGGGCCACACCGGTGGTGGCCGGTTCGGCCACCTCATAGCCCAGCTCGCTGGCCACCAATGACGCCGTGTCACGGTCGATCAGCTGGTTGATGGTCGCAAAAATGCCACTCTTGATGAGCTCGCGGATCACGTCCGCAGGGTTCACATCGAGCAGGTCCGCCAGCTCCTTGACGGAGATGGTCGATGGTAGCTCGATTGCTCCTCGTTCCCGCGGATCGGCGACCTGGACGGCCGCCACCGCGGCTCCGGTCTCTCGCCGCTGCGGCTTGCGCGGCCCTCTGCGGCCGCGCGTGCCGCTTCTACTTCTGGCCACGCACTCCTCCTTGGTCGATCAAACTCTTTGCTTTCATATCGTTTGGCTTCCTGGTTGATGTCATGTCGCGGTCGCGGATCCGGCCTGTCCGGCACCCCGCGGCCCGCCTGCCAGCTGCGCCCGCAGCTCGGTGGGCAGCGGGACGCCAAGAGCCCGGCTGATGGTGCCGCGCCGGAGGGCGGATGCCCAGCAGCTGCCGTCCGCGCACAGGTACGCGCCCCGGCCCGCGATTCGCCCGCTCGCGTCGAGCGCGACATGACCGTCGGGCGTACGCACGACGCGAACGAGTTCGCGCTTTTCGCGCGTCGTTCGGCACCCAACGCAGGACCGCGTCGGAATTCGGCGGGGCGGAGTGCCCGACCGCGAGGCGGCTATTGAGATGTCTCCCGGCCGGCGGCGACCTTCGCCTTGGCGGTCTTGGCGCTGCCGGTCTTGGTGCTGCCGGTCTTGGCGCTAGTGCTCGTGGCGCTGCCCGTCTTGGCGGTGGCGGACTTAGCGCTAGTGCTCGTGGCGCTGCCCGCCTTGGCAGTGGCGGACTTGGCTATGCCTTTCTTCGCCTTGGGCTTTTCGCCGTCGGCTACTGATCCGGCCCCGGCCTTGGCCCTCGTCTTCGACTTGGTGGTTGCCGCCTCTGTCACGGCCTCCTCGGCCTTCGCCTTGGTCCGGGTACTGGCCTTGGGCACCGCGCCATCGGCGGGGATCGTGTCTGCCGTCGCGTCCGCGGGGATCGCCCCGTTCCAGTCGACGGCCTTCTTGCCTCGGACAGCGCGGGCCTTGGTCGCGTTGACTGCCGGCTCGGCGGTGGCCTCGGACGCGGCTGCTCCGGCGATACCTCCCGCAAGCGCGACCGCCGGCTCCTCTGCGCTCGCCTCGGCGGCGGCGGCGGCAGCGCGTGCCGCCTCAGCCACCGACACGTCGCTTCGGATGTCGATCCGCCAGCCGCTGAGCTTCGCGGCTAGACGGGCGTTTTGCCCCTCCCGCCCGATTGCCAGCGACAGCATCCGTTCCGGCACCGTCACGCTCGCGATCCGGTGCTCCTCGTCGATGTCGACGCCGAGAACCTGGGCCGGAGACAGGGCGTTGGCCACGAACAGAGCCGGGTCTTCGTTCCAGGGGATCACGTCGACCTTTTCGCCGCCCAGCTCGGCGACCACCGCCTGGACGCGTGCCCCGCCCTGGCCGACGGTCGCGCCAACCGGATCGAGGCCCTCCTGGCGCGATGCGACGGCCACTTTCGAGCGGCTGCCGGCTTCCCGCGCGATGGCCTTGATCTCGACCGTGCCAGCATGGATCTCCGGCACCTCGAGCTCGAACAGGCGACGCAGGAAGCCCTTGTGGGTTCGGCTGACGTAGATCTGGGGGCCGCGCGTCGTGCGCCGCACCTCGAGCACGTAGGCCTTCACATTCTGGCCGATCCGATAGTGCTCGACGGTGGACTGCTCCGTGGTGGCCAGGATCGCCTCGACACCCTTCCCGACGTCGAGAATGATCGCCCTCGGCTCCACCCGGTTGACAGTGCCCGTGATCATCTCGCCCTCGCGGCTGGCGAACTGGTCGAACACGACGTCCCGCTCCGCCTCCCGCAGCCGCTGCAGGACCACCTGCTTGGCGGTCTGCGCGTGGATCCGGCCGAATGCCTCCGGATCGAGCTCCTCCGTCTCGACGAGGTCGCCGATTCCGGCATCTGCCTTGTAGCGGTGCGCCTCGTCGATGGTCAGCTCCGTCAGCGGGTCCTCGATCTCACCGACCACGTAGCGCGCCCGGAAGACGCGCTGCTTGCCCGTCTCGGCATCGATCCGGACGTGGATGTCCTCGCCGCCCGAGACTCGACGGTAGGCCGCCTGGATCGCCTCCTCGACGGTCCGGACGAGCTGCTCCCGGGGGACCTGTTTTTCGGCGTTGAGCTGCAGGAGGGCGCCGACGAAATCTCGGCTCATGTGGCTCCTCCTTCGTTGGTCTCATGGTCTGGGGCTGCCCAAAAAGAAACGTGGGGGTCACCCACGTTCAGAGGCGGCCGCTGGCGTTCGGTGAAGTATACACCGCGTCCGCCCCTCGCCCGATCGGCGGCCGTGCTCGCGACCCGGACTCGCAGAGCCTCAGGAGGTGGCCGAGACCTCCGCCGGGGTGGCCGCTCCGGAGCCCGGATAGCGGCGGTCGACGTAGGCCTCGAGGAGGGCCAGGAACTCCGGCACGATGGCCTCGCCGCGGAGCGTCCGGTCCAGCTTGCCGTCGACGAAGACCGGCGCTACCGGCTGCTCGAACGTGCCAGGCAGGCTGATGCCAATGTCGGCGTGCTTCGACTCGCCCGGCCCGTTGACGACGCAGCCCATCACCGCGACACGCAGCTCCTCGACGCCGGGGTGAACCGCGCGCCACTCGGGCATGCGCTCGCGGAGGTAGTCTTGGATGTCGCGCGCCATCTCCTGGAAGAAGGTCGACGTCGTGCGGCCACAGCCCGGGCACGCACTGACCTGGGGCAGGAAGGACCGCAAGCCGAGCGACTGGAGAACTTGTTGGGCGACCTGGACCTCCTCGGTCCGATCTCCACCGGGTGCCGGCGTGAGCGATACGCGGATCGTGTCGCCGATGCCCTCGTTGAGCAGGATCGACAGGCCGGCCGTCGAGGCGATGATCCCCTTGGTGCCGAGCCCCGCCTCGGTCAGGCCGAGGTGGAGCGGGTAGTCGCAGCGCCCGGCGAGGATCCGGTAGACGTCGACCAGGTCGCGGACCCCGGAAACCTTCGCCGACAGGATGATCCGCTCGTGCGGAAGGCCCGTTTCCTCGGCAAGCTCAGCCGAACGGAGCGCACTCTCGACCATCGCATCGATCATCACCGCGCGGCTGTCACGTGGCTCGGCCGTCGCGGCATTGGCGTCCATGAGGTCGGTCAGCAGCTGCTGGTCGAGGGAGCCCCAGTTGACGCCGATGCGGACGGGCTTGTCGTTCTCGATCGCCACTCGAACGATCGTCTGGAAGTTCGCGTCGTGATGCTTTGAACCGACGTTGCCCGGGTTGATCCGGTACTTGGCGAGGAGGCGCGCCGCCTCCGGGTGGTCCACCAGCAGCTTGTGACCGTTGTAATGGAAGTCGCCGATCACCGGCACGCCCACGCCGAGGGCACGCAGCTTCCTGACGATCTCGGGGACGGCTGCCGCGGCGGCGTCCGTGTTGACGGTCACCCGGACCAGCTCGCTGCCGGCGTGCGCGAGCTGGGCGACCTGGATCGCCGTCGCGTCGTCGTCCGCGGTGTCGGTGTTGGTCATCGACTGGACGACCACCGGGTGATCGCTGCCAACGGGCACCCCGCCCACGTCGACGCTCACCGTCCGACGGCGGTCCGGCCGGGTGGTGCCGCTGACCGCTGGTGCTACCGCAGGGTGGTGGTTCATTGGCCCCCCAGCCGC
>WNGI01048786.1_pt1 | contig 9996 bp, 8 predicted proteins | sample 5400621 | NCBI WGS metagenome assembly WNGI01 (sample SAMN13153374, study PRJNA577476) | soil metagenome | isolation source: 20 cm soil or saprolite under Garry oak tree replicate 1 | place: USA:California | collected 2016-06-15 | reverse complement strand
CATCGCCACGCTCCATCGGATACGCCTCGTATTCGCATACGAATACGGCATCCTTGGGCGCTTGGCAGACAAGCCGCGTTTCGCTGCGCAGGTTGCGGTGCGCTTGGGTGCGCTCGCCGGGCATGAGGATCTGCGCATTCATCCAGATGGGAAACTTTCTGGCTTCGATGCCGACGACGGAGCGCATGCCGGTCATGCCGTTGGGTCCGACGGTGACGATCTCGCCCGAACGCATGAGACCGCGGTGAATGCCGTCCCATTTCCAGTGCGCCGCGGTGTTGCCCTGGCGCGGCACCGCGCGTCCGTCACGTCTCAGCCCGGCGCCGACGAGATGATGCTCGGCGAGAAAATGCTCGAGGTCTTCATGGGTGGTTCCTACGTCGATCATCGATTAACTCCTATGGCCGCACCAAACTTTCCGAGCCGATTGGAACGATTGAAACTATTGGAACGGTTGGAACGGTTCCAATAGTTCCAGTGGTTCCAATGGTTCCACTCGTTTCGGATATTCACTGGTCCAGTCGAAAGTAGCGGACGCAATTATCGACCGTCATCGCGCGCTTTTCGTTTTCCGGCACGCCGGCAAAATCTTCGGTCAAGTGTTTTTGTGAGTTCGGGAATTCGCTTGCGGCGTGGGCGAAGTCGGTGCCCCACATGATTTTATCGTAGCCGATGCATGCGCGGCGTTGGACGCCGACCGGATCATGCAGAAATCCCCAGTAGTTGCGTTCCTTCAAGTAGTCGCTCGGTTTGCGCTCCAATTTATTCAGCCCCCAGTTGTCGTGAATCATGCCGATGTAGCGGCGGTAGTGGTCGTCGATCTGCCACAGACCATATTCCAGCCACCCAACCATGGTCTCCGCCCAATAAAGTTGCAGCTTAGGAAAACGATCCCACACTCCGGCGAAGGCCATCTGCAAGGTCGCGGTCATGGCATCGTTGGTGAAGCGGGTGAAGAATCTGAAAGCGTCTTTCTGATGCACGTCGTGACCCGGATCTTTCGGGTAAAGATAATCGGGCTCGCCCTTCCCTGATCCCATGGTGCCGGTATTGTGGTTGGTGAGCGCAATGCCCAGATCCAGCGCCGCTGTCCAGAACTTGTCGTCATCGGGCGTTGGATAAGTTTTGCCACTCGGATAGCGGTCGAGCTTGACGCCTTTCATTCCAAGCTTGGCGCAGTGTTCCATTTCCTCGATCGCGTCGTCGACGCCGGTCGTCGGCAGAGTGCCCATGCAAACGAGCCGGTCCGGCGCGGGGGCCATGTATTCCTCGCCCAAGAACTCGTTGTAAGCGCGGATGCAGTCTTTATAGAAGTCGTCGTCTTTGGTCTGGCGCAAAACAAACGTGATCTGGGAAAATAAAATCTCGCAATCGATGCCGTCCTGATTCTGTTCGGCGAGGCGTTGCTCCGGCCCGCCTGTGCCGGCGCAGGTTTCGAAGGTCGGTACTTGTTTGGCGAGCTCCGCGTGTGGGACGCGCACGCTGCGGGTGATGCCGATCGTATTCGGTTTCCCGCCGTCGATGACCACCGCGTCGGAGCCGTTCGGCATCTTCACGCGCTTGGGCGCTCGCTCGCGCCATTTACTCTGGACGCGGTCACGCCAGATATCGGGGTTGAGATCGATGTGTCCGTCGCCGGAGATACATTTATAATTTCGTGACATGAGTAAATCCTCTCGCAGTTAAGTTAACGTTCTCCAGGCTGGAGTATGGGAGTGGTGGAAAGTTGGGATTAACCCTCAACCACCACAGGATTGCCAGCCAGTACTCACTCTCTGAGTGTTCATTGCCAGCCAATACTAATAAGATTTCTTTGTATTTGACAAGAATCAGAGCGCGCTGATAGGGGGGAGAAACACCGGGGATGATTCGGCGATCGGGTTGAGGGCCCTGACAAGCCCTGCGTCTACCCTTGTGCAACAGCGCCTAACCTGCAATCTGGCTGGCAAATATGATCCTCTAAACTGGTCGCAAAAAATCTAAGGAGAAAACAATGGCGCAGCGCAAAATAAGGGTGCGAGGGGTTTATCGTTCGGGCAGTCATTTGCCGATTTGGGAGGTAATGCAACAAGCCGGCATCTGGCGAAAGGCGGGGCTGGACCTCGTCAGCTTCGAATATTGCGCCATGCCGCCGGATGCCGAGCGCGCTTTATTCAAAGGCGAGATCGATTTTATTTCAGGGGACCATTTGACGCCCTATGGTTTAGTCGCTCAAGGGAAGCCGATCGTCAGCATCGCTTCGCCGGTGAACGGGCAGAATGCCAGCATCGCGTCCAAGGAGCCGATCAAGTCGCTGCATGATCTGCGCGGCAAGCGCATCACCGATACGCCGATGGAAGGACGCGACGGCGGCTTTCACCACCCCCGCGGCAATCACATGATGTATCTCATACGCGCCGGAATGAGCATCGATGACGTTCACTGGGTGGAATACGAGAGCTCCGATGCGCAGTTTGATGCGTTGAAAGCAGGCAAGGCCGATGCGCGTTTTATCTCCGGCACGGGCGAGCGATACAAGGAACTTGGCTTTCACATCCTGCCGCTCGGCCCCTTGCCGATGATCAATGGTCCGACCTTGACCACCTCTTACACTGTGCTGGAAAAGAAGAAGGGTCTCGGCGAGCGCCTGGTGAAAGCGTTGGTTATGGGCATTCATTTCGCCAAAACTCAGCGCCAGAAAACTGAAAAAATCTTGGAGAACCTAAACAAAAAAACCGGCGAAGATTTTCAATACGACCGATTGGAGCGTATGCCGAAAAAGCCCTACCCCGATCCGCAAGGGATCATCAACGCCTACGAGCTCGGCTGCATCAAATCTCCCGGGGCGAAAGAGGTCAATCCGTTGGCGCTCTGGGACTTGCACTATCTGCGCGCGCTCGACACTCCTTATAGAGGACTATATGAGAAAACCGGCCATGTCGGTTCTGGTATGGGTCATCTCCCTTTGTCTGGTCTCGTCCGCAAAAGCGGCATCGGCTCAACCCAAGCGCGGCGGCACGATCACGTTTGCCATCAGCAAGGAACTTGCGCTGATGAATCCTTTGGTCAACACCAGCTCCACTGAATCACGCATTCGCGAGCTCATGTATGAGCCGTTACTCGCGCGCGACGCAAACGGCGCGATTCAACCGCGTCTTGCCGAGTCTTGGGAGGTTTCCAAAGACAGCAAGGTTTATACTTTCAAGCTGCGCAAAAACGTAAAGTTTCACAACGCCAAGGAAATGACCGCCGACGATATCAAGTTCGCTATCGACTACACGTTGAATCCCAAGAACGGGGCTTACGGCTTTGATGATTTGAGCGCGGTTGAGCGCGCCGAAGCGGCCGACAAATACACGCTTAAGATCTACATGAAGCGCCTTAATCCGCTGTTTCTTACGGCGCTGACCGACATTCGCGCGTTCTCCGCGATTCCCAACGAATCGTTGCCTGAAGGACTGAGAAAGCCGACGACATTTCCTCCGGGCACCGGCCCGTTCAAGTTTATCGAATGGCAGCCCGGCCAGCGCATTGTTTTCGAACGGCACGACGACTACTGGGGGCACAAGGCCTATGTCGATCGCGTGGTCATGAAAGAAATCGGCGACAACACCGTGCGCTTCACCGCGCTGCAATCCGGCGACGTCGATTTGATCGAGCGCACGCCGTATGAATGGGTGCAGCAAATCGTGCAAGGCAAGATCAAAGGCGTCGGCATCGCCAAAGCGGCGCGCGCCGGCGCCCGCAATCTGGAATTCAACGTCGCCGATCCACCCTTTAACAACAAAAAACTTCGTCAAGCGATCGCCTACGCCGTTGACAAAAAAGAAATCATGCAGGCGGCGTATTTCGGTTTGGCCGATACCGCCGACCAGCGCTTTCCCAGCGGCCACCTCTGGTACTACAAGGACGTCCCGGCGCCGCGCTTCGATCCCAATAAGGCCAGAGCGCTCTTGAAGGAAGCCGGTTACAAGGGTGAAACCCTCGAGCTGATGGGTAACCGGGGTGAGGTGGCGGAAGTCGAAGGCGCTGCGATCCAAGCGCAGCTTAAGCGCGTCGGCGTCAAAGTAGAGTTGAAAATTCTCGAGCGCGCCTCGGCGCTCGAGATGCGTCGCCAAGGCAGATACATGTTCAAGCTCGCCGGCGGCGCCGATTTCCCAGACCCGCTGCCGGCTTACGAAGAATATGTTTGCGAACCGAACCTGCAAAATCGCCGGCTGAACGAAAGCGGTTACTGCGACAAGGAATATGACGCGCTGTTGAAAAAAGCCGAGGGCGAAGTGGATTTGGCGAAACGCAAGGCGATTTTCAAACAGGTGGTGACCAAGCTAACAGATGATCTACCGATTCTCGTTATCGGTTTCACGCCGCGATTTTTTACGTTTCGTAGCCATATAAAGAATTTCACCACCAACGCCAGCGGTGATTTTGAGCCTTGGGGTGCCGGTCTGAGCCACGCCTGGATCGACAAGTAGGCTTCGGCCAAAATATGACGAATACTGACTTCGCTGCCAAGAAACGAAGGGTTCGCAAACGGCTGCTTGAATTTAGTGCGCTTCGTGGTGCAAAGGTCCCTGGTCCCTAAGCGCAAAGGGCGCCACCCATCTCATGTTTGCCCGCTATATTGTCCAACGCATCTGGCAACTCATTCCGGTGCTCCTCCTGGTCAGCATGGCGGTGTTTCTCATCGTGCGCATCATTCCGGGAGATCCGGTTTTGGTGATGATGGGAATCGACGCGGAAGAGCGCTCGCGCATCAGTGACGAACAGTATCATGCGGTACAGCAACAACTGGGCTTTGACCGACCGATCTACGTTCAATATCTGAGCTGGCTCAAAAGAATCGTCCAAGGCGATATGGGTTTGTCGCTACGCTCGCGCCGGCCCATTTTTGAAACCATCTTTGAGCGTTTTCCGGCGACGATCTATCTGGCCATCGCCGCTTTGCTCACAGGTGTGGCCATTGCCATCCCGGCCGGTGTTATCGCGGCGATGCGCCAAAACACCGGCGCGGATTACGCGGCGATGGGATTTGCTCTCTGGGGCATCGCGATGCCCAACTTCTGGCTCGCGCTCATGCTCATCGTCTTGTTTAGCGTGATACTCGGATGGCTGCCCGCGATCGGCTATGCGAGTCCGTTCGAGAACCCAGTGGGTTTCCTGCAACATGCGTGCTTGCCCGCCGTCGTCATGGGCATGGATCTCGCCGCGCCGCTGACGCGCTATATCCGCGCCGAGATGATCGAGCAGTTGTCCCAGGACTATGTGCGCACCGCATGGGCCAAGGGGCTGCCGTCGCGCATGGTTATAGTCAGGCATGCTCTCAAAAACTCGCTCATCGCTGCCGTAACGGTGGTGGGACTGCAGACAGCGCGGATTCTCGGCGGCTCGACCATCATCGAGACCGTGTTCTCTTGGCCGGGGGTTGGCAGGCTCTTGATCGACGGTGTCTACTCCCGCGACTATCCGATCGTTCAGGGCAGCGTGCTCATCATCGCTGTGACTTATGTATTCATCAATTTGTTCGTCGATATCGTTTACAAGTGGCTGGACCCGCGTATTCAGCTCGAATAGATCGAACGGAACATGAAGCAGGAACCGCTGCCCGTAATTCTAACCGCCGCCGATGCGGCGAATTCACATCTCGCGCGGTTTGTCGACGCCTGCCATGTCATCGTGCGCAATCGCCTGGCGCTTTTCGGACTGATGATTGTCTGCATGTGGCTCGTGACGGCGTTGCTCGCACCCTATCTGGCCACTCATGACGCTTACGAAATCAACATCGCCAACCGTCTGCAAAGTCCGAGCAGCGACCATTGGCTCGGAACCGATTCCCTGGGGAGAGACACCTATAGCCGAATCGTGTTCGGCGCGCGCACAGCTTTTCAAGTGGCTATTGGCGCGGTCTTTCTTGGGGCTTTTTTTGGCATCCCGATCGGCGCCGTCGCCGGATTCGGTGGCCGCTGGGTCGACGCGGGATTGATGCGCCTGATGGACGCGATCATCGCCTTTCCCGGCAGGCTGCTCGCCATCGCTCTAGTCGCTTCGCTCGGCGGCGGGAGTTGAGCATCCTCTTTTTACAAGTGTTGCCGAATTGTTTGTCGCCGCTCCTCATCCGCGTGAGCCTCGATTTCGCTCATGCGATCTTGGCCGAGTCCTCGCTGAGTTTCCTCGGCCTCGGGTTGCCACCGCCCACGGCAAGTTGGGGATTGATGCTGAAGGAAATAACTCCTTTTCTTCAGCTCCAACCGATGGCGGCAATTTTTCCTGGGCTGACCATCTCGTTGATCATCTTAGGCTTTAATCTCCTCGGCGATGGACTGCGGGATGTCTTCGACCCCCGCCAGTATGGGCGCTAGAATTATTTCACTATGAAGACCACGAAGGTTTCGGATCACTTCTCTTGGCCATCGTATTACTATGGCGCAAAGTTGTCGCGGCTCGCGCAAAAGTTCCGCTGACGTGAAATACTCGAACACGGGGAGTGACTCGCGCCAAGGCGCAAAGTACGCCAAGTTCGGAAGGGAAAGTTATATAATCTTACAAACGATTTACGCCATTGTTTTCCGACCTTTGCGGCCTTGGCGTCTTTGCGCGAGATAGTCCGAGTCTCGGTTGCGGTTTCACCCCCCTGGTCCTTCGTGGTGAAGATTAGCCTGACAAATTGTCTCAGCATCAACTGAATAAGAAGCGAAAATCCAATATGGCACCGCCGCTCCTCGAGATCAAAAATCTCTCTGTCGATTTTCACCTCAAGCGCGGCGTGCTGACGGCGGTCCGGGATCTTTCCTTGTCAATCTCGGAGGGAGAAACCTTTGGCATCGTCGGCGAAACCGGCTGCGGTAAAAGTGTGACGGCGCTCTCGATCCTGCGCCTTGTACCGACACCGCCCGCTAGGATTGCCCAGGGGGAACTGATCTTTGAAGGCGAGGATCTGCTTAGAAAAACGGCGCGAGAGATGGAGAAAATCCGCGGGCGTAAAATTTCTATGATCTTCCAAGAACCGATGACCTCGCTCAATCCTTCGCTGACCATCGGCACGCAGATCGACGAATGCTACCAGGTCCATATGGGTTACGCGAAAAAAGTCGCCCGTGACTGCACCGAGAACGTGTTAGCGATGGTGCGCTTACCGACGCCGAATACGCTCGCGGATCGCTATCCCCATGAGTTGAGCGGCGGGATGCGCCAACGGGTGATGATTGCCATGGCGCTGGCCTGCGAGCCCAAGCTGCTCATCGCCGACGAGCCGACCACGGCGTTGGACGTGACGATTCAAGCGCAGATCATCGAGCTGCTCAAAGAACTCCAAGAAAAACTCAATATGGCGCTGATCTTTATCTCTCATAATCTCGGCGTGGTCGCGCGCCTGTGCGACCGCATCGGCGTGATGTATGCGGGCTCCATGGTCGAGCAGGCTGAGAAAAAGGTTTTGTTCACGCGCCCGCAGCACCCCTATACGATTGCCCTGCTCAATGCCATTCCCCGGCCGGAGCTGCGCCATGAATCTTTGCATGCTATTCCGGGCACCGTGTGCAATTTGTTCGATCCGCCGCCCGGCTGTAAATTTCACCCGCGCTGCGCCAGAGCGCAGGAGCGTTGCCGGATTGAAACGCCGCGACTCGAAGAGAAATTTCCTGACAGTTGGGCTTCCTGTCATTTTCCTGGTGCATAATGTCGCTGCTAGAGGTCAAGGAGTTGGTCAAACATTTTGACGTCAGCGGCGGTTGGCCCAGCCGGTTGATCATCGGCCGACAAATCCTTAAAGCCGTTGACCGGATTTCCTTCACCGTGCCGGAGGGTAAAGTTTTCGGTCTCGTCGGCGAGAGCGGCTGCGGCAAATCGACCACGGCGCGGCTGATCACTCGGCTCATCGCCGCCACCAGCGGCGAAGTTTACTTCGAAGGAAGAGAGATCCTCCGCCTTCCGAATAAAGCGGTTCGGCAATTACGCAAACAGATTCAGATGATTTTTCAGGATCCCTACGCGTCGCTGAATCCGCGCATGAAGGTCGTCGATATCGTCGGACGGCCGGTGCGCATTTTCGACGGCATCAAGGGACAAAAAAAAGTCGATCGGGTGGTCGAGTTGTTGGAACTGGTGGGCCTCGACGCCGTTCACCTGCAGCGCTATCCGCACGAATTCAGCGGCGGCCAGCGCCAGCGCATCGGCATCGCGCGCGCTCTGGCGGCCAAACCTAGATTGATCATCGCCGATGAACCGGTATCCTCGCTCGATGTCTCGGTGCAGGCACAGGTGCTGAATCTGCTAAAGCGTCTGCAGCGCGAACTCAAGCTCAGCATGGTCTTCATATCCCATGACCTCAATGTGGTCGGTTATCTAGCGGATTTCGTCGGTGTCATGTATGCGGGCAAGATGATGGAAATCGCGCCGGTAGAAAAGATTTTCAAAACACCTATGCATCCCTATACCAAAGCGCTTTTGGCCGCCAACCCGACGATCACGTCGTTCACGTATATGCCGCCTTCCCTTAAAGGCGAAATCACGTTGCCGGTCAATCCGCCGGACGCTTGCCGCCTGGAGCCGCGCTGCCCGATCCGGGTTGAAAAATGCCGCTCGATGGAGCCACTATTGGAAGCTAAACAAAGCGACCACTGGGTCGCCTGTCATGAGGTGCACTAAAGGAAAGGGTCTCCAGCAGGTCTTGCCGTGAAGCGGGACTCGCAGATTGCACCGCCGAGGCGCCGAGGCCGCAGAGTTAAGAGTTCTTGATTAAGAAATTCTCCGAACTCTGCGAACTCTGTGCCTCTGTGGTGAGTACTCCTTTACAGGAGACCCGAATTACCAGAAAAAAAACAGGATAGCGAGAAAGTATGGAGATCAAACATAAGCTTATTAGCGCCGATTCCCACGCGGGTTTTGATCGCAACGATTTCACCGAGCGCATGTCCGCCAGCAAGTGGGGCGAGCGCATTCCGCATATCGTTGAGTTGAATGAAAATGGCAAGCGAGTGGATCGCTGGTCGGTATACGGCGAGCCGCAGCACGGCAACGTTGCCAATTGTCCCGCTTTGATGGGCGAACCGTTCCCGACCTATCCGAAGCTCTACGAAGAGATTCCCAAGGCGTACCACGATCCGCAGGCGCGGCTCCCGATGCTCGATGCCGATGGGGTCGATGCCGAAGTGCTGTTTCCCAACCCTCCGGGCGGATCGTTTTTCGAGTTTGGCGATGTCGAGTTCGAATTGGACGTGGTGCGCGCATATAACGACGCGCTGGCCGAGTGGCACCGAGCCAGCGATCGCTACGTACCCTTGGCGATCGTGCCGTACTTGAGTTCGCCGGAGTTGATTAAACGGGAACTCGAACGCGCCGCGGCGGCGGGCCACCGCGGCGTTAACCTGATGGGGCAGATGCCCAAAGGGCAGCCGCACATCACCGATCCTTACTGGTATCCGCTTTGGGATGTTTGTCAGGCGTTGGAACTACCGATTCATTTTCATGGCTCGGCGGGTTTGAGCGCAGGCTCGTCGGTGCGGAAGTGGAGCGGGTACTCGCCGCGCCAGGCTCATTCGGCGCAGACCGCCACGTCGGCGGTGACGCCGGCGCAGATCGTGCCGCAATTCATTTTCTCCGGGATTACCGAAAGATTCCCCGGTTTGGTAAGTGTGTTTCCCGAGGCCGGTGTCGGCAGCCTGAACTACGTCATCGCTTCCTGTGACCACGAGTGGGAGAGCCGCCATCTCTGGACCGAAGGCGTGATCACGCGGCCCAGCGAAATCGTGCGGCGCCAAATGTACGTGAATTTTTGGTTCGAAGCCGAAGGCATCAAGCTAAGGGATACTATCGGTGTCGATAACATCATGTGGGAGTCGGATTTTCCGCACGTGGCATCGTACTATCCGCATTCCTGGCGCGAGGTCGACCGCGTTCTCAAAGGCGTGCCTGAAGCAGACCGATGCAAGATGCAATATGAGAACGCCGTGCGGCTATACAGGATTGACGCTGTCCTTCCGGCTGAATGATTGGAGAATCGGAAGATCCACCGCAGAGGCG
>WNGI01030550.1_pt1 | contig 9996 bp, 7 predicted proteins | sample 5400621 | NCBI WGS metagenome assembly WNGI01 (sample SAMN13153374, study PRJNA577476) | soil metagenome | isolation source: 20 cm soil or saprolite under Garry oak tree replicate 1 | place: USA:California | collected 2016-06-15 | reverse complement strand
CTATTGTATCATTCGCCCAACTATCTTTTCTACATCTGTTGCTACTAGATTAGATCTTATGGAGTAAAAAAACCTACTCAAATCGTATATATGAAAGATACGATTGACATCTAGGTATGTAAGAGATAAAATCGCACTTGTAAGCCAAGTGAAAACATCAAAAGGAGTTTCATTATGGTTGGTCAAGCTCCCGGAGACCCAGGCGAAAATCCATCCGCATTAACGAATGATCCGATTTTCAGCAATGTTCACAATGCTTTCCAATTGGGTTGGAGCATCATTGAACTGAAAAGTCGAATACAGATTGCCGCGCTAAGTTCCAGTATCACCGGCACTCCACAAGCAAAGTCCACTCCAAGGCCAACCAATTCCAGCCAGGGCCAGGCAAGTCCAATTTTGCAAAACGTTCTATCAACTGTGAAGGATGCCAAAACAAAGTTACTCTTGCCGGAATCACAACAAAACCTGACCGAACTACCAAATAGTGCCTGGCTTACAAGTCTTTGGCGAGCGACCTTCAATCGCATCGCGGAAAGCCATAAAGGTTGCTTTCCTGAAAGCACCACGACAGGAACCCTCTATAACCTTCCTCCTTCTACAAACAATCCAAGTTACCAGGAGCTCATTGCAAATCCTCAGACGTATGACGCTTCCAATATGTATCTCCCCTATCTGTATCTGAATCCCCTTCTAGATACTCCAGACAAGAAAAACTATAGCGATGTCGGAGTCCAGTTGGACACAGAGATCCCCGCCGATTTCACACTCTACGATGTTACACGACGTACGCTTAATTGCCTGACTCTCCTCTACACCAACCCTGAAGAAAGCCTTACCCCTGTCACAGTGAGTGATTACCAAATGCAGTTGATGCAGAATGTTATGAACTTTAGCCAGCTTGATGCAACCATAAACAACACAAAACAATCTGGGCAACCAGAGGGTGACCCGACCACTCTCAATCAGCCCGTTGCGGCTCAAGGAGATGGAGCGCCTACAAATCAAATCTCAACGGGATCGGACACAGGAGACACAGATGAACATGATATCGAGGATCAAAAAAACAAAGCGATCCAAATCGTGAGCAATAGTGGTATCCGCTTTCTGGAAACATGGGATACGTATGCGCGCGAAACCCTCTACGTGAGCGGAGGCGAAGATGTACAAGCCAATGAGGTACAACTCATAGCGTATGAAGCTGGACGCGCCATGGCTTCGCTCTCATGGGGCATTACGACAACGATCGTGCCGATCGAAAACGCCTTGAATCATACCATGAATACAGATCCTTCCACGAGTCAAGCTGCAAAAAAAGATCAAGCATTGCAGCAGCACCTGGAGCAAGCCTGGCTAAATGTTTTCGATGAACGTAGCATCACGAGCATCCAGCACCAGATCTCCGCACTCAGCACGGCTATGGATAACGCTTATTATCGTGTACATCACGATATTGCACGCCCGAATCCTAATGACCCAGCGGAGCGGCCAGACCTGGCTTTACCTAGCCAGACCATTCAGGCAATCACGTTTAGTCTGGATTATTGGAAGCGTGCGGTGAAACTGATCAGCAACGCAGATAGTGTACAACCGCTACCAACTACGCCTCAAACTGCGGCCCAAAATAATGGACGGCCTAACACAAATGCAGGCACTCCTCCACCTGGCGGAGTATCGAAGCCTGTGACAATTCCAAGTATGACATGGCAGTCATCGAGTCAGTTACGCCTGGCGCTCGTTCAACAAGCAGAGATCTGGCAGCCGCTGCTGCTGCGCCAGCAAAGTTTACTAGATTTCAATACCCGATATGTAACACAACGCATCTTGAATGATTTTATGGGTTCGTTTGAGAAGGCTACAAGCCAGGAGATACAAGATCAAATCAGGAGGTATCGAATACCATTAATTATCGGCGGTGTGGTAATACTGTTACTCTTAGGTTTATTTGTACTTCTTGTTGTTGTTGTCCCAAGTTTGTCTCAAGCCCTGGTATCAGGTTTCGCCCTGGTAGTCGGGGGTATTGTGGGTTTCTTCGGTACTATTGTAGGTAGGTTGAGTTCAGTTTTTTCCCCGGCACGCAGTGGTGCAGCCACCGCGCCAGATTCAGCCAGCCCAATGTCAGCTATTCCCGGTCTAGCTGGCACAGCGTTAGTCGATGCCTTTCAAAATGGTTATAAGCAGATTCTCATCGAATTTGATTATCTCAACCACAATGTATCAATCACCTATCCCCTGGTTGAATACTTCATTTTACATTCCAACCAGCTTGCCATGCGCAAAGCGAACAATGCGCAAGCGGTCACTCCCGCCAAGAAAAGCACCAGCCAGAGCCTCGCCAGTGAAGTCACAACAGATGCTGGAGACCTGATCAAAGATGCGTATGACTTCCTTACGCAAATTGCATGGACTAACCAGGAACGGGCGGATGAGATCGGACGAATTGCACGAGCTGCCTTTGGTCCAATTGGCGCATTTGTTGGGGCGCAAATATCGCTTTCGTCATCTCAATATAACAAGTCATCAACGTCAAAAAAGTAGTGTGCAAATACTTTGAAATCTGATCGTCAAGCAGTGCGAAGTTAAGCAGCTATGGGAAACATTTTTATGCCTATCTGATTCGAACTGGGTGTCCGTATTCAGAATTTTTTACTTATTTTCTTCGCTTAATTCTTTTAGCACTTTCAACGCTTCGGTAACATGCTTCTGTGGAGCAAATTGCGAGGAGAAGATGTGACGAACGATCCCCTGTTTGTCGATGATATAGGTCACACGACCAGGTAGTAACCCGAAAGTCGTGGGAACACCGTAGAACTTTCTCACTACGCCTCCTAGATCACTCAACAAAATGAAAGGCAGATGGTGTTGATTCGCAAACTGATGGTGCGACTTCTCGGTGTCAGAGCTGATACCGATGACTTCAGCGCCAGCCTCCTGAAAGGCTTCATAACTATCCCGGAAAGAGCATGCTTCAGCGGTACAGCCAGCCGTATTATCTTTAGGATAGAAGTAGAGTACGATATTTTTTTTGCCAAGAAAACTCTCCAGGCTTACTGGTTCGCCCGTAAGTGAGGGAAGAGTAAAGTCGGGAGCGCGATCCCCCACCTTCACACCTCTGCTCGCAGATCGAGATTGATTATATTTTACGCTCACGGTATATGTTCTTTAAATCCTTTCAAACATATTATACGCACAAAGTTACACACTAATGTCGAGAATAATGGCTCATAAGGGTATGTTTCTTAGTGGAATGAAGAGCAAGCCAAAAATTTCAGCAAACGCGGCAAGGAGCCCCTGGCTGTAGACATAGGGAGGAATTGCCGCGTGCGCTAGCACACACTAGTTTCACAGATATTCCACATTGACAATCTCTCTGAAGTTTGGTACACTTGTGCTATGAAACAGCTCATCACGGCCAAACTCAAATTGCATACCGATGCGACACAGTTCCAGGCATTGCGCAAAACGCAACTGGCCTATCGTGATGCGCTGAACGCTGTGAGTCGGTATGCTTTCGAGCATGGCAAGATGAGCAACCAGGTACGCTTGCGCGATGAAACGTACTACGAGACACGTGCTATCTATAAATTGCCTGCCCAAATGGCAACCAACGTCCCCCGACAGGTCGGGGCTACCTATAAGACGCTCTGGACAAAGGTTCGGCAGAATAACGCTGCTTGTAAAGCTGGTCTGACCAAGAAGCGCTACAAGGGCCTGGATAAGCCACCCAAGTTTGTCTCCCCGACCTTGACGTATAACTATCAACGGGATTATAGCCTGAAGCCCGATCACCAGGTAAGCATCTTGACGCTCTCTGGGCGGGTGATTGTGCTCTACACCGCGTATTCCCAGCATGGCGCATTGCTCCAGCATGGCGCGCATATTGGAGCCGCGAAGCTCTGGTATGACAAACCCAAGAAACAGTTCTATTTGCTGGTCTCCCTGGAGGTTGAGGTAGCAGACCCCGCGCCTGAAACCCATACGGGGGTAGCAGGTGTGGATGTAGGCGTTCGCTACTTGGCGGTCACTGCTACCACCAGGGGAGACCGTTCCTTCCATTCCGGGAAGAAGATCGTCCCCAAAGCCAACCATTATGCGAGACTGAGGAAGCGTCTGCAACAGAAAGGCACTCGCTCTGCTACACGGCGCCTGATCGCCATTAGCGGGCGAGAGAGACGGTTGAAGCAAGATGCCAATCATGTGATCTCGAAACGTATCGTGACCCGACACCCGCACAGTCTGATTGGACTGGAGCAGCTGACAGACATCCGCGAGCGTACTCGGCGCAAGCATGGCAAAAAGGCGAGCAAGAAGCAGCGACGTGCTAATGCTGCCTACGCCAAATGGGCCTTTGCCCAGTTGCACAGCATGATTGCTTATAAAGCGCTCTTGCAGGGTTCGATGGCCATCAAAGTGGATGCACACTACACCAGCCAGGCTTGCCCGATGTGTGGGCATACTTGCGATGCCAATCGCCCCAATAAGGGCCTGATGTTCATCTGCCAGAACTGTCATTACAGCCTCCATGCGGACCTGGTGGGTGCCAGAAATATCACGATGCGAACGCTCCTCGCCCGGCAAGACTGGGTGAGGACGGGGCAGTTGTCAATTGCCCCTGATGTGTCGGACGAAGAAGCCAAAGCTGCACGTCGGCTTCGGTATGCAGAGTTGCGGTGGAGTCTAGACACAAACTCCGCCCTTTAGGGCCGGGGTATTTGACTTGCAGAATCTTCCTAAGTGTGCTATACTCTCCTGGCATGCGGGGATAGCTCCAGAAATAGGCTTCTCTGCGCCTTCGATGGAGCAACTGTGGTGGATTGTGCTGAAGTGCAATCAAGCAATCATCACCCAAACTGCCTCTCTCATCTGTACGCTTTACGCTTAAACAGACAGAATTGCAGAATCTTGAAGACGGTATAGATAGCATAGTCTCGTGTTTACTTTGCCCCGCAGGAATAGAAAGACAGAAAGAAGAGTTATGAAGCAGAAACTAAAAACACACAAAGCTATGGCGAAGCGGGTCAAAATAACCGGCTCCGGCAAAATTATGCGCCGCAAAGTGGCATTAAGCCACCTTCGCCGCAACAAGTCTCCACACTCTGTCCGTTCGATGGACAAGGACTTTCAGTTGGCTACCGCCGATACACGTCGTATGAAACGTCTACTTCCTTATTCCTTTTAGTGTAGGATAAGGCATTTGAATCGAACGGAGGAGAAAAAATACTATGACAAGAGTAAAACGTGGAGTTCCAGCTCACAAGAAACATAAAAAGTTATTACAAATGGCGGAAGGCCATCGCGGTACGCGCAGGCGATTGTATCGTCCCGCGCACGAGTCTGTTATGCGTTCAATGGCTTATATGTACCGTGATCGTCGCACCCGCAAACGCGATATGCGCCGCTTGTGGATTATTCGCATTAATGCTGCTGCGCGTATGCATGGAGTGAGCTATAGTAAGTTGATGCATGCTATTCATACTGCCAATATTGATGTGGATCGTAAGATTCTCGCGGAGATGGCTGTGAATGATGAAGCTGCTTTCACTGCGCTGGTACAGTCGGCGCTTGCAACAATTTCGTAAAGTGTTTTTCTTTTTCATCTTGCAGCCTGCGGCTGCAAGATGAAAATGGGATTTTTCGGGGACACCCCGAACCCCGGCAAAGGGCTTCGCCCTCTGCACTCCCAGTCTTGGCAGGGTAGGCCGGTTGGCAGAATCCGCTATGGGAGAACCTTAGTTGCTTCGCCCTCTGCACTCCCAGTCTTGGCAGGGCAGGGGACTTCGCCTCTTACATCCCGATAAAAGAACATGACGTTGATTACCAGTCCATCTAATCCACGTATTAACAAATTACGTGAACTGCATACGACTAGAGGCCGCAAGAAAAGCGGCCTCTTCTTGATGGAGGGTCCCCATCTGCTGGCTGCGTTACTGGATGCGCAGATTGTTCCTCACGAGGTCTACTATCAGCCTGAATTGCTGCAACGCACCGCAAATGGCAGATCCCTGCTGAACCGCCTGCTATATGCTTCTTCACTAGCTCCTGAACAACTCATAGAGGTGAGTGAGCGCGTTATCGAAAAACTTGGTGAGACACAAACTTCTCAGGGAATAGTCGGAGTTTTATCGCTTGATACATTTCAACCAGGGATCGTAGACGCTCGGCGTTCAAAAGCTTCGCGTGCAGCGCTGCTTATACTGGATGATCTGGCTGATCCAGGCAACATGGGGACGATATTGCGTACAGCGCTGGCAGCGGATGTAGCTGAAGTACTGCTAACACCTGAGTGTGTTGACTGTTATAGTCCTAAAGTAGTACGTGCCGCCGCTGGAGCTCATATTGCATTGCCTATAGAAATGAATCTTGCATGGGATACAATCGCGAAAAAAATTACCTTCCATTGCAAGGAAGAGAGACGGGTGTTTTTAGCTGAGGCCGACAGCTCGCATCTTTACTTTGAGCAAGACTTAAAGCAACCTTTTGCGCTCATTATTGGTAACGAAGCACATGGCCCTTCACAAGAGGCTCGCAACCTGGCAACTTTATCTTTAGCAGTTCCATTAGCAAATGGAGTGGAGTCCTTAAATGCCGCAATGGCAACTGGCATAGTATTATTTGAGGCAGTACGCCAGGCCCGACAATCGTAAAGGCCAGATGTATGTCACCTCCGGGGGAGAGGGTTCGATACATCTGGCCAGATTTTTCTTTGTCATGGCATAATAATGCATGTTTACGTATTATTCGGGAGGGCGAAAAATGCAGCGAAGGCCGATAAATCGGCGATGGGCACGATAAATCGGCCCCTACTAGTGGCTAGTCATTTCCTGGTGCAGGTCGGGCTGATGTACAAGCGACCCTTCTTTGCCACAGCTATCACATATAGTTGGCATAGGCCCGGTATGGACCATGCCGCATACTTCACATTCCCAGCGATAGAGCATTATCGCCCGGTTTTGTGGGAATAGTTTTACTGTTGTCTGCACAGTCGCATCATTGCTAGTTACAACGGCATTGTTGGTTTTAGTTCTCTGTGCAATCACTTGAAGTCTCCTTTGTGTATACTTAACCTTCTATAAAACAGCTATAGAAGTTTGGAACGTATAATACAAGTCTAACAGCCATTCCATGTGAATGTCTACGAATTTTGATAGGCGTTCTGAATGCTATCCATAACCAAATAGTTATATATAAAGAACATTTCCAAATAAAAGAGCCAGGTGTGATCACACCTGGCTCTTTTATTTGGAAATGTTCTTTTACCTCTCTGACTGCACAGGCCACTGAGGTTGTGATTGCATGCCATTACTTTGCTGGTAGGGTGTCATGGGGTAGGGAGAGAAAGGCCCGGTCGTTGTTCTTGCTGGAGCAAGAGCATTATTATTCGAGAATTGGGCTGATGAGGTAACAGTGCGGAAAGCGCCGCTGATCGACAGTTGATTCTGATATTCTTCCTCAGGAGTAATTGTCACATTGCCCATCGGAGCATAATAATTCAGGTTCTCGCGGAGCTTGAAGGCTTCCACAGATGCCAGCAATTGCTCGGCCAGGCGAGCGACTCGCTCCATATTTTGTGCTGCGTCGCGAGTACTGGCGCTACTCTGTTGAGTTGAATCAGAAACAGTTTGCATGATTTGCACAACAGCACTGGATGATTGCAATTGCTGAGCAGCCATTCGGTTGATGGCTTCAATTTCAGAAGCCTGGCGCTCAACAACTCCGAAGATTGATTCTAGCGAGGTACCGGCTTCCTGGGCTAACTGTGAACCTGCCGAGGTCTCACGTTCTGTATCTCGCATTGAAACTGCCACAGCTCCGATATCTTCACGTACACCACGAACAATGCGTGCAATTGAACCGGCCTGGTCCTTGGCACGTTCTGCCAGGCGTCGAATGTCTGCGGCAACCGCGCCAAAGCCTTTACCATTCTCGCCTGCCATAGCAGCCTGAATAGCAGCATCAAGCGCCAGGCGATTCGTCTGATGTGCAATATTGGCGATAACTTCGACGATATTATTGATTTCACGCGAACGATCTCCCAGCGTTTGCACTTTGCTGGAAGTATCCTGCACATATTCGTGGATGCGCCCCATACCCTCGACCGTCTGCTGCACAGCGCCGCGTCCTGTTTCCGCGGTCTGGCGTGCTTCACGCGCAACACCATACAATACCTGGGCTCGTTCAGCGACTTGACGGCTGGAATCGGCCATGTTCTCCACTTCTATAGCAGCCCCGGTGATTTGTTTAATTTGCGTATCGGCAACTTCAACCAGTTGAGACATGCGTTCATAGGTCATGGTCGTAGAACTTTCAACCTCGTGCGCGACCATTTTGACGCGTACCACCAGACTACCAAGTTCTTCAACCATATAGTTAAATGAGTCAGCCAGTACACCCAGGGTGTCTGCAGTGACTTCTGCCTGGACGCGCAAATCTCCTTCACCAACTCCACTTACTTCGCTGACCAGTTTTTCGACTTGTGTTTGCAGGTTATCACGCTGGGCCTGTGCATCTTGAATAAGGCGCACGATGTTGTCCAACATATTGTTCATCGAAGAAGCCACCAGGTTAATTTCATCACGGCCGATGATCTTTGCGCGCGCATTTGTGTCACCCCTGGTTATACGCCTTGTAAGCGATGCCAATCTGCGCAGTGGCTGCGTAATCGTCAGGTTGATTATCCATCCGGTCGTGAATACTATCAGAAGGCTAATTACAATAGCAAGTACTGTAGCTATCAATACAGACTGAGTTTGTGAAGGCCCAACCGATGAGACTGTCTTGCCTGTAGTGATGGCAGTATCCACCACGAGTTGCCAGCTATTTCTCAGACCAGTAAAACGTTGATCTGCATTCCACCATGTAGAATAGGTATTTTCGTAGGCTTGATTGATCTCTTTTGGCGTAAACTTATGGCCATTTTGCAACTCTTGTAGATATCCTTGAAGCTGGGTCAACTCATCAGTCTGCAACTTTTTATAAGTCGGCCATTGAATCGTAGACACTGCGGTGAGGGCTACCCGCTGATCGCGAATAATCGTAGTATTTGGATTATCACCGAGCAAGATATTCTGAATTTCAGCCATATTACTTGAGGTAGCTATCTGGTAATTTTGTTGATATGCAGGTAGTACCTGATCAAAGGTAGCTTGACGCGCAAGTACTTCATTTATAGTCAGTGCGACTGAAGCGCTTAACGAAGAGTCTTGTACAACTCCGTTCAGGCTTGAACTCAAGGTGTTTATGACCTGGGCCTGACTTGCCTCCAGGAGAGCATGCATAGTTTGCAGATTAGTCTGCTGCTGAGAAGCAATGCGTTGAGAATCGAAACTCGTGGACACTGCCTGACCTCGCTGATTCAGCGAAGTAAGATAAAAATTGCCCAGCAATACAATAATAACAGCCGGTATTGCTGCTGCTATTGCAAATGCAATGAAGAGACGACGGAAAATTGGTATATTGCTAAGAAATTTTATCATGTCTACCTCAATCCATACTCAAGCAATACTTGACTATTATCTTTCACTCTTCCTGAGCCAAAGGCTAGAAATCCAGCAACATTTGGAGGAGTGGTCCATAAGTACATGCTATTTGTGTATGCTGTTCCAATCAACTACCTTGATTACATTCATGGCATGGCAAATGCCCCTCTAGATATTCCCAACGTAGTGTACATGATTATAGCAAGAAATGATACTTTTGGAGCGCGCGCTTACCTGATTTTCCTAGATTAGAAACATCAAAACTCCATCGCTTCAGTTTAACTTCGGATTTACCGCTGCAGCTGAGGAGGGGTACACCGGTAAGAACTGCCCGGCTTGCCATTGGAAAAGGTATGCGATTGCTAATATATTTCGACCTTTACTGTCGAACTGGGCGCTACCTTGAACAGTATTAAATACTTCGCTCGAATGGAGCAAAGCGATGAGTTTTGCATTTTTGATGCTCTGAATTTTATTCACAGCTTGCTCTAATACCTGCCCCACAGAATAAGCTTCTGCTACG
>WNGI01008446.1_pt1 | contig 9997 bp, 5 predicted proteins | sample 5400621 | NCBI WGS metagenome assembly WNGI01 (sample SAMN13153374, study PRJNA577476) | soil metagenome | isolation source: 20 cm soil or saprolite under Garry oak tree replicate 1 | place: USA:California | collected 2016-06-15 | reverse complement strand
CCTCCTGGTTCACGTTGTTCACGACCAGATCGAGCGCGCCGTCGCCGTCCAGGTCTCCGTAGGCGGCGCCGCTCGAGAAGCTCAGCGCGTCCAGGCCCCAGGCCGCGCTGACGTTCGAGAAGGTGAGATCGCCGCGGTTGTGGAACGCGTAGTTCGGCAGCTTGGTCGAGGTCATCGCGTCCACCAGCCGCCGGAAGTCCACGCGTCCGCCGCTCGTGGCCTGGACCATGGTCTCCCGGTTCGCCAGAAACGCGATGTAGTCCTGGGAGGTCACGTCCTTGGCGAGGCCGTTGGTGACGTAGATGTCCTTGTACCCATCCAGATCGAGGTCCGCCATGAGCACGCTCCAGCTCCAGTCGGTCCGAGCCACGCCGGCCAACTGACCGATGTCCGAGAACGTGCCGTTGCCGTTGTTGAGGTGGAGCATGTTGCGCGTGAACTGATAGTAGAAGTCGTTGCGCAGCTCGCTCTCGAGGCGGTGCCACGTCTCGAACGACGCGGTGGTTTTGAGGCGCTGCTCGTCGTCCGGCAGCATGTCTAGAGGTAGTCGCGCTCGAAGAAGTCGTTGGCGACATAAATATCGGGCCAGCCGTCACGGTTCAGGTCGCTCACCGCGACGCCCAAACCCAGGCCGATCTCGCTGCCGTAAATGCCGGCCGCGGCACTCACGTCGACGAAGTGTCCCCCGTCGTTGCGATACAGTTTCGCGCCGCCCAGCGGGTCGCGCTCGGTGCGCGTGTTCTCGAGCGGGAAGCTCGCGACCGGCCGCGGCGAATTGTTGATCACGAACAGATCGAGGTCGCCGTCGCGGTCGTAGTCGACAAAGGCCGCCTGAGTCGAATACCCCGAGTCCGCGACGCCCAAGGCCGCCGCCTGCTCGACGAAGGTAGGAACGCCGTCCGCGTTCAGCCCCTGATTGATGTACAGCTCGTTGGCCCGGAGCCTGCTGTCGCCGAGCCCCGCGTGGCAGACGTAGATATCCAGCCGCCCGTCGCCGTTCACGTCGGCGAGCGTGACGCCCGTGGTCCATCCCTTGTGCTTCAGGCCGGCTTGCTCGGTGATGTCCTTGAACCGGAACTTCCCCTCGTTCAGGAACAGCCGAGTGCCACCCTGATTCGACGTGAGCACGATCTCCGGCAACCCGTCACCCGTGAGGTCGCCGATCGCCGTCCCGCCCCCGTTGTAATAGTTGCGATAGGTGAAGACGTTCAGCTCGCGGCTGTCGGTGAGACGATTCTCGAACCGCACGCCCGTGTAGCTCGACGGCAGCAGGGTGAACAGCCGGTCGTTGGCGCCAGGCAACGCGGGGTCGGCCGCGGCGGAGCAGCCGGCGAGCAGGCATACGCCGGCCGTCACAAACAGTAGGGGCGCAGCAGCGCGCTGCGCCCCTACCTGTGCCCCTATCCTCCTGCTACCCTCGGTTACGGCCCGTACCCGGGGTTCTGCGTGATCAACGGATTGGCGTCGATCTGCGTCTGGGGAATCGGCATCAAGACGCGGCTGTCAGGCGTCGGCCCGGCCTTGAATTCCCAGGCGAGCGTGTACCTGCCGAACCGGATCAGATCCTGGCGCCGCTTCCCTTCACTGTTGAGCTCGAACAGGCGCTCGTTCAAGATCATGTCGTGCGTGATGGGCCCCGCCAGCGCGGCGGCGACGGGGGCCGTGCGCGCCCGTACGGCGTTCAACGTGTCGAGCGCTCCCGCGCCTCCCTGCTCGTTCAGCGCCTCGGCCTTGATCAGATACATCTCGGCGAGGCGGAACCAGGCGAAGTCGTTGCCGTTGTTCTGGGCCACGTGCTTCGGATCGATCGGCCACTTGTAGATGCGGGCGCCCTCGCCTTCGGTGGCCGACGTCACGTTGGCGATCGAGGTCGTGAACACCAGGGGGTTGTGCGCCCGATCCTCGGCTGGCAGGCCGCTCTCGAGGTTCACCTGCGCGCCCACGAGGAACATGTTGCGGCGCTTGTCGGCCGGATCGAAGGCGTTGTAGGTCTGCGCCAGTGTCGCGAACCCGTTCCAGGGCGAGGGGTTGAACTGGTTGTAGTGCAGCGTCCGCATCACCATGTTGAACCCCAGGCCGTCCGCCTCGGCGTACTTGACGACGAAGATGTTCTCTGGTGACGACCCGTTGTCCGCGTTGAAGTTTTGCGTGAACGTGTCAGCCAACTGGTACACGCCCGAGTTGATGACGCTATCGGCGCGGTTTTTCGCCGCCTGGCAGGCATCCAGCGGCCCGGCGACCGTCATACCCAAGCACGTGTTGTAGCCCGTGGGGTTGATGGCACCCGCCCCGGGGCCTTCGTTTTTGTACACGCGGGCGTTGATGTACAGGTTGGCCAGCAGCGCATCCACCGCGCCCCGCGTGACCCGTCCCACGTTGGGCGAACCGTAGCTCGTGGGCAGGGCTGAGCGGATGGCCAACAGCTCCCCTTCGATGAACTTGAAGGTCGAGTCCCGCGTCTGCCGCGGCCACCGCTTGAGCTCGGTCGTGATGGCGATCGGCACCCCGCCGTACAGATCCATCAGCAGATAGTAATAGAACGCGCGCAGGTATCTGGCTTCCCCTTCGAGCTGGGCTTGATTGGGGACGGTCACGTGCTCGAGCGCGGTGACCAGCACGTTGGCCCGCGCGATGCCGGCGTAGGCCGTGTTCCACGCGTTGTTCAAAAAGCTGAGCGTGGACGGACTGTTCGCCGACCAGGTCTGGCGGTGCAGCTCGAGCCACGTGCCGTTGTCGAACCAGTCCGAGCCGCGGGTCGGCACGACCATCTCGTCGGTCGAAACCTCGCTCACGCCCCAGTATTCTCCCTCCCCGGGGGTGTTCCGCAGCCCGGCGTACACACCGGCCAGCGCGGCGGTGACTTCTCGCTCGGTATGAAAGAAGTTGCTCGGGGTGATGGCGCTGATGGGCGTCTCACTCAGGTCCGTGCACCCCTGCATGGGCACCAAAAGGAGCGTGCAGAAGCCCACCGCTCCGATCGACGTCTTCACAAAGAGTCGCTTCATGGATCTGAGCTCCTTAGAACACCACACGGAGGCCCCCGGTGAACGTCCGGGGCCGGGGATAGGTCAGGTAATCGATGCCGCGCGCCGCGAGGCCCGCGTCGGTTGCGTCGCCTGCGTTCAGGCTCGAGACCTCCGGATCGAGTCCGGAATAACCCGTCAGCACGAACAGGTTGTCGGCCGACATGTACAAGCGCGCGCTCCGGGCCGAATTGGTCAGGAACGGCAGGTCGAGCGCGTACTCCACCGTGAGGTTCTGGAGCCGGAGGAACGACGCGCTCTCCACCCAGCGGGACGAGAAGATGGCCGGCTCGTGGAGATCGGTGTCGTCGGTCAGGGCGGGCCGCAGGAAGTTCTTGTCCTGCAGCGCGTTGCTCTTGGTGGAGTACACCAGAGCAGTGTTGTTGAACACATCCTGTCCCACCGACGCCCGGAGGAGGAAGCTGACGTTGAACTTCCCCCAGTTCAGCTGGTTGTGCAGCCCGATGGTGAAATCCGGGTTGGCATTACCGATCACCTGGTAGTCGGCGGCATCCGGCACACCCCTGGTGGTCGTGCGGCCGTTGTTGCAGCCCGCTGTGGCGGCCGAGCACGCGAACACCTGGAACCCGGTAGCCGGGTCGACGTCGAGGAAGACGGGCCCGTAGAACGTGCCCAGCGCGTACCCCGGCATGATGCGCTCGGCCCACTGGTCGGACTGACCCTGGCCGCTCACGATCCCGGAGCGGATGAACTGGTGCGGGCCGAGATCGAGCACTTTGTTCCGCTCAGCCGCGAACACGACTCCCGTCCGCCAGGTGAGACCCGGCCGCGACACGAGCAGGGCGTCGAGCGAGAGCTCCACGCCGCGGTTGCGCAGCTTGCCCACGTTCTCAATGCGCGTGGCCGCAGGCTGCGGCGGCGGCACCGGAACCTCGAGCAGCAGGTCGGAGGTGTTCTTGGTGTAATACTCGACGCTCCCGGCCAGCCGGTTGCCGAACAGGCCAAAGTCCACACCCACGTCGTACTGGTTCGTTTGCTCCCACTTCAAGTCCGGGTTGGCGACGCTGGTCGGGATGACGCCCGGCTGCGGCACGTCGCCCCAGGGGTACGACGCATTGCTGCCACCCTCCAGCTTTTGCAGCGAGGTATAGGGCTTGATCCCGGGATTGCCCTGACGCCCCCAGCCGACGCGCAGCCGCAGGTCCGAGAACGGCCCGCGCACGGTCCCCCCTTGGGTCAGGTGCCACGACGCCGACAGCCCAGGGAACAACGCCCACTTGTGCCCTTCAGCGAACTTGGACGATCCGTCGTAGCGCAGCACGCCGGTGATGAAGAACCGATCCTTGAAGCCGTAGTTGGCCCGCGACAGGAAGGACACGAGGCGACTCAGTTCCCCGAAGGACGAATCCTTCAACGAGGAACCCGCGCCCAGGCTGTTGTACAGCAGCACATCGGTGACGTACCCGATGCCCTGACCCATGGCCACGCTCTTTCTGAACTGGCTGTACTCGTACCCGCCCACCATGTCGAAGCTGTGGGACTCGCCGATCTGGCGCCGGTAGGTCAAGAGCGTCTGCACGGTCTTGGTGTTGTTGTCCTGACTGTACACCCGCGCGAGTCCGCCGCCCAGCGTCCCGCCGAGCGGATTGGCATTGGGGAAATAGATTTGCCGCCCGCCGCCGGAGTAATCCAGCCCGACCGTCACTTGGCCCGTCAGACCCGGCACGAGATCGATCTCGGCGGTGCCGTTGGCCAGGGTGCGGGTGGTCTGACCCAGATCGGTGATCTGGTTCGCCAGCGCGACCGGGTTGCGCAACGACTGCGAGCCCGGCACCTCGTAGTAGTGCGTCCCCAGCGCATCGGTCACGGTCACCGGCTGCGTGGGATTGTAGACGGCGGCGTTCTGGAACACGCCGCCCTCGAAGCCGCCCCGGTTCTCGAACACGATGTACTGGTTGTTGACGCGCGACGTCGTGACGTTCACGCCGAGGCGCATGCGGTTGTCGAGCGCCTTATGGGTGGCGCTGAGGCGTCCCTGAATCCGTTCCAGGCCGTTGGAGATCGTCACGCCCTGCTGCTTCATGTAATTGAGTGAAGCGCGATACCGGGTGTCTTCGCTGCCGCCGGCGAAGGACAGGTCGTGATTGTGCGTGACCGCGGTGCGCGAGATGGCATCCGCCCAGTCGGTATTCGCCGCCCCCAGCGCCGTGAGGTGTGAGGGAACCAAGCCGGCAAACGCAGCCGCCGAGTCCGCGAAGTGCTTTGTGAAGATCGTGTCTGCCGGCGGATGTCTCGTGCTGAAGCCGGTCGAATCCGTTCGCCAGGAGCCGACCTGCGCCGTCACGAACGTCCGGTATTCCCCAGCGGCCACCAGGTCCAGACGCTTGGCCGGCGACGACGCGGCCACGTAGGTGTCGTACTCGATGGTCGGTCCGCCCGACCCCGCTGCCTTCTTCGTTTCGACCAGGATGACGCCGTTCGCGGCGCGGCTGCCGTAGATCGCGGTCGCCGACGCGTCTTTCAGCACGGTGATCGACTGGATATCCGAAGGGTTGAGCAGGTTCAGCGGGTTGCGCGGCAGCGGCGGCGTGCCACCGACGCCGAAGCTCGGCGGCTCGGTCGGCTGGTTGTAGATCGGCACCCCATCGATCACGTACAGCGGCTCGTTGGTGTTGCTGATCGAGCTGCCGCCGCGAATCAGGATCTGCGTGCCGGCGCCCGGCTCACCATTGTTCCTGGTGACTTCGACACCCGCGGCCCGGGCCTGGATCATCTGGTCTACGTTGGTCACCACACCAACATTCGCGGCGGCGGCGCTGACCGTCGACACCGATCCGGTGATGGCCTCGCGTCGCTGCGTCCCGTAACCCGTCACCACCACCGGCTCGAGGATCGCCGCCGCCGGCGCGAGGCTGACCTGCGCCGTGGTGGTTCCGCCGGAGGTGACGGTGATTTCCTGAATCTGCGAGCCGTATCCGATGCGGCTCGCCCGCAGGCGGTAGGTCCCCGCGGGAACGCCGTTCAGCGTAAAGCTGCCGTCGCTGCGGCTCAGCTCGCGGTGCGGAGTGGCCGCCAGCGCGACTTCGACGTTGGCGAGTGGCAGTTGCGTCGAGGCGTCCACGACCTTGCCCGTGACGGCGCCCGGAGCTTCTTGTGCGCCCAGTGGCATCGCCCAGAACAGACCGGCTACGAGAGTGGGGATGAGCCGACGAACCAGTGCCATACGTGTGCCCTCTGCATGAGGGTGGGAAGTCAAATACCGCCGCACGAACATCGCCATAGATCTCCTCCGGGGAACCTTCGAGGAGCGGACGGGCTACGGGGCTAGATATGGCCCCCGTTTCGGAACTCGTCAAGAGGCGCCCGGACAGGCTCTTGGACCGCCTAGACCGCCTCTCCGGGCAGAGTCGCGCGCCCCCCAATCACGCGCCCCCTATTAATGAGGAAGAGGCGCGCCGTTCCAGGCCGCACCGGCGCTGTCGCGGCCCCCCTTCCATCCGCGCGTCCGCCTCTACACGTTTTTCCATCTTCCGCGAGGATGTCCTGTCATGCCCCCGATCAGCTTCACCGTCAACGGCAAGCGCGAAACGGTCAACGTCACCCCCGACACGCCGCTCCTCTGGGTGCTGCGTGACACGCTCGGGCTCACCGGCACCAAGTTCGGCTGCGGCATCGCCCAATGCGGCGCCTGTACCGTGCACCTGGACGGCGTCGCGACGCGCACCTGCGTGCTGCCCGTGGCCGCCGTCGCCGGCAAGCGCGTGACGACCATCGAAGGCCTGTCCAAGAATCGCGCCCACGCGGTGCAGCGCGCCTGGATCGCGGAAGACGTGCCGCAGTGCGGCTACTGCCAGTCGGGGCAGATCATGACCGCCGCGGCGCTGCTCGCGAAGAACCCGCATCCCACGGACGCCGATATCGACACGGCGATGACCAATATCTGTCGCTGCGGCACCTATCAACGCATCCGCGCCGCCATCCATCGCGCCGCCCAGGGAGCGTGACATGAGCGCCGCCCAGATCAACCGGCGTGACTTCCTCGAGGCGGCGGGCGTCGCCGGCGCCGGCCTGGTCATCGGCTTCCATCTCCCCGCCGCCGGCCGACGGGTGGCGCGCGCGGCAGCGGCACCCTTCGTCCCGAATGCATGGCTGCGCATCGCCGCCGACGAGAGCGTCGTCGTGGTGGTGGACCGCTCCGAGATGGGCCAGGGTGTGACGACGTCGCTGCCCATGCTGCTCGCGGAGGAGCTCGAAGCCGACTGGTCGAAGGTCCGGATCGAGTCCGCCCCGGCGGACAAGGCATACATCAATCCGATGTTCGGCATGCAGGGAACGGGCGGCAGCACGAGTGTGCGCGCCGCCTACACGCCGCTCCGCAACGCGGGCGCGGCGGCGCGGGAGATGCTCCTCAGCGCGGCGGCGGAAACCTGGGGCGTCGACAAGTCCGCGTGTCGCGCGGAGAAAGGGGCCGTGATTCACGCGCCCAGCAACCGACGCCTCACGTATGGAACGCTGGCCGCCAAAGCCGCCACCGTCCCCCTGCCCCACGACGTCCCGCTCAAGGAGCCGAAGGACTGGAAGATCCTCGGCACCCGGGTGAAGCGACTCGACTCCCCGCCCAAAGTGGACGGGAGCGCGGTGTTCGGGATCGACGTGAAGGCCCCGGGTCTACTCGTGGCGGTGGTGGCGCGCTCGCCCGTCTTCGGCGGGAAAGTGAAGAGCTTTGACGCGGCCAAGGCGAAGGCCGTGCCGGGCGTCAAACACGTCGTGCAGATCTCGTCCGGTGTCGCCGTCGTGGCCGACGGCTACTGGCCGGCCAAGAAAGGCCGGGACGCGCTCACCGTCACCTGGGACGAGGGCCCGACCGGCAGCGTGTCGAGCGCGAGCATCGCGCAGCTGTTCGGCCAAAAAGCCGACCAGCCCGGCGCGGTGGCGCGGCACGACGGCGACCCCCAGGCCGCCCTGCCCGGCGCCGCGGCCAAGCTCGACGCCGCCTACGAGCTGCCGTTCCTCGCCCATGCGACCATGGAGCCGATGAACTGCACTGCCCACGTGCGTCCCGACGGGGTCGACATCTGGGCCCCCACCCAGTTCCAGACCGGGGCGCAGGGGCTCGGCGCCGGCATCGGCGGCGTGCCGCCCGAGAAGGTCAGCGTGCACACGACCTATCTGGGTGGCGGCTTCGGCCGGCGGTTCGAGCTGGACTTCATCCAGGAAGCGCTCGAGGCCTCCAAGGCCACGGGTGCTCCGGTCAAGGTGGTCTGGTCTCGGGAGGATGACATCCGGAACGCGCAGTACCGCCCGGCTTCCTACCACCGGATGCAGGCCGGTCTCGACGCGAGCGGCCAGCCGGTGGCGTGGATGCACCGCATCGTGGCTCCGTCCATCATGGCGCGGGTGTTCCCCGACACCGTGAAGAACGGGCTCGACGGGGAAGCGGTGGAGGGCGGGGTGGAAATGCCTTACACGGTTCCCAACGTGCACGTCGATTACTCGCTCACGGACACCGGCATCCCGGTCGGTTTCTGGCGCTCCGTGAACAACTCGTACAACGGGTTCGTGGTCGAGAGCTTCATCGACGAGCTGGCCAACGCGGCCAAGAAAGATCCGTACGAGTACCGCCGGGACCTGCTCGGCAAGGCGCCGCGTCACCTCGGGGTGCTGAACCTCGCGGCGAGCAAGGCGGGCTGGGGCACGCCGCTCCCCGCGGGTCGCTCCCGCGGGATCGCCGTGTACAAGTCGTTCGACTCCTATGTCGCCGAAGTGGCCGAAGTCTCCGTGGGGTCGGACGGAGCCCCGCGCGTGCACCGCGTCGTCTGCGCGGTGGACTGCGGGCCGGTTGTGAATCCCGACATTGTCGAAGCGCAAATGCAAAGCGCCATCGTGTATGGCCTGACGGCCGCGTTGTGGGGCGAGGTCACGATCGACAAGGGCCGCGTGCAGCAGAGCAACTTCCACGACTACCGGATGCTCCGTCTGGCCGAGATGCCGGTGGTGGAAGTCCACATCGTGCCGAGCAGCGACGCGCAGGGCGGCGTCGGCGAGCCGGGCACGCCGCCGATCGCGCCGGCGGTCTGCAACGCGCTGTTCGCGCTCACGGGGAAGCGGATCAGGAAGTTGCCGATAGGGAAGATCGTCTAGAAACGGGAGCGGGGAGCAGGGAGCGGTTCCCTCCGCTGCATCGGAAGGTACCGCTCCCCGCTCCCCGCTCCCCGCTCCCGAAATACTACGGAGGCGTGTCATGAGCTCCCGTTCCGCCACCACCCGCCGTGAGTTCCTGGAGACCACCACAGGCCTGGTGATCGCGTTCGCCCTCCCGTGGCGCGCGGATGCGGCCGTAGTCCCCGCCGCTCCTCCTCCCCCGTTCGCGCCCAACGCCTGGCTGCGTATCGGCACCGACGGGACCGTCACCCTCACGATCGACCGATCGGAGATGGGCCAGGGAGCCCAGACCGGGCTCGCCATCATCCTCGCCGAGGAGCTCGAGGCCGACTGGTCCACCATCCGGCTCGGGCCCATGCCGGAGAATCCGGCCGGCTGGTCGCGCATCATGCGTACCGGCGGCAGCAACGCGATCCGCAGCTCGTGGGAGCCGCTGCGCAAGGCGGGCGCGGCCGCGCGCGAGATGCTGGTCAGCGCCGCGGCGCAAGCGTGGCAGGTCGACCGCGCCGCGTGCCGCGCCCAGCAGGGCGCGGTGATCCATGTGCCGAGCGGTCGTCGCCTCTCTTACGGCGCACTCGCCGCGCGGGCGGCGGCCCTTCCGGTACCGACCGACGCGCCCCTTAAGGATCCCAAGGACTTCCGGTTGGTCGGCACGCGGGTGACGCGGCTCGACACGCCGAGCAAAGTAGACGGGAGCGCGCTGTTCGGCATCGACGTCAAGGTCCCAGGGATGTTGATCGCATCCATCGAGCGCTCGCCGGTGCTGGGCGGCCGGGTGAAGCGCGTCAACGCCGAGCGCGCCAAGGCCATGCCGGGCGTGCGGCACGTCGTGACGCTCGAGCCGAGCTCGT
>WNGI01077305.1_pt1 | contig 9998 bp, 8 predicted proteins | sample 5400621 | NCBI WGS metagenome assembly WNGI01 (sample SAMN13153374, study PRJNA577476) | soil metagenome | isolation source: 20 cm soil or saprolite under Garry oak tree replicate 1 | place: USA:California | collected 2016-06-15 | reverse complement strand
TATCGCCATGCGACGTCTGCCGCATCTTTCGGGCAAAGGTCAACTTCCCGGTGAAACAGCAGCCGCCGGTGACGTGGGAATTCGCAGGACCCAAGCAAGCTCTCGAAGCGGGAAAAAGGAGAAGAAAGATGGCGAAGTTCGAGACGTATCGCGATGCGTTTCCCAACGCGCATCTCGAGCGCAAGGACAACGGTGTCCTCCAGGTCGCGCTGCACACCAACGACGGCAAGCTGGTGTTCAACGGCCACACGCACGAGCAGTTCGTCGGTCTGTTCCATGCGATCGGCGAGGACCGCGACAACCGCGTCGTCATCCTGACGGGCACGGGCGACGCGTTCGTGGACACGATCGAGCCCGATGGCTTCGATTTCTTCTCGCCGCAGGGTTACGACAAGATCCTGCGCGAGGGCCGCAAGGTGCTCATGAACATCCTCGACATCGAGGTGCCCATGATCACGGCCCTGAACGGCCCGGTGCTGCTGCATTCCGAATATGCGTTGCTGAGCGACATCGTTGTCGCGACTCCGGAAACGGTGTTCCAGGACAAGCCGCATTTCGATTTCGGCATCGTTCCAGGGGACGGCGTCAACCTGCTGTGGCCCGAGGTGATCGGCTCGATCCGCGGCCGCTATTTCATCCTGACGCGGCAAAAGCTCGATGCCGAGACGGCCAAGGATTGGGGCGTGGTCAACGAAATCGTGCCCACCGACAGGCTGCTCGCCCGCGCGCACGAGATCGCCGACCAGATCGCGGCGCTGCCGCCGCTCACCGGCCGCTACACGCGCATCGCGCTGACCCAGAAGCTGCGCCGGATCGTCGACGAAGGCGCCGGATACAGCCTGGCGCTCGAAGGGATCAGCGCCGCCGACGTCGCCCGGCGCATTTAGCGAAGAATTGATCCGATGCTCGAGGTTTACGCCTGTTCCACCCCGAACAGCGTCAAGTTACTTCTTCTTCAAATCCGCCAGCGGCCGGTCGACGAACTTGGGTGAATAGCCCAGCAGCGCCGCCTCGTCCGACAGCTCCTTCTCGAGCTGGCCCAGCGCCGCGATGAAGGACCCGCCTTTGGCCAGCGCCTGCTCGACCAGCTTGCCCGCCTTCTGCTTGCCCATCCTCTCGGCCAGCAAGAAGGTCGCGCGCTCGGCCAGCACGGCGCCGTCGGTCGCATCCATGTTGGCCTGCATGCCGTCGGCATCGATCGCGAGGCCCGCCGCCACCTCGCCCATCGCCTGCGCCGCAGAGCCAAGCGCCCGCGCGCTCGTGCTCCTGCGGCAAGGCGGCGACGATGGTGGCGGCCAGCATCGGCGCCCGCGGCGCCGCCGCCCGCACCAGCGCCGCGCCCACGGAGAGGACGCTTTCGAAAGCAGACCTCCATCGAAGCCTGAGCGCTCTATCGAGGAATAGCTACTGAACGCGATGGAAAGCTATTCCCACCAAGAATTGGTTCTATGCCATCAGGCTGTCTATTGCGTCGACTGGCCGACGGCCATGCTGAGCTTTCTCGGCAGGTTCGGATGACCGCGTCGGGTCAGCGGGAAATCGTCTCCTCGGCGGCCTGGCAGGAAACGCGTCGGGTTTGGTGTCACTGTTCCAGCGCGGCCTTCAGAAGCGCAGATAGCAACCACGTGGACAGATCATGCCGTTCAAGGTTCAAGTCGGTCCGCAGCAAGTGTCGATCCATCAAGGACAGACGGTGCTGGTCACCGAGTCAGACGGACAAATCAAGTGGCCAAGCGAAAAAGGATTCTATTTCTTCGACACCCGCGTCATCAGCAGTTGGGCCATCTACGCCAACGGTGAGCAATGGGATCTCCTGAACGGTGGCGCCATCACCCCCTATGCGTCACGGACTTATCTTACCAATAGACAGATTCGCACCGCGGAGGGGATCATTCCGCAACGCTCCCTCGGCCTCATTGTCAGCCGATTGATCAGCGGCGGCATGCATGAGGATCTCGAGATCACCAACAATGGTGCGAAGCGGGTACACTTCCAGCTCGAGATTGCTCTACGTTGCGACTTCGCAGACATCTTCGAGGTGAAGTCCGGCAGCATTGTACGCCGCGGTCAAATCAACACGACCTGGTCACAGGCGGAGCAAAAACTTCGGACAAGCTATCGCAACGGTGAGTTTGTCCGTGCCGTAACGGTTGCCCCCGGACCTCGGCACGCCAAGACGGTTTACGCCAATGGCAGGCTCAGCTTCGAAATCGATCTCGATCCCGGTGAAGCTTGGCATTGCTGCTTGCTTTACATCCTGGAAGATGGCGAACGAAATCTCACACCTCTGAATGACTGTGTCGACCAGCATCAAAAGAGTCATCTCGCGAAAGCGCTGACGGATTGGCTGCAATCGGTGCTCAAGATCCGTTGCAGCAACGAGGAGTTCTACCGGCTTTATCGCCAGGCGCTTGAGGATATGGCCGCGCTTCGGTTGCCGATCATCGGCACGGATCACATGGTCTTCCTGCCCGCTGCCGGCTTACCGTGGTTCGTGGCTCCGTTTGGCCGCGACAGCCTCATCGTCTCGCTGCAGAACATTCTGATTTACCCGGATTTCGCTCGAGGCAGCCTCGACATACTGGGCTCCCTCCAGGCAAAGGATGAGGACGACTACCGTGACGCAGAGCCGGGCAAGATCTTGCACGAGCTTCGCTGTGGGGAGCTTGCTCACTTCAAGCTGATTCCGCATACGCCCTATTACGGTACGGCCGATGCCACGCCCCTCTATCTCATCACTCTTCATGCCGCGTGGCGGGCAACCGGCGATAAGGCGCTGTTGGAACGGCATCTCCAGACCGCCGAAGGATGCCTATCCTGGATCGACAACTACGGCGATCGCGACGGCGATGGATTCCAGGAGTACCAGACCCGCTCTCCAGTCGGCTACGAGAACATGGGCTGGAAGGATTCCGGAGATAGCGTTGTCTATCCAGACGGGTCTTTGGTAACCGGGCCGAAAGCGCTTTGCGAACTGCAGGGCTACGTTTACGACGCCTGGCTGCGCATGGCCGAAATATTCGACGAACTCGGTAAATCGGATCGTGCCACGGCTTTGCGAACAAAGGCCGCAGCGCTCTTCAAACGTTTCAATGAGGTCTTCTGGGACGAGGATTCGGACTTCTACGCCTTTGCTCTGGACGGCAATAAGAAGAAGGTGCTGACCGTTGCCTCCAATCCAGGGCATTGCCTGTGGTCCGGCATCGTGCCGCGGGAGCGAGCCGGTAAGCTTGTGAAGCGCCTGATGGCGCCAGACATGTGGAGCGGTTGGGGTATCCGCACACTCTCCGCCCTACATCCGGCGTTCAATCCATACAACTATCAAACCGGCTCCGTCTGGCCGCACGACAATGCGATCATTGCGCTTGGTTTCAAACGCTATGGCTTCGGCGTCGAAGCGGCAAGGATCGCTCGCGACATCAGCGATGCGGCAAGCCACTTCTTATTCCACCAGCTGCCTGAACTCTATACGACGATTGAGCGCGATGAAGCTAGTTTCCCCGTCCAATATCTCGGGGCCAACATACCGCAAGCTTGGGCGGCCGGCTCGGTCTTCGCGCTGATGCAGGCGATGCTGGGGTTCGTGCCGGATGCACCTCGAGGAAAGTTGCACGTCGATCCGTGGCTGCCGGAATGGCTGCCCGACCTGACGGTCTTCGACCTTCGTGTTGGAGCACGCCAGTTCGATATCCGGTTCTGGCGCGACGGCAGGGAAACGCAGTTCGAGGTGTTGCGAGGCGATCCTGGGGCAGTCGAGCGTAGCCGCTTTGGCGGCCAAATTGCGCCTGATTGCGGCCAATCGCGTGCAAGCCACCCTAACGCCCGAATCAGTCTCCGCTCGAGATGACTTGCCCTCTCACACGAACAGGCACGCCCTGGATTGGCTGAACTTTCTGCTCGCGGCTCTGCAAACGGCATTCGGACCGTTTCTCGCGGTCTCCCTGGCCGATCGTGGATGGATGCCTGCAAACATTGGGTTCGTCTTAACTGCCAGCGGCTTCGCAGGTCTACTGGCTCAAATACCTTCGGGCGACCTCATCGATAGGGTTACATGGAAGCGGACGCTGGTGGGAACGGGCGTTGGCGCAATCATGTCGGCCGCTTTGATCGTCGGGCTGCGGCCGGACTTCGCATCAATCTTCGTTGCCGCGGTCATACAGGGCGTAGGCGGAAGCGTCATTGGGCCAGGGATCGCCGCAATCAGTCTCGGGCTCGTTGGGCATGACGCGCTCGCCGAGCGGCTCGGCCGCAATCAGCGCTTCGCCTCTATCGGTGGCCTCACGGCCGCTGCGATTCTCGGCGTTATCGGCTACCTCGCGCCTAGCCGCGATCGTTTCTTTCTCGCCGCCGCCCTGGGAGTCCCGGTGCTACTGGCGCTCTTTCGGATTCGCTCTACTGACATTCATTTCAGCAGAGCATGCGGCGCTGCCGATCAGGACACTACAGATCCTCGGAGGGTTAGCCGCATCCTTCTGTTCAAAGACCGTCGCCTTCTCATCTTCGCCATCTGCCTCTTTCTGTTTCAACTGGCCAATGCTTCCATTCTGCCCCTCCTCGGCGAAAAGCTGGTGCACACTGAAGGGCGATGGTTTTCGCTCACTGTGTCAATGCTGGTCGTGGTGCCGCAGGTCATTGTTGCACTGCTGGCACCCTGGGCTGGGCGGACAGCCGAAACTTGGGGACGTCGACCACTTCTGATTCTTGGACTTGGCGTCGTGCCGATTCGCTCTGGGATTTTTGCTTTGACCACGGACCCAAGTCTGCTCGTCCTCATTCAGGCGCTGGACGGGCTGACCGGAGCTGTGCTGGGCGTGTTGACTGCACTGGTCATCGCAGATCTCACGAAGGGGACCGGCCGGTTTAACCTGGCTCAGGGGTTTGTCGGCACTCTTTCCGGAGTCGGGGCTTCGTTCAGCACTTCAATATCGGGCCTCGTCGTCGAGAGGTTCGGCCATACAGCTGGCTTCTTGAGTGCAACCACAGTGGGTCTGATGGCGGTCGCAATCCTCTGGATGTTCATGCCAGAGACGAAACCACCAGCTCGTCAAAATCGAACCGGCGTGGTGTCGCCTCCGGTCCCCCTGTGAGCTGTGATCGACATGTTCCCCTCCGATCAGGTCGGTCGAGCAACTTGACCGGTTGGGAGAGGCAGCGGAGGGTTGCGCCATGTCTATTGCGACGCCGGCCCTCCCCGTTCGCGCCGAGCGCCTGTGGGCGGCGCTGCTGGCGGCGACGCTGATGAACCTGCCCCTGGGATCGGTCTACGCCTTCAGCGTGCTGCTGCGCCCGATCGAGCAGGAGCTGGCGATCCCCCGCTCGGCGCTGTCGCTCGTCTTCGGCCTGGCGACGGTGGGGTTCACGGCGGGCTCGGTCGGCGCCGCCTTCCTGTATCGCGTCGCCCCCGCGCCGATCCTGGTGTTTGCCAGCGCGCTGGCGGCCGCCGGCGGCATCGCGATGGCGGCGACGGCGAGCGGGCTCGCGCAGTTGCTGCTGGGCTACGGCATCGTGTTCGGCACCGGCGGCGGCGTGACCTACATCCTGCTGCAGCAGGGCGTGAACATGCTGGTGCGGCGGCGCCAGGGACTGGTGAACGGCTACATCGTCAGCCTCTACCCGATGGGCGCCATGATCGCGACGCCCGCCTTCCATGCCTGCAACGAGGCCTTCGGCTGGCGCACCACCTTGGGCGGACTGGCGACCGTGCTGGTGGCCTGCGGGACAGCGGCGGCGCTACTCGCCCGGCACGGCGGGGCGCGGCTGGTCGCCCCCGTGAGCAGTGAGAGGGCGGGCAGCGCGGCGACAGCAGGCCCGGCGACAGGTCCCGCGATTCTGGGCCCGACCTTCTTCAAGCTCTCGGCGACGTTCTTCCTCGCCGCCTCGGCCGGGCTGATGGTGCTGAGCCAGGCGCGCGAGATCGTGGCCGCCTATGGCGGCGCCGCCGCGCTGGCGGTGGCGGCCACGACCGGCATCACCGGTGCGATCGCGCTGGCGCGCATCAGCGGCGGCTGGCTGGTCGACCGGTTCGCGGTGCCGTACGTGATGTGCGCGGCGCACGCACTGGCGCTCGGCGGCGGGTTGCTGATGACGCTCCTGCCCGCGCCTTTCACCGCGGTCGTGGGACTGGGCATGATCGGGCTGGGCTACGGCTTCGTCTCCGGCGCCACCGCCGGCGGGATCGGCCTCTACTGGCGGTCCGCCGACTACGGGCGTGTCGCCGGGCGCACCTACATCGCCTGGTGCCTGGCCGCCGTCAGCCTGCCGGTCCTCGCCGGCACCCTGTTCGACATGACGCACAGGTACGACACGGCGGTGCTGATCGCCGCCGGCGCCAACGTCGCCGGCATGGCGATGGCGCTCACCATGCCGAGACGCGGTTGGCGGGAGAAAGGATGAGCGCTCTGCGACCAGCGGCTAATCCCGGGCCATGGGACTCCGACATCCACTCCTGGCCTTCCCAGCCACTATGCTACCTTGCGGCCATTGCCCGACGGCGGCGGAGGCACTGCGGCTATGACCGAGATTCCCGATATCTATCTGGATTTGCTGCTGAAGAAGAAAGCATTCGCACACCTGGCGACTGTGATGCCCGATGGCTCGCCGCAGAATACGCCGGTGTGGTTCGACTTCACCGACGGCAAGATCCGTGTGAATTCAGCACGCGGGCGGACCAAGGTCCGAAATATGAAGCTGGGCGCGAAAGTGGCTCTGTCAATCATGGATCCAGACAATCCTGACCGGTACGTCCAGCTTCGCGGCACAGTGACAGGCGTGACGCAGGACGATGTTGCCGCGGCGCATATCGATCAACTCGCTCATAAATATCTGGGACTCGACAAGAACCCCTATGCGAAGGCGGGCGATGTGCGAGTGATGTTCGAAATCTCCGTGTTCTCCGTCCAGGGGATGAGCTGATCAGACGACTTCTCGCCAGGCCGTGAACCCATAAATTTTGCCAGGTGGACGGGTCGTCAAAGTCCGCTATGCGCCGATAGCGACCAAATTCCGCGGCGCAGCGAAATGACGCGATGTGCAAGAGGAGGCATTGGCCCCTTCCACCTCCTCACAAGACGGATGTAGTCTGTTCCCGCAGGGCGTCCAGTTGGATTGCATGTCCGCGCCTTAGAGAAAAAAAACTGTGGGGAGAGCATCATGAAATTTCCACGCCGCGCATTCATGCATCTGGCCGCGGGTGCTGCCGCGTTGCCGGCCGTGCCCCGCGTTGCACGGGCACAAGCCTATCCGTCTAAACCGGTACGCATCGTCGTCGGCTTTCCCGCCGGCGGGGCTACCGACATCATGGCGCGCCTGATGGGTGAATGGCTGACGCAGCGCCTCGGCCAGCAATTCATCGTCGAGAACAAGCCCGGCGCCAGCGGCAACATCGGAACCGAGACAGTCGCCAGGGCACCGGCGGATGGCTACACACTGCTGCAGGCCGTGACCCCGAATGCGATCAATGCCGCGCTCTACAACCATCTCAGTTTCGACTTCATCCGGGACATCGCGCCGGTCATCTACCTCGCGCGGCTGGCTTACGTCGTCGTGGTGAATCCGTCGGTCCCCGCCACGACGCTCCCTGAGTTCATCGCATACGCCAAGGCCAACCCGGGCAAGATCAACTACGGGTCAGCCGGCCAAGGCACGCCGCAAAACATTGCTTGCGAACTCTTCAAGATGATGACCGGGGTGAATTTGGTCCACGTCCCGTATCGGGGTGGCGCGCCTGCGGTCGCCGATCTGCTCGCCGGCCAGGTGCAGGTGATTTTCGCTCCGGTGTCGGAATCGATCCAGCAAATCAAGGCCGGCAAGCTGCGTGCCCTGGCGGTAACGCCCGCGGCCCGATTGGAAGTGTTGCCGGACGTTCCAACGGTGGCAGAGTTCGTGCCTGGTTATGAGGCCAGCGGTTTTGGGGGAATCGGCGTGCCCAAGGGCACCCCGGCCGAAATCATCGATATGCTGAACAAGGAGCTCAATGCCGGCCTCGCCGATGCCAAGATCAAAGGCCGGATCGTCGAGCTTGGCGGCACGGTGACCGGAGGCTCGCCGGCGGAATTCGGGACGATCATCTCAGATGCCACCGAAAAGTGGGCGAAGGTGATCAAGTTCGCGGGCGTCAAGGCCGAATAGGGCCTCCATGCCCGAGTCGGGGGCACTGTCTCAATTTGAATTGTTAGACGAACGACAACGCGAACGGTCGGGGGCCGCTTTGAGCTAACCGAACACGTGGCGGTTTACCCTTCGGCCAAGGGAATTTACCAGATTTCCTGAACCAATCTCTAATCTTATAGTGGATCAGTTCTCGACACGAGCCATCCCACATCGACGCCTTGTCAATGTTAACAGGAATCGGCTCAGGCTCATTGGGAATCAAAAGGTCAACCCGGCCCCATTCGCGCTTAAGATACCTATCTCGATTCACAGCCGAAATCTTAAGCCCGCAGGTCGTGCAGCCGGGCGATCGTCGAGCCCGGCGACAAACGGCAACAACATCGCCGCACGAATTATTTTTGCGTAAGCTTGTATTGCCTCTGAAAGAACGCCGAATGCAGTCCGCCGTCGGGCGGTCTGGCGGCGATATGTTGTGTGATTTGAGAATTCTTGGAACTGTTTCCGGCGACCATCAGCATGACACGATTTACCGGAATGGTTTTAAGCGTCTGCCGTTTCAACAGTTCATCGAGAATATTTTCTGGCTCACCCTCGGGAACAGCAATCCAATATCTTAAAGCCTTGAGCATGCTCTGCGTTTCAGGGTCATGCGCCTCATAATCACCGGCAACATAGTGCGTACCCAGGGTATCAATCCTGGCTATGCAGATTGGTTCTCCCGCGCCATCCGGATCTTCTGCACTATGGTCGGTATGCAGACCATGCGGTTCGGGAACTGTAAATTTGCCGTATGCATAATGCGCCTTGCGATAGCGCGCTGAAGGAACGAGGACGCTCATCATTTCATCGACATCGTCATTATAGAGGCGGACATAATTCGCCATTGTGTCGGGCGTGCCGTTGGCAAATTTTTCCAGAAGCCAACCGTCATTGACATATACCGTTTTAACGTCGTTGAAGTGCGTCGCATGTTCATAAATCGCTTTCCTTGCAGCCTCGCGAAAGCGGGCAATTGGCATGGGCAAGTGAGCATGCGCTTCGCGATCATTGAAATTCACATGCATGCGTTCAATAAGCGACCACTGGTCGGTAGAGAACCGCACTGGTTCCAATATTTCTAGTCTGGGCGGTAAGGCGGCCCATGCCCGACGAAGAAATGTCATAGGTCGTAGCGATCCCTCAGCACGACAAGCCCTCACCGCGTCGAGCGACAGGGCGCCCGCGTGATGCCGATCTTCATGGCTCGTCCCCTCCCCGTTTCCTGGCCGCGTCCAGGTCTACGTTGATGCCGCGCCCCCGCACGCGCCTGGTGCCGGTCATCAGCGCTTCGTGGCCTTCCGGCGCATAGAAGAAGTCGCCCGGCCGGAAGTCGTGGCCGAGGTCGCCCAGCAGGCGGCGCTGGCGCGGCGTGCAGCGCTCGAACAGCGCGCTGTAGGGCGTGCCGAAATCGTAAGCGCGCATGAACATCTGGCAGTAATTGTAGAGGATGGTCTGGCGCGCCTTGCCGGAGCGATTGGGCGACGGCCCATGCCAGATCGCATGGGGGAAGACGTAGGCGTCGCCGGCCTTGCCGAGCAAGGGCACGGCCCCCGGCATGTGCGGATGGGGGATGCGCTCGGCCCGTTCCGGGAAAGGCCGCAGATGGCTGCCGGGAAAGATCGTGAAGTTGCCGCTGTCGGGCTCGCTGACGTCGGTCAGCAGGTACATGACCTTCACCGCGAGCGGCCGGCTGGTCTCGGTGACACGGATGGCGCGCTGCGCCTCGCCGCCGTCGGTATGGGTATAGCCGGGGAAAGTCTCGGTCGAGGCGCGCACGATCGCCTGGCCCATCGAGAACTGGATGTACGGGCCCATCAGGTCGAGCAGGAGGTCGAACACGCGCGGCCTGT
>WNGI01010490.1_pt1 | contig 9998 bp, 10 predicted proteins | sample 5400621 | NCBI WGS metagenome assembly WNGI01 (sample SAMN13153374, study PRJNA577476) | soil metagenome | isolation source: 20 cm soil or saprolite under Garry oak tree replicate 1 | place: USA:California | collected 2016-06-15 | reverse complement strand
GCCGACCATCTACACCGGGGTGCGGAACGACATGCGGATCGCGCGCGAGGAGATCTTCGGCCCGGTCGTGTCCGTGATGCCGTTCGCCGACGAGGAGGAGGCGATCCGAACCGCCAACGACTCGCCCTACGGGCTCACGGCCGGCATCTGGACGCGCGACCTGGCGCGCGCTCACCGCGTCGCCGCGCGGCTCGAGGCCGGGCAGGTCTACGTGAACGAGTGGATGGCAGGCGGGGTCGAGACACCCTTCGGCGGCTACAAGCAGAGCGGCATCGGACGCGAGAAGGGCCGCGAGGCCCTGCATCATTACACGCAGCTCAAGTGCGTGACGATCCGGCTCTGATGGACTTCGGCCTGACGCCCGAGCAAGCGGCGCTGCAGGAGCGCGTCGACGCGTTCTGCAGACAGCACTGCACCGACGCGCACGCCGCCGCGCTCGATCGCGAGCCGCGCTACCCGGCGGAGCTCCATCGGGCGCTCGCCGAATCCCGGCTGCTCGGCTGGTGTCTACCCGCGGCGTACGGCGGCGCGGACGGCGGCCCGCTCGAGGGCTGCATCATCAACGAGCGGCTCGGCCGGTACAGCAGCGCAGCCACGAACCTGCTCTTCATCAACGGTGTGTCAGCCGCGCTCATCGCGGTCGGCGGGACCGAGGCGCAGAAGGAAGAGTACGTGCGCGGCGTCGCGGAGGGCCGGCTGCGCTTCGCCTTCGCGCTCACCGAGCCCGGCGCCGGATCCGACGCGGCCGCCATCGCGTCACGCGCCGTGCGCGACGCGAACACGTACGTCGTGCACGGAACCAAGCTCTACACCACGGGCGCTCTCGACGCGGACTACATCCTGACGGTTGTCCGAACCCGCCCCGACGGCAAGGCGAGCCGCGGCACAAGCGTGCTGATCGTCCCGCGCACGGCCGCGGGAGTGACGGTCACTCCGCTCGAGAAGATCGCGGGAAACTGCATCGCGTCCTGCCGCGTCGAGTACGACGTGGTTCGGGTCGACGCGGGCCAGCGCGTCGGGCCCGAGGATGGGGCGTGGTCCATCCTGATGGTCGGCGCCGGCCTCGAGCGGCTCACGGTCGCGGCCTCCTCCGTCGGCGCGGCGCGCGCGGTGCTCGACGAGGTCACGGCCCACGTGACGACGCGCGAGCAGTTCGGCCAGCCCGTGTCCCGCTTCCAGGCCATCCAGCACCAGCTCGCCGACATCGCGACCGAGATCGACGCGATGGAGCTCCTCACCTACCGTGCCGCGTGGATGGCCGCCCAGGGAATGGTCCGGCCGAAGGAGATCAGCATGGCGAAGCTCTACTGCAGCGAGCGGCTGAGCGAGATCGTGCTGCGCGGGATGCGGCTCCTCGGAGGCGGGGCGTATTTCACCGCGACGCCGATGCCGCGCCGGATGCGGGAGGCGATGCTCGGGCTCTACGCCGGCGGCACGGTCGAGATCCAGCGCTCGGAGCGTCGGAAGCGCAGCCCGGTCTCTCGGGCGATTCGCCGACTCCTTCGAGCGAATGATATCGGCAAGTGCGGCGACGGGGACGACGAGGCCACCGAGATCGTACTCGACGACGTTGGTGTTCAGGTCGTCGTAGCCGGCGGTTCCCGCCGGTACGAACGCAACGTCGAGATCGCCGAACTGCGTCGTCAGGTTGACGAGTTCCACGTTGCGAAAGAAGGATGCGTCACAGGCGAACGGCAACCCCGCGGGCGCGTCGGGACTACGGATCCTAGCGTCCATCGTACGCAACGCGGCGGCGAGACGCGTCAGGTTCTCCCCGCGCCGCGACGGGCAGATGTCGGCGTCACCGGTACGGAGCGGCGACCCGTGCAGGGTCGCCGCGAGTCCGCCGATCAGCACGTATTGTACGCTGTGATCGGCAAGGATCCGAAGCATCGCGTCCGGATCGAAACGCGCCAATCACGACCCCGGCAGAATCCGTCGGGCCCGATGAGCGCGCTCCTCGAACCCGAGCATGTCGAGGAGGTAGTCCAGCCGCTCCCGCGGAGTCCAGGCGAGCCGCTCGACGATCTGATCGATCTCGACGTCCTTGAAGCTCTCAGCGCCGCCGAGTTCGTCGACCATCGCGGCCAACCATATCACCCGCTCGCACACGGGAGCGAGTCTGCCCGCGGCGGCGCCCTCAGCCGGTCTTCCTGAGCGTCGCGCTCTTCTCCGCAACACAGGCGAGCAGATCCTCCCACGACTTCACGAACGCCGCCGCACCGTCGCGCTGGAGCTGCTCTGCCAGCGCGTCGAGGTCGACGCCCGCCTGCGTGAAGCGCGCGAGCACCTCCTCCGCGTCGCCGCCGTCGTGCGGCAGCATGGGGCCGATCTCGCCGTGGTCCGCCAGCCCCAGCAGCGTCTTCTCCGGCATCGTGTTCACCGTGTGCGGCGCGGCGAGCGCCTTCACGTAGAGCACGTCCGGCGCCTTCGGGTCCTTCGTGCCCGTGCTCGCCCAGAGGAGCCGTTGCGAGCGGGCGCCGAAGTTCAGGAGCCGCAGCCAGCGATCGGAGGCCAGCAGGTCCCGGTACGCCTTGTACGTCCGCTTCGCGATCGCGATGCCGAGCTGCTCGTGCAGCGCCGCGGGCACCTTGCACGCCACCGCGACGTCCCAGCGGCTCACGAACAGCGACGCGACCGACGGCACGTAAGGATTGAGGCCGGCCGCGACCCGGCGCTCGACGCCACGGATGTACGCCTCCGCCGCGGCGACGTACTGCTCGCGCGAGAAGAGCAGCGTTACGTTGATCGGCACCCCGGCGAAGATCGATTCCTCGATCGCCGGGACGCCTTCGCGCGTCCCCGGGATCTTGATGAAGAGGTTCGGCCGCGCCCCGCGCGCGTGCAGTGCCTTCGCCGCCGCCACCGACCCCGCCGTGTCGTAGGCGAGCGTCGGCGACAGCTCGAGCGACACCCAGCCGTCGACGCGGTTCGTGAGATCATGCGCCGGACGGAACAGATCGGCCGCCTGGCGGAGGTCCTCGAGCGCCAGCTCGAAGAACAGCTCCTCGCCCGCCTTGCCGGCGGCCGTCAGCGCGCGGATCGCGGCGTCGTAGTCGGCGCTGTTCCGGATCGCGTGGTCGAAGATCGTGGGGTTCGACGTCAGCCCGGTGATCGAGAACTCGCGGACGTAGCGCGCGAGCGTGCCGTTCGAGAGGATCCCGCGGGTGATGTTGTCGAGCCAGAGGCTCTGGCCAGCGTCGTGCAACCGTTGCGTCGCTTTCATGATCCCTTCCCTCCGAACGCGGATCGGTCGTAGCGGAGCAGCTCGCCGATGCGCTCGATCGTGATGTCGGCCGGCGGATACTTGGCCACGTCCGGAGCGTGCGCGTAGTGGCCCTGGCGAGGAAATACCGTGGTCAGCCGCACGCCCCAGGCCTTCTTCACGGCGGCGAGGATGCGCACCTTGTCGTCGACGAGGACGTAGCGCTCCGCCGGGAAACGCCGCTCGACGTCGTCCAGCTCCTGTTCCTTGTGGATGTAGATGAGGACGCGGCCCTCGACGGCGTCGAACAGGCCCGAGCACTCGACCTTCCGCGGCTGGAAGACCACGTCGCCGTCGGAGAGGATCACCGTCGGGCCCCAGGCGGCGAGATGCTCGAGCACGTCGAGCGACTCCGGGTACAGCCGATTCGCGAAGGGGTAGTTCACGAGGAACGAGGAGACCGCGAGCAGGTGCGGATCGCGCGGGTGCTCGATGCGATAGCGCTGGAGGGCGCCCAGGTAGTCGGCGTAGCCGAGCTCGGTGCGGAGCGCCTCGAAGATCGCCCAGTAGCGCTCCTGGCGCTCGGCGCCGACCTCGCGCGTCAGGTGGCGCTTCAGATCGGCCGCGATCCGGTCGTTGTCGATGAGCGTGTTGTCGACGTCGAGGAGAAAGACGAGCGGCGTCATGTCGGGCTGTGCCACCCGCCGAGCCCGGCGGCCAGCGCGTCGGCCTCGCGCGGACCCCAGCTGCCGGGCTCGTAGTCGTGCACCGGGGTGACCGAGCCGAGGATCGGCTGCACGATCGCCCACGCCGCCTCGACGGCATCCTCGCGCGCGAAGAGCGTCGGGTCGCCCTCCATCGCCTCGCCGAGCAGCCGCTCGTAGGCGTCCATCTCCTCCGCGTCCGGGCGATGGACGACGCGGAGTTCCGTCGGCTCGCTGTCCATGCGTTCGCCCGGGCGCTTGACGCGCGCCCCGATCGCGATCGTCACGTCGGGGCTGAGCCTGAAGCGCAGGTAGTTCGTCTCGCCGGGACAGAGGCGGGTGAGTGGCGGCCGGCAGAGCGTCACCAGCACCTCGGTGGTGGTGGTCGCGAGGCACTTGCCCGCCCGGATGAGGAACGGAACCCCGTCCCAGCGCCACGACTCGATGTGGAGCCGGACCGCCGCGAACGTCTCCACCGTCGAGTCCGGGGTGACGCCCTCCTCCTTCCGGTAACCGCGGAACTGCCCGCGGACGAGGTCCTCGGGCCGGAGCGGCGGGATTGTCCGGAAGACCTTCACCTGCTCGTCGCGGATCGACTCGTGGTACGTCGTCACCGGCGGCTCCATCGCGAGGAAGCCGACCACCTGCAGCATGTGGTTCTGGATGACGTCGCGGATCGCGCCGGCCTCCTCGTAGAAGCGGCCGCGCCCCTGGACGCCGAAGCTCTCCGCCATCGTGATCTGCACGCTCTCGACGTAGTGACGGTTCCAGATCGGCTCGAGGAACGTGTTCGCGAAGCGGAAGAGCAGCAGGTTCTGCACCGGCTCCTTCCCGAGGTAGTGGTCGATCCGGAAGATCGACGACTCGTCGAACACCCGGTGGAGCGTCGCGTTGAGCGCCTGCGCCGAAGGCAAGTCGCGGCCGAACGGCTTCTCGAGCACGACCCGCGCGTTGCGCGCGCAGCTCGACTTCCCGAGCCCCTCGACCAGGGTCTCGAAGAGGCTCGGCGGGATCGCCAGGTAATGCAGCGGGCGCCGCGCGCCGCCGAGCTGCTCGCGAAGCGCCGCAAAGGTGGCCTGGTCACCGTATTCGCCGCGGACGTAGCGGAGGCGGTCGCGCAGCTTCGCGAATGCCGCCTCGTCGACCCCGCCGTGCTGCTCCACACTCTCGCGCGCGCGGGCCCGGAACTGCTCGAGCGTCGACTCCGACCGCGCGACGCCGATGACCGGGACGTCGAGACGGCCGCGCCGCGCCATCGCGTGGAGCGCCGGGAATATCTTCTTGTAGACGAGGTCGCCGCTGGCGCCGAAGAAGACGAGCGCGTCGGACCGGGCAGCGCTCATGTCCCCTGCCCCTTCTCCAGGTGGCCGCCGAACTCGTACCGCATGGCCGACAGCAGCCGGTCCTGGAACTCCGCCTCGCCGCGCGAGGCGAAGCGCTCGAAGAGCGCCGCCGCGAGGACGTGCGCGGGGACCGCCTCGTCGATCGCCGCATCGAGCGTCCACCGCCCCTCGCCCGAGTCCGACACCCGGCCGGTGAACCGCTCGAGCGTCGGGTCGCTGGCGAGCGCGGCGGCCGTGAGATCGAGGAGCCACGAGGCGATCACGCTGCCGCGCCGCCAGACCTCGGCGATGTCCGCCAGGTCGAGGTCGTACTGGTAGTACTCGGGTGTGCGGAGCGGCGTCGTCTCCGCGTCGGCGGCGCGTGCGCGCTTTCCGACGTTGGCGTGGCGCAGGATGTTGAGCCCCTCGCTGTAGGCGGCCATGAGCCCGTACTCGATGCCGTTGTGCACCATCTTCACGAAGTGGCCGGCGCCGCTCGGACCGCAGTGGAGGTAGCCCTGCTCGGCCGTGCCCGCGCGGCGCTCACGGCCCGGCGTGCGAGCGAGGGTACCCGCTCCCGGCGCGAGCGTCACGAAGAGCGGGTCGAGCCGCTGGACGACGTCGGCCTCGCCGCCGATCATCAGGCAGTAGCCGCGCTCGAGGCCCCACACCCCGCCGCTCGTGCCGCAGTCGACGTAGTGGAGGCCGCGTGCGGAAAGTCGCTTCGCGCGGTCGACGTCGTCCCGGTAGTAGGAGTTCCCGCCGTCGACGACGACGTCGTCCGCGGCGAGCCGCGGAACGAGCCCCTCGAGCGTCGCATCGACGACCGCCGCCGGGACCATGAGCCAGACCGTTCGCGGCCGCGCGAGGCGCGCCACGAAGTCGTCCATCGACGCGGCGCCGGTGGCGCCTTCCTTGGCGAGGGCGCCGACCGCGTCCCGGGACACGTCGTACACCACACACGCGTGCCCGCCGCGCAGAAATCGTCGCACCATGTTCCCGCCCATGCGTCCGAGACCGATCATGCCGACCTGCATCCTGCCTCCTCTCGTTACCGTCCTTCGAGCACCGCGCGCGTGTGGCGCGCAATCATTAGATCCCTCTCAGGTTTCCCACGGATGCCACGCCTCCTGGTGCACGGAGATCGCGCCCTCCCGGATGCTCGCGGTCCATCGGCTGCAATCCCCGTCGCGCCAAAAACGCAGGTCGACGCGCGCCTCGCCGATCGCAAGTCCGTGAAGCGTGATCTCGGGCAGCCAGCGCGGCAGCTCCGGATCGACGTAGAGCCGGCCCCGCGGCGCGTCGCCGCGGAGACCGAGGATCGCCTGCAAAAGATGGAACACGCTGCCGGCGGCCCACGCCTGCGGCACGTTCGCCTGCTTGTAGAGCACCGGAAACGTCCCGGGGCGCCGCTCCACACCCGCGTACAGCTCCGGCAGGCGGTAGTACATGAAGGAGCTCGCCGCCTCCGAGATGTCGCGCGCCACGCGGGCGGCCTCGGCGGTGAAGCCGTATCGCTTGAAGCCGAGAGCGATGATGCCGTTGTCGTGCGGCCAGACCGACCCGCGCTGATACGAGAACGGGTTGTACGCCGGGTTGCGCGCCGAGAGCGTCCGGATGCCCCATCCGCTCCAGAGGTCGGGCTCGAAGAAGCGCTGTACCACGCGCGCGGCGCGCTCGGGGCTCGCGATGCCGCTCCACAGGCAGTGGCCGACGTTGGAGGCGATCGTCCGCACGGGCTGCTTCTCGGGGTCGAGCGCGAACGCATAGAACCCGAGGTCCTCGCACCAGAACCGGTCCTCGAAGGCGGCGCGCAGCCCACGGGCCTTGCCGCGCAGCGCGACCGCCCGCTCGGGCTCGCCGAGCGCGTCGAACACCTCGGCCATCCGGAGCCACGCGTCGAAGACGTAGCCCTGGAGCTCGCACAGCGCCTTCGGCGCCGGCACCTGGCGGCCGTCGGGGTAGACGACCGCGTCGCTCGCATCCTTCCAGCCCATGTTCTCGTAGCCCTGCGGCGAGCGCGTCCGGTACTCCTGGAAGCCGTCCCCGTCGAGGTCTCCCGACTGGTCGATCCACTCGAGGCAGCGGAGCGCCGTCTCGCGGTGCTCGCGGAGCAGCGTGTCGTCGCCGAGCCAGCGCCACGCCTCGTGGAGCGCAATCAGGTAGAGCGGCGTGGCGTCGGCGGTGCCGTAGTACGGCGTGTGCGGGATCAGGTGGAAATGGGCGAGCTCGCCGGAACGGACCTCATGCGGTATCTTTCCGGGTTCGGCATCGCGCCGGTCGTCGCGCTCCGTCGCCTGCAGCTCCGCGAGCTTCTTGAGGGCACCGCGCGCGAGCGCGGGCTGGACGATCGCGTTCTGCAGGCTCGCGATCAGCGCGTCGCGGCCGAAGAGCGCGACGTACCACGGCACGCCGGCTGCGGGGATCCAGAGGTCGGGGCCGAAGTCGTGGTCGTACAGACGGAGCGCGCCCATATCGTCCACCGATCGGCGATAGACGCGGTAGACGTCCTCGTTGGTGCTCGTCACCTTCGTCGCACCGCTGAGCCAGCGGTCCTGGAGCGCGTCCTCCGAAGCGACGCCGTCGTGCTGGCAGCCGCGTCGCGGCGCGCGCACCGCTTCGCCGCGATCGAGCAGGTAATGACAGCAGGTGTGCCACGTGGCGCCGGGGGCGAGGTCGAGCTCGAAGGTGACCCGGCCGTTGGCGTAACTGGGCGGCGAGCCGCTGTTCAGCAGCCGGTAGACGAGACGCCGGCGGAAGTCGCGGTTGGCGTACGCGGTCTCGAGCTCCGCACGCCACGGATGCCACCGCGTGATGATGCGCCCGCGCCGGACGAGATGCTCGCGCTTCACCTCGAACAGGTCCGCGAAGTCCGAGCGGAGGGCGATCTCCAGGTTGAAGCGCACGGGAACCAGGCCGTGGTTCGCGACGTCGAGGTCCTCGTGGATACCGTCGGATACGGTGCGGTCGATGACGAGCGACAGCGCGCCCTCGGGGATGTCGCCGTCCTCGGTCGGCACGACATCGTTCATGAGATAGACCCGGGCTTCGTAGTAGCTCGTCGCTGCCGAGTTGAGACGCTGCCACGAAAGCCCGTTGGCGAAGATCGCGTAGTAGGAAACGAAGCGGGTATCGTCGGCGAAGACACCCTGGTCCGTGTCGGCCTGGATCTCGCCGCCGAGGTCCGTGACCATGAACGTCGCGCCGTGGTTGATGCTGAGCACCGGAGGTCCGAGCGCGATCTCGACTCCCATCGATCACCCGGCGTCGACCACCCGGCGCGCCGTCTCGGGATGGATGCCGCCGTCCACCTCGATCTCGCAGGCGGGGCGGACGCGATCGAGCAGCTCGCGCACGTGGCGGATCTTCGGCAGCGTGCTCACGATGAAGTCTCCTCGAGCATCGTGGCAGGCGTCGCAGGATTCAGCGCGAGCCCCACCCGCTTCCCGAGCTTCGCGATCGTCTCGAGCGTCCGGTGAAGGTGGATCGCGCCTTCGACGTGCACCGTGAGCCCGTCGGCACCAGCGTCGGCGAACGCCTCGAGGTAGCGATCGGGCTCGGCGATCATCAGGTGCGCCTCGAGCGGGAGCCGGGTCACCCGCCTGAGCGAGCGGACGACCACCGGCCCGATCGTGATGTTCGGGACGAAATGTCCGTTCATGACGTCCACGTGGATGCGGTCGGCGCGCGCTGCCTCGACTTCGGCGACCTGCTCGCCCAGGCGCGCGAAATCGGCTGACAGGATGGACGGTGCGAGGGCGATCGACGTCATCGTGTGCCCCCCTGAGGTCGAATGCCACATCGGACGCGGCCAAGGAATCCCGCACGATGGCGGCGTGAAGGCGCGCGGGGTTGCCGGCGAGTGGCGCGCGGCTCTATTTAGAGGCGCCTACATCGGAGGAGGCGGCTCATGGCTCTGGTCGACAATCTGTTCAAGGGATGGGGCGGAGCGCTGTTGGGGTTCGGCGCCGGTATCGCCGCCCCGTCCCTCTTTCCCGACGCGGGTGCCGCCGTCCGGCCGCTGGCGAAGCGCGCCGTCAAGGGCGTCCTCGCCGCTGCCGAGGCCCTCAAGGCCGCTGCTGCCGAGGCGACCGAGCAGGTAAACGACCTCGTCGCGGAGGTGCGTGCCGAGCGCGCGAACGGCGACCGCACCCGGCCCGCTGCCCGCTAGCGGCGGCCATGGAGGCCGCCGACTTCCGCACGGTGCATTCGATCCCCGGTCGGATGCGCGTGAAGATCGGCCCGCTGCGCGGCAACGACGATCTCGCCCGCGCTCTCGAGGCGCGACTCGCCGGCCAGGCGGGCGTGCAGGCCGCGGAGGCGAATGCCGCGACGGGCAGCCTGCTCGTTCTCTACGATCCGGAGGCGCCCGGCTGGCGCGACCCGAGCGTCGCGCTGAGCGGCCACCTCAGCCCGATCGCACCCCAGCTCGACCGCGAGGACATCGCCGAACAGCTCGCGGTCCCACGGCCCACCGCCACGAATGGAACCGCCGGCATCGAGGCGCATCACGTGATGGGTTTCTTCCGCGGTATGAACGATCAGGTCCGGTCGGCGACGGGTGGTCCCGGGCTAACGCTGCTCGTCCCGCTCGCCCTGCTGCTCCTCGGCGTCCGCGGCCTCCTGACCGCCAAAGAGGTGGCCACGCCACGCTGGTATGACTTGCTGTGGTTCGGCTTCGCGACGTTCCTGATGCTGAACGCCGCGGGTGTGCCGACGGCGAAGGCAGCGGAGGAAGCGGCGGAGATCGCGGCGACTGTCTAGACG
>WNGI01007500.1_pt1 | contig 9998 bp, 7 predicted proteins | sample 5400621 | NCBI WGS metagenome assembly WNGI01 (sample SAMN13153374, study PRJNA577476) | soil metagenome | isolation source: 20 cm soil or saprolite under Garry oak tree replicate 1 | place: USA:California | collected 2016-06-15 | reverse complement strand
AATTATGATTGGCGACGAGATCAACCTTTTGATCATTTATTGTTAACTGGACCTGTTTTGCCGCGCGAATACTAAGGAGCGCCCTCGGCGTCGACCGCTGGAGGGTGAACTCACGACGAAAAAGTGTGTCCAGATCGGCTACGCCACGCGCTTTGGCATCGACCGCGGACGGAAAAAAGATCCATTCTGCGCGTTTATCCGGTGGGAGGAAGTTGATTCCTGGATCGCGCCGGCAAAGCCAGGTTAGGCCGGCAACAGCTGTCACGCCAAAGATCGCAGCTAACGATATTAAGACCACTCTCACAATTTCTTGGAGAAAAGAAGCAGGCGCGGCGCTTTACCTGAGCGTAAGATACGGTAGCAAACCGTGCCGGCCACCTTCGCGGCCAAAACCGCTTTCCTTGTAGCCGCCGAATGGGCTCGACGGATCAAATTTGTTGTAGGTGTTCGCCCAAACCACCCCGGCGCGAAGCTGACTGACGATTTTGAAGATCTTGCTCCCTTTGTCCGTCCAGACGCCGGCGCTTAATCCGTAAGGCGTATTATTGGCGCGGGCGATTGCTTCCTCTGGGGTGCGGAACGTCATCACACTCAGGACCGGCCCGAAAATCTCTTCCTGCGCGACTCGATGTGAGGCTGTTACCCCGGTGAAAAAGCTAGGTGGATACCAGAAGCCTTTGGCCGGTAAACGGGCGCGTGCTTGCACCAGTTGCGCGCCTTGTTTCAATCCGCTGTCCACCAGCTCGCAAATCTTGTCCAGCTGTGCACGGGAATTAATCGCGCCGATGTCGGTGTTTTTGTCGAGTGGATTGCCCAGGCGCAGAGTGGAAATGCGATCGCGCAACTTACGAATCACGTTTGAAAAAATGCTCTCCTGCACGAACAAACGCGAACCGGCGCAACAAACGTGGCCCTGATTAAAATAAATTCCGGCGATAATTCCTTCCACGGCCTGATCGATCGCTGCGTCTTCGAAAATGATGTTGGCCGCTTTGCCGCCAAGCTCGAGCGTCAATTTTTTCTTCGTTCCGGCAGTAGCTGACGCGATTCGTTTGCCAACTTCCGTCGAACCGGTGAACGCAATCTTATCGATATCGGCATGATTGACGAGCGCGCTGCCAGTTTCGCCGGCGCCGGTGAGGATGTTAACCACGCCATCGGGCAATTCCGCTTCCTGCAAAATTTGGGCGAGATGAAGAGCAGTGATGGAAGTAGTCTCGGCTGGCTTCAAGACACAGGTGTTTCCGCAAGCAAGCGCGGGAGCCAGCTTCCACGCCGCCATCAGCAACGGGAAATTCCAAGGAATGATCTGGCCGGCGACGCCGAGCGGCTGCGCTTTTCGGCCGGGAAAAGCGTATTCCAATTTGTCGGCCCAGCCTGCGTAGTAAAAAAAATGTGCCGCCACCAGTGGCAGATCGATGTCGCGCGATTCTTTGATAGTCTTGCCGCCATCCATGGTTTCGAGCACAGCCAACTCGCGCGCCTTTTCCTGAATCAAGCGCGCGATACGAAAAAGATATTTCCCGCGCTCGCGGCCTCGCATTTTTGACCAGACATTTTTGTAAGCGCGTCGCGCCGCTTTTACCGCGAGATCAACGTCCTTTTCATTAGCGGAGCCGATCTCGGCCAGTTTCTCCTCCGTGGCAGGATTAATGGAATCGAAATACTCGCCAGACTTCGGCGCGACGAACCTGCCGTTGATGAAAAGCTGATACCGATCGCGCAATTTAATGTAGTTGTTCGCCTCCAGCGCGGGCGCGTAATTCCAGCGCCCACCGAAATCCAAGCTCCGATCCTTTTTTGCGATCGGTTCATCGGCCTCGCCATTTCGATCGACGATTGCGAGCTGAGAGTAGGATGATTTTCGTCGTGGCATAAAGCTAAGGTAAGGAAAAATAATCCGCGCTCTGGTAGTTGGCGTCGACCACTTTTACCAGTTGCATCAGGACATCGTTTAGGAGCGTGCTGGCGCCAAAGCGGAAAAGAGCGGGGGTGAGCCAGTCGTCGCCCAGCGTCTCCTTCACCATCACGAGGTAGGCCAGCGCTTCCTTGGCGGTGCGAATTGCGCCAGCTGGTTTCATCCCGATGCGAATCCCGGTCTCGTAAAAATAATCGCGAATCGCTTCCAGCATCACCAGCGTTACCGGCATGGTTGCGGCGGGTGAAATTTTTCCCGTTGAAGTCTTGATGAAATCCGCGCCCGCGCGCATCGCGATTTCGCTGGCCAGGCGAACGTTATCGTAGGTCTGCAGCTCGCCGGTTTCGAGAATCACTTTTAAATGTGCAGTCCCGCACGCTTCCCTGGTCGCGGCGATCTCGTCGAAAACGCGCTCGTATTCGCCCGCCAGAAAACCTGCGCGGTTGATCACCATGTCGATTTCGTCGGCGCCATCACGGACGGCGCCACGGACTTCGCGGAGTTTCAATTTTGCCGGCATCAATCCGGCCGGAAACGCGGTCGCGACTGAGGCGACTTTGACGCTGGAGTGTTCGAGAAATTTTTTCGCGATTCTAACGAGATTTGGATAGACGCAAACGGCCGCGCAACTCGGCACCTGGTAGCGGGGATCGAGTGGTTGCATCGCTTTGCGGCAGAGGAACGCGATTTTTCCCGGAGTATCGCTACCTTCCAGCGTTGTCAGGTCCGTCATCGAAACCACTAACTTCAGGCCCTCGAGCTTGGCCGAAGTCTTGATGCTTCGTCGGCCGAAGGCGGCAGCTCGTTCGTCCGCCATCACTTGATCGACACTCGGCACGCGCCAGCGCGATCGATTTCGAGCGGGTGATTTTAGAATAGTACGGGAACGGGTGAGTGCTTTCAGGTGAAAGCAATTATATACACTGCATTTGCCGACCAGGTCGAGTTGCACCTGCTCGTCCATGTTGTTGAAAAACGGGAACGCGATCAGGATTGGCTCGCCGCTTCGTGGCTGTGCAAGATAAGGGGAGCAAGCCTGTTGTAGAATCGTGTCACGTAAAAGAGATAGATGAGAAACGAGAGCAACTGGGCCGCAATTAGCCAAACGTTGCCGGCGCGATCGATGAAAAAGTCCGGCCAGTGGTTAATGGCAAGCGCGCAGCAGAGGTTGAAAAAGAAAAGCAAGGGCATCAGCGCCCGGATATTGAGCGATTGATCCTCCATCGTGCGCTGATAGAGAGACCTCTCGGCCTCATTAGCGGCTTCGCGCAGACGCGCTCGAATCAGGCGCACATCATAGACGAAAAGCAACCAGACGAATGCGGCGTAGACGGTGGTCAAGCGGAACCAGGCTAGCGGTCGCTCGAGCCGGGTGAAGAGAATGGCTTCGCCCAAGGCGCAGGCGATGTAAAAAAAGTTGTGACCGAACTCGAGCGGCCACTTGATGAAGGTGAGGGTGTGAATGATCGAGCGCGACCAAAAAATAAAGATCACGCACAAGCCCGCGCTGATATAAAGAAGGGCTGGCCAGTTATTGAGCGATAATCCGGTGCGCGCGTTCTCGGTCAGGAAATAGAGCGCAACGCCCTGGATGATGCTGACGAGGGTGAGCTCGATGTTAACGACGGTGCTATCGAGTTCGCGTCGGGAAAGGCTCATGGGATAAGATGAGGAAATGGCGTGCCTGGAGGGATTCGAACCCCCAACCTTCTGATCCGAAGTCAGAAGCTCTATCCGGTTGAGCTACAGGCACAAGATTAAGGTGATTAGTGAGAAGGAAGAGGCGAAAGTCGCAGGTCGAAATCGAACGGACGTAACTTCTCACTAATCCCTTCTCACCAATCACGCTGAAAAGCAGGGTGGCCAACGGGACTCGAACCCGCAACAACCAGAACCACAATCTGGGGCTCTACCATTGAGCTATGGCCACCACCTGAATCTCAGATTTTAGGTTTTAGATTTCCGATTGCAAAGGCAAACCCCCAAACCGTCAGAGCTTGGCACACTCTTCGCTGACAGCAACGCCGTGGTGCTTCTCCTTAGCATTGCAAGCGGCGTGCGCCGGGTTATTCTAGGCGCTCGTCCCCGCATGACCCGACTTGGTTCGCTCCTCCTCGCAGGACTGTTGTTCGTCGTCGCCAGCGCGCAAGCGCAGAGTGACGACCCGAGTGAGACGTTTCTCAAGGCTTACATGACCGCGCAACAGGGCGAAAAACTTGAGCGGGATAATCAATTTACGCGGGCCCTGGCGAAATACCGTTTAGCCGGTAGCCTGCTCGAAGAGCTCAAGAAAGCGCACTCGGAGTGGCAGCCGGCCATCGTCGAATACCGCAGCCGGAAAATTTCCGAAAGCATTCTGCGGGTGCAGAGCAAATCTGGAACGCGGCAGGATCTGGCCGCGACCAATCCGCCGCCGGCTGAGACTCAGCCTTCACCACAACGATCCTCCGAGCCGACGGTCGAAGTTGGGCCGAGTAAATCGAAGCCGTCGATAATTGTGCAACCGGCGGATCAAGCCTCGCCGCCTCCGAAAGAACGAGAAGCCGCGGCCCCAGCGCTAGCGCCTCCCGCGAGCGACGCCGCGATTAAGAACGCGACCCGAAAGTTGCGGGACAAGGTCGAGCAATTGGAAGCGGAGCTACAACATTCGCGTTCCAAGGTCAGCGAAGTGGAGGAAGAAAAGGAGAAGCTGAATTCGAAATTGAAGGAATCGAATTCGAAGCTGGAACAGGCGCAACAGGAGCTCGAACGCACGAAGGGCGCGGAGAAAAACGTGCGTGGTCAGCTGGCGGAAGCGCAGGCGTCATTGAAGAAAATTCAGGAGACCGGCAACGCCGACATGAAAGCGCAGGCAGCGTTGAAAGGAGAGATTGTGCAGTTGAAGCAGGCCCTCGCCGCCGCTGAGGAAGGTCGGGCCACGGCAGAAAAGGAACGGGATTCGCAGAACGCGAAATTGGCTGACGCCAACTCGCAGATTGCAAAGATCTCAAAAGAACGCGACGACGCTCTGGGCCAGCTGACGGGGTTGAAAGATTCCCAGCATCGCGTCGCGGTTCTGCTGGCCGAGAATACGGAACTAAAGGAGAAGCTCGCGACCGCCGAACAGACGGTGCGGGAGGTCAGCGAAGACAAGCCGAAAAAAGCGCAGGAACTGGCTGACGCGAGGAAGCAATTGGAGGATCTGCGCGCGCAACTGGCCGCGAGCGAAAAACAGAACAAAGACTTTGAGGTCGAGGTGGCTTCGCTCCGCAGCCAACTGGAGGACACTTCCAGTCAACTCGAGAAAGCGAAGTTAACCGGCGCGAATGCCGAGGAGACCGCGAAGTTAACCCGCGAAAATCAGATTTTGCGCAACATTGTGGTGCGCGAGCGGCAGGAAGAAGCGCGTCGCGAGCAGGCCAAGAAATTGATGCTGGCGGAGTTCGATAAACTAAAGATCAAATCGGATACCTTGAACGAACAGATCGCGCTCCTGGCACAACCGGTGACGAAACTAACCGATGAAGAGCTGGCCTTACTTCGCCAGCCGGTCATTTCGATTTCGGACGAAAGTCCAAACACGGTTAAGGCCAGCTTTACTTACGCCAAGCCTTCAACCGGCAATCAGCCGGGCGGACCGATTGTCGAGACAACGGATAGCGCGGCCCCGCCGGAAGCTAATTTGCAGAACGGATTCAAGCCGAATGTGCCGACCGATCTAATGGATATTGCGAAACAGGCGAAGGAGAACTTCGACCAAGGGAAGTATCATGCGGCCGAGCGCCAATACCAGGAACTACTAACCAAAAGCCCGAACAATCTTTACTCCCTTTCGAACCTCGGGGTTGTTTATTTCAGGACGGGCAAGCTAAAAGCAGCTGAACTTACCTTGAAGAAGGCAGTAGCTATCGCGCCGAAGGACGAGTTTGCGCATACTACGTTGGGTATTGTTTACTATCGCCAGAGTAAGTTCGACGACGCCCTCAACGAATTAACCAAGTCGCTCGCGATTAACCCCAAAAGCGCGGCTGCCCACAACTACCTGGGAATTACCGCCAGCCAGAAAGGCTGGCAGGAAGCGGCGGAAAAGGAAATGCTCGAGGCCCTCGCGGTCAAACCGGACTACGCCGATGCGCATTTTAACCTGGCTGTGATTTACGCTACCGCCTCTCCGCCATCGAAAGAACTGGCTAAGCGCCACTACGCCAAAGCAACCGAGCTCGGTGCCGAACCCGACGCCTCACTAGAGAAATTGCTGCGCTAGGGATCAGCCGGCCAAGCCGTAGCCTTGCGCGAAGGCTGGAGGACAGAAGTCAGAGGTCCAGAAGTCGGTAGTTTGTGGTCAGTAGTCATGTAGTCAGGTGGACTAGTGCGGTCCAGAAGGTTTGAGATCGACAGCGATGGCATGGGCTTCGGTATCGCCGATATTCTCCACCGCGTGTGTTGTCGGATCACGCCAAATCCACTCCCCGGCAGCAGCAGCTCTCTCTTCCGTTCTGCCGTCTGAATAACTAAACTTAAGTTTCGTGCCGCTGAGCACATATACCACGCCTGCCGAATGCGAATGCATTGGCTCCCTTTTCCCACGCTTTGAGCCGGTATTCGAGGACGCGCACCTGATCGTTTTCCAGCAACACTTTGTAATATTGGGGCGATGTCTTCACTGGGTCTTGTGCGTGTGCCGTTGTGCATAGGACGGCCACTAGTGAGATTAGGATAATGCTTTTCATCAGTGGTGCGTTAAGGCTTAACGAGAAAAGATAAGCCACGGCAGGGTGTCGTGGCAAACCGACTAAAGTTATATCGCAATGGGGCCGTTGGCTTCATCGGCTGGTTAGACATCATGCGATGGAAATCTTCTCGAAGCTTGTGACAACCCAGCGATTACCAGAGCGTTTTAGCCTACAGCAGTAGTTCGTAATCCCAAGATTGAAATACGGATTCTGTACAACGTCGGCGATCACGCGCGTCTTCGAAACCCAGCGAATCTCAGCAATAAAGCCGGTATCGTGAGTGTACTCTCGAATAGCTTCTCGAACAGCTGCGACATCCGCCTCCCTCCCGAGCGGTGTTCGGGACGCACGAGCAAATCCTGAGCAAAACGATTCAGCTTCGCGAGCCGACCCCGCAAGAATTGTGTCGAGGCTAGGACGTCGCGAGGTCGCACAGGAACAAAGAGCCCAGCAGAGCATTAAGTGTGCAGCGACTGCGCGTGCCATGAGGTCTAACGAGATATATCTGAAAATTCGTATTTAATTGCGAACATTTTTTCGTCGATTTCTAGGCGGCGCGAGAAGCCGGGGGATGCGGAAATGGTGAATAGTGAACGAGTGGGGCAAAGAGCGAAGAAGTTGTTCGCCTTCGCTCACGGCTGTACGAATAAGCCCGATGATCCGAAGAGAAGTCCGCGAAGGCGGGACGCCTTCGCCAACACGCGAGACGCGCGCGCTGCCCGTACGAAGAAGAGCCGAGCATGAACATGAGCAGGAAGACAGAACGTCGAACATCGAACATCCAACGCCGAACGCCGAGGAAAAAGGAGCGGTTTACGCGGGCGCGCCGCCGAGGGCGCCGGGGAGCGGAGGAGTGACGTCGGGGGCGACGACGACTTGCTTGGGCGGTTTCTCCGGCTCCATTTTTTCGCCGCCGCGCGGAGCGATCCCGGGCGGTGGATTCAACATCCGGCCGTGCTCGACGATTTCCTTGATCTGCGAACCGTCGAGAGTCTCGAACTCGAGCAACGCTTTGGCGATGATATCGAGTTTGTCACGATTGGCGGTGAGAATTTGCTTCGCCCTTTGGTAAGCTTCGTCGAGGAGTTTGCGCACTTCGCGATCGATTTCCTCGGCGGTGGCTTCGCTGTAGTCGCGCGCACGCGAAATGTCGCGCCCCAAGAAAACGTAATCTTCGTGGTCACCGTACTCGACCATTCCCAATTTCTCGCTCATGCCCCATTCGCACACCATCCGGCGGGCGGTGGCGGTCGCCATTTTGATGTCGCCGCGGGCGCCATTGGTGACATCGCCAAAAGCCAGCTCCTCGGCCACGCGACCGCCCATGCTGACGGTGAGGCTGGCGAGTAATTCCGCTTTGCGGTTGGTATATTTGTCTTCCTCGGGCAACCACATGGTGCTGCCCAACGATGGACCACGAGGGATAATAGTGACCTTGTGGAGCGGCTCGGTGTGTTCGAGCAATTCGAGCAGGAGGGCGTGTCCAGCTTCGTGATAAGCGGTGTTGGTTTTTTCCTTCTCGCTCAAAGCAAGGCTGCGGCGTTCCTTTCCCCAGCGGACTTTGTCGCGCGCTTCCTCGAGCTCCGCCAAAGTGATGCCTTTCAAATTTCGGCGCGCCGCCAGCAAAGCAGCCTCATTGATGACGTTGGCCAATTCCGCTCCGGAGTAACCGGGCGTGCCACGCGCAACGACGGCGAGATCGACGCCTTCGGCCAGCTTCACTTTCTTGGAATGGACCCGCAAAATTTCCTCGCGACCTTTCACATCAGGCAAGTTGACGGTGATCTGGCGATCGAAACGGCCGGGGCGAAGCAAGGCGGGATCGAGAACATCGGGCCGGTTGGTGGCGGCGATAATGATGACGCCTTCCTGAGTATCGAATCCGTCCATCTCGACGAGCAACGCATTGAGGGTTTGCTCGCGTTCGTCGTGGCCACCGCCGACGCCATGGCCGCGATGGCGACCGACCGCGTCAATTTCGTCGATGAAAATGATGCAGGGCGCGGACTTCTTTCCCTGCTCAAACATATCGCGGACGCGGCTGGCGCCGACGCCAACAAACATCTCAACGAAATCGGAACCGCTGATGGAAAAGAAGGGGACATCGGCCTCGCCGGCGATGGCGCGGGCTAACAAGGTTTTGCCAGTGCCGGGCGGCCCAACCAGGAGGACGCCTTTGGGAATGCGCCCCCCGAGTTTCTGAAATTTCTTCGGATCACGCAGAAACTCGACCAGCTCCTGCACTTCATCCTTGGCTTCTTCAACTCCGGCGACGTCGCGGAAAGTGATCTTGTTTTTGTCACGGGCCAGCATGCGCGCTTTGGATTTGCCGAAGTTGAGCGCGCCTTTTCCGGCCATACGGATTTGCTGGCGGAACAGGAAATAAAGAACGAGGAGAAAGAGCGCGATCGGGAGAAAACTGAGAACGGTCTGGGCGAACAAGTTCGATTCGGTGCGGATGGCCGGTTGAATGCCGGCAGCGCTAAGCCGCTTCTCGAGGTCGGGACTGAAATTCAGGTCGACCGTGGTGCGGAACTTGACCGCCTGTTCCGCGCCGGCGGTTTGTTTGCGGTAATATCCAATGAGGGCCCGGGTGGGCTGGCCTTCCTGAACGAGCAGGGTGACTGGGAGATTTTTGTCACTAATGATCTGCTTGTTATCGAGCAGCTCTATAAAACGGTTGTAGGGGACGTCCTCGACATTCTGATAACCGCCGTTGCGGACGAGTAGAGCCATGCCGATGAGGCCAAAGGCAATGGCAATCAGAACGATGCCGCGCCAGTTAAAATTCGGTTCGTTATTGCGCTTGTTGTCGCGCGAGGAATTGCGGTCAGGTTGCGCCATTAGGTTCGGTGCGCGGAACTCTTGCCGCGCTAGAAAAGTTACATGAGCAGGTTGGCAATGCAATGAGCAGGAGTCACGCCTTTGGCTGATTCGACAACGAACCGGGGGAGGCGTTCGATTGGGAATAGGGGAGCCGTGCGGCAAGGAGCAGGGTATGTCTTGAGCGCCAAAGGCGCCGACTCAAAACAGCCTGGGCATCGCCCCAGGATTATGGTTTGATTCTCGAGGAGCGCTGAAGTCGCGAAAGGCGCCAAAATGAACCGCGCTTTCAGCGCTTTCGGTTTCCCTTACAACTACCTGGGCGCTGCCTCAGGCTAAAATAAATACCGCGCCATTGGTGCTGAACAGATACCTTGGCCGCGGGGCACGGTCATTGCGTCGACCGGGGCTTAGAGTAAACTCTATACCCAAATAGCAATGGCCGAATTGTTAGCCCAGGTAGCCGATAAAATTGATCGCGCGGTGCAACGCGTGACCCCTTTTGCGTATCGCATGCAGCGGAAAGGTCGGCGTTGGATGCGCCG
>WNGI01003565.1_pt1 | contig 9999 bp, 14 predicted proteins | sample 5400621 | NCBI WGS metagenome assembly WNGI01 (sample SAMN13153374, study PRJNA577476) | soil metagenome | isolation source: 20 cm soil or saprolite under Garry oak tree replicate 1 | place: USA:California | collected 2016-06-15 | reverse complement strand
GCACGCGGCGGCGGCATCCGGCAGCCAGTACGCGGCCTTCTACCGGAAGAGTCAGGGCAAACCACTCCACCTAAAGGAGAACCACCCGCAATCAAGGTTAACCGCGGAACAACTACGGTTGGACGCGGCGGCAGAACTGCTACCAAGCCCACTCCGCAAATGATGAAAACAGTAGGGTTGAAGCTGCGAGGCGAATACCCGGAAGGCTACTACGACTTCTAAGACATGCAAACGGGAGGAACTATTGCCGCACCTAAAGCAGGATTCGATGAAAAAGCACTGATTGAAAAGGTAAAAGCTCATCGTAAGGCGATGAAGGAAACTCCCGAAGAAGGCAAAAGCGACGTCGCGAAAACGAAGCAGGAAGCTGCTGAGGCCCGCTTTGGTGAAGAGAAGCAAAGCGAACCGAAGGAAGAGTTTTCCGCTGACCAGATTGAAGATGCTGAACTTAGCATCCGTTCAGAGCTCGGGATGCGACAGGCCGGAACAACGCCAGGCAGGTACTACATTGAGAACGAACTAGGAGAATACAACCCTCAGAGAGAACGAAGTGCTTCGAAAGGTGTCACCTCAGGCGGCCACTGGCTTGGCGTCAAAGGCCTGCAGAATCTGAAATATACCGCAGGCTTCACCCCCACTGAAATCGAGACTGCGCTTCGGCGCAGGGCTGGCAGAGTCTATGACACGCTCATCACGCGGGCTGTACGGTCATCTGAGGAAGTGGAAAAAGCGACAAGTTTCAACCCGCAAGAGTTTGAAGGCGGCCTCGCCGACGAAACAGGCTTGAGGGCAGGGCCACAGATCGCGCTGCCAGAAGAGGAAACTCCAAAACTAAAGAAAAAGGCCAGGAAATGAGACGACTAATCCTATTCGCGGCTTTGCTGTGGCCATCGCTACTCTTCAGCCAAAATGCTCGCTGGGATGGAATTACACTTTCACCATCTGGGCTGCCCGTTTCCGTCAACGTCTCCGTTTGCAATTCGCCAGGGCTTCTAACGACCGCCGCTCAAGTGACTGGAAACACAGCTATTCTGACATTCGGCTCAAGTCCAATCACGGCAGGCTTTGTCGCCAACCAGTCAATCGTGGTTTCAGGCTTCACCGGAGCCGATACCTACTTCAACTCAGGGACTCTCGCACCGTTCACCTCGACAGTCACAATCACCGCCGTAAGCGCCACGACGATCATTTTCCCCCTTAGTCATGCGAATGCCAGCGCCTCGACGAACGGCAGCGTTTTCCAGCTCGGGACCGGCTCAACCCCATGCGCACCGCTGGCTTCCATCTTCAGTGATGCGGCTGGAACGGTTTCGATTGCTCAGCCAGGGTTGACCAGTTCAGGGACCGGGAACGTAGGCTTCTACGTTGCGGCTGGGAACTACCAGGTGGAGTACTCAGGGAGCACAATTGGCAGCACGCTGCAGCCACTTACTTTGAGCTGTCCACTGACTGGTAACTGTGCCTTCACTGGCTTTGTAGATCAGCAATACAACGGCGCTGTCCGTATCATCTGCAATCACTTAGGGACTTCGGCTGGTTGGGCAGGAGCAGATGTCTCGGCATGGATAAATAGCGATAGGTAACGTGAACGGCAACCAATCCGTGAAACTGCTTCTGCCAACGACCGGTCCGAACAACAATACGTGGGTGTCAACGCAAACCGGGGGAACGGCATACGTCCTGCGAGTATACAGTAGGTCGATAGTGCTTGGTGCTGGGACCGGAGAAGGCCAGTCGTTCACGATCACGGCAGGAGCGACTGCCAACGTTGACACCGTTTGCGGAAATGACCCGACAGGAGTTTATGTCCGCATGGAAGGGTTCTCTTGTCAAGCCGCAGCGGGCGCGACTGTAGCAAAAGCGGTATTGCACATTACTGGTTTTGCAGATGAGACCTATGTAGCTCACATTACTGCCTTTACACAGAGCGCCAATGCTCATAAGGCTTGTTGGGTGCATAACGGCGGTATCGCTGCGTTTGAGTTTCTCAACTGTGAGACTTCCGGTGCTCCATCTGGGTCAGGGGCTGTCCCATGCACTTTCGGAAATGGGTCTACGGATAGCCTTACCGCGATTCACGTCAATCAAATATCCTGCGTTCATCCGTCAATCGGGATGAACGCAATGGTCGTGCAGCAGTGGAACGGTGGAGCGCAAGGCAATGTGTTCGAGAGCGTCTACATGGAAGAGTGTACCATCGCAGGTGGGTGCGTTTTCAACCAAGATACGGTTACTCCGTACATTTCCGTACAAGCGTTCGCTACTCCACAAGCTGCTGATTTATTCATAAATCCGATAGCAAGTGCGGACATCGCCGGTTCAACACGTTACGCGATGGACATTGCTTCCACTGGCCGAGTGACCGTTGTAAATCTACGAGGCTCAAACACTTCCTCGAACATGATCAACGACCACAATCCCGGAGCCGTTCCGGTACAGAAGTCCCCCACTTCTACGGTTAGCTATACTACCGAAGATTTCTATGCGCCAAACATCCAGATGTACAACGCGAATGCAGTTTGGAAAATATCTCCATTTGGCGCGTCTGGAGATTTAACAATGACGCAAGTTTCTCCTGGAAACTTCGCGTGGCAGTTCGGTTCTGGAGGGAGCACAAGTAAGTTCACAAACAGTGCAACGGGTGCCCGGAACTGGTTTTTCCCAGACGCCAGCGGAACTGTAGGAATTCGTATCGGTTCCGCTACACCCGGTAACGGTGTCAAATTCGACGCCAACGGCAACCTCGTAGATTCCGGTGCTCCGACAATTGGCTTCACTTCCGTAAACGTAACCCCTGTCACAGTCAGCACCAATACCACCGGCGACCAGAACCTGATGGCTCTCACCATCACCGCGGGAGCGCTCAATTCCGTCTCGCGCACGCTTCTGATTCAGCTCGCCGGGGTCTATTCGACGCCTGCGGGCTCAACTGCTGTGCTCACGCACAAACTGAAACTCTGCACGGTGTCAGGTTGCGGAAGCGGCACGGTCATTACGCTCGCGACTTGGGCAACTACCGCACTCGGGGCAATCCAAGTCACCAACGACCCCTACAACGCCACTCTGAACGCCACGACGCAGACGGCAGGAGCTTCAGCGGCTTTTGAGGCGCATGGTAATCTGACGATTGACCTATCGGTGCTAACCACAGCTGCCGAATCGGTATTTGCCGATAACAACACGGCAACCGTTGGAACCATCGACTCGACCGCCACGCTTTTCTTGCAGCATACCGTAGCGTTCAGCGCAGGCAGCGCCAGCAACACAGACACCGACCGCCAAATGATCGCGGACACGGTAGATTGAGAGACCTCAGAATGAAAAGACTCATTTTTACACTCGCTGTCTTTGGCTTGCTGGCAACTTCGAGTCATGCGCAGCAGCAAAACTTCCCAGGAGCAGGCGGCGTTTCTTACTTCAACGTAAAATCATACGGAGCAGTAGGAAATGGAGTTGCCAACGACACGACAGCTATCAATGCTGCGATTACCGCAATTAGTACTTCTGGAGGCTGTCTCTTTTTCCCGCAAGGTACGTACAATATTTCCGCAACTCTGACCATCGCGCAGCCGATGTGTGTTCTCGGCTCGTCGCAATCAGGCTCTACAGTTTTTCTGAATGCTTCCTCCAATGCGTCAGTGTTCACCGTTACCAGCTCCAATGTATTTTTCTCAGATCTCACCATTGACGGAAACGGAGCAAATCAGACGGGTGGGTTTTGGAAAGGCATAGACTTCGCGACAGGGCTAACTAAGGAGACTGTTCAGAACGTCACGGTCAAAAACGCGGCTAGCGATTGTATCTATATGATTTCAGATTCAACGGTCCTGGTTCAGGCAAATACCCTTATCGGATGCGGTGTTAACTCAGGTGGAACTAGGGGGCATGGGTTCGATTATGAAACTACAAATTCCACTAACCCCTCCAACGTAACAGTCATCAACAATTTCGTAGACCTCAGCGGAATCAGTTCCCATACAGGTGCCCTGGTAGGAATATTTGTCGATAGCTTCGGCACGAACGGCACCCTTACGAACGTTTCCATTGAAGGAAATACGGTCGCAGTCCCCCTAGCAGGTTTTGAAACTGACTGTATCGTTGTTGCTGGTGTTGCTACGTTTCAGCCAAACAACGTCAATATCACCGGCAACGCAATTCAGACTACGACTGGCAGCGGCACTGGTAACTTGATTGAGATTTCTCAAACAACCAACGCGCAAGTCTCCGGTAATGTGGGGTTCAACGGGAACGTGGGAATCCTTGCTAATAACAGCAGTACAGGTGTTCTTTACGGGAATTCTCTGCTGGGGCAGGGCAACGCCAACTCTCCAACTGGTATCGTAAACACATCAAACCTTACCATTGGGTTCAATCGCGTCAGCGGATTCGTGTCAACTACGAATGTAACTGCGACATGCTGCCTAATCCAAGACGTGACAGCATCCACCGTCAACCTTAGCTGGATTACGCAAAACCTCAAAACAGATACCGTCGGCAATCCCACGTGGGGACTCAATGATTACACATTAGCAGTTACTCCATCCCCACAGGAATGCTGGTCCGGTTCCTACCAGAATGCTGGAACGCCTACGTTTGCTCAAGACAAGTGGTGTGCTCAAGTCAGCGAAACTGCCGGATTGAATGGCAACTCTATCTTGTCATTTACTCACACAGGCAGCACAGTAAGCCAGGTTTCAATTCCATCGAACACGATCATTGGCGGGACTACGACTTTATCCTCCAACGGGAACATTACGACTAGTGCTGGTGTTCGTGCTGGGTCTTACGCTACCTCAACAGCAAATCACATTTTCGGTTCCACCACCGCGCCCACGATTGCGGGGGCAGGTTGTGGTGGGTCTGCGGCGACTATTGCCAGCAGCAACGGGACATTCGCTTTTACTATCGGAGTAGGTACTGCACCTGGGTCGGCTTGCACAATAACTCTCCCAGCAGGTGTGACAACCGGGTGGGTGTGTTTCGGAACGGACCAAACGACGCCTGGAACGAGCGATGTGAAGCAAACAGCAGGGTCTAGTTCGACAACAAGTGTGACACTGACAAACTTTAACAGTACGCTTGGAACGGCTGCTAATTTCACGGCCAACGATGTCGTAGTAGTAAGTTGTCATGGGATTTGAAAAGTGACCGACGACCCCAAATCCTCGCCTGCGAAGCAGATCGTGAAAGCGACTCAGGAAAACTTTGGACTAGTGTTCAATGCTGTTATGGGCGTGCAGTTGGAAGTCGGCAAGCAATCGAAGCTGTGCGAAACGCTAGACCGCCATTACATGGAGCAGCGCGAGGACATACGCACGTTGGAAAAGATCATCGAAGCCCAAGGGTTGGAGTTTAAAAACGCGATAAAATCGTTGAACAGAACTATGTATCTTGGCTGGGCTCTCCTGCTTGCGATTGGAGCGGCCGTCATCTGGATGGTCTTGAGAGTATGGGAAATTTTATTGCCGTTTTTGCAGTTGAAACTAGGATTGCCAACAAAATAGATGCCCAGAGAAACCGGAGACCACTGTGGACGATCGCATACCCATCATCAAGGAAATTCTGCCAGAGGAGACGATGGCCAAATTAATCATAGCGCTGAGGGCCATGCCTGAATTCATGGATCTTGATGTTGTTCAATTGGCTAGTGTGCTATCTCCACACGTCCAACTTATGGTCATGGATGCGGAGCACAAGGAAAGGATCTTCTGCCTGAACGACTTCTACAACCTGCGTGAAAAATTAATCGACCGAGAAAGAAAAGCGTTCCAAAAGAGGAGCGAACTACTTGTCCAAATCTTGGGACGGCCTGAAGCTAAGGCTTTGGGAATGGGCAATGGGTGAATCCCGCCAGGAATTAATCTCCTTGGCGAAACAGGCGGCCGGGAGGTACAACCTTGACCCTGCCCTTGTCTGCGCAATCGTTGAACAGGAAACCGAAGGTACCTGGAACCCCCTGTGCATTCGCTTCGAGCCAGCTTTCCTAAAGCACTATATCGAACCCATGATGACGGCAGGCAAGATCCACGCCGCGCGCCTTGTGAGTCTCTCGACTGAGGAATTTGCCAGAGCCTTTTCCTGGGGTTTAATGCAAGTGCTCGGGGAAGTTGCAAGAGAGCACGGCTTTGCTGGGGTCTGGCTGAGCGAATTGCTTGTGCCGAAAGTTGGCCTGGACATTGGCTGCAAGGTGCTCGCGTCGAAGTTGAATGCCTCTGGCGGCGGAATCGAGGCCGCGCTGCTTCTCTGGAATGGTGGCGGCAACTCACTTTATCCAGATCAGGTGCTGGCCAGGAAACAAACTTACGAATCCTAGGAGGATATGATGAACTTTCTGAAGGCAATAACAGCGCACTGGAAGACGTCTACGGCTGGCCTCGCGGCGGCTCTGCTTATCGTGGTGAATTCCTACCATACCGGGATGAGCTGGAAACAGTGGGGCCTGGCTGGAGCCGTCGCTCTGCTCGGGCTGTCTGCCGGCGACGGCACGCCTGCGACTGCTCCAAAACCATAAACAAACATGGCGATTCTCGAATTTCCGAATCCCGTAACTTGGGTAACGTCCCTGAAGGACGACAACCAGAAGCGGGAACTCATCAATGCGACCATGAGCGCTCTTTACAGTGCGCAAATTTCGTTTCTGTGGCGGTCGGGGGCCTCAAGATGGGCTCAGTACATTGGCGAAGGGAAAGCCTTGCAGGATGCGGCGGTATCGATGTACCTCAGCCTACGACAACTCGAGCGCAAGAATTTCTTGACTCTCACAGTTCCCTCCGATATGTTGACTGCCGAAATACTTTCCAAATTCCAAACTGAGGAGAAGACAAAATGAGCACAAGTCCATCAGCCCCAATCGGTACCCCGCCAACGGTCCCACTGACATTCTGGCACCGCGTAGCGGGATTCTTCCATGCGGCAGGCCATCTAGTTTCCGAGGGCTTCATCAAACTCTTTGGCAAGGACGCTGCCACGCATTTCGCTTCGGCCAGTCTCGGGCTGCTGAAGACAACCGTTGGCCAGATCGCTGTGACCGCAGTAACCGAAGCTTCGAAAGCGGCTAGTGGAGCAGAAGCGCACAAGATCGCCTTCTCAACGGTCATCAGTGAAATCGAAAAGCTTGGCTTGGCGGCTAAGGACAGCGAAATAAATCTTCTCATTGAACTGGCCTTGCAATCGGTTCGCGGGGCTTTTGGCGCAGCACCAACCGTGTGAAGCACGACCGCGGCCCGACAGCAGCCTTGCTTTGGTGGCTCGTTCTGGCGTTTATTCTCAGCGCCGCCCTGCTTTATGCTGTTGCCGCCTACGGTTAACTTTTGTGTTGACAACCAACCCCTGGCGGGCCTATCTTCAGGATATGCGGCGCAAGCGACGCGACAAGAAGCCGACCGACAAGGTTACTTTGGGCGTAAAAGTCCTCCGCGAGGAACGGCTCATGGCTCAAGGAATCGCGCAGGAACTCGGCTATAAGAGCATCCATTCTTGGCTCGAAACGATCTTCCGCAGGGAGTACACCGCAGCGCTGAACAAGATGTTAAGCGAAAGAGAGCACAAGCAAAATGTACCAGTCCTATCCCCGCAACCCTCGCCACAGTGACATCCCCACATTTGAGGAATTAAGGAAAGCAGAACGTTGGCGGCTATTCTTTGCCGTCTTCCTGTGCTCACTGGCCTTTGCTACTCTGGCAGGTGTGCTTCTGGGCTGGCTGGATTAGTTAACTTTTGCGCTTGACAAGCCACTGACAAAACGCGCATAGTCCCGCAGGAGCAAAAGCACATGGCCGAGCAAACCAGCCTCACCACAGTTCAACAAGTCGAAGGACAGAAACCGGGCCTAATCAGCACAATGGCCGAGCAGTATGGAGTTGCTGCAGGGAAGTTCCTAGAAGCTGTCCGCGACCAGTGTTTTCCGAAACGTGAAGGAAAGATCATCGCCAGTACTGAGCAGTTGCTGGCCTTCCTGACTGTCGCGCATGCCTATGGCCTGAACCCTTTCACCCGTGAGATATACGCTTTCCTTGATAAGTTTGGGAATGTCCGTCCAGTCGTTGGCGTGGACGGCTGGGTGTCGCTTGTGAATCGCCAACCGAAAAATGATGGTTTCGAGTTTGAGGAAAAGGAAGGCTCTGACGGGAAACCCCTATCCTCGACTTGCGTGCTTTGGGTCAAAGGCCGCAGCCATCCAATCAAGATTACGGAATATTATGCGGAATGCTATCGCCAGACCGACCCTTGGAACCAGATGCCGCGGCGTATGCTCAGGCACAAGAGCCTGATTCAAGCGGCTAGGTACGCATTCGGCTTTTCCGGGATTCAAGACGAGGACGAAGCCCGCGACGCGATCGAGATTGAGCCGATAAAGCCCCCGCCAGCTGCGATTCCGCCTGTTGGAGTTGAAAGCGTAGAGCAACAAAAGAAAATCACTGAATTCCACCAATTGGCGGATGCTGCCGGAATGAACAAAGCGCAAAAACACATGATGTTGGGGGAGTTGGGCCTCGATGCCGCGCTCGAGAAAGCGAAGACCTTGACGCCAACTCCTACCAGTGGCCCCACAGAGGAGAAGGCTTCCAAGAAGGCTAAGAAGGGGCAAAAGCCCTCCTCCGAGGCTGCCCTTGCCCCTTCGACGCCTGAAGCTGAAAAGCAGCCGGAATTTGGGTTCTGACCATGCCGCCGCCCCCGCTCATGCCGCCGCCCCCGCTTTCGCAGTCCCGCCAAAGTCTACTAGCATGTCCCTGGCGCTATTGCCAAGAGCAGATCCACGGTCTGAACCAGATCACTGGCGAAGCCGCCCGCCGCGGGATAGCCTGCCATGAGTTTTTGCGTGCCTACACTCAGCACTTGGTAAAGACAAAGCGCACACAGGATCTTGATTGGTGCGCGGAACATCTGAAAGGTATAGAGCCATCCGCGATCGAGATTCTTGAAGGCATCTACCCGGAATTCAGGATTGATCCTGAAGTAGTCTACGCGACCGAACAGCACATCACGATGGATGAAAACTTCAAGGTGGGAACCAAAAAACCTGCCTTCGAGATGACTATCGACCTCATCGAACTCCATGAGGAAACGCTCGCGAAGATCACGGATTACAAGAGCCAGTTTCAGGCCATCGATGCGAATACTTTTCAGGCCCGCCTCTATTCCCTTGGCGTGTTCATGCTGAACCCCACGATTGAGCAGGTGGAGTTTCAGTTGAAATTTATCCGCTGGGGCAAGGCTCGCTCAGTTACCTTCATGCGAGAGCAGATTCCCGAGCTGCAGGCCGAGGCCAAACGCTGGCGGGAGCGTCAAATCTCGCTTCATGAGGCTGACCGCCAGAAGTTTCCAATCGACGCCCTACCAGGCTCGCATTGCGTCTACTGCGCGCTCCTGGGCGATAATTGCCCGGTTGAGGCCAATCCCTACGAAGGAGTCGAATCGCATCTCAGGAAGGCGCTGTACTTCAAGGCAGCCTATCAGAATAGTTTTGAGATCCTGAAAGCACATTGTGATGAGGGTGGCCCGGTGAAGGCTCCTGACGGCACAGGAGTCATCTACGAGGCGGCTTGGGGAGTCAGCGACCGCAAGAAATTTGGGATTGAAGCCGTCCCGGTGATTGCCAAGTGGGACAAGGCGAAGCACGATGACGTGATGTCGAAACTCAGCCTGTCAGGACTCGGCACGCCGCTGCGCGCGAAGAAACGTGCGGAGCTGGCCGACGAAGTGGCAAATTTCACCGAAGTCGAGACACGTCCCCGTTTCAGGATTGGGAAAGCTGGGAGCACAGAAAATGGAAGCGATGAAGACGAAAGCTAATGACATGCGCCTAGAAGACCTGCTGGCCAAGAAACGTGCTGAACTCCTTGCCAGACGTAGGACAGAATTTCCGCGCGACAGGATGGACTTTGCCCCTTGGAATGGGTTCTGTATACACTGGAACATTCACAAGGACGGGGCGCCGCGGTGCGGGTTTGACCTGGTAGCGCATTACGGAGAGGATTACCCGACGGCGGACATTACAGG
>WNGI01028041.1_pt1 | contig 10000 bp, 7 predicted proteins | sample 5400621 | NCBI WGS metagenome assembly WNGI01 (sample SAMN13153374, study PRJNA577476) | soil metagenome | isolation source: 20 cm soil or saprolite under Garry oak tree replicate 1 | place: USA:California | collected 2016-06-15 | reverse complement strand
CGGTGCAGCGCCCGTCCGAAGAGGCTGAGACTGGACCCGGGGAGCAACGTCCGGTCGAGATCAAAAACCGCCAGCCGACCACTGTGGTCCGGAAGCCTCGTGGGTCCTTCCGGTGGGCCGGATGTGGTGACCTCGTCTCGAGGGACGAAGGCCCGGGTGCTCATGGAACCGATGATGGGGCAGGGTGCTGTCCGATGCATGAACACCGAGGGCGGCCGGGGGTGAACGCCGAGCGAAGCCTGAGAGCTAGGGCTTCGTGCCGCTCACGATGAAGAACGGAAAGCCACAGAGGCCATCGCCGTCGCGCATCGTCGCCTCGACGGCTTCCCAGCAGGCTTCGGCGTCGTCCTTGTCGAGCGTGCCGGCCGCCACCGCACCGGCCAGCGAGCCGGGGATGAGCAGGGCGATGATGTCGTCGGTGAACGGCACGAAGCGGCAGTCGACTTTCAGGTCGCCCAGGCCGCAGGCCCGGAACAGACGTGGCAGTTGCCGGGCGATCTGACCGCTGGCCATGGAGTCGCACATGCCGTGGACGGCGCGGCGGGTGAGTTCGGCGTCGGGCAGATCGAGGACGCAGAGGTCGAAGTCGACGTCGATGACGACCACCCGGCCGCCGGGCCGTGTCACCCGGACCATCTCGGCCAGGACCTTCCCGGGATCCGGTACGTGGATGAGGACCCGTTCGGCCCGCACGGCGTCGAAGCTGTCGTCGGGAAACTCCAGCGCCGCGGCGTCGACCACCTCGAACGTCACGGGGAGGCCGGTCCCCTCCGTCCGCTCCCGGGCGGTCTCGATCATCGCCCGGCTGGCGTCCACACCGACCGCCGAGCCCTCCGGGCCGACGACCGCGGCGACCCGGCGGGTGTCCTCGCCCGTCCCGCAGCCGACGTCGAGCAGCCGGCCACCGGTCGTCAACCCGAGTTGGGCGATGGCCACCGCCTCGACCTCCAGGATGGCGGCGAGACGGTTGGCCCGGTCCATCAGATCGACGTAGAACCCCGGATCGGGTTGGTCGTCGATACTGGTGAAGCCGCTCATATCGCTGGCAGGATTCATCAATGGCCTCCGGGCCTGGTCGATGGCGGTCGAAGGGGGAGCAGATGGACGTCCGGTCGTTGATGCGCCGCTCGGCGAGGTTCTACGCCGATGAGGAGGCCATCGCCCACGGCGACGCCCGGCTGACGTTCGCCGAAGCCTGGGAGCGGGGCCTGCGGCTGGCCAACGGATTGCTGGCGCTCGGGCTGCAGCCCGGCGACCGGGTCGGCGTGCTGGAGGACAACTGCCTCTCGGCCGCCGACGCCTACCTCGGCCTCACCGCCGCCAACCTCGTGCGGGTGCCGCTGTACCCCCGCAACTCCCGGGAGGCCCACGCCCACATGCTGGGCCACACCGGCTGCCGAGCGGTGACGACCACCGTTCCCTACGCCGATACCGTCGTCGGCCTCGACGGCGAGCTGCCGGCCCTGGAGCACGTGCTGGTGCGCGACGACGGCTACGAGCGCTGGCTGGCCGCCCAGGACAGCACCGACCCCGACCCGCCCGTCCGGGAGTCCGACTGGTACATCATCCGGCACACGGCGGGCACCACCGGCAAGTCGAAGGGCGTGGCCTACTCCCATAAAGCATGGCTGGACGCAGGGCGTGACTGGTTCTACGACTGGCCACCGGTCGAGCCCGGCGACAAGACACTCCACGTCAGCCCGATCTCCCACGGCTCGGGGTATCTGTTCACCCCGAGCTGGCTGGGCGGCGCCGCCAACCACCTCCTCGACCGCTTCGACCCCGAGGCCTGCCTCGACCTCCTCGAGCGCGAGGGCATCAACTACATGTTCGCCGTGCCGGCGGTCCTCGCCGCGCTGGCCCGCCACCCGAGCGCCAGGGGCCGCGACTGGAGCAGGCTCAAGGTGCTCAACGTCGGCGGGGCCCCGATCGCCGACGACACCGCCCTCACCGCCCGCGCCGTCTTCGGCGACGTGCTGTACCAGGTTTACGGCCAGACGGAGGCCGTCCCCATCACGATGATCGGTCCCCGGCAGTGGTTCGCGTCCGTGGAGGGCTCCAACCCGCTGCGCTCCGCCGGGCGGCCCCTCGTCTTCGCCGACGTCGAGATCCAGGACGAGAACGGCGTCCCGGTCCCGGCCGGCGAACCGGGCGAGGTCGCCGTCCGCTGCGACGGGCAGATGGTCGGCTTCTGGGACAACGAGGAGGCCACCAAGGAGCGGCTCGTCAACGGCTTCGTCCTGACCGGCGACATCGGCTGCCTCGACGAGCGGGGCTATCTCTACATCCTCGACCGCAAGGACGACATGATCGTGTCCGGCGGCTTCAACATCTACCCGGCCGAGCTGGAGAACGTCATCATGGACCACCCGGCTGTGATCGAGGCGGCCGTGTTCGGGATCCCCAGCGACAAGTGGGGCGAGACCCCGTGCGCCGTCGTCACCGTCGAGGCGCTCGGGGCGATCACCGAAGCCGACGTCATCGAACGGTGCCGGCAGCGGCTCGGCTCCTACAAGAAGCCGTCCACCGTGGTGCTCCAGACCGAGCCTCTGCCCCGGACGCCGGTCGGGAAGCTGGCCCGGAAGGTGCTCCGGGAGCCGTACTGGGCGGGGGTCGACCGCCGCGTCAGCGGCGCCTGAAGCCGGGTCGCCGGCAAGCTTGGTGCTCAGGGGGCGGCGACCGCTTCGTCGGGATCCCCGAGATACAGCTCGGCCAGTCGATCCTGCTGCCCGACACCGCCGGTGCCCGTCTCGTGGACGCGGCCCTTCTCCATGACGTAGGCCCGGTCGGCCACGCCGAGGGCCAGGTTGGCGTTCTGCTCCACGAGGAGGATCGACCGCCCGTCGTCCCGGAGCCGGACCACCACCTCGAAGAGGGCCGCCACGAGCTTGGGGGCCAGGCCGAGCGACGCTTCGTCGATCAGCAGGAGGCGGGCGTCGGTCATGGCCGCCTGGGCCAGGGCCAGCATCTGGCGCTCGCCGCCGGAGAGCGTGGACGCCAGCTGGGTCCGGCGCTCGCCAAGCACCGGGAAGAGCTCGAAGGCCTTCTCCAGCTTGGGGGCCATGGCCCGGCGGCTCCCGGCGGAGATGTAGCCCGACAGCCAGAGGTTGTCGATGACCGACAGGTCGCGCAGGACCCCTCCGCCCTCGGGGATGAACTGGACGCCGAGCCGGGAGACCCGCTCCGGGGAGAGGCCGGCCGTCGGGCGCCCGTCGAGGGCGACCGTGCCCGACAGGGGGCGGAGCAGCCCGGCGATCGTCCGCAGCGTCGTCGTCTTGCCGGCGCCGTTGGGCCCGAGCAGGGCGACGATCTCCCCCTCCTCGACCCGCAGCGACACGTCGAAGAGCACGGGCACCGCCCGGCTCTGGCGGGCATCGCGGTAACCGGCGGCGACCTCAGACAGTTCGAGCAGTGACATCGGTGTCGTCCTTTTGACTGAGGTCCACGGTGGGCTCCCCGTCGTCAGTGATGTCAGCGTCGGTGCTCTGGGGGCCGAGGTAGGCGGCGATGACCTTCGGGTCCTTGCGCACCACCTCCCAATCGCCCTCGGCGATGATCTCGCCGAAGCTGAGCACCACGATGTGGCGGGCGACGTGGCGGACGAGGCGCAGGTCGTGGTCGATCACCAGCGTGGTGACCCCCCGCTCCTCCTGCAAGGCCCGGAGGCGGGCGCCGAGGTCGGCCGTCTCGGTCGGGTCGAGACCGGCCGAGGGCTCGTCGAGGAGCAGCACCTGGGGATCGCGGACGAGGGCGCAGGCCAGCTCCACCATCTTGATGAGACCATGCGACAGGTCGTGGACGGGCTTCCCGGCCACCGCCTCGAGGGCCAGCCGGGCGAGGACGTCGGCGGCCCGCTCCCGGAGCTCACGCTCCTCGGCCGCCGCCTGCCCCAGGATCCCGGCCACGACGCCCGTCCGCATGGTGGCGTGCTGGGCCATGACGATGTTGTCGGTGACCGTGGCCTGGGGGACGAGCCCGCCGTGCTGGAACGTCCGGGCGAGGCCGAGGGCGGCCCGGCGGTGCGGTGCCATGTGGGTGATGTCGCGCTCCCCGAAGGTGACGCGGCCCGACTCCGTCCGCACGAAGCCCGAGATGGCGTTGAAGAGCGTGGTCTTGCCGGCACCGTTGGGGCCGATGAGACCGACGACGGCGCCGTCGGGCACCGACAGCGAGACGTTCTTCAGGGCCCGCAGGCCGCCGAAGCGGACGGAGAGGTCGGCGACGTCGAGATTCATTCGCCGGCCACCGCCGGTTGTCTCCGCCACAGCTGGGACATGCCTTGGGGCAGGAACATGATCACCGCCAGCAGGATGAGGTTCTGGACGAACGGGATCCAGACCTTGGCGTCTTTCAGGAACTCGGGCAGCAGGGCGAAGAGGATCGACCCGGCGATGACCCCGGAGATCGAACCGAGCCCGCCGACGATGGCCATGGCGATCAGGATGATCGACAGGTCGGCGGCGAAGGCGTCGGAGGTGACGTGCTGGATGAGCGTGGCGTAGGTCACGCCGGCGCACCCGGCCAGGAAGCCCGACAAGCCGAAGGCGAGCAGCTTGTAGTGGCTGGGGGCGATCCCCCAGCTGGCGGCCACGGTCTCGTCGTGGTGGAGGACGAGCATGGCCCGCCCGGCCTTCGAGTTGGTCACCCGGACCGCCACGATCACCGATCCGACCAGTACGGCGCCCGGCGGCGGCGGCCAGCCCGGCCAGCGGCAGGGCTACCCCGTAGGGGAGCCCGGCATGGGTGGTGAGGATCCCGGCGCCGAAGCCGCCGATGCCCATGAGGGCGGAGTGGCCGATCGACAGCTGACCGGAGAGGCCGGCCAGGATGTACATGGAGACGCCGACGGAGGCGTAGACGATGGCCACCGTCCCGACGAAGGCGTAGTACCCGCTGACGCGGGAGGCCTCCACCGCCACCGCCAGCACGGCCGCCAGTCCGACGAGACGCTGGGCCAGCGGGCTCAGTGTCGGGAGCGGGATGCGCAGCCGCAGTCCCCTGCGCCCGGCCTGGAACGGGGCGTGGATCTCGGTTTCCTTGGTGCCGAACAGGCCATGGGGGCGCACGAGGAGGACGGCGACGACGACGATGAAGACGCCGGCTTCCACCGCTCCGGGCACGGTGGTGTAGCGCTGGATGTGGCTCTCCATGATCCCGACGATGATCCCGCCCACCAGCGAGCCGCCGAGGCTGGTGAACCCGCCGAGCAGGGCGGCGGCGAAGGCCCGGATGAGCACCAGGTTCATGAAGTAGGGACTGAGGCCGAGCAGCGGCGCCACCAGGATGCCGGCCACGGCCGACAGGGCGGCCGAGACGCCCCAGGTGAACATCGTCACCTTCGTTCCCGAGACGCCCCGCAGCCGGACGGCGGTGAGGTCCTCGGACGCCGCCCGCACCGCCACCCCGAAGAGCGACCGGCGCAGGAAGAAGGCCAGCAGCAGCGAGACCCCCAGGCTGACCAGGAGGATCAGCAGCCGGTGGGCCGGCAGCACGATGCCGCCCACGATGATCGTCGGCTTGGTGAGCAGCGGCGGGACGGTGCGGGGAACCGGGCTGGCCAGCTTCGTCAGCAGGAAGCGGATGATCTCGTCGACGGCCAGCGTGGCTACCGCCAGGGTGAGGATCGGGGCCGCCGCCAGCGGCCGGGCCACCAGCCGTTCGGTGGCGATCCCGGCCGCCGCCCCGGCGGCGACCGCCGCCGCCAGGGCGATGAGCATCGGCACGTGGTCGGGATAGAGGTTCCAGAACGTGTAGGCGCCGATCGCCCCGAAGCCGGCGTGGGCGAAGTTGACCACGCGGGTGCCCCGGTAGAGGAGCACCAGACCGAGCGCGACGATGGCGTACAGCGAGCCGGCGGCGACGCCGGAGATGGTGAACTGCAGGAAGATCTTCACTTACCAGTCGAATCCGCCGACCTGGTCGGTCTTGGCCCCGTGGATCTCCCACACGGCGAAGGTCGAGTTCGGCCCCAGGATCCGGCCCCGCTTGGAGTAGCTGATCGGCTGCGAGATGCCGGTGTCGATGTCGAGGCCGGCCATGGCCCGGGCGAAGGAGTCGCGCCCGAGGTCGGGCCCGGCCTTATTCAGACCCTCGACGAAGACGTTGCCGATGGCGTAGCAGAGCAGGTTGAACTCGTCGGCCTGTTCGTCCGGGTAGTACTTGTGGAAGGCGGCCTGGAACTTGGCGGTGCCCGACCACTGCGGGTCGGCGAAGCCCGCCAGGCCGAAGGCCTTGTCGAGGTTCCCTCCGGCCGCCGCCGCCCAGATGTCACCGCCGACGGGCAGGGTGAACACGTACTGGGGCTGGTAGCCGAGGATCTTCGCCTGGGCGGCGAACTTGGTGCTCAGGTCGGGGGCGACGTGGAACCAGACGGTGTCGACGCCGGCGCTCTGGAACTTGGTCACGGCGGCGGAGAAGTCGCTCTGGTCCTTCTCGGCCGGGTACTTGACGGTGAACTTGCCGCCGCCGACCTTGGCCAGCTCCTGGTCGGCCGCCCCGATCATCTCGTCGAGGTTCTCGGAGTGGAGGAAGAAGAGACCGATCTTTCTCTTGGCCGTGTAGCCCCGCTTCTGGAACATGTAGTCGAGCAGCCGAGACCCGCCGTAGGGGTAGCTGGCGGTGACGGGGAAGGCCCACGGCTTGTCCTCGAGGTACTTCTCCCGGAACCCGCCGGACAGGAAGGGCACACCCTTGCTGTTGGCGTAGTCGACGGTCACCGAGCACTGGTCGACGCCGACCGGGCAGGCCACGGCGAACACCTTCTTGGTGTCGACGAGGTCCCGGATGGCGGTGGCGGCGCCCTGGGCCGAGTACTTGTCGTCGTCGACGACGAGCTTCAGCTTGCGGCCGTTGACCCCGCCGGCGTCGTTGGTGGCCTTGAAGTAGGCGTCGGTGCCCTTCCAGCCGTTACCGACGAGGACGCCCACGGGGCCGGACAGGGGCATGTGGATGCCGAAGAGGATGTCGCCCTGTGTGACGCCGGTCTTGTCACCGGCGCTAGGGGAACCGGCACCGGGGGCACCGGGCGTCGGAGCCGGAGCGGGGGCCGGGGCGCCGGGAGATGCCGCCTTCGACCCCGACCCCGACGGCGAGGCCGAGCCGGCGGCGGTGTGGGCCGCCGGGCTGGAGCCGGAGCCGGCCGCGGCCTTGTTGGTGCCGGCGGAGGCGCTGCCACCGGAGGCCTTGGCCCCCGCCGCCGGGGTGGCGGAGGGACTGGCCCCGCCGCTGCCGCCGCCGGCCGAGGCCGCCGCCGACGCCCCGGCCGCCGTTGTGGCGGACGTGTCGGGCGCCGCCGGCGCGGACGCGTCGGTGCTCCCACCACCGGAAGGAGCGGGATTCGGAGTGTTGCTGCCGCCCGGCAGACGCGACGCCGCGCCCTTGGAGTCCCCTCCGCCGCAGGCGGTCAGGGTCAGGACGACAGCGGCGAGTAGCGATACGCCCCGCACGTACGTCTTCATCGTTGGTCCTCCCTCTCCGGACGACGAGGTGGTGGCTCGGTCGGCCCGGGAATTGAGGTGTGTGGGATGGAACGAGGTTGCACCGGTAGAGCGTGTTCCCCAGGCGGGGAAAGAGATATGGAGTGTCAAAGATTTGTGGGACGAGAATCGGCCCGTCCGCAAGCGCGCCAAACGGGGCCGACCCCAACCCAGTTTTCCGACTGCCCGGTTGGAAACTTAACATCCGCCTCGGGAGGCAGCAAGGGCGGGGCGGAGGAGCGTCAGGACCGGCACACAGTGAACGTTCAGGCGCCGCAATGGCGAAACCTATACTGGGGAATTAGACGCCGGGTATAATAGTGAAAAGGCACGCTGGCGGGTCGGGCGGCCCGGGCGGTTACGATGAGGGGATGACCGCCCTCCCCCAGGACGAGCCGCTGCACCTCGGGCGCGTCGCCCGCAAGCGCCAACGCCGGATCAACGAGATCCTGCGGGTGGCGGCCGAAGTGCTATCCGAGCGGGGGTATTACAACACCAGCCTGGAAGAAATCGCCGACCGCCTCGACCTGGCGAAAGCATCGCTGTACCACTATTTCGACAGCAAGGAGGCGCTGCTCACCGCCTGCCTGGGGACGGTGGCGGAGGAGGCGATCCGCCGGCTCGGCGACATCGCCGCGGGCAGCGCCCCGGCGCCGGAGCGCCTCCGGGGCCTGATCATCGAGCAGCTGCAGATCATCACCGTCGAGTATCCGGAGCTGGCCCGGCTGTTCCTGGCCCACCTCGAATGGCCGGCCGCCGTGCGGGAGCGGATCAAGGATTGGCACACCCGCCACGACGCCGTGTTCGAGGCGGTCATCGACGAGGGCGTGAAGTCGGGCGAGCTGGCCGACATCGACGTCTCGCTCGTGCGCCACAACCTCACCGGGGCCCTCAACTTCGTGCCGTTCTGGTTCAAGCCCGGCGGCCGCTACTCCGACCGGGAAGCGTTCGAGGCCGTGGCCGACAGCGTGCTGCTGATGTTCGGCGTCGGATCGCCGCCGAGCCTCGCCTAGGGCCGTCTCAGCCGGGGCGGGGCGCCGCCTGGTACCGGCGCATCCCGGCCAGCCAGCGGTCGTAGTCGTCGGCCTTGCGCCGGAAGTACTCCGCCACCTCAGGATGGGGGAGGATGAGGAAGCGCTCGTCGCGGAGGCCCTCCACGACGATCTCCGCCACCTCTTCCGGTTCGAGGATGCCTGGATGGGCAACGCCCTGCCCGCCGGCGAGCTCACCGGCCCGGGCCAGCATCTCCGTTCGAACGAACTGCGGGCAGAGGCACGAGACCTTCAAGCCCTGGTCGCCATAGGTGATCGCCAGCCATTCGGCCAGGGCCACGGCGGCGTGCTTCGTCACGGCGTAGGGGGCGTTGCCGAGCACGGTCAGCAGCCCGGCGGCCGAGGCGGTGACGAGGATGTGGCCGCCACCCTGATCGAGCATGAGCGGCACCAGCGCCCGGGCGGCGTAGACGTGGGACAGCACGTTGACCCGCCACATCCGGTCCCAGGCCTCGTCGGGGGCCTCGGGGCCGACGACGGCGGCCGGATCGGCGGGCGGAACGCCCCAGAGGATCCCGGCGTTGGCGCAGAACAGGTCGATGCGCCCGAAGCTCAGGAGGGCGGCGTCGACCAGGGCGGCCACGTCGGCCTCGACCGACATGTCGCCCGGGACGGCCAGGCCGCCGATCCCCTGGGCCACCGCCGCCGCGCCCGGGGCGTCGACGTCGGCGACGACCACAGAGGCGCCCTCGGCGGCGAAGCGCCGGCACAGCTCCCGGCCGATGCCCGACGCTCCTCCGGTGACGACCGCCACTTTCCCGGGAAGCTCCATGCCGCGGAGTCTACGGATCGCTCGTGCCCCGGCCGGGGCGCTAGGGGAGCCGTCCGTCCTGTGTGGCCAGCTCCGGGGCTTCACCGGGAGGGGGGACGACCTGCCGCTCGACCCGGAACGCCCCGCCCACGCCGTGCAGGTCGATGCGGTCCACGGCGACGAGGTCGTGCCCGACGAAGTGCAGGAGCTCGGCCTCGTAGGGGCTGCCGGTGTCGACGGTGAACGAGCCGAGGCCGGTGGCGCCCGTCGAACCCACGGTGAGGACGAGGGTCCCGAGCTTGCGGGCGGCTTCGTTCTTGTGGAGGTGCCCGGCGACGATGAGGGGGACATGCCCCTCGGAGGCCTCGCCGAGGACGGGGTCGTGCACGGCCAGCACGTCGGGGTGGACGGCGTCGACCCGGGCCGCCACGTCCGGCGCCTTGGCCCGCTTGATCACCGCCGCCTCGTCGGTGCTCACCTGGTTGGTGGCGGTGAAGGTCGGGTCGCCGACGCCCAGGATGCGGATGCCCTCGACCTCGGCCACCGTGCCGTCGAGCAGCTGGACGTTGTGGACGCCGGCCAGCGCCCGGCGGTTCTCGCCCGAGTCGTGGTTCCCGGGCACCAGGAGGTAGGGGACCGACATCGTGCCGACGAGGTCGCCGAGGCGCCCCTCGACGGGCAGCCCGAACGAGGTGAGGTCACCGGTGTCGAGGATGGCCGCC
>WNGI01007496.1_pt1 | contig 10000 bp, 5 predicted proteins | sample 5400621 | NCBI WGS metagenome assembly WNGI01 (sample SAMN13153374, study PRJNA577476) | soil metagenome | isolation source: 20 cm soil or saprolite under Garry oak tree replicate 1 | place: USA:California | collected 2016-06-15 | reverse complement strand
GATGACAAAACTGCTGCCTCCGCCGACCTCGCGAAGACTTGCATTGCGAAACGTCGGAGCTGGTCCGATCGCCGCAATTTGTTCGCCACGGATCTCAATCGAGTATCCGCGCAGAATGCGACCGCGCTCCAGGTCCACAATGTGGACGTTTGTCAGTCTCCAGCGTTCTTGTTGCGTGTGAACTACGCTGCCGAAGACAGCGCAGAGAAGGAGAAACAGGACACATGTGGACATGCGCGGTGACATAACTTCGTGTCCTTCGTGACTGCCGTCAGGCCTTCGTGGTTTTAATGACCTGCAGCCTCGAGATGCTGGACTAACTCCACCTTCACGCCGTCCGGCGCGATCAGGTAGACGATGCGGTGGGGGAGCTGATTCGGCTGCGTGCAGAAGAGCCGTCGAATGCCCTCTTCGGCGCTCCCCGCGATGAAGTTGCACTGCGGGTTGGCGCGCGGGTTCGTATCCGATGAAAACTTGTCGAACCCCAGCGACTTCAGATCGTTGACGGTTCTGTCCAGATCGATCGGTCCCCACGCGATGCGATCGATGACGTGCCCCTCGCTCGGGATCGCAGAGTCATCCTTCACGGCGAACACATAGAACAGACCGAGATCCCGATAGCGGATCCCCTCACGCCCGTAGACGGATGCGCGGTCGCCGCCGAACGCGCGCACGTACCACGCGAGGCTGGCGTTCGGATCCTTCACGTGCAGGTTGACGTGATGCAGGCCGAGGTTGTCGGGATCCTCGACCAGCTCGATGCGCGTGCCCCACGGATCCTCGATGAACGCGTGCTTCCAGTCCGCGCCGGTCTTCGACGGCGGCGACGTGACCTTCACGCCTGCCGCTTCCAGCTCTTTCACCTTCGCGTCGAGATCGGCGTAGGAGAAGCCGATGCTCTCGATGACGCTGCTGGCGGTCGGTGTTGCTGCGGGCGAGATGTCGAAGATCAGCGCGAGCGGCAGGGGATGATCGCCGGTCCATCTGCCGAACGCGATGCGATCGGCCGTCTCACCGGCGTTGCCGCCGAGGTTGTTCAGATACCAGTCGCGCGCCGAGGCGATGTCGGGAACGGCGAGGTGAATCGAGTCGAACGGCGGCGCCTCGTACGATACCTGCGCGTTCGCAGCCACGGGCCACAGAGACACAGAGACACAGAGAACAAGAACAATCTCTGTCCCGCTGTGCCTCTGTGGCTTCGTCATCACTAATTCGTGCGTCCGGCGCCTGCGAACTCGAACACTTCGTTGAGCGGTGAGTCGAGCGCGTGGCCGCCACCGCCCGCGAACACGATGTGGCCGCCGATCACGAACAGCTTACCGTTGAACGCGGCGACGTTGACGCCGTGCCGGCCGGTAGGCAGCGCCGGGAGGCGGTACCAGTCGTTGGCCGCCGGATCGAACACCTCGACGTCCCGCAGCACGCCTTCGATGTGATAGTCGTGCTGCTCGCCGCCGGCGACATAGATCTTGTTCTGATACGTCGTCCACCCCTGGCCGCTGCGCGCGCTCGGCATGCGGTTCATCGCGCGCCACGAATCGGTCGCCGGGTTGTACTCCTCGACGACATCGACATTGGCGGCGGTGTAACCGCCGATGTTGTTCGCGGTGATGCGGCCGCCGATCAGATAGATGCGTCCGTTGACGACGCCAATCGCCGGATGGTTGCGCGGCGTCGGCATCGGCTTCTTCGACTCCCAGCGATTGGTTGCGGGGTCGTAGACCTCGTTGGTGCCGACAACGAGGCCGCCATTCTGCGTGCGGCCATCAGCGCCGGCAATATCCGCCGACCCGCCGATGAAATAGATCTTGCCCCCGAACTCGGTCGCGGCGCCGGCGGTGCGCTTCGAGTTCAGCTTCGCCAGGGCCTTCCAGCTGTCGGCGGCCGGATCGTATTCCCACGCGTTGTCGAGCGTCGCGCTCGGCGCCTCCTGCGTCATCGCGCCGGAGCCGCCGAAGACGTATATCTTTCCGTTCGCCGTGGCCGCGCTCATGTGGTCGGAGAAAAACGGCGTGTTCTTCTTTTCGGCCCACGTGTTGTTCGCCAGGTCGTAGACCATCACGCGCGCCGGATGCGTCGCGCGGGCACCGGGCGTCAGCACGGCGGCGTTGCCGCCAATCAGATAGAGCTTGTCATTGGCCTGCACCGGCGTGTACTCCTCCGCCGGCTGCGGAAGCCTCGCGTACTTCTCGGTATCCCACCGTCCGGGAGACTGCTGCGCGGTGACACTGACCGCCAGTACCACTCCGAGTGCTCCAATGACGGTTCCGACGATTGTCTGCCACCGTTTCATCGCTGTTCCTCCCTGCGCGCTCTGTAATAGAGGCATTTGCAGACAGAGTCAATAGGGCATACACTCGCTCGCACCTGACTTCATCTTTGGTTGGTAGTTGGTAGTTGGCGGTTCGTGGTGTCGCAAAAACACTAACCACCAACCACTAACCACTAACGAGGCGTGGTTATGAGACGTGTCTTCGCGGTAGTTGTCGCCGCGTGTGTCATCGCGATTGCCGCCGGACAGGTCGTGCGCGCGCAGAATCCGCCCGCGCGCGGGATGCGCTGGTCGCGAGCGGCGCCATTTCCCGAACCCGAAGAAGAACTGTACGGAACGGTCGTCAACGGCAAGTTCTACGTGATCGGCGGATTCGGATTCACACCTCCGGGCGTGCAGCCTCCGCCGCCCGGCGTGAGCAAGGGACCGTGCTTCAGTTGTCCGCCGGCGCTCGTCTACGAGTACGACGCAGGTCCCGACAAGTGGACGAAGAAGAAGAGCATCCCCGTGCCCGTGCATCACCAGGCACAGGCCGGCTACAACGGGAAGATCTACATCTTCGGCGGCTGCACGCGCGCCATCTCCGGGGAAGGCGGCAGCACGAACGTGTGGCAGTACGACCCGGCAACCGACAACTACACCGCGAAAGCGCCGCTGCCCGTGAAGCGCTGTTCGGCGATCGCGGAAACGGTGGGCGACAAGATCTACCTGATCGGCGGCCTCGAGCCGCTCGAGAACGGACAGGGCACGCGCGTCAGCGGACGCAACGAGATGTTCGATCCCGTCGCCAACACGTGGACCGAGCGCAGCCCGATGCCGACGTCGCGCAACCACGCGTTCTCCGGTGTCGTCAACAACAAGATCTATGTCATCGGCGGCCGCATCGGCGCCGGCAACATTCCCGCGACGACCAACATCGACGTCGTCGAGGAATACGATCCCGCAACTAATCTGTGGGGTCCGATCAAGGACCGCATGCCGACTCCGCGGAGCGGCGGCGGCGCGGCCACCTACCAGGGCAAGATCTACGTCGGCGGCGGCGAGCTGCAGACCCGGCAGCTGAACGCGGCGTTCCGCGCGCTGGAGGCGTACGATCCGGCATCCAACACGTGGGACGTGCTTCCCTCGATGCCCACCGCCGTGCACGGCAACGCGATGGGCTTTCTCGGCAACAAGCTGCACGTGGTGAGCGGCAAGATGGAGGGCGGCGGCGCGCCTGACATGGCAGGCACCGATCATCCGTATGCAACCGCGTCACACAACGTGCTGGAAATTCCCGCGGCTACAGGTTCGAACTAATTCATCGGAGGGACAGATGTTGCGACGTGTTTTGACGGCGGCGCTGCTTTCCGCTCTGGCCTTCATGGCAAATCCCGCGGTGGCGCAGACGACCACCGGTGTCATCTCGGGAGTGATTCAGGACGCGCAGGGGGGCGTGCTGCCGGGCGTGACCGTAACGGCGCGCAACACCGACACGGGCGCCATACGAACCGTTGTCACCGAGGGAGATGGCCGCTTCCGGCTCGCCGCATTGCAGCCAGGTCCGTACGAAGTGAAGGCCGAGCTGTCAGGGTTCGGCCCAGTCACGGTCCCCTCGTTGACGTTGAACACCTCCAGCGAAGTCATCCGCAACATCACGATGCAGGTTGTCGGTGTGCAGGAGTCGGTGACCGTCACTGGCGAGGCACCGATCATCGAGGTGACCAAGACGGAAGTCTCCGGCGTCGTCACCCAGGATCAGATGCAGAATCTGCCGTTCGCCACGCGGCAGCCGATGGATCTTGCGCTGCTGCTGCCCGGCACCAATCAGGACGCAGCACGTGCGCGGAAGGCGAACACCAACGTCGGCGCAGGCGCATTCACGAGCGGATCGGGTTTGCTGGTCGATGGCGTATGGAACAAGGAAGGGAACACGGGCGAGCCGCGACAGGACTTCCCGCAGTCGGCGATCCAGGAGTTCAAGGTGTTCCTCAGCCAGTCGCCGGCGGAGTACGGGTGGACGGCCGGCGGGACAGTCTCGATGGCGACCAAGAGCGGCACCAACCAGTTCCACGGCGAAGGGTTCGAGCAGTTCCAGAACCAGGCGCTCAGCGTTCAGGATCCGTTCTCGAAGAAGAACGGAAATTCGAAGTCGAACTTCAGCCGGAACCAGTACGGCGGCGCGTTAGGCGGCCCGATCATCACGGACAGGATTCACTTCTTCCAATCGGCTGAGGGGATGGATCTTCATCAGTTCGACACCGTGATCGTTCCGCTGCCGCAGTTCTATGGATGGGCCAACGGCGTCTTCCCGAGCCCTGAAACCAACCGCATGACCTTCACGCGTGGCGATGTGCAGGTCAGCCCCAAGCAGTCGTTCTTTGCCAGATACGCATGGCAGGTGTCCAACTTCACCTGTGAGGGGTGCGGCGCTTCCTCGCCGGCGGTCTGGTTCAGCGGCGCCGGCGGCATCAAGCAGAAGCGGTACTCACTGGCCGGTGCTCACACCTACATCCTGTCGCCGCGTGTGCTCAATGAGTTCCACGGGCAATACACGAATTATCACTTCCGCGCGCATCCTCCGGGGGTTGACCCGGCGGAGGATCTCTTCGACAACTCGACAGGGCGCACATCGCCGCTGACGCAGGTGTACACCTTCCCGAGCGCCTCGTGGGGGACGAGCGGCAACTTCTACACGGAGCACATCGCACGGGAGCTGCGCGACGACCTGTCGATCTCATCGGGGAGCCACAACGTGAAAGTCGGCGCGGCGTTCCTCAGAAACGGTCTGTGGGGCGACAACCGGCCCGCGCTTGGCACCTGGACGTTCGCGGCGGACCAGGCCTTCAACCCGAATCAGGTGAAATACGACCCGAATACGTTGACGGCGGTGGGATCGACGTTCGTACCCGTTGCCGGCTCGGTCCGGCAATACACGGCCACGCTGCTTCCGCTGCCGGTCTTCACGCCCCACGACCTGCTGAGTGAGTACGTCCAGGACGAATGGAAGCCGACGGCGGGTGTGACGGTGAACCTGGGTCTCCGCTACGACTACGAGTTCCACGCGTTCAACCAGGGAATGTCCGCGAGCTCGAAGGACTTCCAGGGCAACCTCGTGCTGCCGTTTGCGGGAACACCGCTCGACATCGCCGCGACGGGCGTCGACTTCAGCAAGCGCGGCGACAAGAAGGATTGGGGACCTCGAGCGGGTGTTGCGTGGGATCTCCGAAAGAACGGCAACACGGTCGTGCGCGCCGACTACGGGATCTACTACAACGCGACCAATCTCATGTTCGAGTCGGCGGAGCTCGCCAACTTGAAGCAGCTGTCGCTGACCATTGCGAACCCGACGTATCCCGATCCGTACGGCGGCCGGGATCCGAAGACCTTCGTGTCGAGCGCGGCGCAGAACATCCAGGTCATGAGGAACGACGTGAGGATGCAGCGCTCGATCGCGTATTCAGGAGGCGTTTCTCAAAGTCTCACCTCGGATCTCGCGATTCACGTCGACGGCATCTACAACAAGATGGACCGCTATCCGATGCAGGTCGATATCAACGCGCGCCCGGGCGCGTTCTCGAACGCGACGTTGAACTTCGTTGCGACCGGACCTCGGCAGCTGCCGCAGTTCGCGCGCGTCTATCAGGCGCAGCCGGTCGGCTGGGCGGACTACAAGGCGATGTACGTGCGGCTGGAGAAGCGGTATGACAGGCGCTACATGTTCCTCGCCTCGTACACGCTCGCAGCGACGCACGGACTCATCAACACCTCGAGCACATCGGCGCAGATCGTCGATGCGGGCAACTTTGCCGCCGACCTCGGCCCGAACAACAACGACCGCCGGCATGCGCTCGTGGCGAGCGGCTCGGTGCTGCTGCCGTGGGACGTGATGCTCGCGGAGGTCTTCACCTACCGCTCGACGATGCCGTTCAGTGCGGTTGCGGGAATTGACGTCAACGGCGACAGTGCCATCACCGATTACGTGCCGGGGACCACGAGGAATATCTTCAACCGGGGAACCAACGAGCAGGCGCTGACGGCTGTCAACGCGTGGAGGGCGATCAACCGCCTCGCGCCGATTCCGGTATCGCAGCTCAACACGAACGAGTACTACGACCTCGACCTCCGTGCGGGCAAGACAGTTCCACTCGGGGGCGGCCGCAGGCTCGAACTCAGCCTGAACGTATTCAACGTGCTCAACCGCACCAACCTGCTGTTCAACGTCAACAGCTCGATCATCACCAACGCGCTCTCGCCGAACTTCGGGCAGATCCAGTCGGCGATGAACAAGCGTCAGGCGCAGCTGGGCGTGCGGTTTACGTTCTGAGGCCCTCGATGAAGAAGACACTCACGCTCGCGGCAATCGCCGCGAGCGTGGCGCTCATCCTGAGCGCCACGTTGCTCGCGCAGAATCCGCCGGCGCGCGGCTTGCGCTGGTCGAAGGCCGCGCCGTTCCCCGAGCCCGAAGAGGAGCTCTACGGGACGGTGATCAACGGCAAGTTCTATGTCGTCGGCGGCTTCGGGTTCAATCCGCTGCCGCCGGGCGGCACGGTCACGTTGAATCCGCAGCCCGCGGCAGGCGGCAACGCCGGCCGTGCGGGCGGCGCAGCCGTCAATCAGGGGCCGTGCGGCGGATGTCCGCCGGGACTCGTGTATGAATACGATCCTGGCCCGGACAAGTGGACGAAGAAGAAGGACATTCCCGTCCACGTGCATCATCAGGCGCAGGCCGCCTACAACGGAAAGCTCTACATCTTCGGCGGCTGTCTGCGCGCCATCAGCGGTGAAGGCGGCACGACGAACGTGTGGGAGTTCGATCCGGCTGCGGATGCGTACCGTGCGCTCGCGCCGCTGCCGGTGAAACGCTGCTCGGCGATTGCGGAGACCGTCAACGGCAAGATCTACGTGATTGGCGGCCTCGAGCCGCTGGAAAACGGAATGGGCACGCGCGTCAGCGGGCGCAACGAGATGTACGACCCGGCGACCAACACGTGGACCGAGCGGAGCCCGATGCCGACCTCTCGCGACCACGCGTACTCCGGCGTCGTGAACAACAAGATCTACGTCATCGGCGGCCGCATCGGCGCCGGCAACGTCCCCGCGACCAGCAACATCGATATCGTCGAGGAGTACGACCCGGCGACGAACCTGTGGGGACCGATCAAGGACCGGATGCCGACGCCGCGCAGCGGCGGGGGCGCGGCCACCTACAACGGGAAGATCTACGTCGGTGGCGGCGAGCTGCAGAACCGGCAGTTGTCGGCGGCGTTCCGCGCGCTCGAGGCGTACGACGTAGCGAGCAACACATGGGAGATCCTGCCGTCGATGCCGAGCTCGCGCCACGGCAACGCCATGGGCTTCATCGCCAACAGGCTGCATGTCGTCAGCGGCAAGCAGGAAGGCGGCGGCGCGAACGACATGACCGGCAACAGCCCGCATCCGTACGCGACCGAAGCGCACGACGTGCTGGAAATTCCGGCCGGCACGCAATAAGTGGAAAACTTGAAAAGTTGAGACGTGGAAAAGTAAGTAGGAAGTACTTTCAACTTACTTCTTCCACCTTTCCACTTTTCAACTTCTTCCACTTATGGGACTCGTCCTCAGCGCCGTTTTTTTCGCCAGCGGCGCGTCCGCACTCATCTTCGAAACGCTCTGGTTCCGGCAGGCGGGGCTCGCCTTCGGCAACAGCATCTGGGCGTCGAGCCTCGTTCTTTCCGGCTTCATGGCCGGCCTTGCGCTCGGCAACGCGCTCGCCGGCAGGTTCGGGGCACGCCTTCGTCATCCCGTCCGCGTCTACGCGATTGCTGAAGCGGTCATCGCGCTGACGGGCGTCGGCCTCGTCTATCTGTTTCCGGCGCTCGGCGCCGCGCTCGCTCCGCTCTTCCGTCCGCTGCTCGATCATCCGTGGACGCTCAATCCGCTCCGGCTGCTCATCGCGTTTCTGTTGCTGTTGATTCCGTCAACGGCGATGGGAGTGACACTGCCGCTGCTTACGCGCGCGCTGATCCGGGACGAGGGGTCATTCGGAAGGGTACTCGGCGCGTTGTACGGGTGGAACACGCTCGGCGCGATGGCGGGCGTCGTGGCAGGCGAGATGTTCCTCGTGGGCCGCTTCGGCATTCGCGGTACGGCTCTTGGGGCGGGCGGCCTCAATCTATTGGCGGCGGGAATCGCGGGTTTGTTTTCGGCGGGTCCGAAAGGACCCGCCCTACGAACCGCCTTACCGAAAGGACCCGCCCTACGATCCAAGGACGCGGACAGGGCAGGCCGGGTCCTTTTGGACCCGGCTTCCGCGCGTTGGCTTGTTGCCGCGTTTCTGTCTGGTTTCTCTCTTCTCGCGCTCGAGGTCGTCTGGTTCCGCTTCCTTCTCCTGTTCGTCAAAGGCAGCTCGATCGCCTTTCCCGTGATGCTCGGCGTCGTCCTCGCCGGCATCGCGGCCGGCGGGCTCGTGGCGTCGCTGCTGATGCGGCTGATGCCTACCGCGCCTCGCTTCGCCGCGGTGCTCGCCTTCGCGGCCGCCATTGCGGCCGTCGCATCGTACGCATCGTTTCCACGCGTGATCGAACCGTTCGGCCTCATGTCCATCACGAGCGCTGACGCCATCCTTCGCATCAGCTTGCCGCTGATGCTGCCTGTGTCGTTCGTCTCCGGGATGTTCTTTCCGATCGTCGGCGCCGCGCTGCGCGGCGGATTCGGGTCAGAGATCGAAACCGCCGGCGTGCTGACGCTCGTCAACACGATCGGCGCAGCAATCGGATCGCTCATCGCCGGCTTCCTGATGCTGCCGCTGCTCGGCATCGAGAAGACCGTCTTTACGATCGCAGCGATCTACGGCGTCATCGGCGCGGTGCTGTCTGCCGGGTCCGAAAGGACCCGGCCTGCACTGTCAATTGCCGTGCCGACAGCTGCGGCCTGCATCGTCGCGCTCGCGATGTTTCCGTTCGGCCAGCTGAACGATCGCCTCATCTCCATTCCCGTCGAGCGGTTCGCGGAGGGGGAGCCGGAGCGGCGGCTCATCGCCGTCCACGAGGGGCTGACCGAGACGATCGTCTTCTTCCAGCGGATGTTCCTCGGCAAGCCGGTCTCCGACGTCATGCTGACGAACTCCTTCTCGATGTCAACGACCGGCTACGGCGTCCGCCGCTATCAGAAGTTGTACGTCTGGTGGCCGGTGGCGGTGCATCCGGAGCTGAAGCGCGCGCTGCTCATCGGCTATGGCGTCGGCAACACCGCGAAGGCGCTCACCGACACCGCGAGCATTGAAGCGATCGATCTCGTAGACCTCTCGCGCGACATCCTGGCGATGGCGCCGACGGTATTTCCGGACGAGGGCGATCAGCCGCTGCGCGATCCGCGGATACGCGTCCACATCGAGGACGGCCGCTACTTCCTGCAGACGAGCGATCAGCAGTTCGACCTGATCACCGGCGAGCCGCCGCCGCCGGGCATCGCCGGCGTGGAGAACCTCTACTCGCGCGAATATTTCCGGCTGATGCACGGCCGCCTCGCCGACGGCGGCCTCGTCACCTACTGGCTGCCGCTGGCGGACCTGAGCGACGTCGCCGCGAAAGCGATCTTGCGCGCGTTCTGCGATGTGTTCGACGACTGCTCGCTGTGGAACGGGTCCGGCACCAACCTGATGATGGTGGGATCTCGAAACCAGCAGGGAGGAGTGCGCGAGCAACTGTTCCGCGCGCAGTGGAGCACGCCAAGGATCGCCGCCGAGATGAAGCGGCTGGGCGTCGAGCG
>WNGI01044715.1_pt1 | contig 10002 bp, 10 predicted proteins | sample 5400621 | NCBI WGS metagenome assembly WNGI01 (sample SAMN13153374, study PRJNA577476) | soil metagenome | isolation source: 20 cm soil or saprolite under Garry oak tree replicate 1 | place: USA:California | collected 2016-06-15 | reverse complement strand
ACGATTTGCATTCGCCTTCGGTAGTCGACGGTCGGAGCTAGGGCGTGAACTCATAAACAAGCATCGATCGAAGCTCTGCGCTATCCGGTTTCGGGCTGATACCGGCCTTTCGTCCGCCGTCGGGGAAGGTCGCATAAGTGCCCAACGGCGGTCATTTGCCCGGTGATCAGACAGCGCGAGACTGCGAACGTCGGCACAGCGGACCCGCTATGGCGATCTCGGTTCCCGCTTGGGCCGCATGTAGAGGCTGGCGCGGCGTCAGCTGCGGACCGGATGGCGGCGCACCCGCCGGAAACGACAGGCCAAGCACCTGAATCCGCGCGTTCAACAAGAGTCCGGACATCCCCATTCCGCGGGCGTAATCCCCCGGAGGCCGTTCAAATTCCGGTGCTCTCTGCGCAATTGACTGATGTCTATGTTGGGATGACCTTTGAGAGCCTTTGCGACGCAAGTGTTGACGAATTTTCGTCCCGCGATCCACCTGACCTTCTTGCCCCTCGCTTCCGCCTTGCATGCGACAGTGGCCTCTTTCAGGGCAATCTTGTCAGCCTTGGACATCTTCGCAGCCTCGGCGGGCATCGGCATGAATGCAGGACCGCCGATAAGGGCCGTGGCGATAATGCCGGCAAATAAAGCTGTGGCGAAATGAGACATGATACGCTCCCCTAAGTCGCTTCTGCGCTACCGTTTAAAAGTATGCATTATTATCCAACCGCAGCGAAGACAAATTATTAAAAAGGACTGGTCCCCGCCATGTGGCCCAATACCTCCGACCCGCATGCCGAGGCGGGTTTTCCCATCGCTTCGAGGTCATGAGCGTCGCTCCCGCTTTCGAGATGATCTCGATGACGACGGACGGCTATGGCCGCTGAAACCTGTGAATACCGGCAAGGGACCCGAACATGAACGACTGGCTGCACAATCTCCCAGTTCTATGGATGGCATTGGTAATCTTCGGCTTTACGTACCTCGTCTCGGGGATGATCTATGCAACCGTGATCGTCCTCGCCGCGGGCAAGCGGGCGCGTTCGTTCAAGGCGGTCTCCCCGGGCATGCTGCCGCCGCTGGGTATAATGTTCGGTCTTTTCGTCGCGTTCACTGCTGCCCAGGTCTGGAGCGATAACGATCGGGCCAGCGCGACCGTCAATCGCGAGGCCAGCGCGCTGAGAGCCGTCGTGGTCCTCGCCGCCAGCTTTCCGGGCGAACCCGAAGCGCGCTTGCGCGGCCTGGTTCGTCGCTACATCGAAGAAGCCGCAACGCAGGAATGGCCGACGATGGCCCGGCGAACCGCCACCCTGAGGATGACCCCGCGGCCCCTCGCGGAAGCGCTGGAGCTGACCCTTGCTCTAGCGCCCAGCGGCCAAGGCCAACAGATCGCGCAACGTGAGATCGCTACCGCGCTCGAAAACGTATTCGACGCGCGTCGGCAGCGCATCATCATCAGCGGATCGCAAGTCAATTTCGTCAAATGGTCATGCCTGTTGCTGCAGGCGGTCTGCGCCCTGTTGGCGATCGCCATGGTCCACAGCGATGACCAGCTAACTGCCGTCATCACGATGGGGATCTTTGCAACCGGGGTGGCCGCGTCCGTGTTGCTGATCGCCGCTCACGACCGGCCATTCATGGGGGAGATCTCGGTCGGGCCTGACCCGCTGCTGCAGGTTATGCCGGAGGCGGAAGCCAGTTAGCAAGGGATGGGCAACGCAGCGACAACCGCGATGCATTTTGCCCGACGCGTCATTTCCGATCAACAGAACTTGAGAGGCTTCGGTGACACCAATGTCCGCTCGGGGTCATTCGCGTCGTTTGGGCGATGTCTGCGATATGTCCGGTTAGCGGGTAATTCCGGAAATGCCGGTTTCCTGTTGATGGCATCGCGCTAGCCATGATTCAAGCTCCCGACCAGGGGCCTCGAATCATGCGGTATGAATCGGGCGACTATGAGTGGAGCGTCATCAGGCCGAGTTCCGGGTCGTTGTCGAGGCTGGCTCGTGTCGATCCTAGGGGGAGGACTGGCCGGCGATTCCGGGCGTTCTGGGAAGGCGTGAGTCAGGCGCGAGGGTGTGACCGGCGTCACAGGTACCCCGACTCGGCTCAGGCTACCTTAGTGGCATCGGACGTGGAGGACACCATGCCTAAGATCATCCTGCTCATCGCCGCAACCGCCCTGATCCTTTGCAGCGTCGAAGTCTGGGCCGGTGGTTCACGGATTGCCACTACCGACGATGCTGCGGTCTTCGTCCTAAGCAACGCACTCTGAGGGCCGGAGGCTTCTTGGGTTTGCGATCACTTTTCAGTTTCCTTGCCGTGGGGCTTTTCGGCGCAATTCTGGTGGGGCAGGCACAAGCCCAGCGCCTCAATATTGATGCTTTCCTTCAAGAATGGGATGCTGATCGCGATGGTACTCTTAGCCTTGACGAAATAAACAAAGCTGCCGCGGCGCGCTTCGATGCACTGGATCGCAAGAAAAAGGGCATTCTGAACAGGAGCGCGTTAGCCGGAAATCTCACGTTTCAGGAATTCCGAAAAGCCGATACGAATAAAGATGGGACGCTCGACAAAACCGAGTTCCTGTCAGCCGTTGAGAAGCGATTCCAAGCCGCCGACACTGACCACGATGGCACCCTCGACAGGAAGGAACTCGAATCTTGGGCGGGCAGGTCTCTGCTCCGGCTGTTCGCTATCCGTCAAGGACCGATGATGTAGGTCCACGTTGCCAGGTGGTGTCGTCAATTTACGCCCAAATACACCTCCCCTAAAGGTCGGTTGGTTTGCTCTTTTCTCTCGTGAATGCACTGTGTCGCATAATTGTCGCATAGAGCGAAAATTGACGTTCGCCTCTTTTTGTCCGTTGATTACCTGACTTTCCTGATGAAACTCGATCAGTTTAAAAGCCAGATGGTGAATGACATGAAGAAGCTCTTGGCTGCCCTCCCGGTTTTCGCGGCGACGTTGGTGCTGGCGGGGTCCGGGTCGCATGCGTTCACATTCGAGAACAACAGTGCGTCGAGCAGCAATGGAGCGGGCCGAGGGCTGAGGCGCGCAAGCCGGCCGCGCAATTCTCCTAACGTGAACAGTTTTGATTTGGTTTTGCCAACGCTGTAAGTGAACAAGAAGCCAAAGAGCTCTGTGACACCTTCAGCGCCGGAATCCGGGCACTACCGAAATTGTCGAGATGAAGAATCGCGGACACGCGCTCGTCATCGACAGCGGTTGGCGAGAGGTGGCCAACACTTCACTCGCCTTCATTCAGCGTTTCATGTAGCCCCAGAAATGAGAGAATATCATCAACATGCCATCACAACGGTTGTGGGGACGTCTCATAAATCGGTCGACGAACGGGGAATATCGATGCGATTGTACTCACGTGGGGGAATGGCGATTTTCTGTCTTTCGGCGCTTTCGCTCGTGGTTTCAATTGTGACCAGCGACACCGGTTGGACCCAAGCCGCGGGCACAGAAGAAGCCGCGGGTCTTGCTGCGTGGGACAAAATTGCAGCGGTGCTACAGCATCCCCGATGCCTGAACTGCCATCAGCTGAACACGCCGTTGCAGGGCGACAAACGCCGGGTTCACATCCCCCCGGTCGTTCGCGGAGCCGACAATATGGGTGCCGGCACGATGCGATGCCATAACTGTCACAACGACAGCGGCAACAACCAACTTTCTGGTGTGCCGGGCGCGCTGCACTGGCAGCTCGCGCCTGTCTCGATGTTGTGGGAAGGTCTGTCGACGGGCGACCTGTGCAGGATGCTCAAGGATCCGGTACGCAATGGAAACCGAACGCCGGAGGCGCTGGTCGAGCACATGGAGACCGAACATCTGGTATTGTGGGGCTGGAATCCCGGCGGACGCCGGGATCCAGTCCCGTTGCCTCACAAAGATTTCGTCGAGCAGATGAAAATTTGGGCGGCCGGCGGCGCTGTGTGCCCCCCCTGAGCGGAGTGCGATCATGATTACGTTGAACGTCAACGGCCAGCCGCGCCATCTCGATGTCGATCCGCAGACGCCGCTGCTCTGGGCTTTGCGCGACGAGCTGAAGCTTACCGGCACCAAATTCGGCTGTGGCCGGGCGCTATGCGGCACCAAATTCGGCTGTGGCCGGGCGCTATGCGGTGCCTGCACGGTCGATATCGACGGCGACGCCGCGCGATCGTGTTCTGTCATGGCAGGGGACGCTGCCGGCAAGACCATCACCACCATCGAAGGCCTGTCGGGCGAGGTCGCCACGGCGGTCAAGGATGCGTGGATCGCGGCGGCGGTGCCGCAATGCGGTTACTGCCAGCCAGGCTTCGTAATGGCGACGACGAGTATTCTAAACACTGACCGCAATCAATCGAAAGAGGCGGTGCTTTCACAGATTACCAACATCTGTCGATGCGGCACCTATGACGCTATCCGGGTGGCGGTCGGCCTCGCGCTCGACCGTTTGAAGCCTGGTGCTGCCGAACAGAGAAAGAGCGCGCTATGACCCGCAATGCGAAGCCTTCACGTGCCGGGAGAATTGCACGGCGCACCTTCCTGGTCGGGGCCGGTGTCGTGGGCGGCAGCCTCGTCATCGGAATAGGCGCGATGTTCGCGCGGCTGCACGGCATCGATGGCTACAAGCTGTCGGCGGGCGAGGGCGAGGCCAGCCTCGGTGCCTGGTTGAAATTTGCGCGCGACGGCAAGGTCGAAGTCGCCGTGCCGCATCAGGAGATGGGGCAAGGCATCTATGCGCTGGCGGTGCTTCTGACGGCCGAGGGCCTGCGGCTGCCGGTCGAGGCGGTCCGTGCGGTGCAGGCTCCGGTCGATCCCTATTTCGCCAACCCGACCATGATCGTCGATGGCCTGCCGTTCGATGAGGACGCGGGCGGCGCGGTGCGGGGCATGGCTTCGTGGACGATAGACAAGATCGTGCGGACCCTGGGGCTCTCCGCTACCGGCGGCTCGACTTCGACGCGCCACATCACCGAGCCCATCCGTGCATGCGCGGCATCGGCGCTCGACATGCTGACGCGGGCGGCGGCGGAGAAATTCGGTGTTGCCGTCGGGGATCTCAGGATCGCCGAAGGGCGCATCTCAAGCTCGACCGGCAAGACCGCGAGCTATGCCGAACTCGCGGACGCCGCCGCCAAGCTCGCGCCGAGGACCATCGTGCTGCCGCCGCTGGCGACGGCGGCGTATGTCGGCAAGGGCATTGCACGCGCCGACGTGCCGCCGAAAGCCGAGGGAACGGCCAAGTTTGGCATCGATGCGCGCCAGCCCGGCCAGCTTTATGCGGCGATCCGTCATTCGCCGCGGCTCGGCGGCTTGCTGCGCAGGGCGATGCTCCCGGATGGACTACCGGGCGTGCGTGGACTGGTCGAAGGCGCCGACTACTTTGCAGTCGTGGCAACGGGCTATGCCAAGGCTGCCACCGCCCTCGAGAAGGCGGAAGTGGCCTGGGATGACAGCAAGGCGCTCAGCGTTTCCACCAATGACGTGTTTGCCGCCTACCGGGCCGCGCTCGATCAGGGCACGGCCTTCAAGCCACGCTGGGTGATCGACAGCGCTGGCGATGCGGCCGCGGCCAAAGGCCGTAAGGTCGAGGCGACCTACGAGGCGCCGTTTCTGGCGCATGCGACGATGGAGCCGATCAACGCCACCGCGCTGGTCACCGACAGCGGCGTCAAGATCTGGGCCGGTCATCAATCGGGCTATCTCGTGAAATTGCTGGCGGGCCGCGCCGCGGGCGTCGCCAGCGACGCGGTTGAGATCGAAACGCCGTATCTCGGCGGCGGCTTCGGCCGTCGGGCCGATGTCGGCTATATCGTCAAAGCCGTCGAAATCGCGCGTAAATTCAGAGGCACGCCGGTCCAAACCATCTGGAGCCGCGCCGAGGACATGCGGGACGACTTCTACCGACCGGCGGCCATGGCCGACGCGTCGGCGACGCTCGACGGCGAGGGGCTGCCCACCGGACTGACTTATCGCATCGCCGTCCCTGCCGTGACGGAACGGTTCGTGTCCCGCATTTTTCCGTCGGCCAAGGGTGGATTGCTGGCAGACCGTTCGACGGTCGATGGTGCAGTTTTTCCGTTCTACGGCCTGCCCCATCGCAGCATTGAGAATTTTGCCGTCGACCTCGGCATTCCCGTCGGCTTCTGGCGGTCGGTCGGCTACAGCCTCAACAACTTCTTTTTCGAGACCTTTGTCGACGAGCTCGCGGCGGCGGCCGGGGTCAAGCCGATCGACTACCGTGCGCGGCTGCTCGCGGCTGCCAAGGGCACCGAAGCCTCCAAGCGCGCCGGCGCGATACTGACGCGCCTTGCGCGCTTCGACGTAGACAACCCGCTCGGAACGGGTACGACCGGTACCAGAGCCGGGCGCGGAGTCGCGCTGTCGGAATGTTTTCACTCCTTCGTCGGTCAACTTGCCGATGTCGAAATCACCGGCAACCAGGTCCGCGTCAAGCGGGTGCTCGCTGTCGTCGACTGCGGCATGGCGATCGATCCGCCCAACGTAGCAGCGCAGGTCCGCAGCGCCATCAACTTCGGTCTGTCAGCGGCGCTGTACGGCAAGGTCGATATCGACAAAGGCAAAATCGTGCAGGAGAATTTCGATACTTATCCAGTATTGACTCTCGACGACGCGCCGGAAATCGTCGTCGAGATCGCAAATTCGGGCTCTCACATCGGCGGAGTAGGGGAAATCGGTACGCCGGGCATTGCGCCTGCAGTCGGCAATGCCATTTTTGCGGCAACCGGCAAGAGATTGCGGTCGCTCCCTTTCAGTCTTGGATGACCGTACGCAATTAGTCGACACCGAGAGGCGGTCGGTAGTGGGCCAGCCAATTAAGGGGCCCACTACCAGGCGGTCGGAGAGGTCTCGGGCCACACAACCTTTCCTCTTGGCCGGTACGAAGTGAGGCATACACTGGCAGGGGCGAGACATGGCGCAGGCGCCGACGGGCTGATCGAATGAGACGGCGGGAGTTCATGGCGCTGATTGGCGCGGCGTCGGCGTGGCCGCTCGCGGCGCGCGCTCAGCAGCCGGCGATGCCCGTGATCGGCTTTCTGTGCAGCGGATCCGCCGAGGCTTTTGGCCCACAAGTGGCGGCGTTTCGCGACGGCCTCAAAGAGGCCGGTTATGTCGAGGGGAGAAATGTCGCCATTGCATTCGCTTGGGCGGGGGGTCGATACGACCAGCTGCAATCGCTGGCCGCCGATCTGGTGAGCCGGCGGGTTGCCGTCATTGCCGCGGTGGGCGGTGCTGTCGCAGCGCTTGCCGCCAAGTCCGCAACCTCAACCATCCCCATCGTGGTCGCGATCGGCGACGACCCGGTAAAATTTGGAGTGGTTGCCAGTCTCAGCCGCCCGGGCGGCAACATCACGGGCGTAACCCTGTTCATCGACATTTTGACGGCAAAACGGCTGGAGCTCCTGACCGAGATCGCGCCCGCGGCCGCGCTCGCCATGATCATCAATCCGCGCAATCCGAATGCCGAGACCGAAGCCAGAGACGCGCAAGCAGCGGCGCAACGAAGCGGACGGGAATTGCGCGTACTGACCGCCGGTAACGAAAGCGACATCGATGCGGCGTTCGCGAACATCGCCCAGCAGCCGGGGCTTGCGGCCCGGTATGCGATACCGACGATCTATTTCCACCGCGCGTTCGGGCTCGCCGGTGGCCTGATCACCTATGGCTCGACCTTTACCGAGGAGTTCCGCGTGGCGGGACGATATGCCGGCCGAATTCTTGCGGGCGAGAAGCCGAATGACTTACCGATCCTGCAGCCGAGCAAGTTCGAGCTGGTAATCAATTTGAAGACCGCCAAGGCGCTCGGCCTCGCTGTGCCGCCTACTTTGCTCGCCCGCGCCGACGAGGTGATCGAATAAGGCGACAGCGGCGATTTCGGCTTGGGGTCGATCGCGTCGATTCGAGCACGAGGCGACTCCGATGAGGTTGGCAGCATCCGGCTGAGCGAGGCATAATTCCAGCGCCGCTCGTTCGGGTGCTCGGCGAGGATCATCAGCTTGATGGCTGGTACGGGGAATTTCAATGACTTGAGCCGGACCGGCGTCCCTGACCACAAGCCGCCGCGGCGCTGCGGCTTCATCGCCATCCTCGGCGCGCCCAATGCCGGCAAGTCGACGCTCGTCAATGCGCTCGTCGGCTCGAAGGTGGCGATCGTCACCCACAAGGCGCAGACGACCCGCAGCCTCACCAGAGGCATCGCGGTCGAGGGTGCCTCCCAGCTGATCTTCATGGATACGCCGGGCATTTTCGCGCCCAAGCGCCGGCTCGACCGGGCGATGGTGACGAGCGCCTGGGGTGTGGCCCAGGACGCGGATCTCGTCTGCGTGCTGATCGATGCCCAGCGCGGCCTCGACGAGGAAGCTCGCGCCATCCTGGAGCGGCTCGCCCCATTGCGGCAGCCGAAGCTCCTGGTGCTGAACAAGATCGATCTCGTGCCGAAACCCGGATTGCTGGCGCTTTCGGCCCAGCTGAACGAGGCCGCCGCGTTCGAAACGACGTTCATGATCTCGGCGCTCACCGGCGACGGCGTCGCCGATCTCAAGCGCTGGCTCGCCGACCGCGTTCCCGAGGGGCCGTGGCACTACCCGGAGGACCAGCTCACCGACGCGCCGCTGCGCCAATTCGCCGCCGAGATCACCCGCGAAAAACTCTATCTGCGCCTGCACCAGGAGCTGCCGTATCGCTCCACGGTGGAAACCGATGTATGGAAACAATTGAAGGACGGCTCCGTGCGAATCGAGCAGACCATTTTCGTGGAGCGCGAGAGCCAGCGCAAAATCCTGCTCGGCAAGGAGGGGCGCACCATCAAGGCGATCGGATCGGAAGCGCGCCGCGAGATCGCCGAGGCGGTCGAGGCTCCGGTGCACCTGTTTCTGTTCGTGAAGGTGCGCGAGCACTGGGGCGAGGATCCCGAGCGCTACCGCGGGATGGGATTGGAGTTCCCGAAAAATTGACGGCGTTCAAGACGGGCTAGCGCAATGGAATGGATCGACAGCGGCATCGTGCTCGGCGTGCGTCGCCACGGCGAGGCCAATGCGATCGCCGAGCTGATGACCCGCGCGCACGGCCGGCATCTCGGTCTCGTGCGCGGCGGGGCCGGCTCGCGGCTGCGGCCGGTGCTGCAGCCGGGCAACTCCGTTCGCGCGGTGTGGCGGGCCCGGCTCGACGAACATCTCGGACATTTCGTGGTCGAGGGCTTGGAGCTGCGCGCGGCCGCGTTCCTGCCGGTCTCCCATGCGGTCTTCGGGGTCACGCATCTCGCGGCGCTGTGCCGCCTGCTGCCCGAGCGCGATCCGCACCCGGCCGTTTACGACGCCGTCGTCGCCATCCTCGACCGCATGCACGATCGCGCGCTCGCCGGAGCGCACGTGGCACGGTTCGAGCTGCAGCTGATTGCCGAGCTCGGATTTGGCCTCGATCTCGAACGCTGCGCCGTCACCGGCGAAGCCGCCGATCTCGCCTATGTCTCGCCGAAATCGGGCCGGGCGGTCTCTCGCGCCGCGGGGGTGCCCTGGCAGGACAAGCTGCTGCGCCTGCCCCGGTTTCTGGTCGAGGAAGAACCCCGGACCGCGCCTTCGCCGGATGAGCTTGCGGATGGGTTGGCGCTGACGGGATTTTTCCTCGGCCGCTATGTGTTCGAGCCGCGCGGCGAGGCAGCGCCGGAAACGCGTGCGCATTTCCTCGCTGCGATCCTGCAGGCGAGGCGGGCGGCGGGCTAAATCACCGAGCGCAGCGAAGCCCCACCGCCTGCTCCAGCAGCACGCTTTTGCCGCGAAAACGCGGGTTTTCTGGAGGTATTTTTGAAAATCTTTCGAGCGGAATCATAAGGTTGATGCATTTCAATTCGCTAAAACGCGTCTTTGAGATGCAACAGATAATTTTAGCAATCCTTGAGTGTGAAACTATCGCCCCGGTGCCTCAACAGGTCTTCCAGCAATACTTGTAGCCCCACCGCCAGCGGCACTTTTCGCAGGTGTTCACCGGTTCCTTGCAGGGGTACCA
>WNGI01032355.1_pt1 | contig 10002 bp, 7 predicted proteins | sample 5400621 | NCBI WGS metagenome assembly WNGI01 (sample SAMN13153374, study PRJNA577476) | soil metagenome | isolation source: 20 cm soil or saprolite under Garry oak tree replicate 1 | place: USA:California | collected 2016-06-15 | reverse complement strand
GCGCCCGGAACAATCCCGGGCGATCGGGTTATTTTCTCGTGGCGTCCGTCGGCTCACCGGTGGACAGCGCGGCGATGAACGCCTCTTGCGGGACCTCGACGCGACCGACCATCTTCATCCGCTTCTTGCCCTCCTTCTGTTTCTCCAGGAGTTTCCGCTTGCGGGTGACGTCGCCGCCGTAGCACTTCGCGAGGACGTCCTTGCGGATGGCGCGAATGTTCTCGCGCGCGATGACGCGGGCTCCGACCGCGGCCTGGATCGGCACTTCGAACTGCTGGCGCGGGATGAGCTCACGGAGCTTGGCGGTCATCGACGTCCCGTACGCGTACGCCTTGTCCTTGTGGACGATCGCGCTGAACGCATCGACTGCCTCGCCCTGCAGCAGGATGTCGACCTTCACCAGTTCGGCGGGCTGCTCCCCCGCTGCCTCGTAGTCGAGGGATGCATACCCCCGCGTACGGGACTTCAGCGCGTCGAAGAAGTCGAAGATGATCTCGCCGAGCGGCATCGTGTAGCGCAGCTCGACCCGCGCCTCGGACAGGTAGTCCATGCCGCCGAGAGTGCCGCGGCGGGACTGGCACAGCTCCATGATCGCGCCGATGTACTCGCTCGGCGCGATGACCATCGCCTTGACGACGGGCTCGTAGACCTCGTCGATCTTCTTGCCGGTCGGCCAGTCCGACGGGTTGGTGACGACGTGCTCCGTCCCGTCGTCGAGGACGACCCGGTAGACGACGTTCGGCGCCGTCGAGATCAGGTCGAGGTCGAACTCTCTCTCGAGGCGATCGCGAGTAATTTCCAAGTGCAACAGGCCCAGGAAGCCGCACCGGAAACCGAACCCCAGCGCAGCGCTCGTCTCGGGCTCGTATACGAGCGCGGCGTCGTTCAGGCGCAGCCGGTCGAGGGCGTCGCGCAGCAACGGGTAGTCCGAACCGTCCATCGGATACAGGCCGGAGTAGACCATCGGCTTCGGGTCGCGGTAACCACCCAGGGACTCCTTCGCCGGCTTCGCGGCGTCGGTGACGGTGTCGCCGACCCGCGACTGGCGGACGTTCTTCACCCCGGTGATCAGGTAGCCGACCTCGCCGACGCCCAGCCCGAGAGTCGGCTTCGGCTCGGGTGAGATGACGCCGATCTCGAGCAGTTCGTGCGTGGCGCCGGTCGACATCATCTTGATGCGCTCGCGCGGGGAGAAGTGCCCGTCGACGACCCGGATGTAGGTGATGACTCCGCGATAGATGTCATAGACCGAGTCGAAGATCATCGCTCGGGGCGGGGCGTCCGCCTCACCGACGGGCGGCGGGACGTCTCGGCAGATGAGGTCGAGCAGCTCGGCGACGCCCTCGCCGGTCTTGGCGCTGACCCGGAGCACGTCGTCGGGTTCGCAGCCGATGATGTGGCCGATCTCCTTCGCGTACATGTCGGGTTGCGCCGCCGGCAGGTCGATCTTGTTCAGCACCGGGATGACGTGCAGGTCGTTCTCGAGCGCGAGGTAGAGATTGGCCAGCGTCTGCGCCTCGATGCCCTGCGCCGCGTCGACGAGCAGGACCGCACCCTCGCAGGCGGCGAGGCTGCGGCTGACCTCGTAGGTGAAGTCGACGTGGCCCGGAGTGTCGATCATGTGCAGGACGTACTCGGTGTCCCCGCCCGTCCAGGGCATCCGGACGTTCTGCGCCTTGATCGTTATGCCGCGTTCGCGCTCGATGTCCATCCGGTCGAGGTACTGGGCGCGCATCTGCCGGCCCTCGACGACGCCCGTCAGCTGCAGCATGCGGTCGGCGAGCGTCGACTTGCCGTGATCGATGTGCGCGATGATGCAGAAGTTCCGGATGCGCGCCGGATCGGTTCGGCCGGCCTGCTCTGCGGTCACGTTCGGCTTTCGACGGTTGGCGAGGACCGTTCCATCGTCGCACGCGACGTCAGCCGTTCCGCTCGGCGCGCTTTGTGCCTCGCCTCGGCGCGCGTGGCCGGATGCCCGCTCGACGGCCAAGATGTTCCGGTGAACATCGAATCGTCCGTGCCGGCCCGGGTCTCGACGCTCGAGCTCTTCTTCGACCTGGTGTTCGTCTTCACGATCACCCACGTCGCGGCCATCGTCTTCGAGGCGCCGAACTGGGACGGCGTCGGGCGCGCCGCGATCACCCTGTCGATCATCTACTGGATGTACGGCGGCTACGCCTGGTTGACGAACACCAACCAGCCGCACACCCTGGAGCGTCGCATCGTCCTGCTGGCCGCAATGGCCGCGTTCTTCGTCTGCTCGCTAGCCGTGCCTACCGCGTTCGGCGACAGCGGTCTGGCGTTCGCCCTCGCCTACCTGGTCGTCGTGCTGGTGCACGCCGCCGGCTTCCTCGTCTACAACGGGGCGGCGGCTCTCGGGCCGGTGTCTCGATTCCTGCCGTGGAACCTGGTCAGCACCGGTCTCGTGTTCTGCGCGGCCTGGGCGCATGGCACCGCCGACTGGATCCTGTGGACGGCGGCGGTGCTGGTGCAGCTGATCACGCCGATCGTCATCCGGGTCGGGGCGAACTTCACCATCAACGCCGCCCATTTCGCCGAACGCCACGGGCTGGTCATCCTGATCGTGCTCGGCGAGTCGCTCGTGAGCGTCGGCCTTGCCAGCGAGCACGAGCGCGTCGACATGCGCCTCGCGGTGGGCGTGCTCGCCGGACTGCTCGCGGCGGCGGTCATGTGGTGGATGTACTTCGCCGGCGACGACGACCATGCCGCCGTCGCCATGGACGCTGCGCCGCCCGCGCGGCGACCCGTGTGGGCGATCACCGGCTACTTCATGGCTCACTTCGTGATGATCTTCGGCATCTTGCTGGTGGCGGCCGGAACGCGGCTTTCGGTCGACGACCTGCTCGCGCGTTCGTCGTGGGCCAGCGCGTGGCTCGTCGCGTGCGGTGCCGGACTGTACGCGGCAGGGTCGGCCGCCTTCCGGCTCGCTCTGCACTTCGCGACGCCGTGGCCCCGGGCGCTCGGCGCTGTTGCCTGCCTGATCGCCGTGCCGGTCGGTCGCTACGGCTCGTCGGCCGCGGAACTCGCCGCCGTGGCTGTGCTGCTCGCCGCCCCCTTGCTCGCCGAACATCACCAGGATCGGCGCCCGGCTGCGAGCCCGGCTGAGCCGTCGGAGAGGATGACCGCATGAGTGAGCACAACGAGCGAAGCATCGAGCTAGGCCCGGGCGAGGCAGCGTGAACGACCCCCGCGCCATCGTCGAGTACCGCGTGCCGGCCGCCGAACTGTCGCCCGGCGATCTGATCAACACCTCCCCCGGAGGCGACGACGACTGGCAGCAGGTGCTCGGCGTCTACCCGACGCCGGAGCGGGTCGACGGCGCGCCGCAGGATGTCCGCACGCTCGTCTCCGCGCTGTCGGGTCGCTACGTCGTCGTGCAGCTCACCGACATCGCGCCCGTCGACGCGAACGTGTACTTCTCCGGCGGCACGGCGCTCGCCGTGTCGACGGACGACACCGAGGATCTCGCGGTGGCCGACCTGATCAGTGCCGAGGACGGGGTTCGCACCTACCTCTATACGAAGTTCGAACTGGTCACGATTCGCGGCGCCTGAGTGTGGCGCGAGCGCGGCGGGCGTCTCTCGATGGTCACCTGCGGATCGCACACCGCGCGTGGTGCGCGATCCGCACGTGATCAAGCCCCGCCACGGCGGTATCCGGCGATTTTGGGCGCGCGTCGCGCGCTGGTAGCCTTGCGTGGTTGTCCGCACGCGGCTTGGCGTGGTTTACCTGCCGCCGGCACCGTGACGTCGCAGACAGCGATCCAGACCATCCGAGAACTCGAGGCTTCCTTCGTGGCGAACATCAAGTCCCAGATCAAGCGGATCCGGACCAACGAGAAGGCCCGGCTGCGCAACAAGAGCGTCAAGTCCGCGGTCAAGACAGCCGTGCGCCGGTTCCGCGACGCGGCCGACTCCGGCGATCGCGAGGCAACTCTGGTCGCCCTGCAGAGCGCGTCGCAGCAACTGGACAAGGCGGCCAGCAAGGGCGTAATCCACGCCAACCAGGCAGCGAACAAGAAGTCCGCGATGGCGCGGCGAGTCAACGACCTCTGATCTGCGCCGCGCGCCGAGTCCACGGCGCAGGCAACCGCAGGCAAGGCCCGCTACCGACCCGGTCGGTGCGGGCCTTTGTGCTGCGTTCGCGGCGGGTTTCGCCCTGGCGCTGGTGGCGGCGCCGCACGAGCTCACATGGCGCGGGCGATGCTGAGCCGGCCGATCGCTCGCTCGAGGGCGTAGCCGGGGTCGGCGGCTGCGCCCTTGACGTCGGCGTTGAGGTCGGCCACGACGCCCAGCGCGCGACGCAGACCAGGCTCCGTCCAGCCGCGCGCTTGACCCTGCGCCCGCTTCACCTTCCACGGCGGCATGCCGAGCTGCTGGGCGAGCTCGTACGGGTTGCCGCGCCCGGCCGCGCTCAGGCGGGCGACGGATCGCACTCCGTCGGCTAGCGCATCGGCGATCACGACATGCGGCACGCCGATCGACAGCGCCCACCGCAGCGTCTCGAGCGCGCCCCTGGCATCGCCGACGACGGCACGGTCGGACACGGCGAAGCCGGTGACCTCGGCGCGCCCGCGGTGGTACTCGGCCACGATCGCGGCGTCGATGCGACCGCCGGAGTCGTCGACGAGCTGGGCCGCGGCGGTAGCGAGCACGCGCAGGTCGCTGCCGACGGCGTCGAGCAGGAGCGCTGCCGCGTCCGGCGTGATCGACCCGCCCGCCCGGCGCACCTCGCCTCGCACGAACTCGAGCCGCTCGTCCGGCCGGGTCAGCCTGGCACACGAGATCTCGTGCGCGCCCACCTCGCGCGCCAAGGCGAGGATCGCCTTGCCCTTGGCCCCGCCGACATGCTGGAGCACCAGGCACGGCAACCTTGAGATCCTGCGCGGCGACGATCACGATCACGCGGCGTCCCCCGAACAGCGACGGACTGGCCATCTCGGTCAGCTCGCCGGCCTCGACCGCACCGCCCAGCCGCTCGCGTACGTCGGCGTCGGCGTCGGCGTGCCTCGCCGCGGCGGTGATCTGCTCGACGGCGCGGGAGGCCAGGTATTCCTCCTCGCCCACGAGCAGCACGACCGGGGGGAGCTCGTCGTCGACTTCGATTGGTCCAGAACGCCGGATCGCCACGTGCTCATCGTGGCATGCCGATGCGACAGCAGCGTGCGCGCGGGATCGGCCGCGCCGACGGTGCTCGCCCGGGTGCCGCGCACCACCGTCCCCAATGCACCTGACGCGTCGGCGACGACAGCCACGTCGCCGTCTCGATCCGTACGGCGGACGGGCATGCCGAGCTTGCCCAACTCGGCGAGAAGCAGCGGCGACGGGTGGCCGTAGTCGTTGTGCAGCCCTACCGACACGACGGCCAGCCGGGCGTGCACCGCCGCGAGGAAGCGGGCATCGGAGTACGCGCTGCCATGGTGCGGCACCTTGAGCACGTCGGCGCGCACGTCGACGCCCGCGGCCAGCATGGATTGCTGCGCCTCGATCTCGGCATCGCCGGGCAGGAGTATCCGGACGCCTCGCACCGTCGCTCGCAGAACCAGCGACGAGTTGTTCGGATCGGACCGCGTGCCACGCATGGCGACACGCGGAGCCAGCACGTCCAGGTGCACTGCGCCGACGTCGATCCGCCCGCCTATGCCGGGTGACTCGACCGCCAGCCGGTGATCGGCGAGCACGTCTCGAACGATCTCGACGCCGGACGCGGGCTCGGCGAGCGGACCGGCGATCGCGGCGCGGACCTGCCGGCCGTGGAACACGCCGTCGACCCCGTTGACGTGGTCGAGGTGGTAGTGGCTGATGATCAGCAGCGGTATCTCGTGGACGTGCAGGTCGGTCAAGCACCGGTCGACGGCGACCGGGTCCGGGCCGGTGTCGACGACCACCGCGCTGCCCGGCCCGGACGGGAGCACCAGGGCGTCCCCCTGGCCGACGTCGCACGCCACGAATACCCAGCCATGCGGCGGCCAGCCGGACACGACGGCGCGCACGGGCAACTGCACGATCAGGGCCACTCCGGCGGCGCAAGCCAGTACGCGGCGCGGTCCGGCGCGGCGAGCCAGCCACAACGACAGCAGCGTCGCAGCGAGCAGTGCGAGCCCGCCGGGCACACCGCTCGGCCACGGCAGCGTCGCGCCATGCCGGCCGCCGAAGAACTCGGCGTCCCACACCAACCAGCGACATGGCCAACCAGCCAGTTGCGCCAGAGCCACGCCCAGGCCGATCCACACGGGCGCGATCAGTGCGGCACCGAAGCCCAGCACCGTGGTCACGGCGACCACCGGCTCGGCGAGCATGTTCGCCGGGATCGCCACGATGCTGACGCGGCCGGAGATGGCGGCGACGACCGGCGCCGTGACGACATGCGCCGCCGCCGCCACTGCTACGGACTCGGCGATGACCGGCGGAACTCGACGGCGGCGCAGCGCCGCTGCCCAGGCAGGGGCGATGAGCAGCAGCGCCCCGGTGGCAAGCACGGACATCGCGAAACCGGCGTCGACCGCGAGCTGGGGTCGCCAGACGAGCAGACCGAGCACGGCCGCCGACAGCATCGGCACGCCGTCGCGTTGCCGCCCGGACGCGAGCGCCGCAAGAGCAATCGCCGCCATCAGGGCCGCTCGCAGCACGCTGGGCGAGGGACGCGCGACGACCACGAACGCGACGAGCACCGCGAGGCCGACCGCCGCACACGTGACCGGGCCTGCACCGAATCGCCGCAACGCGAGCAGCGCGGCGCCGACGACGATCGCGCAGTTGGTACCGCTGACGGCGACGAGATGCGTGAGGCCGGCGATCCGGAACCGCTCCGCCAGCACCGGATCGAGGCCGCTCGTGTCGCCGTCGATCAGGCCCGGCAACAGCCCTCGCGGCAGGGCAGGAAGGCCGGACGACGCCACGCGCAACGATGCTCGTACCGTGCCGGCGGCTCGCTGCCACCACGGCGGCCGGCCGATCAGCTCCGGGCCGGACTCTGCCGAGAGGACCGCCACCAGCAGGCCGCCACCGAGCGGCGGCTGCAGCCGGGCGTCCACTCGCACCCGCTGCCCCGGCAGAACATCACGCCAGCCACCGGCCGGTGCCAGCACGAGCACTGCGCCACCGAGGCGCACCTCGCGCCCGCCGACTGTCACCGACCGCAGCGACGCGTCGACCGCCACCCGAGGCGCGCCGGCCGGACCCGTCGCTGCCAGCGGTCGCGGGTCGGCGCTGACCGTGAGCGTCGCCGTGACGGCGGCTCGCTGGCGCGCGAGCGCGGCCAGCGGCGAGTCGCGTGCGCGTGCCGAGCGAGCCGCCAGCGGGATCAGTACCAATGCCACGCAGAACGCTGCCAGCGCAGCGGCGGCCGCGAAGCGCACACCGCGGCGGGCCGCGACCAGCAATGCGACGCCGGCGCCCGCGCCGAGCAGACCCACCGCCACAACCCGCGACGGCGGCCAGCCGAGACCGGCGATCACGGCCAACCATGCCGCGAGAGCACCGATCGCGAGCCGGATGTCGATGCCCCGCGACGGCAGACCCGAGTGTGAGCTGGCCAGCGGCGTCACACGGTCACCAGTCCGCGAATGTCGTCGAACTTGCTCGGACCGATGCCGGACACCTCACGCAGCTGGTCGACGGACGCGAACCGGCCGTGTGCCGTGCGCCAGTCGACGATGCGCTGAGCGAGGACCGGCCCGACCCCGGGCAGGCCGTCCAGCTGTTCGAGGCTCGCGGTGTTCAGGTCGACCGGAGCGGATCCGGACGCCGAGCCGGCCGATCCACCCGCTCCGGCCGAAGGCCCGCCCGCGGCGGGCGCACCGGTGACACCGACCGCGATCTGCTCGCCGTCGGTCAGCTTGCGAGCGCGGTTCAGAGAGCTCAGGTCGACGCCGGGCAGCGCGCCACCGGCGGCGCGCAGAGCGTCGTCGACTCGCGACCCGTCCCGTAGGCGGTACACGCCCGGACGGCGGACCTTGCCCACGACGTCGACCACGACCGCGCCCGGAGAGCCGGAGGCCGAAGCCGGGGCGGACAAAGCCGGGCTCGAGGCCACGAGCGGGGACGGTGGCGCCGATGCTGCGATCGGGACCGAATGTGCCCGACTGGCGAGCACCCACCATCCCACGACCAAGGCCGCGATCAGCGCCGCGCACCCGAGGCCCGCCGCACCGCGAAGCCCCGGGTCGAAACGCAGCCGCCGTAACCAAGCCGACGGTGACGGCGCCGCATCGCCGACCGCCGCCTGATCTCGCGCATCGCCTCCTTCAGTACGGCGAGGCACTGGCGCGTCGAAGTCCACTCCCGGCAACCACCTCTCGTCGACGAGCCCGGCGGCGGCGCCGTCCGGGTGGTGAGCGTCGAGCAGCCCGCGCACCCGGCGAGCGACCCGGGCTCGCTCGCCCCTCGCGTGCAGTCCACGTCCACCCACGGCCCGACCGTAGGGACGGGAGGGGGTCCTGCGCGCACGGTCCGGACCCTCGGTGCCAGATCAAGCCGACGACAGCGCGCCCCCGAACACCGACGACCGTCGCCCCGCGGCCGTAGCGACCGCGTTTGCCGCAGTCCTCGCCGGCCTCTACCTGCTCGCACCCCTCACCGGGCAGGATCTCTCGGCGCAGCTGGCCCGTGCCGACTTCGCGTACGCGCACCCGTTCACGCCGGTCGACCTGCGATGGTTCGGCGGCAGCTTGCAGTTCGGCTACTCGCTGTGGGCGCCGTGGCTGGCCGGCCTGATCGGCACCCGCCTGCTCGGCGCCCTCATGGCCGTGCTCGGCACCTGGCTGGCGACTCGCCTGATGCAGCTCGCTGCGCCGGCGCGTCCACTCTGGGGTGGCGTCGCGATCGCTGTATGTCAGGTCGCCAATCTCGCCCAGGGCCGCGTGGCCTACGCCTGCGGCCTCGTCTGCGCGCTCGCCGCAGTGCTGGCCATGCTGTCCGACCGGCGTCCGTCCGCGGTCGTCATGGCCGTCCTTGCCGGAGCCGCAAGTCCGGTCGCGACGCTCGGGATGTGGGTGTACGCGATCACCGCTGCGCTACGGCGACGAGTCGGCGACGCGGTCGTCCTGGCACTGGCGAGCGCAATCGGAACGGCGGCCGTTTCGGTCGTCTTCACCGACGGCGCCACGATGATGTTCGGGCGCGAGAGCGCGATCCGGGCGATCATCGCCTCGCTGCTCGTGATCGCACTGCTCCCCCGGCGGCACAACGCCATTCGCATCGGCGCGGCAGTGAACCTCGCCGTGGTGATCGTCTCCTGGGCGGCACCGTCGCCGATCGGCAGCAATGCCGAGCGGCTCGGCCTGCTCTTCGCGATCCCGGTGATCGCGGCCTTCGCCGAGTGGCGCGCACCGATCGCCGCGGCTGCAGTCGTCATCGCATTCCTCGCCCAGCCGCCCGCCACGCTCGAGATCGTCAAGCTCGCCGGGGTACCCGCCACGCACGCCTCGTACTACGGCCCGCTCGTGACCGCGATCGATGACCAGGGCGAGCTCACCGGGCGCGTCGAAGTGCCCGAGATGAACGGGCACTGGGACGCCGCGCTGCTCGCCAAGCACGTCCCTGTCGCGCGCGGCTGGCTGCGCCAACTCGACACGAAGCTGAACGACGAGGTGTTCTTCGAGCACCCGCCGAACGAGGCCAGCTACAAAGCCTGGCTGGCCACCAACGCCGTCCAGTACGTCGCGGTGCCCGACGCTCGGCTCACTCCGTGGGGACGGCGCGAGCGCACACTGATCCAAGGCGGCCTGCCCTACCTGCACGACGTGTGGCACGACCGGCACTGGACGCTCTACGCCGTGGACGGCGCGACCCCGATCGTCAGCGCGCCCGCGCACTTGATCTCGATGGACGCCGCCCGCATCGTGCTGACGGCACCCCGGAACGCGACCGTGCGCATCCGGATGCGCTGGTTCGACTGGACGACGCTGAACGTCCCGTCCGGCGCGTGCATCGAGCGGTCCGCAGACCAGGTGGTGCTACGTACCGGCGTCGAGCAGCCCGA
>WNGI01007492.1_pt1 | contig 10003 bp, 6 predicted proteins | sample 5400621 | NCBI WGS metagenome assembly WNGI01 (sample SAMN13153374, study PRJNA577476) | soil metagenome | isolation source: 20 cm soil or saprolite under Garry oak tree replicate 1 | place: USA:California | collected 2016-06-15 | reverse complement strand
GCATCGGGATTTTCCGAGATCAGGGGGACGCCGAGGTCAGCAGCCCACTCGGCCCGTTTATCGTTGCTTATTTCCCAGGGATTCGCGTTGCGCTCGATATTGTTGAAGAGCGAGGTCACCTCCGAAGGGAAGTCGCTTTCTTCCATGACCAGGTGGCGGCGCATATCGACGATCTTCGGCACATGCTCGATGGAGACAGGGCATATCTCCATGCAGGCTCGGCAGGTGGTGCAGGCCCACAAAGCGTCATTAGAAATGATGCCGCCAACCATCGGCTCGTGATGTGCCTCGACCTCTTCTTTTGTTTTATCGGCTCTGACGCCCGCGACGCCCAATCTGCTATAGAGCGAATTCACTCCCAGAATTTCATCGCTCTGCACAAAGAGCGCTTCTTTGACGCCGAGGATGATTTCCTTGGGGAAGAGTGGTTTGCCAGTGTTGGTGGCGGGGCAGACCGTATTGCAGCGGCCGCACTCGGTACAGGCATAGCCGTCAAGTAACTGCTTCCAGGTGAATTGTTCTGGCTTGGAGACGCCGTAGTCGTCGCGTTCCTCGATGTTTTCCAGCAGAGGCAGCGCACCCTTGGGGCCGTAGCTGCGGAAGAAGACATTGAACGGGGTTGCCATCAAATGCAGGTGCTTGGAACGTGGCAGGTAGATGAGGAAGAACAAGACAGTGCCGATATGGAGCCACCAGAAGGCGCGGTACAGGATGGTGGCGGTATTGGCATCCAGGCCGCTGAACAATGGGTAGAGCCATGTACCGATGGGTGTCCAGGCACCGCTATTGTTGGCGGCTGCTACACCGTGGGCGGCAGCGTAAGCTGCGTACTGAAAGCCTTCGACCAGGGCGAGGGTGACGATGACAGCCATAATCAGTCCCAGGATGATATAGCCATCCCAGGGGCCATGCAAGAAGCTGGACAGCTGTCTGGGCCGGAGGACTGCACGGCGGAAGGCAAAGAGAAGCAGGGCGATAAAGACAAATACGATGAATGCATCCAGGACAATAGCGAAGGTATGATTATCGCCCAGGAGTGGTAATGTGCCGTTAAATGCTCCAAGAATCAGGTTGAGCAGACCGAACTGAATAACGATGAAACCCCAGAACGTAAAGAAATGGGCGATGCCGGGGATAGGATCGCGCAGCACGCCGCTCTGACCGAGGACAACCAGGAAGAATTCCCCAATGCGGTCGTCAATGTGGTCGGTACGATCTTCGCGCCGGGCTTTTACGAGTAGCGTGATCAGCTCGCCTACGCGGAGACCGAAAAGAATGAGTGCTGCTAAAAAGAGGAGCACAAAAATTATTGTGCCGATCCATCCGCCAGTTGGCGAGATCACGGGGTGCGTCATACAAATACCTCCTGCCAGGGGCGCAAACAATCGCGCCCGTGATCATCTGCGTGTGCCGCGCCCGCAGGTAAAGGGCGCGGCACGAACTCTATTTAGTGAGCTTTGCGCCGCTTCACTTCTTGCGTGAGCTGCGGGAGAATTGTGAGCGTGTCTCCAACGACACCCAGATCTGCGACAGAGAAGATCGGCGCGTGCTCATCCTTATTGATGGCGACGATATACTTGGAGCCTTTCATGCCCGCGAGGTGCTGAATAGCTCCACTGATACCACAAGCGATGTAGAGCGTTGGCTTTACGGTCTTGCCGGTCTGACCAACCTGGTAGCTATAGGGCAACCAGCCAGCATCGACGATGGCGCGAGTAGCGCCTGCGGCGCCGCCCAGTGCGGCAGCAAGTTCCTCAACGAGATGGAAATTTTCGGCTTTACCCAGGCCGCGACCCCCGCTGACAATGACGCTGGCGTCTTCGAGCGCAGGTCCTTCGCTGGGTAATTCGACCCGGTCGAGGATCTTGATCTGCTGTGATTCGGCACTGATCGATGGGTTGAGGGTTTCGATCTCAGCGGTTCTACCGGCAAACTGTTCTACGCCAAAGGCCTTGGGGCGAGTAAGTACGATGCCGGTGCCCTGCTGTGGGAGAGTCGCAGTAACAACGTTTTCGCCACCCCAGGGGACGGTGACTTGAACAGTATCACCATCGAAGGCCAGGTCGGTGGCATCAGTGACCAGGCCCATATTGTTGCGTACATTCAGGCGCGCGGCGATGTCGCGCAGGTCGTATGTCGTAGCAAGCATCAGCAGTGCGGGTTGGTGTTGTTTAAGCAGCTCGCTGATGGTGTCTACAGCGGGGAGCGTCAGATAGTTGTCGTAGGTGGCATCCTCGTGAACATAGACCTTTTCCGCCCCATATTCGCCCAGAGTTGGAGCGACCTGCGCGGCAGCGGAACCCAGTACGATGGCTTCGGCACGGCCCAGTTGCGCAGCCTTCCCGAGTACCTCAAGAGAGGAACGGGCGGCTTTGCCATCTTCGATTTCGATGAGAACCCAAATAGTTTTAGACATGAATCTTTTCTCCTAGAGCAACTGGTATCGCTGCAAAAAGTCGGCGATAACCTGGGCAGAGTTGCCATCATCTTTGATGACCTGTCCTGCCGCTCGTGCTTCGGCTTGTCCTATAGCCACTATGCGTTCACGTGCGCCTGCCTCGCCGACCTGCGATGGGTCAATGCCGAGGTCGGCCAGGGTCAACTGTGTAAAGGGTTTCTTCTTCGCGCCCATGATACCCTTCATGGTGGGGTAAATAGCCTCGAAGGAGCCGCTGGCAATGGTTACGACGGCGGGCATGGGACTTTCGACGGTTTGATAGCCTGTAATTGTAACGCGTTTGATCATGGCTTTGGCGCCCTCAACGTTTATCTCGCGGGCAAAAGTCAGTTGTGGCAGGTTAAGAAATTCGGCGATGCCACCGGGGACCATCCCTGTGTAGCCATCGGTACTCTCGGTTGAGCAGAAGACCAGGTCGGGAGTCTCGTTTTTCAAGACAGCCGCCAGCACACGAGCTGTGCCGAGGACGTCCGAGCCAGCAAGAGCAGGATCGGTCACGAGGATGGCGCGGTCAACGCCCATGGCCAGGGCGCGGCGCATAGCTTCCTGCGCGCTGGTGGGGCCCATACTCACTGCGACGACTTCGCTGTTGCCGACGGTATCGCGAAGTTTGATGGCCGCTGAGATCGTACTTTCGTCGCCCGGGTCGAGAACAAGTGAGACACCGCTGCGCACGAGCCGTTTTGTGTTAGGGTCGAGCTTGCTAACAACGGTGTTAGGGTCGGGTATCTGTTTTATGCAGACGTAAATCTTCATTGCTGTTTGCCTCGTCATTGTCTATATGGAACGTAGGGGAAATTGTAAACCCTGCGCAGTTTCTGGGCAATCCTATTGTACCTGCCTGGAAAAGATGGTGTCAACGTTGCTGGCTAACAGCTAACAGCACTGAGACCTCCCCATCTTCAAAAGACGGGGGCTTTCGCGCTTGGATTTAGTGTAATAGCAAAAATTGGGTGCAGCGAGATGCAGATTTTATTGAATCGGCATCTCTTCAACAAATCGCCGCAGGAGTCCCCTGCATTCATGCCTGGGGAGGAAGGCGGCGTTCCTTACTTAGGAGCTTGGGTAGGGTCATCTGTTCACGCGCTCTGCCAAATTTGACGGGCGCGTGAATATCTGCTATACTCGATGTATGAAACAGATCATGACTGCTAAGTTGAAGCTGCGTACGAGTCCTGAGCAATTTCGAGCCTTGCGCCAAACACAATTGGTCTATCGGGATGCCCTGAACCACGTCTCTCACTATGCGTTCGAGCATGGCAAGATGAGCAGTGGACGTGTCTTGCAACGGGATTGCTACGATGAGATACGCGTGCAGTATCACCTGCCCGCTCAAATGGCCTGCAATGTCCCTCGTCAAGTCGGTGCCACCTATAAGGCGCTGTGGACGAAGGTGATGCAAAATGCAGCGTTGCGCAAAGCAGGCAAGACAAAGAAACGTTACAAGGGGCTTGATCAGCCTCCCAAGTATGTTTCTCCTACTCTAACCTACAATTACCATCGGGACTATAGCCTGAAGGAAGATGCGCAGGTGAGCATCCTGACTTTGCAGGGCCGTGTGATCGTGCCCTACACAGGCTATAGCAAGCATGTGGCTTTGCTCCAACAGGATGCCCATATCGGAGCGGCTAAGCTCTGGTATGACAAGCCTCGCAAGCAATTTTACCTGCTTATTTCCTTTGAGGTTGAGGTAGCAGACCCTACTCCTGAGACGCACAAAGGTATCGTTGGTGTGGATGTAGGACAACGCTATCTTGCTGTCTCGACGGATACGAATAATCACACCACATTCTATTCTGGCAAAGCGGTACGCGCCAAAGCCGACCATTATGCGAGACTGACCAAACGGTTGCAGAAAAAAGGCACCCGTTCCGCAACGAGGCGACTTGTCGTCATCAGTGGACGGGAGAGACGGTTGAAACAGGCTGTGAACCATGCAATCAGTCATCGCATCGTAACCTCGCACTCACACAGCATGATCGGTTTGGAAGATTTGACACTCATCCGTGAGCGCACGAAACGCAAACATGGCAAGAAAGCCTCCAAGAAGCAGAGACGGGCGAACCGTCATGCCTCCAAGTGGGCGTTTGCAGAGTTGCATGGCTATGTTGCCTACAAAGCCAGCTTGAACGGAAGTATGGCTATCAAAGTCGATGCCTACCATACCAGTCAGGCGTGTCCCAAATGTGGGTATGCTTCGCCTGACAATCGCCCAAACAAGGGGCTGGTCTTCGTGTGTCAAAACTGTCATTTCTCGCTCCATGCGGATTTGATTGGTGCAAGGAATATCACCTTGCGAACGTTGCTCACCCGGCAAGACTGGATGAGTACGGGCGTCTTGTCGATACGCCCCGATGTGCCGTGCGATGAAGCCAAAGCTGCGAACCGGCAACGGTATGTAGAATTGCGGTGGAGTACAGACACAAGCCCTCGGCTTTAGCCGTGGGGTAATTGACTCAAACACCCTTCATTCTTTCGCAGATGGAACTCGGATAGATCGAGCGGCCCCACTCGATCCATCTGAGTTGAGAGGACGATGGAACCCTGGCCCAGCCCAGGCAGTTTCACAACCTGATCTTGAGCCGAAACATTGAGGGCCACTACATAGCGCTGGTCGTTGTGTTGCCGCAAGTAGACAAAACAGTTGCCATCCTCCTGGTCAAGGGACTGGTAAGAGCCAATGATCAGAGCGGGCGACGCACGCCGGCGCTCTAGTAAGGCACGTACCAACATCAGCATGGAACGCGGATCGTGCTGCTCAGCCTCTACGTTGTAGGTCTGATAGTCGTCAGCGATCGGTAACCAGGGTTTTACATTGGGGGCCGTGAAGCCCGCGTTCGCAAGCGCGTTCCACTGCATAGGTGTGCGTTGATAGTCTCGACTATGTTCAGGGTTCCCCTTAGCCTTCGGATCCTGCAGCTGTTCGCGCTGAATCCGGACGTTCTCCATCCCTATCTCATCACCATAGTAGCAGGTTGGAGTTCCGCGTAGTGTGAGCAGGAGCATGTGCGCGAGCCTCGCCTGCTCACGACCTACCCGCGTCGCGATGCGTTCCTTGTCATGATTGCCCAGAACCCAGTTGGGCCATCCACCCTGGGGTAGTGCAGCTTCGTATGCATCAACTATCTGACGAATAGCGCGAGCCTCCCATGTTGGCATGGTTACGAATTGAAAATTGAAGGGCAGGTGGGCCCCGTCGAGCGCCTCTCCGTAATATTGCACCAGGCGCTCAACCGGCAGGTAGATCTCACCAATTAACACACGGTCGCCATAACTATCCAAAAGAGCGCGCATGTCACGTACGATCTCGTGTATGCCTGGCTGGTCTTCAGTGTAGCGCCCATCCTGATACTTACTTGGGTCATCACTCTGCTTCCAATTGGGATTCAACCCGTTATCGCGAAACTGATCATCTTTGATCAGCATCCAGATTACATCGACGCGGAAACCATCAACGCCACGATCGAGCCAGAAGTGTAAAACATCGTGCATAGCCTTGCGAACGTGCGGATTGCGCCAGTTCAGATCGGCTTGTTTCACGTCGAACATGTGCAGGTAGTATTGCCCGGTCTGCTCATCAAATTGCCAGGCGGGACCCCCGAACAGGCTTGTCCAGTTATTGGGAGGGCCACCACCAGGCGCTGGATCGCGCCAGATGTACCAGTCACGTTTCTCATTTGTCCGGCTGGAACGGGCCTCCTGGAACCAGGGATGTTCATCGGACGTATGGTTGGGAACAAAGTCGAGGATGACCTTGAGGTCGCGTTGGTGGGCCTGTTGCACCAAAGTATCCAGGTCCTTGAGCGTCCCAAAAAGCGGATGGACGTCGATGTAGTTGCTAATGTCATAACCGAAATCCGCCATCGGGGAAGGATAGATGGGGGAGAGCCAGACGGCATCAACGCCGAGCCAGCGGAGGTAGTCCAGCTTGCTCGTAATGCCGGCAATGTCTCCCACGCCATCGCCATTGCTATCGAGAAAGCTGCGTGGGTAGACCTGGTAAAGTACGCCTGTTTGCCACCAGAAGTGTGTTTGTGTCATTTGTCCCTTCCTTTAACAACTGTAGATTGTTTCAATTAAGTATATCCCACGTGTTCCCGTTTGGCTCATTTAGAGATACAAACGGTTGCTAAAAGTAACTACTCAGGTACCTATTCAGGAGCCCTGGAGACTTGCCAAAGAAGCTTCAAACAGGATACAGTACAGTCATGAAGCAAGTAGAAGAAATGGATCAGACGCGACTAGAACCGAGGTAGTAAATGGACGATCTGATTTCGTATGTAGACCCATTTATTGGCGTTGAGGGGAGAGGTCATTGTCTGTGCGGTCCCTACCTACCGCTGAGCCTCGTCCGCCTGGGGCCAGATACCCTTATCCCACATCCGAATAACGGCTACGATAGCCACCATCCTATTATCCGCTTCAGTCACACGCATGTGAGCGGCACTGGCGGGGGCGGGCGATACGGCAACATCGGCATTACACCCTTTACCGGCGAGCCCAGAACTTCAGCGGACACCTTTAGCCAGGAAGATGAAGCGGCAGAGACAGGCTATTACACGGTCACACTGCAACCAGCAGGTGTGAAAGCTGAACTGACCGTGACGCCTCGTGTGGGAGTTCATCGCTACACTTTTCCCAGGGAGAGCGAGGCCAATATACTGATCGATGTTGGCGCTGTTATTCAAACGACAGATGCGCTTCATATTCCAGGAACAACGACTGGAACGTCTACCGGCGGGTTCGTTGAAGTTGTCTCGAAGCGGGAGATCATCGGTCGCGGCGATTTTCGCGGTGGCTGGGGACACAACTTTCCCTACTCGGTGTATTTTTGCGCTATATTCGACATACCCGCCAGCAACATTGTGGTCGCCAATACTCAGGGTATACTTCCTCTTTCGGCAGCCGATGGGGCAGACTGCAAAGCTATTGCTCGTTTTGGGCAGGTCGAACAGGTACATCTCAAGGTCGGTATTTCCTATGTCAGCATAGCGAAGGCCAGGGCCAGTATTGCGCGTGAGACGGATGACAAAGATTTCGATATCATTCACGCTGAGGCCGCGGCTACCTGGGATCAGGCACTCTCACGCATTCGCATTGAGGGAGGAACAGAGGAGCAAAAGAAGCTCTTTTACACGCTTTTCACCCGCCTCATCTGCATGCCCAGCGATCTAGGGGTAGACGATGAGAACCCCTGGTGGGTATCAGGAGTGCGCCACTTTACCGATTTCTATGCGCTCTGGGACAGCGTGCGCAACGCAAACTCCCTGATCACCCTGTTTGACCCCGATCTCGAGGTGGCGATACTCAATTGCCTGCTGGATATTGCCGATCATACCGGCTGGCTGCTCGATGCCTGGATTGCAGGACACAGCGCGATGATTCAGGGTGGAAGTTCAGCCGACGTGCTGCTGTGCGAGGCAGCCTTGAAAGGTCTGCAGGGAATAAACTATGAAAAGGCCCTGCTGCAGATGCGCAAGAATAATGAGGTGGAGTCACCTGATCCGTGGCTCTATGGGCGATACCTGCGCGAATACCGCACACTGGGATACCTGCCAGTAGGGATTAGGAACTGCGTTTCCCGTCACCTGGAATATACATACCAGGACTGGTGCATTGGCAGACTGGCTGAGTACCTGGGGCAGGAGGATGTGGCGCAGGAATATTTTGAAAGTTCGAAAAAGGTGTGGAACCTGTGGCGCGAAGATATTGCGTGCTTTGCGCCTAAAAATGCGGATGGGCAATGGGTGGACCCTTTTGATCCCACGAAATTCTACGCGCCCCTTGTTCACGAGGATCCGTACTTCTACGAGGCAACAGGCAGGCAGTGGGAGTACAACGTACAGCATGATCTCGCGGGATTGATTGCACGGCATGGAGGGAACGAGGCGTTTGTCCGCCACCTGGACGAGTTCTTTGACCAGGGGCAGTATCGCTCGAAGGAAACAATGCTGCATGTCCCTTATCTCTATATTTATGCCGGTCGACCGGACAAGACGGCAGAACGAGTGCGCGAGTCCCTGAAGCGCTATTTTCACCCAACGCGTGATGGTCTTTATGATAACGAGGATATGGGATGCCAGAGCGCCTGGTATATGTGCTCGACGATGGGGATTTACCCAATGATGGGGCAGGACCTGTACCTGCTTTCCGCTCCTATCTTCCAGCGGACAGAGATAGCCCTGGGCAAGAGCGGGAAGAGTCTGGTGATCGAAGCTCCCCAGGCCGACCCTGAAAATCCCTATGTGATAGCAGCTACGCTCAATGGCGAACCGCTGCACAGAGCATGGATCAGACATAGAGAGATTGCTGATGGCGCTGTTATTCGCTTTGAATTAGGAAGCGAGCCTGGCGATTGGGGGACCAGGGAACTGCCGCCTTCACCGATGAGCAAGGAGTATTGAACAGTGACACTCCGCGAGGGCTAAAACCCTGCGGCTTCTTGCACTCCTACGTACGCGATAGTTCGAGTGTATGCGGCCTGGCCGCTACTCATTGAACCATCGTAGTTGGTGAGAAATGCTCGTCTCAGCCAGTACCATCCTACTCGGCTTCGACCTGCGTGGTGCCATACGCGTCACCCGTTCCGTGCCTTGCAGGGTCGTTAGATGGCCTTCCGTTGCTTTCGGCGTCCTGGGAACTGGCGACACCTTCCTCTTTCGAGGACCTCTCTGTTGCCAGAGGAGTTGGAGGCTTTTCCTGGGAGAGACGTTTCTGATAACGAGTAAGCAGGCGTTTGCCAATGACGATGCTGGCATTTCTATCGGCGTTGCCGCGCATCTGGCAATCTGGGCAGAACACCAGGGGAGCACCGGGCGTATATCCTTCCGCTGGTTGTCCCGTGTCATAGCGGGCAACCGGCGCACTACAGCGGGCACAGTCACGACTGGTATTCCTGGGATTGACTCTGCTGGTCACGATTCCCTCATTCCAGGCTTTGTATTTGCTGTACTTGAAGATCTTCCCTCCTGAGACCTCCCCGGCATAAATGCGCGGGGGTTCCTGTTACTCACCCAACGCTTCCGGTTGCTCCGTTAGTAGAGACAACCGGCTCTTGGTGGGGATAGGCAGGACTTTTGAGCCGACGCGCTCCGGCACGGGCAGCTCCTTTGTCAGGTGCCGACAAACCCATGCTTCGGGGCAAGTGCTGCCCCTCATTCGCACGTTGTTGAAGGTCCTCCATCACGGCTCGCAGGCGCGGCTCCGCACCTTCCCACGCGTGGCGGGTGATGGAGGGGTGTGTCTGCTCCGGTTCCAGGCAGGCTAGCAAGAAAGCCGAGTACAGATCACGCTGCACTGGCCCACAGCCACAGGGACACGTATGCCAGCGTTGTGATCGTGACTTCTTGTGATACTGCCTACACTGGTGGCAATATTGAGACAATTTGGTCTGAGAGGCTGAGACTTCGTGCAGGGTGCCGCCAGTTTTTGCAACTATGCGGGCCAAATGCGCTACAAATGCCCCTGGTGCACGAAGTCCTACGCTTCGACCATACTGCTTTTGCCATCCTTTGAATGAAGTCTTTTCTATGTTGATCGTGGTGC
>WNGI01039450.1_pt1 | contig 10004 bp, 5 predicted proteins | sample 5400621 | NCBI WGS metagenome assembly WNGI01 (sample SAMN13153374, study PRJNA577476) | soil metagenome | isolation source: 20 cm soil or saprolite under Garry oak tree replicate 1 | place: USA:California | collected 2016-06-15 | reverse complement strand
ATTATTATCACTACTTCACACGAATGCCTTTCCACTATTATAATTGGTTGAAGACATCTACATAAATTACTGAGCGTAATACGTTGTGTAACAGTCATTATTGATATGTCAAATATGATGCATTGTCATAATATATTTGTCATATACAATATAATGCTGTATACTACGTATATAGAACTTATAATATTATTATAAATTCAACACTCATAACCCTCAAATGCTGCAGCTTGGAGAGCATTTCCATATTCTCCTCCTTGTTCATTCACATCTGCTTCCCTCTCAAGCAACAGCTCAACAACCTTTTTATGACCCCCAAGTAATGCAGCTTGGAGAGCATTGCCACAGAGTCCTCCTTGAGCATTTACATCTGCTCCTCTTTCAATCAGCATCTCAACAACCTGTTTATGACCATTAAGTGATGCAGCTTGGAGAGCATTACCATATTCCCCTCCTTGTGTATTCACATCTGCTCCTTCTTTGAGAAGTAGCTCAGCAAACAGTTTATAACCCCCAAATGATGCAGCTTGGAGAGCATTTCCATAGAGTCCTCCTTGTGCATTCACATCTGCTCCCTCCTCAAGCAACAGGTCAAAAAGATGATAACCCTGAAGTGACGCAGCTTGGAGAGCATTTCCATATTCTCCTCCTTGTGCATTCACATCTGCTCCTTTGTCAAGCAGCAGGTCAACAATCTCCTCATGACCCTTAAATGATGCAGCTTGGAGAGCATTTCCATACAGTCCTCCTTGTGCATTCACATCTGCTCCTCTCTCAAGCAACAGCTCAACAGCCTGCTCATAACCCTCAAATGCTGCAGCTTGGAGAGCATTTCCATATTTTCCTCCTTGAGCATTCACATCTGCTTGTCTTTCAAGCAGCAGCTTGACAACCTGTTCATAACCATTAAGTGATGCAGCTTGGAGAGCATTTCCATATAGTCCTCCTTGAGTATTCACATCTGCTCCTTTTTCAAGCAACAGCTCAACAACCTGTTTATGACCCTCAGATGATGCAGCTTGGAGAGCATTTCCATATTCTCCTCCTTGAGCATCAACATCTGCTCCTTTTTCAAGCAGGAGTGCAACAAACTGTTTATGACCATTAAATGATGCAGCTTGGAGAGCATTTCCATATTCTCCTCCTTGTGCATTGACATCTGCTCCTCTTCCAAGCAGCAACTCAACAACCTGTTCATGACCCTCAAATGATCCAGCTTGGAGAGGATTTCCATATCCTCCTCCCTGAGCATTCACATCTACTTTCTCTTCAGGCAGAAGCTCAACAACCTGGTCATGACCTCCAAGTAATGCAGCTTGGAGAGCATTTCCATAGAACCCTCCCTGTGTACTCACATCTGCTCCTCTTTCAACCAGCAGGTCAACAACCTGTTCATGACCATTAAGAGATGCAGCCTGCAGAGAATTTCCATAGAGTCCTCCTTGAGTATTCACATCCACTTCTCTTCCAAGCAGCAGCTCAACAACCTGCTTATGACCTTTAAATGATGCAGCTTGGAGAGCATTTCCATAGAGTCCTCCTTGAGTATTTGCATCTGCCCCTCTTCCAAGCAGCAACTCAACAACCTGTTGATGACCCTTAAATGATGCAGCTTGGAGAGCATTTCCATACTCTCCTCCTTGTGCATCAACATCTGCTCCTTTTTCAAGCAGGAGTGCAACAAACTGTTTATGACCATTAAATGATGCAGCTTGGAGAGCATTTCCATATTCTCCTCCTTGTGCATTGACATCTGCTCCTCTTCCAAGCAGCAGCTCAACAACATTTTTATGACCCCCAAGTAATGCAGCTTGGAGAGCATTTCCATATACACCTCCTCTAGCATTTATATCTGCTCCTTTTTCCAGCAGTAACTCAACAACCTGTTTATGGCCCTTGAATGATGCAGCTTGGAGAGCATTTCCATACTCTCCTCCTTGAGCATTTACATCAGCTCCTTTCTCAAGCAGCAATGCAACAAACTGTTTATGACCCTTAAATGATGCAGCTTGGAGGACATCATTTCTATATTCTCCTCGTGCATTCACATTTGCACCTCTTTCAATCAGCAGCTCAACAACCTGTAAGTTATAGTTATAACCTTTACATAATGCAGCTTGGAGAGCATTTCCATATTCTCCTCCTTCTCTATTTACATCTGCTCCTTTATCAAGCAGCAGTGAGACAATATGTTTATGACCCATGAATGATGCAACCTGCAGAGCATTCCCATATTGTCCTCCTTGAGCATTCACATCTGCTCCTTTGTCAAGTAGTAGTGCAACAATCTGTTCATAACCCCTGCATGATGCTGCTTGGAGAGCATTTTCATGTTCTCCTCCTTTAGCATTTACATCTGCTCCTTTTTCAAGTAGCAGCTCAACAACCTCTTTATGACCCTCAAATGATGCAGCTGAGAGAGCATTTCCATGGATTCCTCCTTGAGCATTCACATCTGCTCCTTTTTCAAGCAGGAGCTCAACAATCTGTTTATTACCTTGAATTGTTGCAGCTTGGAGGGCACTTCCATATTCTTCTTCCTCTGTATTTATATCTGCTCCTTTTTCAAGCAGCAGCTCAACAACCTCTTTATGACCATCAAATGATGCAGCTTGGAGAGCATTTCCATATACTCCTCCTTGTGCATTCACATCTACTCCTTTTTTAAGTAGCAACTCAACAACCTGTTTTTGACCATTGAATGATGCAGTTTTCAGAACACTTCCACATTTATCTGGCATACACTGTCCAAGAAGCACTGTGACAGTGGCTGCATGACCATGTGCTGATGCCACCATCAGTGCATCTATAACCTCCAACTCATTGTCCACTGTTGGCAAGAACTGTTGAACCATCTCAGTGAGACCATGGAATGCAGCACAGTGCAAAAGGCTAGAACTGGTCATTTTACTTCTGAAGTAAGGTTCTCCATGATTATTCACCCTCACCCAATTGTTAAATGCAAAGCTCTCTGGTACAAAAAGTTTCTTCATCTGTTCCATGATAGATTCATCCTCATGAACTGCTAATATATGCTTTGGCCATGTCTTTGCAGCATATCTAATCAGTGAATGCATATATTTGCTATCACCTCCAACAGTATCAAAGATGTCACTAGGAGGGCAGCTTTCCTTTGAATGAAGCAAATAAGCCAAACAGCAATGCCCAACAAATCTGTTCCCCATTGAAGGATCAATGACAATTCTTGACTGTATTATCCTCGGCTTTTCCAGGACATAGTGCTTCACAGAAGCATGTGCCAGTTGTACTGTGTTGTCATCCATTTTAGTCACAAGACTGGAACAAATAATCAAGATATCATCTGAGGATGACAAACTTGTGCTTGAATTGAAGGCTTTGCTATCCAAATCAAATTCCACAATGAGAGCAAGACAATCAATATGTAATGGATGTTCTGCAAATGTCAGCCATAACAACAGTTTCACTGCATCAGATGCATCAGCAGGTGAAATCCTGCTGAGAATTTGGTCATATGTTGCCTCTAGAGTGTTAGGAAGATGATCAAGAATATAGTTCAATGTTGTATTCCTCTTGGTGCACTTCTTTAGCTCATCTAGTTGGCAGGCAACCCAACGGAACCTATACCTTCATTGTCATGCAATCTACCACACTTGTCAAGCTACACTTACATCCCTATGGCTTTTTCCAAAAGTGCCTTCCTGATTGAGGCTTTATCATTTGGCTTCCATCTTCTCAACTCAAATGAAGATTGTTCATCCAGAGCATCAATCAGGATGTAAGCCATTTCAAAGCCAGATATAAATCCTCCCAAGATTTCTTGAAGCTTGCTATCAGAAGGTTTTAAACACCCATCCTCACAATCTTCATAAGCCTCTTCCAGAATGGAGAGGTCAGATGGTTGCTGAGAAAGGAGGCTAGTGACCAGTAATCTGAGGATATCAGTGACAGTTCTCTTTTTGGCATCATAAATGTCACAATAGAAATATGCCATTGCAGTATAACCTTTCTGAACAATGGATTGGATGTCTTTGACAACAGTGGAGCTTCAGGGCATCAAAAAGCAATTATCAATAAGAGAGGATTGCTTAACTCACAAGACCACAGTTTTGCCTGCACCAGCTACAATGATGTTTATTGGCATGCAGTTTCGGTTTGATATTTACTCACAAATGCCATGTATCCACATGAAGGAGTTTGGGTCCTTTTTCCAATCCATGTACATTCTATGTTCCAAGAGCCATGTTCCAGTACCAGCATGGTGTCTTTCAGTGGCATTGTGATGGTTAGTAGATGGATCACAAGATGCCAACCACTTTGTATACTTCTCTATTACAGATATATGCAAAGAAGGCATCTGACATAAACAAAGGACATACTAGTGTTTGACACATTGATGGTTTGGACTTAAATTGATGTTATGCAAGCATAACCAGTTTGGATGATGAAAAGACCCACTATTTATCTATATATTTATCAGCACAAGATATCTCAGTATTCTTGAAAACACACAAAATTTGCAATTTCATTATAATTCCCCTTGATATCATACATATGAGAATCCTTGATTGTGAAATCATGAATCCTTGAGAATATACCGATCCATTGCTTCAGACCTCAGTGAAACAAGCCAAATTAAATATACCTTGAACTTGGTAAGAGAACAGAGCTATTGAGTATTTTATTATTAGCATAGTACTAAGCCATGCTTACTACATGTGCACAACCGGCAGTAGTCGGCTACAATACAACTTATGAACACATCTGTAGGCTGTAGCCAAGTAATCAAGATGCTGACCTATTTTGTGCCTGGGATGCTGCACCATCGGATCCAACATCAATATTCATTGGCACATCACGAGAATCACAGTGGTCCTTCTTCACACCCATGTTCCTAGGCTTTTTCCTGTGATGATCATCACCATCGGATAGAGCGCGCTTGCGAGCAGTTATCGAGGAGGAGGGTAACATGGTGGTACGAAGAAAGATAAGCAACGTGGGAAATCGTTCGCGTGTGACTCTTGTCACCTTTACTCGATTTGGCCTTGAACGGTCGTCTTAGTGTGTGGAAGGAAATATAGCAAGTATTTCCTCAGTAGTTCTTACAACATACTCGGTACAGTACATTCAACGATTGATCATGATGTACATGTACGGCCCAGAGCCGTGCACATCCTCTTGATCTGAGTCAACCCACTACTAAATATACGATCGACTTGCCGCTATTCACGTACTTCGCCGAAAGAGCGAGAAAGTGATCCGCATGATCGAACGGCGCTTGCGCCGGCAGGATGAATTGTTTGCAGATGGTGCAGCAGTTACGAACGATTTACGACAAGTGGCACGTTTGCTATTAGTCGTTAACATAGTAGATCATCATTATCCATGTCGTTGCTCATCTTGGTTGATGGACCAGGTTGTTTTGTGTGGTGGCGGTTCAAGACGTTGAAGTTGCGCGTGGTTGTGCAGTTTGTTATGAACGACCACCAAAGCGTCCCGCCAGTGATTCCACTCAAGCGCGCGCACGACGACGAGGACGGAATCAGATGCATTTGTGGATTTTCTTACAACGACGTTCCACGCCGTTTGCTTTGAGTCGTTATGGGTTCGCCAAGGACGTTGGTTCCTGTACTAGGCATGGCAGATGTGGAGCTTGAGTTGGGCGCAGACAGCTGCAGGCGCTGCTCGTCGCTGCCGCTGATGTTTCCGTCTGCACATCCGGAGTGAGCCATTTCCTCGCTTGCATAACTCCCCGCATCCACATTGTAGTCGACAAGATCGGCTGAATTGGTCGAGAATGATCTTTTTCTGCATGAAGTGGGTGGACAGTCGTAGGCGTTCGGTAAGAGCATCTGAACATAAGGTCGGATCGACCAGAGCATATTGTGACATGTTTGGGTACGGTAATTTACGTTTCGGCTTCGCGGAACATGACAAAAGGGGTCGTGGGAAGCTCAAGATCGAACACGGGTGTTGTTGGTGCTTTGCTAGTAGATGAGACTGTAAAGCTTGAGCCCAGTGGCAGACAGCAATATTCGATCAAACGAGTGGTCAAGCTTCAAGCTTCAAGATTCAAACCCTGGCTGATCGCCTCCGGCCTCTGGGGCCCAGTTCCGATCAACTGCTTCCATCAATTCCGCTCGCGCACGCACTTGTGAATGCCAGCTTCGCCCTCGAGCAGCAGTGCCTCTGCATTTCGTCATCTCACTAGTAAGAAACCCCAACCGCCAGTCATACAACGCCCAAAAACCTAACGGTATGCTTGAGTTCTTTTACCCTCCGATCCACATCCACTACATCTCATAGCCATCGCCTTTACCATGAGACGCGCCATCGCCCTCTACACGTGCGGAAACGACTCGGAAGGCAGGAGGATCTTGAATTCCGACTGCATCTCGCTTAATCTACGGGACAAAAAAATGGAAATCAAACGCTTTTCATCACAATCCTTGCGTAGAAAACGGGCTGGGACAGGCTCTGAAGGGCTGCGTTTCGTCCGGTTTGCTTTTATCCTGGGCCGGTGCAAGTGAAGGAATACTCGCCCCTCTCTGATCGAAATCATATCTGTTCTCGTGTAGCTCCTGTCATTTCCTATGTTTTTCCCCAACTGTCCTTCAGCCAAAATTTGGTCAAGATAGGTCCCGGCGTGAACGGTGCGCGTGGAGGTGGACCGATTCATGTTTGTCGTTAGGGGTGGGGTGACATCAACGCAGAGTTACGGAGCACGGTGCATTGCCGAGGGATTGTACAAGTCTAGTACTCGCCAATATACAAAAGAAATTCAAGCGGTGAGTAGCGGACGTAGGGCATATCCGAGGGGATAGTCTAAAGATAGCTATACGGCTATTCGTTAGTGCGACAGTCGTCTCTGACCCAAAGATCATCGTGATCAGCATTGTAAACATGGTCGATGTTCCGTTGTAGAGGCTGTGCATTGCTATTCAGCCAGGAACCCGGACGATGGAGTGCCTGACACGCTGCGGTGCTGGATAGTAGAATGACAGGTTTCTTGCGGGCGTGGCTGTGGACCCAGTGCGCACATGCCAGGCACATCACTTGGTGCCTGGTTCAAACTTCCCACTCTTTCTCTCTTTCAAAGCCTTTCCCCCTGAGCTGGCGCGAAAGCCATGGCTCTCCCTCCCCGTCCACCTACTTCAGTCTCTGACGTCTTTTCTCTAGCTCATCAACGACCTACTACCCACAACCCAGAGCAATATCCAGAGTATGACGAAGAGTACGAAGAAGACTCGGAGGACGAGGATGTCTTTGCTTTTCTACCTCCCAGTACTACAGATCCGAGACGAGCAGCTGGCCAGAATCCAGTGCCAAATCCTCTAGACGATCACCAGTCTCTCAACCGCCCATCCACCACAGCTGCTGCCAACGTTTCATTTCCTTCTCCCACATTCGACCCATACGCTCGCTTCCCCGCCGAATCGGTCTATTCATCTCCTTCCCAGCCCCAGCCATTGCCTTACCAACTACAACCTCCCCCGCAATCTCCCCCTTCAACCGCTTCCCACTCCAACCCCGGAGAGAACGAACCATACAGACTCAAACGTCTCAACACAACTGTTCGCCCCGCTTCTTCGAAAGAAGTCAGGATCAGCTTGCCAAGCCGCGAGTTAGAGGACGGCAGCGAATTGGACGCCAGTGCAAGGTCTGTCCCTGTCACGCGGGGACGCGGGGAGAGCATCGTCAGCGCTCCGATAAGCACTGGGGACGCTTACTCGGAAGACTTGGATCGAAGTATGATGGAAGACTTGAAGGTCAAGCCTAAGGGCCAACCGCCGTCGATCCCGGAGAGCGTGAGCCTCACGCCGAGCATGTTGGAGGAGGATGCAACGAGTAGGGAAGGATCTATCAAGTGAGTTTGGTGTTTCATTGCGACGATCCGCTCGGATTCTCGTTAGGGCTTCTTGCCTTGATGCCCTCAGCCAAAGAAGAAGGATGTCAGCTTTTGACAGCCCTCCGCCCCCTTCTTAACCCCCCTCTTCCTTCCTCGTTTCATCCCTCAATGTCGACCTCATCGCTAAACCCATTTTCTTTCTCTCCTCGCAGGATGGAACTCGACCTAGACGCGATTGAAGAAGAGGATAGTCCATACCCCGAAGTCAGGGCTTCTTTTTTCCGTACTAACCCCGCAATTCCCAGCGCCCTCAATGTATTCTTCAACTTCCGCTCTCCGGCACCTACCGTCGTCCCTCTCGCGCTCCTCCTAATCTCCTACCCCATGGGCAAGTTCCTCGCCTTCTCCCTCCCCACCACATCCTACCGCATCCCAATCGCCAACCTCCCACCCGCTTACATTCCCGCTTCCCTCCCAGCCCCGTTGCTTCGGCTAATCCGTCCAATAACCTACCCCCACGTCCTCGAATTCTCCCTCAACCCCGGGCCATGGAACATCAAAGAACACGTACTAGTCTACATCATGGCCAACGTTGCCGTCGGCAGCCCGTACGCCCTCAATGCCATCGTCACATCCCAAAAGTTCTACCACCTTGATGTCGGGTATTGGTTCCAGCTCGTGCTCGTACTGGCGACGCAGTTGACCGGGTTCGGATTGGCAGGGTTGTGTAGGCGGTTTTTGGTCTGGCCGGCGAGTATGGTCTGGCCGCAGAATTTGGTGGCGTGTACGTTGTTGAATACGCTGCATGCGGAGGAAGACGATGATGCGATTGGGGATGAGGGTCCTTTTGGGTTTTTGGGAAGGTTAACGAGGAGGCCGTTGTCGAGGTATCGGTATTTCATTATTCTGTTTGTGTCTGCGTTTTTGTTCTTCTTCCTCCCGGGTGAGTAGCCACCAACTTTCTCTGGGATATATTGGGCTGATAAGCGCGTGCTCTCTCTCTAGGATATCTGTTCGAGGCTCTCTCGGTCTTTTCGTTCGTATGTTGGGCTGCGCCAAACAATGTCGTCGTTAACCAGCTGTTTGGTGTTCATTCCGGCCTTGGCATGTCCTGGCTCACTTTTGATTGGACACAAATCACGTGGACGGGCAGTCCGCTCATGGTTCCGTGGTGGGCTCAATTCCAGATATTCATCGGATTCGTGATGTTCTTCTGGATCTTAACTCCGGCGTTGTACTATACCAACGTGAGCCCGTCTTTTTCCCTCGTTTTCACGTACCCGTCTGACCACCCCGCCCCCAGAGCTGGTTCCTTGCCTATTTCCCTATATCTGACAACAACCCCTACGACCGATTCGGCCAAGTCTACAATATCACGCGCGTTTTAACCCCCAACGATCTATTCGACCCGCAAGCCTACAGTGATTACTCCCCGCTTTTCCTCCCCGCAACCTACGCCATGACCTACCTGATCGCATTCGCCCTATCCACCTGCGTGATCGTCCATACCCTCCTCTACCACGGCCGGACACTGCTCAACGGCCTCAAACGGATCCGCGTCGAAGCGGACGACATCCACTTCAAACTGATGCGAAACTACCCCGAAGTCCCCGATTGGTGGTACATGTGTGTATTTTGCGTCTTTTTCGCATTGGCGATCGTCGCGGTCGAAGTCTGGAATACGGGTATGCCGGTGTGGAGTTTGCTCCTTTCGGTGGCATTGCCGGTGTTGTATGTGCTTCCGTCGGGGTTCATTTATGCAATGACGGGGCAAGGGATCACGCTCAATCTCCTGGCGCAGATCATCCCCGGCACGCTCCTCCCCGGAAACCCATTCGCGAATATGGTGTTCAAGGCTTATTCCGTGCAAACTCTAACCGAAGCAACCTCTTTCGTGCAAGATCTCAAATTGGGCCATTACATCAAAGTCCCACCCCGCGCGACGTTTGTGGCGCAATTGGTCGCGACGGTCTTGGCGGCCTTTGTCCAAATCGGAGTGAAACAGTGGATATTCGCAAACGTGCCAGATATCTGTTCGCCTAACCAAGCGAGTTTCCTCACTTGTCCGCACAATCAAGTCTTCTTCACCGCTTCGGCTATTTGGGGCTTGATCGGCCCCAGCCGGCAATTTGGCGCTGGGTCGATATACCACCCGCAGTTGTACGCCATCATCGTCGGC
>WNGI01023836.1_pt1 | contig 10004 bp, 8 predicted proteins | sample 5400621 | NCBI WGS metagenome assembly WNGI01 (sample SAMN13153374, study PRJNA577476) | soil metagenome | isolation source: 20 cm soil or saprolite under Garry oak tree replicate 1 | place: USA:California | collected 2016-06-15 | reverse complement strand
AGTTATCTATCATCTATTATACTCATTACCTTTTCGTCTTTCGTTGTGGGTTACAAGTTACTAGTTACTTTGGGTAGAAGAAAAAATAATAATTAGTGTCGCGTGTATGCGCTATGCCTTCGTGTTTATTCTGCTTGAATTATTGATGCTGGTTCAGGGTACGAAAGCCGAGCGACGATGATACAATAAAGGTATTGCTTGTGAAGTTATGATAGGATTATACGGGAGTACTGTTTGTATACCAGGTCAAAGTCGCAGAGTAGCAAGCAGGTGCGATTGCGAAAGCTGATGGCACTAGTACCAGTGCAGTCGTTGGAGCAAATGAAGCAGATTGAAAGGCTCGACGATGAATGAACAGGCTAAGAAGGCTGATCTATGCCAGTCGGTGTGGGCTGGGGTTGTGCTTGTGAGTGATCTCGAGGATAGCTGTTCCATATTCACTTGCCAGACGCCACCTAGTTTCTTTCTCGGGGTCGGCAACAGGTTGTAATGTGCGCAACCAACTATACGCTCACGGACTGACGTCCCCAAGATGAAGCCTCCATAGGTCCGCACAACGGCCTGACCGTATTTCCATCCCATTTCTGAGTCAGTGTAGGTGATGTTTTCTAACCATATCATTGATAGAGAACGAAGAGGAGCATTGGACGACGAAAAACAGAGCGTTCTTATAGTACCAGACTGTAGATGGTCACTGATGACGGGGGGAGCTGAGAGACGTTCGGCCGTTTTGATAAAGAATAACCTTTGCGGTGTGAGCCCCGAGTTTGCCAACGGCGAGACCAAATTCGCCTTCCTGTCTCGCAATCAGTTCTTTCAGTGGCGAGACAGGAGAAAAATGAAATGCCCACCGTACACCCTGTCTGGTTAGCCTCTCGTGTTGCTCGCTTGCATGGCTCCGGTCCCCACGACTTTCTCCGCTGGGATGACTGACCCTCCCTGACTCCTCGAAGGAATGAGTGGCGCCCGGCGAAGAAAGAAGTAATATGACTTGTTTGCAACGCGAGCATTGGAACGCACCCGTCTTAGCTTGTTGCTCTTCTCGTCAGTAAGCACACTAGCAAGGTTCCCCAAGAAAATAAGACCTACCCTCGTGCTTCTTGATCCTCGAATGTTGACGGGGTGCAAGAACAGATGCAACCCGACACAACGTGAACTCCTCTTTTCGCGTCGCCGTCGCGTTCGGTCCAACCGTTCCTGCCCCATGAATGAACACAGATCCGCTCATGGGCTGGCCATCCACATGGTGAATATGCTCTTTCGAGACAACAACCCAGACCGTCTTCCATGATTTCCTTCGTTGTGATCGCCACTGAGGTACGTATCCCCAAGAGCAGCTGAAAAGGCACGGGAGAGGCGACTATGGTGGTCATGGAGATAGTAATGAGAAACCTTATGGACTTTTGGTACGGCGGAGTCGGGCCGTGATGATCCATCTCTCCTTCTCCCGCCCGCTCCACGAATCAGGCCCGTCCAATCATTCGACTGTCCATACTTAGCATCGCTAGGTGAGTAGAGCAGTGTCAGTGGACTCTGATATGTATACTCACGTACAATATCTGGTTAGACTCATGGATTCCTTACGGTTATCCAGGAGGGAAAAGTTGGCCCCGGAACATGGTGGTCCCTGCGGAGAGAGAGAATTCTGCCTGTCTGGCTATGGGGGATTGCAGAGTCGATTGGGTAGTTGGCGAGGATAGAATTACGGCGGAGTCGGGCCGGAGACGTGAGTTTACCAGGCCCTTGATGGGAGTGGCTAGCGCGCCTGCCTCCTGGCCGTCTCCCCTTCCTAAGTTTCCTTTCTCCCGCCCGCTCCACGAGCCGATCGGATTAGGCCCGTTCAACCATCCGACCGTCCATAGCATGCTCGCTAGGTGAGTACTAGAGCAGTATCAATGGATGATATGTATACTTACTTACGTCCAATATCTGGTTAGACTCATGGATTCCTTGCAGTTATCCAGGAGGGAAACGTTGGCCCCCGTTAACGAAAGCGGTAGTAGCGATGATCCCTTCAGAAACTTGCCAAACGAGTTGCTCAGCCGTATCTTTGTTCTATGCTGTGACTCCCCACTCCAGGTGTTCAACGGCCAGCGACTCCGAGTTCCACATCAACATACCATCCCTCAAGTGTGTTCGAGATGGCGCCAGGTTGCACTAAGCACTGGTGCGCTATGGAGCAATGTTTACGTCCAAAATTTTGGTGAGCTAGCGACTATCCATTGACTGTATCACTCAATTTTTACGATCCAGATATCGAGCTCTACAAAGCCTTTGTTGTTCCATTTCGGATCAAAAAGCTCGACATTAGGGTACCGTACCATAAATTGGTGGATTTACCCTCCTCGAGCGAAGAGTATGCGATTACGGTAACCAACATACAGGCGGATGAGGACATGAAGGTACCTCCATTCATGGACAAAACACGACACATCTGTATTTGGGATTTCGCTATAGCTTCGGAACAGTGCGAGCCGAAGTTGAAAGAGTTGTGTTTGTCGTGGCACCAGTTACGGTCTTTTGAGTGTCACTCTAGCCGAGTGTCCCTTTCAGCCTGGCTCGATGTCTTGCGCCAACCTGGGGCACTTCAGTATCTGGAACGGTGCCATTTAACCATAGCCGGTGCCGGAAGTGGACCACTGGTTGGGGTTTGTATACCCAACCTGCGTTGGCTTAGCTTGAAACTGCTATATGTGCAACCCGATATCGTCATTCCTGTAATTTCGGTGCCCAATATCACCACCCTCAAAATCTCTTTCGGGGATGACTGGAAGTCTTCTGATGCATATGATGTTACAAAACGGCACTACAAGTTACATCAATTGCATCAAATTCAGTTTCAGGGCGCGCGATTCCCCCTCCGCATTGCCCAGATTCTGGCGGACGCGCCTATGATCCATAAATTAGTGGGCCTATGCAAACCTATATTGGATACCGAAGCTCGAGAAGGTATTGCGAGCGGGCGGTTAGGACGTTGCCTTACGGAACTGCGTATCGACGGCTGCGTCGACAACGCAGGAGAATGGCTTGATATGATAGAAACTCGACAAAGGAATGTGAAATCAATGGTCACACAAGCGTCGAACTGGCGAGAAATGTTCACGGGGTTAAAATCGGTAAAATTATGGGACATGCCGTACGGTACTATGAAGGACTATAAGGAAAGACTGGCTGCTCTGAAGGCACTTGGTACCACTGTCAAAATCGTTAGAGAAAGAAGGGGATAAGATCATGACGAGATGAACAGCGGAATTCCGTTGTACCGGTTACCGTGACCCTCGGAAATGTTTTCATGGTTTTATACTAGATTGACTACTAATACTATAAATAATGCTCTCAGGTCGTTGCAATCATCTTCGACGCTCGTTCAGCACAAAACCTACTTACCATTCTCAGACTTAGAGACTCTTGCAACATGCCCGTAAAGGTGTGAGAGTACAGGATTTTTACCCCGATAAATATTTTTTGGTGCATCGACACCGTTCTGAATTAATGACCGACAGCCAGTACTTGCTACGTCACGCGGTCACGCGACGCAAGATTCTGTCCTACTACGTGAGTAGAATAGTTCTAATGGCTTGTATGTACCTACTAACACAATATCTGCTTAGAATCATGGCACATGTTGACAAGAGCTGTACTGGCATTGACTATTCATCGGCGGTGCCAGGCGAGGTGCTCAGCCACATCTTTGTTCTGGGTAGCAACCGTCCTGTCAGGCTTTTCTATCGCAGAAATCCGCCTCAAGTTACCATCTCGCAAGTGTGCTCGAGATGGCGCCAGATCGCGCTGACCACCGGTTCACTATGGAGCAGCGTTTCAATCCCATGGTTTGATTTCCAGTACGCGCGCCTCCTATCCGTGTACCAGATATGGGTTGGCCGAGCTGGCAAGTATCCATTGACCATACGGCTCTCTTATTATAATGAATGTCCAGACATATACAACATCATTCGAGACTTCGTTGTTCCATTTCGGATCAAAATGCTCCGCGTTGTGTTATCGTACAATGCATTGTTGAATTTACCGCCCTTGGATGTGGAAGAGTTCGACATCACGGTACCCAAGCTTGGGAGAAAAAGGGACTTTAAGGTACCTCCTTTCATGGATAGGATACGGCACCTTCATCTTTTTGATTTGGAAACAATTCAAACTTCAAGACTGGCATCTGCGGCGGATTTCAAGGGACTATGTTGGTCATGGAGCCAGCTGCACTCTTTTGAGTGTCACTTCACTGGCCTTGAAATTTACTCCCGAGATAACTGGTCATCTGATACGTATGATATCATGACAAAGCATTACAAGTTACATCAACTGCAGCAATTGGGGCTTCACGCCGCACAATTTCCCCTCCCCGTTGCCCGAATTTTGGCAGACGCGCCTATGATCCACAGTTTAGCGGTCATGGGCAAGCCCGTCCTGGAAGCCGAAGGGAGGGAAGGCATTGCTAGCGGACGATTAGGACGTTGTCTCACGGTAGTCCATCTCGACGGTCGTTTCGATAGCGCAGGAGAATGGTTTGACGTGATAGAAACCCGACAAAGAAACCTGAATTTGATGGTCACACAAGTGTCGAATTGGCGACAAATGTTTACAAGGATAAAGTCGGTCGAAATTTGGGACATGCTGAATTTTAAGATAAAGGATCGTGAAGAATGGGTGGAGACGCTGATGGCCCTTGGTATCTCTGTTCCACATCATCTAGAGCCCGTATCATGCGTGAGTGTACTAAAGGAGGCAGATCTCACGCCGTCCATCGAACGCTATGGCTAGAATCCTATCCCAAGTCAACGTAGGCTTTCCCGCAACATGTTCATGTCCGATCTCGGGCACTTTCCTGTCTGCATTGCTCCGACAACATTTTATATATAGAGACCGCGCTCGCACATTTCTATAGATTGTAACAGATTGTAACTGTGGTACATATCAAAAACAAAGTTCGTACTCCGCCAGTGACGTTTTGGTAGGACAACAAGGCCAAACACACAAAGTCTACACAGTCATTCTTATTGCTACCTAGGCGTCGACTCTCTGCTTCAAGAGCCAAGAACACCATGGTGAGTTTTCTTTCCTGTTGAGATCTAGTTCGAGGAGCTCTAGTACGCCCAGTCACCACTAATGGCGTTTTGGGGTGGATGGTAAGTCTTTTCCGGGGATGTACTTCTGTTTGTCCTTATCTTCATTCAGGACACCTCATTCCCTTGCATTGAGCTTGTTCAGTTATGAACAAGTCATAATATGCTTACTGCTGGGTCACGCACATTGCCTTATCGGCGGTGTGCACTTGACACTAGAGCTCCGAGGCTGCAATGTTAATACTTGAATTACATTGCTAACGCCTCGTCTCAATGACCAGCCTCCCAAGACCAAAGCCGGATCCGGTAAGAAACCTGCCGCTGCACCATTCGGTGCAAGCAAGACCGAAAAGAAGAAGAAAAACCCTCTTTTCGAGTCTACCCCAAAGAACTTTGGTATCGGTAAGCATCAATTTACTTTCCACCAAATATTCTGCTGATATCTTGTCTTTATAGGCCAGGACGTCCGTCCTCGCTCGGACCTGACACGTTTCGTGAAATGGCCCGAGTACATCCGTCTCCAGCGCCAAAAGGTCATCCTCCACCAGCGCCTCAAGGTTCCACCCCCCATCGCCCAATTCTCTCACACTCTCGACAAAAACACGGCTACCCAGCTGTTCAAGCTCCTGAACAAGTACCGCCCTGAGACTAAGCAGGAGAAGAAGGAGCGTCTCAAGACCACTGCCGAGGCTGTTGCCGCTGGTAACGAACCGAAGGTAACATTCTTGCCTGGTTAACGGATAGCTTTTAATGGCATGACCTTTTAGGAGACGAAGAAGCCTCTGTTCGTCAAATATGGCTTGAACCATATCGTCGCCCTCATCGAAGCCAAGAAGGCTTCCCTCGTCGTCATCGCTCACGACGTAGACCCCATCGAGCTGGTCGTTTTCTTGCCTGCTTTGTGCCGTAAGATGGGCGTCCCCTACGTCATCGTCAAGGGCAAAGCTCGCCTCGGTACCGTTGTGCACAAGAAGACTACTGCTGTCGTTGCCCTCCAGGAAGTGAAGAGTGAGGACCAACGCGAACTTGCCAACCTCATCAGCGCTGCCAAGGCCAACTTGTGAGTGCCTCAAGCTTCTCGATAAGCGATATAGATGTTGATCGTCTCTTCTTCAGCAATGACAAGTATGAGGAACAGCGTCGTCAATGGGGTGGAGGTATCCGTGGCAACAAATCCACCCAGATGATGCGCAAGCGTGCAAAGGCTGCCGGACAGGTTGCCCCTGCTTCTTCTTTCAACAAGCTCTAAGCTTGTCCGTGTTATTTTGTTAGTGCTTCAATGAGGATCCATTCAGCATCACCTACCTCTTGTTGGTCATTCAGGTGGAACTCGTCACTTGACACTACATGTTTTACGCCATCCTGTACCCTTTCACGCGTTCTGTCGCTGCATTGTGTATCTAGTTGGCCACACAAAACACGACTTGTATCCTAAGTCCAAAATTATGCATACTATTTATTTTGCATGTACCGACATATCCGTCAATGTAAAGAATAATTGGCATCGTCATTGCCGTGAATCCTTGTCAGTTTGTGATTACAGGGCTCGACAGTCACGCAAACTAAAATCAATATAATACGGTCACCGTACAATTATTCTCTGCAGCATAATCTAATACAGTTAGCTACTTATTGGCTACTTAATGGATTCATCAATAATAAGTGACGCAACAACACATTGAGGAGAGGCCAGAAAAAAGATAAAGAAAAAAGGCGGGTGCAACGGAGACAACGAACCATTTATTGGAGTGACTTTGCCATGCGACCGCCCTCACCGCGCGTAAGGGTGGAAAGTATGTCCTCCCCTTTGAGACCTCTGTGGTCCAACGCTTGCGCTCCCAGCAGCAGGTCCCGTAGGCGTCGAACCTCTTGGACCTCTCGGGATGTTTTGATTCATACCCATCATCCCGCCTCCCCTACCCATTCCGGCACTCATGCCACCTCCCATGCCACCGCCCATTCCGCCACCCATTCCACCACCCATTCCACCAGCCATGTTGCCCATACCGCCGCCCATGCCACCCATGCCCATACCCATTCCACCGCGCATGGCTCCGGCACCGCCCATGCCACCCATTCCGCCCATCATTGGGTTCATGCCACCGCCACCCATTCCACCCATTCCGCCCATCATTCCGCCGCTAAGCTGTATCATGCGCGTGTACAGTGTGGCAAGTGCCTGTGGGTCGAATGGCGCGTTACCACCTGCGTTACCGCCTGTGTTGGCAACGCCAGCAGCCATACCAGGCGTCGCCATACCTCCCGTTCCTCCCGATGTACCGTTGGTGAACCCTCCCTGTTGTTGACCAGCACCATCCTCATTTGGATAATGGTCACGTTGGTACCTCGGCTGAGCGAGCTTAACGTCAATCTATATATAAAAATTGAATAAGTCATGTCGGCTAACACAAATATATTTATAGCACAATTGAAACTTACCAATTTGCCATCAATGGCTAGATTTCCGAAACCCAGGAAAGGCTGTACATTGGTGTCCTCAAACGAGACGAACCCAAACCCTTTACTCCGACCCGTCTCACGGTCAAGCATGACTGTCGAATCGATCACTTTTCCAAACTGCGAGAAGAATTCGCGCATCGACTCAGAGGTTACACTACCAGGTAGTCCACCAATAAACAACTTGGTCGCACGCTGGTGCTCTTGACGAGGAATAGCACGTTTTGGATCAATCTCACGCAGCGATGAGTTGATGTTCGCGGGAATCAAGACGCGAAAGACCTACCACTTTGCCATCAAGGAAATGTTCGCGTACCATGACAGCATTTACACTAGCCGGATCTTCGAAAGTTAGGAAGGCAAAGCATCGTGATCGTCCAGCTTGATCACGCATGATGGTACACGCGTCTACTTTTCCAAACTGTGAAAAGTATTCACGGAGCGTTTCTAGACAAATAGGTGCGATACTAAGTAACAGTACGACGACGACGTTAAACGAAAGGTATGTACCATCTGTAGTATCCCAATTAAGACCTCCAATGAACATTTTGCTATGGACGGTTCCAAGTTATGCGTCGATAGTCAGAGAGTATTGAGTTTCGTTGAAGAGTAATTGACAGGTGCAGGGGATAACATAGAAAAGAGAACTGTTATTAGCACTGTTACGCTAAACAGGGAGCTGCCATGACAAAAGGAAAAGGGAAGATAAACCTCTACAGTGCAGGCATTTATCGATGCGACTTGTGTGATAGCCTAGCCTAGAGATAGAGCTAGATATGATAGAGCTAGCTTAGGTGACGAGTGACGAATGAACGACACGACTGACTACGCGGAAGAGCCAACCCCATCAGTACGTGAGAGCGAACAACGCCGACGCGCCTATAGACGCAAAGACGTCATTCCCCGGCCAAATGTCAACATATTACTAGCCCGTTTAGCCTAGCCAACTGCCCGTGCAGCTTGTTGGTATAAAGATAGACGCCCACAAAGTAGAGATATGAAGCCATGCCCTTGAAAGCGAAAACGAAGAAATTAGCAGTAAGGAATGAAAATCTCACCCTTCATCTTTCATTTCTGAAGGACGAATAGTCCTCTCGGTTGATAGCCGAGAGGCGTCCCTGTAACCTGATTGAGGCTGTTCGTACGTGGGAATCTTTTGAGTGAGGGGCATTTGCGGTGCCATTGAGGAAGGCGGTGTTGAGGGATCTTGCAGCTGCGGAGTTGAGTATGCTTGATGGTTACTGCCTGTGAGTGTAGCAGTGGCGCTGGCAGGTGAGGCTGTAGCAGCCTGGATGGGTTTCGTATCCATTCTTGAGGCTAGGCGAGGATCAGTTGTCACCATAGTGGAGGCTGTAAGAGTCGTCCCCAGTGGAATTGACTGCTCATAAGACTGCGCGTCTTTTTTCTCGTCTTCTGGAACCTGCTCGCTGAAATCGGCCTCGTCATTCCCATAGAGGTCTAGATAAATGACATGGTAAGAGCATGTATGTGATTCAGAAATTGTTGAGATGCTTGCCTCCATAAAGGTCAGCGTCAAGGTCAGACATGGTGGTGGTTCAAGGAAGAGTTCGTGGGGAGCGTTTTCGCTGGCTCCTTCATTACATAAGACAGATGTCACGCGCGCGTGACCCGACTTGCCGCCGTCACGCCGCATGGACCAAGTCGAGTGAGATGGATTGATTATCTATCCTCAGTCCGACGCGAGGTGATAAAATAATGCGATGGTCATGTATGGATAAAGAAGCAGCAAGTTTCCATGAGTCGCTATAAGCGTACTCTAAAGGGTAATGGAGTCAGGTAGCCGCCGAGCCGGCAAGAAAAATTGCTGGCAAGAGTGCAAAAATAAATGACTCAAAAGGAGAGCCGCCTCCACTCGTTTTGGCGATTTCCGGCTCAATATGATACCTCACCCTCGTGAGACGGACGCTGTTGTAATCGGCATTTTAGGTGAGTTTCTCCCGCGTGTAGTCACGTAACGAGACCCAGAATTAGTTATACAGCCCTCCAAGGCGCTTTTATCGAACATCAAGCAGCCCTACGGCAGCTCCCTCTGTCACGGAAGATATCTGCCATCCAAGTCCGTACAGTTGACGACTTGGAAAAATGTTCAGCCCTCATCATACCCGGTGGAGGTAGGCAGGATTATACGTCTATCTTTGGACTAGCTCACGCGATCGGAAGAATCGACAACGATTGCTTTGCTGGCCAAGCTCTCCGGTCTCCTTGGACCTCTGCGAGCATTTGTAAAGACAAAACCTGTATGGGGTACTTGTGCAGGTGCCATCCTGCTGTCCCAGGCTGTGGAAAACTCGACGGCAAAGAAGGGAGGTCAAGAACTTCTGGGAGGCATATCGATAAATATTACTCGTAACGGCTGGGGACCACAGGTCTGCGCTTCCGTGCTGGCTCTTTTCATTAAAACATTCTCACCTATATGATAAGGTGGAGTCATTTGAAGCACCACTTCAAGTA
>WNGI01007488.1_pt1 | contig 10004 bp, 14 predicted proteins | sample 5400621 | NCBI WGS metagenome assembly WNGI01 (sample SAMN13153374, study PRJNA577476) | soil metagenome | isolation source: 20 cm soil or saprolite under Garry oak tree replicate 1 | place: USA:California | collected 2016-06-15 | reverse complement strand
AAGCGTCCGTGAAAGTGTACCGGATAGCTGATACAACAGTAGCCCTTGCCGACGCGTCTTTGTCGCGAATACGAGCCTAGTCAACCATTGTCAGCTCTCATGACAAATGGAAAACGCGAAGAACGCACGTGAAGTTGTGGCAAATACTTTGATGGCTGAGTGGTTGCTAGCTTGCCAAGACACGCCGCAGCGACATTCCTCGCGGACTCTTCTGAACTTTCCGAATTTTCGAAGAGCGGTACCCACAGCATGTCTGCGATGTTCTCAAGCTGTGGTTGCGAACAATGAGTAACAACCTGTTCAGAATGAGATTCGTATGTGCGGCTCCACAAGAACTTTCTAGACACGGACCTCTTTGAGAGCATGCAAATACAAAAGACGCTTCTTGGGATCGCTTTCCACAGACTTGACAATGATAGGCAGGAACCGATGTAGGTTGCCAATGGCAATGTTACCAGCGGCAAAGGCAGCAGCAGACCGTACGCTCTCCGAATCAGCACTAAAGTGTTCAATGACATGAGTGAACACTTCTGCCTGAGTGGACATATCTCTAAAAAGAGTGTTGGTGAGTTATTTAGTCAGTCATTTTATACACACATGAATCGACCGAGTTCCCCGACGATCAACAAGCTTAGCAAGACCAGGGTGGGCAGCGCCTTGGACGAGTCCTATCGTAACCCGTTCCATCAATCGCTATATTTAAGAGTATCGAACGGACCTTGAGATTCTTTGCATACTCAGCAATTGTACCCGCGGCTACGTCGGGTTGGCTTCTGACCACCTGAGCAACACACTTGGCCACGTTTCCAGGACTAGCCTCAGCCTTCGGGGCTTTCTCTACTGCAAAGACTAGGTTTGGCACCACATGAGTAGCGATCTGGTTGTCAGCGTGAACAAGTGAAGATAAGAATCGTAGCAATGAGTCCAAAGCAACGGAAGAGACAACGGGCGAGTGCGCGATGGTGTAGATATCAGAAAGGACCTCGCGCTCAATAACAGGGAACGTGGTGTTGGGAGAAAGATCGAGGAGGAGAGAGAGGATAGACAAAGCCTGAGAGAGAGGCTGGGTGTCTGCGGTTGAGAGGTAAGGCTTGATGTGGAATATCACCGTTGCAGGCAGGTCTTGGGGGATGCCACTAGCATAGCTGCTCGCAATATAAGTAATCAAAGATAAAACAGACACATTTGACTCACCTTTTCATTAAAACTTCTAGTCCGGTAAACACGTCTCCCTTTCCAGAACGGCTCCCTCTCTTGATCAACTCAAGGAGCCACTTCATACATTCATCGACCCAAACGTTGCCCATCTGGACTTCTTTCGCCACCTTCGTCACGATTTTGACAGGGCCCTCCGTTTGGCCGGTCAAACGGCAAATGTACTCCCATTCTTTACCCTTTCCCCTCATCATGTCGCTAGCGCATACCCATAGGTCTCCGATACAATCTTCCGCGGCAGCCCTAACTTCAGGATCGGTGTCGTAATGGCTCAGCCTCGTGAACGCTGCATCATAAAGCTTCTCCGCCCAATCTGTGCCCTTTACTGGCTTAAGGGCATTCAATAATGAAGAGAAGACACGAAATGATTCAGAGACAACACGGGGATGCTTCTCTCCTATGGCCTTGAGGAGAACCCCTGTCATGGTTGGCAGCGAATCAGCAAAAGCAGTAGGAGGGTGGCTCGAGAAGAACAGTATCAAGAACGTCAAGCAGGTGAGGTAAAGGGAGGACGTAGACGTCGTCGGAGGCTGCGATAAGATGTTCTTCGTTATTGCTAGCGTAGTAGAAACCTGAGTCGATAATGCGCCAGGTAATACGGAGAGAAGAGTCTGGAGAAGATTGAAACCAGCTTGGAGAGTCGCAGGAAGTGACTTGAAGGACTTGAGCTGGTTTAGGAGGGCCTTGCACAACGCTGGTGCCTGAGCATTCAACATGGCATAAGGAGAACCTTCAATATCCATGGTCTCTTCCGTATCCCGCTTTCGTTTTCCGCGCAACACAGAGTTGTTGGTTTGAGGTGTTCCTCCATATACTGCCGTTTGATCAAGGAGTATAACATAAGTTGCCCAAACTTCCAGCCGAACGGTTTCCTCCCGGTCGCCGAAGCGAGATATCAGAACAGGAGAAACATCCTTGTAGATTGTAGCCAGAAGTTCTGGTCGTGTTCCGATCAAGGCAGCGATAAGCTTGGTAGCAGCGCGACGAATTCGGTAAGAGGTATCTTCGTCATCAGAGTATCTGTCTCTGCATCAGAAAAGTTGTAGTGGTATTTAAAAACCTTTGACCTACTCGTCAAGCTCGTCTTCTTCATCTTCTTCATCGGCATCTGCCATTTCCTCATCCTCGTCATCTCCGCCAGCATAGTTCTAATGAATATCAGCTTGAAGTCAACTTGCCAACTCAATGCGCCATACCGGATCATACTTGATGTATTGATTGCCAACCTGCACTATTTGTCCCAGGTAGGGGGTAATCTCGGCCGGGCATCTCAGAAGGAGGGTTTCCAGAGCCTGTCGCACGCCAATTTTAAGTGAAACAGGATAATAAAGCTAAAAACTTGAAACTCACCTGCAAACACCCTTCCGTTAGTTCATCGTCATCTTTCTTGATCGCATCCAAAATCCCGGGCATCAGCTTGAACACAATAGGACCCATCTGCGTCGGCGAGTGCCGCGTTACAGCCGCAATAAGTTGTACCGTTGTCCTCTGTTTCTCAACAGACGCGGAGGGGATGAGATAAGGATATACATGCAATTCCAGAAGCTGTTGGAATAGAGTATGATGCGAAATGGGAATAAATTGTGCAAGAGAAGCTATAGCTCGTTTCCGCACGACAGGTCGAGGGTGTGATAATAGAGGGGCGAGCACGGCAATTGGCGGCGGTTTGATCTCTTCACTCGAAAGATATTCAGGGAATCGAGTTATAAGGATTATCAACACGGAAAGGATCTCGACCAGGGTCTCCGGAGCTATAGTGGTCTTAGGAGAACGTAAGACATGTGCACGGTAGGTTGTTTGAGGTACATACATTCTGTAACAACCCCAGAAGTTGAGGGACCAATTGAGCGCATACGGATGAGGCGATGTTGGCATCTCTCGGTATTTCAGCGGAGATATTTTTCAGTGCTATGATTTACGTGAGCAAAACGGTCGCAGACACGAACCTGGGACAATACCGAGAGTGGAGATATCTCGTAACTCGTCGTCTTTCCCGCTAGATAGCTCAATCAGCCTATTGACCACCACTTCCATCTGCGGCGGCCGTATGATTTTGATGATTTGACCCAAGCTGTGGTATAACTAGAGTTGAAAAAGTATGACAGAAAGGGGAGTCAAGAGACTCACCATTTGGCTGCTTGATTTTTGACTTCCGAGTTTTTGTCCTCGACGAGGGTGATCACATTTTTGACAATCTTGACTTCGAATGTCTCATCGGTTGTCAAGCAACTGGGATCCTGCTTGATCTCGTTCATCAAGTCGTTCAGGCCCATATAGCTATTTCAGATCAATCCTAACGGCATATGCGTACAGCAGCACGTTGGGGTTGCTCACCGAAAATCGGAGTCCTGAGACTGCATCTGAGGGTGTACATAGTCATTGAGCGAAAGTTGACCAGACTACTTGTGATAAGACGTTACCTTTTCAATGAGCGTGTTTATGAGATATGACTTGGCCATTTTGGATAGCCAAAGTCTGAGATGGAGGTAATCGCGATGGACGGGCCGTCCTTAAAAGGCTAATAACACCACCTTGTCACGCTTTCGGTCATGACGCGACGCGACGCGGCGTACGACTAAGCCTACTGGTATTAATTACTGCCCAAATATCCTCGCGCGAATTAGTCGCCAAGCTCTCTTCCTCTCTCTCTCAGCTCCGCCTTGTCCAAGCACCGACTTATTCTCAATAGCACGTCGACCAAGGTAGGGTAATACCTCAGAAAGTGCACCGAATGGGAGATACCTAAAGACATGAGACGGGTCCAAAACAAACAAGGAATCTGCGCGTACTTCATGACGAGAGGAGTCTTTGACCTGGCCCTCTCCACCAAAGAATCAGTCAGATCGTCACACATGCCATACAGCTGTGCGATAGCGACTCGTTGCGCTACATCATCCCGCACTGACACCACCGACCTCTTGCCCTTCTTCCCTTCCTCTTGTATCTCTTCCTTGCTAGCCAAATTCGCCTTGACAAGTTCTTCCAGAACGACATCACAACTCTCCCAGTTGTGTGTCCCAAAGATGACAGCAATTCGTGGAACCGACAGCGCGGTGTTGCTATTTGTTCTTGATGCGGAAGATATTGACCACCAGTTCTTTGTGTCCCTCCAGCTTCTACTGTTGGATGCCCTGACGTCCGCAGCAATAGCTCTGACCAGTGTCTGCACGCCTTCATTAAAGCATGCATCTGTCTCGGATTTCGTCATCCAAACGGGAGGTTCCGGATCTGGCGAAATGGATACCGAACCCCCTTTGCTCTTAGCATCACTGTGGGCATGAATTTCGTACTCGTGATACGCTCCTCGAACGAGCTTGACTCCAAGGGCATAGTTATGCCTCCGTGCATCCCGAAGTGCCTCTGCTAAGAACCCTGGGTTTCTACAAAACATCAGTATCAAGAGACCAGAAACGACGTTTCTGACTTGCCGTCGCAGGTATGCTTGCCAAGTGCCATAGACCAAAGGTTGGGTGTGGCCACTGTCTAACACGTTGAACTTGCGCATCATGCTCAATTGGAACGCGTCCACTGCTGGTTGGTACCAGCTATATTCCGCATCTATGACGACCTTTACATCCCGTTCTTTGGCATGAGAACATATGCTTTCCAGGTCGGCGTGTAGTTCTCGAAGAGACTCGATATCTTTCTGCGTCAGATTCACACCTTGTCTGGGGGCTGATTGTGTTCAATTAGGATTGCGACCGGAAAAGCAACAAAGACGCGCGTATACCATGTAGGATTGCAAGATCCAAAGAGGTAGGGAAACCGGGGAAGGGGACTGCTTGAGATGAACGAGCCTTGAGGATATGTGCGGAAAGTTTGATCAAAGCATGTGCATCGGGTAATAGCGCGGACTGTGAAAATTATGTTTAGACAATTTACCCGTTACGTTAAGCCCAATCTTACCAGTTTCAAGGCAACGCATGTGCGTCTATTGAAGCCTCCGCGATTACCCAAGGAATCCTCGAAATCAGCGGCAGTGTCAATGTTCTTTATCATCTCCTCCACGAAACGTTTATGAGATGGATTGCCCTGCCCAGACGCGTCATTCGACACGGCAGCCCGATCATCCACTTCTACCGAATAGACCAGCAACGCCCCCTTGTTTTCGGCGCGCAGGGTGCGCAGGACGGGTATCGTGTCGCGTGCGGTATCCCCGCCCACAAACTTGAATCATATACATAAACATTCACTCGAGAAGGTATTGGATATCTGGAGGACAAACCTGGTTGAAAAACGTCACCCGGACCAAAGCCTCCGTGATTTGCTTCACCACCGGCACACTGAGGAGAATACGGAGAATATGGGGCGAATACTCGACAATCGAGGGTATAGAACACATGCTGTATACGGCATAAGCCCTCACGAGAGAGCTCAATGAATGGTTCGGCGTATTATTGGAGGGTTCATTGGTATCTGTTCGTTGCTTAGTCAAAGCGAATCCAAGAGTTCCAGATGATATTGTAGCGAGGGCCAAGTTGCGCCTGTAGCTTGAGCGAGTCCAGCTTCGAGCGTGGACACGAAAGAAAGACCTGTACATGCACGGAGGGTAAAGAGATGATAGAAAGGTAGAAGAAGCTGAGGTACTTACACGGTCGGAACTCAACAACTCGGACCAAGAAGCTGCCGGATGATAGCGCACAAAATAAATAGCATTTTTCCCAAACTAGTATGGTTACATCAGCAGGCTAGTCTAAGTTGTTCGCTTGGAACAATGGGAAAGCCATGCATTACACGCAGCCAAAAAAAAAATACGAGGTGAATCGACAAAATGCCAAGTTCTCGTTACACTCGGCCTCGGAACAGCATAGTATGTAAGATGCCTGGCTCCGCCTGGCATCAATGTGTTTCGAAGACTGAATCTGGATGCGTAATGTAGCTAGAAGACAAACCGACTGAGGCGTCAATTACGCGTACGCAAGGCTCATACATCAGCGTCATCAGGAACACTACCCACAATATCGACTCCGGAATCATCAAGACAAGTACTAGCACAAGTAGATGGTTTCAGGGCTTCCTGGTTAAGGACGTGCCACCTCGTGGAAAGCACTAGTTGGTTCAGGTTCACATCGACTGGGAGTGCTCCGGCGAGTTGATCAATTATTAATAAGGTTTGAAAACAATCTATCTCCTCTGCGTCCTTTATACGTACATCAACATCATCGTCGAGGTCCGGCCAACAGACCTCGAAACCTCTATCAGCGAACTGGAGCGCGTGAGAACCACCAAAGTCCCAGTCGAGGATCGCAAGTATACGACGGGGAGAAGAATGACTAAATGTTGGTTTATCTAGCGGGATCAACATTAGAGAGAAAGCCGAACGTACCTCACTATGACGTTCCGCCCATGCAGATCGCCGTGCCGCAATACGAAGGGGTACTCGCAGTTGTATGGATGTGCTATAAAATCATCCCTCTTGCTCTTCACGCGCTTGAATGCATCCTCGGGCGTCAAGTTGAAAAGATGATCACTGATATCCCTTCTGAATTCTGTTTCGTAAGCCGAGAGCGTGTCCTTGTGCAACATTTGATCCATATAGTGGAAATCACGGTCGAAGATAGACCGAACGTATTCTTGCACAGAGTCATACCTATGTGAAATGTGAGCATGTATTGCAGATGAACGAAGTTAGTCGTCAAAGAACTAACGGTCCAATGTTGTAAAGACCGAGACTGTCGACAACCCCCTATATGGCATTCAGCTTCTGCGGAATCACGTAGTTCAGGTGAGGCTTACCCTACCACTATTAACATTTACACCATCAACAAGGGGACATGAGGAGCCATCCGGGCTGATTCCACCGATCATGCCAAAGGCCGTTTTTGTCCTCATCGTACGCATTATCTCTGCAACTTGGCTGGCCATATTATGTTTTTCTTCCTCTGGGAGATCCATCCACACATCACTCAAACCATCTCCGTCGATATACTCCATGGCTATGAATTCAGATCCATGGGCGCAGCTATAAGCGTAGATGGCCGGAGTGGGTATGTTGAGATCTGTGTGCCGCTGACAGTATAGCATACAGCCGACGGAAGTGGAGGTCTGCGATCGCGAGATGGTATTTGGATCGATTGGAAAGCGCAGGATAAAGGGGAAGGGCCGAACAGGATTACCTGTGTCGAGGTTAAGAATGTGTACATAGTTGTATCCCCCTTCGATAACATCAATTCCTTGGACTCTAGAGACGAGCTCCGAGGACAGAATTTCGGCAGGACTTGATACAGAGGCGAAAAAATTCCTAGCTGATTCTGGGATGTTGGCTGGTAAATAGGGGTTGGATGGGAGAGCCGCCGAGATATGAAGATGTGGAAATTCTTTGATCTGGAGGATGTCGTCCTTTGCATGGCTCACATGTTCGATGACTGTGCTATGAGCGGTTGTGGTCGCTGAAGTAGAAGTATCGAAATCCATGCGCCAGTGCAGCGCACCAAACGTCTACTAGTACTTGGTGATGTGGGCCACCGCTTCGCGCGGCATGTCCGAGGCCATTGGTATTATTTGAATTTCAATCCTGACAATCCCTTAGTCAGCGTGTACACGCCACGTGATGCCCTTCGACAACGGCAGGATTCGTCGCCCTCGCGCGTGGCCCGCTGCGCTGGGCACGAGAGGTCTCGCTGACACAATACCCGACTTGTATTACTATAAATATAATAATGTAATATCATTCAGCCGAGGTGGAAGGGACAAGAGGATTACTAATAGTAAAATACTATTTACTCACCGGAATAGGGTACCCGCCTGTCCCCATGTCCCTCCTCTCGTTCTGCTCCTCGTCGCATCCTTTTTCTTGGTCCCGTCTTCCTTTCACTCGCACCGGCTCGTGCGATCATCGCCCGAGGCACTGAGGGGTGATGGGGAAGTCACGCATCGTGGGACTCAATTATCTCATTGTGTCCCGCACCATTCTAGGCCGTTCTACTGTAAATTTAAACTCAAGCCGATTGGAGCCGGGTTATTTGGCTGGGCTTGGCACATCGAGCCTCGGTAACTTACGGCGCTTAAGCGAGCGTTCCAATTTCACCGCAAAGCTCGCCCTTATAAAACCGATACCTCCTTTTAGTCGGCCTCGGAACCCGTGATAGCACGTCCGCCCTACGTACTCTGTCGCATGGCTGTCGTGGATAATAAAAGAACGACCTAGCTCAAGTTCAGAAACACTTCCGAAATCATTTTCATTCGGACATCACAAGTGCATATTCATGGTAACATGGCATTTCCAACTGTTTCACAACGAAGCGCACCTCTACCAACGACTCAACTCAGCCGACAATGCTTGCCACCTCGCTCGCACAACAGGAAGGATGGCTTGCGCAACCGCAGGTGTAATGACTATCCCCTTCACCAGTGTGCTTAACTCGGCCGTCTTGGTTGTCAACTGCGACCAACTTTGGCTCATCGTGCTTGTCATCTGACCGAGACTGTCCGAAACCTGTTGCACGTTGGAAACCTGTGCTTGAGCTTGGCGCAGCTTGTTTATATCGTTTTTGATTTTATTGATCTCTTCAGTCGTCTGCTTAATGGAATTTATGATCAAATAGATGATTTGACCTAGGGGAATTTGTTCAGGATACGCCTAATCATTTGAGGTGACCCTGACTCACCGACACCAGGTGGGATTGGCCACCACTGTCAAGAGAAACGTGGGTATGTGGGAGAACTTGCATTGAAAGTGTGAACATACGATAACCCAGCTCCACTTGGCGTAATCTGCTTCCAAGTCGCGCAGTGTAGCTTCCTTGGCCGACAGCTGCTGGTTCAACTCAGCCAAGTGGCGAGTAAGCTATTCAATAATTGTGTTCAGCTAATGACCGTATCAAATTTAGTATACTTACGGTGTTCAGCGACGCTTGCGCATCACTTCTGAACTTGATAAAGACAGACTCGGAAGATGCTGCAAGCTCAGTTCCCTTGCTTAGCTGAACCGAGCGTTCACGAAGAAGGGCCTCCAGGGCCTCCTCCTCCGTACCCCCGGCGAACGGGTCCTCTTCACCTGCCGCGAACTTGATGTAGAACTCGATGGATGTGTTCAAGGATGGAATCAAACGTGTATTGATAGTAATAACAAGGTTTTCTGCTTCGTAGGCAGAATCGCTGTACAAGTCCCTTTAAACATCATGTTAACCGATATCTTGCAATTATTGAGAGGGGCGACGATACCTGATGTTGTTTGCTATCCATTGATAACTGTTAGCAATATTAGTGAGCTGAGACCGATTGACTCCGATGACAACGGCGGCAGGAGAAAACGCTGCGATTAGCCGATTGACGTCATCGGATTGCGCTAAGGCCTTGAACATCCCTACTCGGTCTTTTATACTCATCTCCTGACCAAGAATGGCGTGGTGGCCAGGAAGGACGGCAACTTCGTATGGTGGAGGTGGTTCTTCATTTGCCGGTGGTTGTGCGTTCAGTTGCAACAGTTTTGTTTGCGGTTGCGGTTGCGCTGTGGCTTTGAATTCTTTCACGACTGAGGTGTTGCCACCGGCCACAATGGTGATATATTTCTCGCACTGTACGCTGACGTCTTTCCAGTTGTCCAGAGCAACCTTGAGCGATGCTGGAGAGAAATATCGTGGGTTGTTCCTATTATGCCCGTTGGTGAAATCCTAATCAGTATGCAGTGCATTTACTCACCACAATTCATAATTCTCTTGAACATTGTTCAGGTCTCCGGTAATTGTTTCCCATACAATATGGATGACGCCCATAAGGTCGATGACGGTGGTGAATAGTGGGATGATCACCTTCAACTGGTCGCGAGTTCTCTCTGATGTCGCTATGAC
>WNGI01007486.1_pt1 | contig 10004 bp, 5 predicted proteins | sample 5400621 | NCBI WGS metagenome assembly WNGI01 (sample SAMN13153374, study PRJNA577476) | soil metagenome | isolation source: 20 cm soil or saprolite under Garry oak tree replicate 1 | place: USA:California | collected 2016-06-15 | reverse complement strand
CTGGCCGTCAAGGGCTATCGCACCACGTGGGGTGCCGCGGGCTTTGAGCAGCAGCAACTCGATGAGGACGCCACCGTCGTGCAGCGGCTCGATGCAGCCGGCGCCGTGCTGCTGTGCAAGACAACTCTGGGCGCGTTGGCCAATGGCGATGTTTGGTTCGGCGGCATGACGCGCAATCCCTGGAAGCCGGATGAGGGCTCCAGTGGCTCGTCTGCAGGCTCAGCTTCCGCCACGGCAGCGGGATGTATGGCATTTGCGATTGGATCGGAGACCCTGGGTTCGATCGCATCGCCTTCCACGCGCTGCGGTACTACCGGCCTGCGGCCTACCTTCGGTCGCGTGCCGCGCACCGGCGCCATGGCACTTTGCTGGAGCATGGACAAACTCGGCCCTCTCTGCCGCACCGTAGAAGACTGCGCAATTGTCTTGCATGCGATCCATGGTCCCGACGGTCACGACCGCAGCGCATTTTTAGATATTCCCTTCAATTGGGACGCCAGCCTGAATGCCCGGACGATACGAGTGGGATACATCCAGGCTGACTTCTCGCCGAAGCAAACCCAGAAACCTGAAGCTCCCAAACCACAGACCCTTACTCCGACTGAAAAAGCAGAAAGGGAAAGGGAAAAAGAGCGGCTCCGCCAGGACAAGCCGCTGTTGCAGGCCGCCTTGGGCGTCTTCCCAACGCTAGGCATAAACCTGGTTCCTGTGGAGCTTCCGAAATTGCCCGTCGATCCGCTGCAAATCATATTGCTCGCGGAATCCGCTGCCGCCTTCGATGAACTTACGCGTACTGGACGCGACAAGTTGCTCACCGCCCAAGCCAAGGATGACTGGCCGAACACGTGGCGCGCGTCGCGTTTTATTCCGGCAGTGGATTATGTAAATGCGAACCGCGCCCGAACTCTCTGGATGAAACACATGGCGGACATATTCAAGAAAGTGGATGTCGTGCTCGCCGCCAGCGGGTCCGACCAACTGACCATCACCAACCTGACCGGCCATCCTGCGCTGATCTTGCCCAACGGCCTTCGTCCGGATGGAACGCCGTCCAGTTTGACCTTCCTGGGTAATTTGTTCGGCGAGGAAAAACTGCTAGCTGTGGGAAGAGCTTATCAGGAGGCGACGGGATTTCACCTCAAGCACCCCAAATTGTAGTAACCGAATTTAAATTCCTCCGGGGGAACTCTTCGGGAGCTCATCCGCACAAGAAAACCGGCGCGCGCCCGCATTCCATTTCTCATACAACCGCTCTCGTGCGTACGCATTCGAACTAAGGAGAACACTCGTTCCATCAGTTTGGTCTGGCATACGTGTGTGCTCATTATGCACGTTGGCTTTGAACCGGTTGGTGGGGAGGTATGACATGCGAAAACTTGGCATTGGCCTAATTATTTTCATTGTTTTGATCGTGGTTGCACTTCTGGTAGTCCCGTCATTCATCAACGTGAATACCTACCACAGCCGAATCCAGTCAGAGCTGCAGCAGAAGCTGGGTCGCCAGGTATCTTTTGGCACTATGCATTTGAAGTTGCTGCCCCCGAAACTTCGGGTGGATAACCTGATGATCGCCGACGATCCCCGCTTTTCGACCACAGCTCCCTTTGCCCAGGCCGGCGAGTTGGATGTTGCCGTGAAGTTGATGCCACTGCTTCACAAAGAGGTTCAGGTGAGTTCACTGGAACTTATCAAGCCTCACATTGAAATGATCCGGAACGCCCAAGGCGTATGGAACTTTTCTACTATCGGTCAGAATCCGGCTGCTCCCATGGCCCGGCCCGGCACTTCCCAGACTCCCGCGCCTTCCAACCTACCGCCGTCCACGTCAGCTCCGCAGTCTTCGGCTCAGCAAACCTCGCAGCAGAATTTTCAATTGGATAGTCTACAAATTACCGACGGGCAGGTAGCTATCACCGACGCACAAAAACATCAGTCGCGCGCGGTATATGACCACATTGATGTGGCGCTGAAGAATTTTGCTCCCGGGAAACCGTTCTCGATTACCGCCACCGCGCATCTTCCTGGCTCTGGAAATCAGGTTGTGAACCTCGATGGCAATGGCGGACCCATCAATTCCGCGAACATGGCTAATACCCCGTTCCAGGGCACGGTGAAGCTCGACCAGGTATCGCTTTCCGCAGCCCAAAAATTTCTGAATTCACCGGCGCTGGTAGGTACCGATGCCAACATTTCCGGTTCCATGAAGATCAACAATCAGACCGGAATTCTTGCCTCTGACGGCAGCATCAAGCTGCAGAACACCCGTTTGCGTGGTGTTGACGTTGGCTATCCTATTACCGTGGATTACAGCATCGGCGACAACCTGAATACCGACGTGCTCCAGATCAAGCAAGGCTCGCTGCGCTTGGGCTCAACTCCCATTTCCATAACCGGAACTATTGACACGAAACCAACCCCGGCGCAACTGGACGCTCAACTCAAGGCCTCGGATGTCTCGATCGGTGAAGTGGCCCGCCTGGCGGCAGCCATGGGCGTGGCCTTCAGCCCGGGAACCGACATCGCCGGCCGTTTGACTGCGGACATTCACGCTCGCGGCGCTACGAGCCAGCCCGCGCTGAATGGATCGTTGTCCGCCAAAAATCTCAGCATCAGCGGTAAAGGTCTACCGCAGCCGGTGAAAGTGGATGGCATTACTCTGGCGCTTACGCCCAATGACATTCGTTCCAATCCCTTTACTGCAGTGACCGGCGGAACCAGTCTGGCCGTGCAGTTCGCGCTCTCCCGCTATACCACGCCAAGTCCAGTTGTGGATGCAACCCTGCGCACGGCCAACGCCCAAGTCGGCGAACTCCTCAACATGGCGCAAGCCTATGGTGTAAGCGGATTGGACGGCGTAACCGGCAGCGGCAATATCAACATTGATGTGCACGCAGTCGGCCCGGTGAAGAATGCTTCCGCCATGAACTTCAGCGGTACCGGACGTTTGCAGAACGCCGTCGTAAAAGCGCCGTCGCTTACCCAACCTTTGAACGTGCGCAATGCGAACATGCAGTTCACCCAAAATTCAGTTGTGCTTCAGAACCTGACAGCGGGGATCGGACAGACCAATGCCAGCGGTAATGTCACACTTAAAAATTTCAGCGCACCGCAAGTGCAGTTCAATCTCACTGCCGACAAAGTAAACGTAGTGGAGCTGCAGAACATCACGTCGCCCGCCCCGGCCCAGCAGAATCGCAAAGCGAGCCTGGATTCGATCCTGGTGCCTTCTGCCCACGCCGCCGGCAAAGCGCAGCCCAGCTTACTGAATACCATGACCGGTTCGGGAACAGTCAACATCGGCACCATTCTTTACGACCAGCTGGTGCTGAACAATGCCCGTTCCAATGTCACCATGGATCGAGGTCTCATCCGGCTCGCTCCTTTAACGGCGCAGCTTTACGGCGGACAGGAGACCGGGTCAGTGGTGCTGGACACCCGTCAAACTCCGATTGCTATCAATGTAACTAGCAAACTGAATAGTGTGGACGCCAACAAATTGATCTCCTCCGTCTCGCCCCTTAAGCAGACGCTTTATGGCTTGCTGGCCGCGAACAGCCAGCTCGGCTTCTCTGCGACCAACTCGAATGACATTGCCCGTACCCTCAATGGCAAGCTCTCGCTGGATCTTAGCAAGGGCCGCCTTATGGGGATCGATTTGCTTCACGAACTGGCGAACATCGGCAAGTTTCTCCAGGGCGGCCAGCAGGCAAAATCTTTCACCAACCTGGCGCGTCTGACGGGAAATTTCAATATTAAGAAGGGGTTAGCGCAGACCAACGACCTGCAGGCAGTTATTGACGGCGGCACCCTTGGCGCCACGGGCGCGGTAAACCTCGCCGAGCAGTCAATGAACATGCACCTGACGGCGGTGTTGTCGCAAGCCTTCAGCAAGCAGGTGGGGGGCACGTCAGTCGGTGGCTTTATGAACACCGCGCTGGCTAACAACCGCGGTGAGCTGGTCATCCCCGTGATTGTCACCGGCACATTTCAACATCCCAGCTTCGCGCCTGACGTGGAAAAAATTGCGCAGATGAGACTGCAGAACATGGTTCCTAATTCGCAGAATCCTGGCGGTATGGTTTCAGGAATGGTGGGTCAAATCTTTGGTCAGAAAAATAAGGGCCAGCAGCAACCGGCAGCGGGCGCGCAACCCGCCACTCAGACACAGCCGGCGCAAAGTGACAATCCCTTGGGGGACGTGCTCAATCAGGTGCTAGGCGGCAAGAAGAAAAATCAGCAGCAGCAACAGCCGCCGCCGAGTCCGCCACAATAGGCTTGTTCAAAGAGATTTCGCGCGCCGAACATCTGGCCCTAGCCGTTCGATCTGACTCGCTGCTCGTTAGCGTGAGGCTTCTTCCAGGCGTCCCTGTTCCAGCTTCTCCTGACACTCAATGCAGTGCCGGGTCCAGGGTACAGCTTCGAGGCGCTTGGCATTGATTTCCTGACCACACGAGATGCACTGGCCGAACGACCCTTCGTGAATACGGCTCAATGCTCCTTCCACCATTTGCAGGAGCTGGCGCTCGTTATTGCTCTGATGGAAAAGAAACTCTTTGTTGTAAGAACTAGCGGCGCGGTCCGCGATGTCCTGAGCGGAGTCATCGTCCGCTGAGCGTCCGTCCTGCTCGGTGCGGGACACGTTGCGCTTGAGCTGTATCTGCCGATCCTCGAGCCGCTTCCTGAAAGATTCCAGCTTCTTTTTGTCCATATAAGTCAACAAGGCAGCCTCTCGGCCGCCCCCATTATCCTTCGTTTTCATTCTTCGTTTTCGATTGTTGGCAATTGGATGATAGCCGCGTTTATAAAGATGCGTCAATCACCCCAGGGCCCTGAATCTGAGACAATCGTGTCCTTTCCGACACGTGCGAACTCGCGCCATTCCTTATGACGAATTATCCCCGCAAATTAGGACACGCTGGCGTTGGATGATTACCGGGTCAGCCCGGCTCGCTGAAAACCGGTATTTCCATGTAAAAAAAAGCGGCCCCAATTTTTGGGGCCACCCGAAAGAGGCAAGGGAAAGGAGGGAAAGTCAGGGAAGGCGATGCTTGTGTTTCCACACTGCGAAACACTCGGATTGAAGGAGTCGAATATCGACGAAGAGGGTTAAAGTCATAGTGTTTTAGTTGGCACGGCCTCTTTTATTGATCCGACAAACTGCATTTGCCGCGCCAAACCATTGCGACGCCGAGAGTTCGGAGTGAAATTTACAAACCCGTTGATAAGTCTGCACTTACGATCGTCTTTAAGAATGTTAGATATGCCTAGATATGGGCTGGGAGGTGGAAAGAGGTTGCAACTTCCTGCCACTGCTAGGCAGGTTTTTGCTCATTGGCGATCTCGGTTTGCCGCTCCATCAACTTCAACTTGTTAAGCAGCGCCTTGTAGCTGATTTTCAGGATCTTGGCTGCTTGCCGACGATTCCAGCGGGTCTGGGTCAATACTCGCTCGATCGTCTCCTGCTCCGCCTTCATGGCCGCCCGCCGGCCGATTTCCAACAGCGAAATGGACTCGGAGTCGCCATTCGCACCCACCAGGACGGGCCCGTGGGTCTCCGGAGTCGCGGTGGCGGCTACCCGGTCTGGATCTCTTTGCCCGCCGAAGGAGGAGACAATGGGCTTGTGGGTCGAGAGTTCCCGCATGATCTGCGCCTCGTTGCCCACGATGACGTAGCGCTTCACCATGTTCTCTAATTCGCGGATATTGCCCGGCCAGGCGTATTCCATCATCCGGCCGATAGCATAATCGCTGAAAGGGGGCGGCTGTTTTCCGTAGAACTCGCTGTATTTACGCAGGAAAAATTCCAGAAACACGGGAATCTCCTCGCGCCGCTCGCGTAGCGGCGGAATGTGAATAGTGACCACATTCAGCCGGTAAAACAGGTCCTCGCGAAAAGCCCCATCCTGAACGGCGCGCTCCAGCGGCTTGTTGGTTGCAGCCAACACGCGAACGTCAACCGCAATGTCGCGCTTGCCGCCCAACCGGGAAAACTCTCCGTCTTGGAGAACGTGCAGGAGCTTAGCCTGCAACGCGGGATGCATCTCGCTGATTTCATCCAGGAACAAAGTCCCATAATGCGCCTGATCGAATTTGCCGGGTTTTTGACGGTTCGCGCCCGTGAAGGCCCCCGGCTCATAGCCGAAGAGCTCACTTTCCAGCAGTTCGTTGGGGATGGCGGCGCAATTCACCTTGACGAAGTGCTTGTCGTGCCTCGAGGAAAGCGAGTGCACCATGCGCGCCACTACTTCTTTGCCGGTCCCACTCTCGCCGCGAATAAGGACCGTAGCCGTAGTGTCGGCTACCTGCTCGATGGTCATCTTCACTTCTTCCATGGGCGGACTGTTGCCGAAAAGCATGGAGAAGTCGCTTTGCCGGCGGACTTGCTCGCGCAGATGCGTCACCTCAGTCACGAGGCGTTGCTTGTCGAGCACTTTAGCGATGCGCAGGTCGAGTTCTTTCGGCTCGAAGGGTTTACTGATGTAATCTTCGGCGCCCAGCTTGGAAGCTTTGAATATCAGTTCCGGGCTGCTTTGTGCCGAGAGCATGATGATGGAGACTTCCGGTTTGATCTGCTTGAGGCGCTCCAAAGTGTCAATTCCGCTCATCCCTGGCATGGATACGTCGAGCAGCACCAGCACCGGATCGAAGGAACGGAACATACGAATCGCTTCTTCGCCACTTCCAGCCGTATTGACATCGAAGTTCCGCCGGACCAGATAGGAACTCAGGTAGCGAGACATGCTGCTGTCGTCATCAACGATCAGGACGCGTGTTTTCTGGTCGGTCAAAGTAGATAAACCCCGCTTGCAGCAACAGCTGTGGATATTTTGGCGGTTCGAATTGTGGTCAGTGCAGCTGGATTGCAGACCGCTCCGGGCGGCACACTCATTGTAAGCTGATTCCACAAGTTGGAACAAGGTTGCCTATCCTAAGCGGAGGCGGCGCTTCCGAGCCTCACATCCCGGCTCTTCTTGAGGGGCAAGGTGAAGGAAAAAGTACTGCCTGAACCAGGAGTGCTGGTTACGCTTAACTGACCTTCATGGGCCTCGATGATCCGCTTGGTGATCGCGAGGCCAAGTCCGGAACCATCCTGCTGGCGTTGCGTGCCGACTTTTCCGAGTTGAGCGAATTCGTCAAAAATCTTGGGCTGGTCCTCGGCGGCGATGCCCACTCCCGTATCTCGAACCCCCACTTCAATCTGTCGCGAATCGGCGTGATGCCGTACCCGGACGAGTATGGAGCCGCCAGTAGGAGTGAATTTCAAAGCATTGCCGATCAGGTTGACCAGCACCTGCTCGATGCGTTCAGCGTCAATCTGCACTCGCGGCAGACGCGATGGCAGCTCCACTCCCAGGCGAATGTTCTTCCCGCGCGCGTCATGCTGAAATAGGCTCGCCACCGAACTCACCACATGTCGCAAGTCAGCCGCGGCAAAATTCATCTTCATCTTGCCGGCCTCGATTTGGCTGATGTCCAGCATGGAATTGACCAAGCGGATTAGCCGCTTGCATGCCGCGATAGATTCCACCATGGTCTGTTTTTCCGGTTCGTCCAGCCGGTCTTGCAGAGTTTCCGCCAACATCGCGTTGTAACCCAGGATTACGCTCAGCGGAGTGCGCAGCTCGTGCGTAGCGATGCTCAGGAAATTCGACTTTAATTTGTCTAGCTCGCGCAGCTTGCGATTGGCGGAGTCCAGCTTGTCATTATTATTTTTCAATTCCGATATCAGGGATGCGTTCTCGACCGCGAGCGCCGTCTGATTGGCCAAGGCCTGAAGAAAACGCTGAGCTGAGGCGTGAAACTCGTAGGGTTGCGTCCCATTGCCCGCAAACAGCACGCACACCAAACGCTCGTTGACCACTCCAGGAACCAGCGCGAAGGAATGAATGCCTTCCGAGATTGCAGATTCACGGAGGTCCTCGGCCTGCTCGCGGTCGGTTACAATCGCGGCGCCGGAGAGAGAGTCAAACAGCGCTTCGTTTTGCAAAGCGCGACGCACCGCGTCCGGGCAGTCTCCCACCCACTTTTGGTCGCTATAGATCATCAGGCAGGCATCTGCCAAGCCCAACACGCGCTTTACAGCGTCGGAAACTTCGCGACCTATGGCGGTAGCGTCACGGGATCGTGTCACGGTCCCGCTGATTTGGTACAAGGTATCAATTTCTGAAAGCCGTTTTCGCTCCAGCGAACGACGGACCGCCTGTTTGAGTTTTTCAATTTCGAATGGCTTCAGAAGGTATTCGTAGGCTCCGAGCTGCACCGCCTGCAGTCCCGAATTCAAGGAAGCGTGGCCGGTCATTATCACGGTGACGGTCAGGGGCGAGCGTTTGCGGACCTCGGCGAGCACGGCCAGTCCATCCACGACTGGCATTTTGAGATCGGTGAGGACAAGGTCGTAATGCCGGTGCCGGATAGACTCTAAGGCCGCTGTTCCATCTTCGGCGGATTCGACATCGTAGCCCTCCCGCTCCAGAATGGCGCGGGTGGTGAGGAGTACGCCGCGATCATCATCCACAACCAGTATCTTGGCTCTTGTTGGAACCATCATCGCGTATTGTCGCACGGGACGTCGAGACGCGGGAACGGGAATGCGAGTCTCTGCTGGATAGGATGCGAGTTTCAGTACGAACGTTGATTTTTAACTGTGGCCCGCTACCATACGCAGCTTGTCTGGCAGGAAATGATAAGGCGGCCACGGACCGCTGATGAGAAGCTCGCAATTTTTTAGTTGCTTTGCAGCCGTAGTGAAACGGTTTTGATATTTCAGCACCGATTTGTGCTCAATTAAATGGGCAATGTCAATCATAATGCCGCCATTGTCCACCCGTTTGCAGCTCACGTCTTCGTCCAGGGGGTTGAACATCCGGTGCACTTGGACGGAGAGCGCGCGGGCCTTGGTTTGCCGCTCCCGGTCGCGGGAGGCCTTTTCCCTTAACTTGGTCAGATACTCACCGCCGACCGTGTCCGGAAGCTCAATGTTGATCATGGCCTGCCGCAGGGAACCGTCGTGGACGACTAGCTTCAAATGCATTTCAGCTTTGCCGCGTAGCTTTTGGACGCTCAGGCAAAAGGCCTTGCGATTGGAGCGCACCGCCTGACGGAGCGCATCGTCGGTCTCGAAAACCGTACCAAACCGGAAAGGCAATACTGTTGTATTTCGGAAGCAGGTGCTCACCACACGCGCGTGTTCCAGAATGGCTCTCTTGTCCAAGTCGCCTGTGCGGGTGTATTCGCTCACCACCACCGCAAATTCTCCGCTGGGATAGCTCAGCACGGAAGCGCCGTCAACTCCGGTCAGGCCCTCCAAAATAAAAGGGCGCCGGGAGCGGGCGCCATTTTGAAGCTGTTGCTCGGTTATGCAGTATGCGTACCATGCCATGTCATTGTCTCCGGTTCGGGCCAAAGCGGAAGACGCCGTCGCTTCAGCAGTTAGTTTTGGAAACCGACGATCAAATCTGGGAAAAGGCTAGGTAATACGCGAGACCGGACGGCCTACGTCCTAATCAGCATCTTAGAACGTTTTACGGGAAAATAGCAACTGATCTGTGGCAATTTTTCTTCTACCTTGCAAAAGTCTAGTAAGGTTGGTAAGCCACCTGACTGCCTTTTTTGCCAAACGGGGGCTGGCTTAGGAAGAAATACCGGCGCCGGGAATGTTCTAACCAGCCTGCCGGCGTGTGCCATTACCGCTGAAAAGCGCGGCTTGGGTAGCTTTTTGCAAGACGTGCTGCATTTCGACTGCGGGAGCGGGTTTGCCGGTCCAGATTTCGAACTGGTGGGCAGCCTGATGCACGAACATCTCGGTTCCCGGAATTACCTCCACACCCTTTTCGCGCGCCAGCTTCGCGAGACGAGTCTCAGGCGGCGAATAGACCATGTCCAGTAAGTAGCGGGCATTAATCTCGTGCTCGTTTAGCGGCGAATCTTTAGAGCTGCCCGTCCTCGAATCCCCCATGCCTACCGGAGTTGCGTTGATAATGACGTCGAATGTGAGCTTCTTCAGA
>WNGI01019649.1_pt1 | contig 10005 bp, 10 predicted proteins | sample 5400621 | NCBI WGS metagenome assembly WNGI01 (sample SAMN13153374, study PRJNA577476) | soil metagenome | isolation source: 20 cm soil or saprolite under Garry oak tree replicate 1 | place: USA:California | collected 2016-06-15 | reverse complement strand
GGTTGCGCCATCACGGCGGTCACGATGATGCTGCGTCACTCCGGCATCAACACCGATCCCGGCACCTTCAACGCCTGGCTCACTGCCAATGGCGGCTATGCGTTCGACGACGAGCTGATCTGGGACGCGGTGACCCGCTACTCGGGCGGACGGGTCGCGTTCTCCGGCTGGTTCGGTCCGGATCCGAACGTAATCTCACCCGAGCTCGATGCCGGACGCCTCGTGATCGCGGAGGTGCAGCTCGGCGGCAACCAGCATTTCGTCCTCCTCACCGGATACACCTTGAGCAGCGGGCTCGTGATCGATGATCCCTGGTTCGGCGACGTTGTCAGCTTCAATGCCCGCTATGGCGATCCAGCGACCGGAATCCTGTCGATTCGCACCTTCATGGTGCCGGACCCCGTCGGGATGCGCGTCGACGGAAGGGTGAACTGGCTCGCCAATGCGATATCCGCCGTACAGCTAGCGCGATGACTAGCGCGTCGCCAGCCAGCGGCACCGTGGTCCGATACTGCGGATATTTCCGTTTGAGCGCGGCAATGGCGCGCTGCCGTTCCGGTCCGTGATCGAGCACGCTCGCCCGGCCGCGTAAGAGCGCGTACCAGAGCCGGCCCCAGTCCTCTTCGTAGTGGTCGATCAGGAACGCCGCCGACGGGTTAGCCCGCACATTGCGGACGCGCCGCAGTCCGCTGGGCGGCGTCGACTTCGGCTTGGCATCGATGGCGTGGTAGAGCGTGTCGCCCAGCACGACGAAACAGACCGGCACCAGCGCCGGCTCCCGTCCGTCGGTGGTCGCGAAATGGCCGACCCGCACGCGGCCCATGCGCCGCCGCAGCCCGGCATCGATCACGGCGATGCCGACATGATCGGACACGGCACCCCCCTGTCGCGAAGAAGAATGGTGATTGTGTTGACTTTTGACACTGGGCCTATATCATTTCCTGTAGATGAGTGTCACCGAGTGGTTGCGGGCCCGCGCCGTCGAGCTGGGCGCGTCGTTGTGCGCCGCCGCCATCCTGATTGCCGGGCTCGCCGTGGGGGTCCCCTTCCTGCGCGCCCGGATTCCGGAGGTATTCCTCTACAGCTTCTGCTGTGTGAGTGCGGTGCTGGTTCGGGCCGGACTCGACCTGGCGGTTCGGGCGCTGATGCTCGGCGCTCGCGCAGTGCAGGGCGCCAATATTCTGATATCGTCACTATCAAGATCTCCCGCCGAGATGGTAAGATAGGCGCCACGCGCGAAATCCGCCAGCCGAATGGACGGGTCGGGTCGGGTGAGCCGCCACAAGGGAGGACACGATGGGATATTTGAGAGGCGTGGTGCACGGGATGATCATCGGCGGCGCCGTCGCGCTGCTCTACGCACCCAAGCCCGGACGCGACATGCGCGCCGACCTTTCGGAGCGCCTCGACCAGGTCCGCGGCCAGATGCAACCGGTGCTTGACCAGGCGCAAGGCGTCGTGGATTCCGCGCGGCCACAGGTCGAGCGCGGGATTTCGAAGGCCCAGCAGCAAGCCCAGAAGATCACCAAGCGGGGCAGCGATTCCGGCGGCGGCAGCGCCACCGCGTATGGCGGATCGGCGGGGACGGGCAGCGGGAGCGCACCGAGCCCGGGGGTCTAATCGCCCTGGCGTCGCGACATAGAATTATTCAGTGGCACTGAACGGAGGGGGCATCGTCGTCGCAGGAGGGGTCCGTACCGCCATTGGCAAGTTTGCCGGCGCATTCAAGGACACCCCGACGTCCGACCTGGGGGCGACCGCGATCCGGACGGCGGTGGATCGCGCCGGGATTCCCCCGGGCGTCGTTGACGAGGTCATCCTGGGCTGCGTCGGCCAGGTTGGCGAGGATGCCTTCAACGCCCGCCTGGCAACGCTGAAGGCCGGCCTTCCCGAGACGACAACGGCGTTCAACGTGAACCGGCTGTGCGGATCCGGGTTGCAGGCCATCAACAGCGCCGTCCAGGAGCTGCGCACTGGCGAGGCGCAGGTGGTCGTCGCCGGTGGCAATGAGAACATGTCGATCCAGCCGTACCTGCTTCCTCGGTCCCAGGTCGGCTGGCGGCTGGGCGAAGCGGCGTTGATCGACGGGACCCTGTCGCTGGTGACCGACCCATTCGGCCGGTATCAGATGGGCTGGACCGCCGAGAAGGTCGCCGACCGCTACGGCGTCTCGCGGGAGGCGCAGGATACATTCGCCGCCGAAAGCCAGCGCCGGGCGGCCGTCGCCATCGCCGAGGGCCGCTTCAAGGAGCAGATCGTGCCGATCGCCATTCCACAGCGCAAGGGCGACCCGCTGGTCGCCGACGTCGACGAGCATCCGCGACCGGGCACGACCGGCGAGTCGCTCGCCCGGCTCAAGCCGGCTTTTCGAGACGGCGGCAGCGTGACCGCGGGCAACTCCTCGGGCATCAACGACGCCGGCGCGGCGCTGGTGGTGATGACCGGCGCCAGGGCGCAGGAGCTCGGTGTCACGCCGCAGCTCGAATGGGTCGCCGACGCGGTGGCGGGCATCGCCCCCGAAATCATGGGGGTCGCGCCCATCTTTGCCGTCCAGAACCTGCTCAAGAAGGCCGGCATGACGATCAACGATATCGACCTGATGGAACTGAATGAGGCTTTCGCCGCGCAGGCGGTCGCCGTGATCCGCGAGCTGGAGATCGATCCCGAGAAGGTCAATCCAAATGGCGGCGCCATCGCGCTCGGCCACCCGGTGGGCGCCACCGGCGCCATCCTGACCGTCAAGCTGGCATATGAGCTCAAGCGCCGCCAGGCAGAGTGGGGGATCGTCACCATGTGCATCGGCGGCGGCCAGGGGATCGCCACCCTCTTCCGCAACCTGAACTAGGCGCGTCAATGGGGTGGCTGTTTCGGAAGAAGCCCGCAGCCTCGGGAACGGCGGCCATGGACTCCATGGTGCTCGGGCAACTCCATAAGGCGGGCTCCGACCTCGCGCAGCCTCACGAGGTGGACAACTTCCTTTATTTTCCTGATGAAACCACGGCCCGGCTCGCGGCTGACCGGCTGCGGACCTCCAGCAACACGGTCGATGTCGCACCCGGGGCGAAAGGGCGGGATTGGTGCGTAAAAGCGGTGGTGGTCGTGATACCGACGCCACAGAACATCGCCGAGATGCGGGCCCGAATGGAGGCGGTCGCACACTCCCTGAAAGGCGACTACGACGGTTGGGGCGCGCCCATCGTCCCGAAACCCTAGATCCACCCAAGATCGCTCCTTCCCGGCGGGGATGGCCTCGACCAGCGTTGTACTGGGAGGCATGTCGCGGCCTTACCGCCGTCCAGTTGTCCTCGGTGTCACGCTTGTGCTTTCCGTCGTGGCCCTGGCGCGGTTTGGCATCCCGCTGACGATCCTGGTCATGGTGATCGGCGTCACGGCGGCGGTGCTGGTCGGTCGCCACCAGGCCGGCCTGTTTACGGTCCGCAAGAAAGGCGCGCGGGCCACCGGCTGGCGGCCGACCGTTCAGCATCAGGAACTCCCGACGCCGACCGATGACCCGGTGATCGCGTTCGCCGAGCCTGTGGTCGAGCTCTTTACTTCCCGGACGCCACCGCTCGCGCACCTGCAGCTGAAGGCGGGCCTTCGCAGCCAGCTCGACGGCCTTGCGCTGGGCCGCACCAAGCGGATCATCGAAGCCCCGGACCTGCTGCCCCACGCGGCCGCCGATGCCGAGTCGTGGCCGCATGTCGAGGCCGCCGTCCGCAAGAGCCTGGACCTGGCGCGGGCGCGCGGCGTTGAGCTGCTGCCGGAAGGGCAGAACGGCCTCAACCAGGCGCTGGCGCTCAGCGCCACCCAGGGGGTGCTCCTCGCGGAGTGGCGCCAGCTCGAAGATGGCAAGACGATCTGGGACGGCGCCAGTGCTCGGGTGCGGGCATCCGACGCCTTCACCATCCAGCGGATCTCGGAGGCCATGGAGCGGCGGCTGTTGCCCGATCTGTTCGCCGGCATCGCCCGCCGACCAGCGGACTTCGAAGTCCGCTTGTTGTTGCCTTACGCACTGGCCACGGCGTTTTACCTGCGGCTGAGCGGGAACCCACCGCACGCTTTTGCCGCCGCGTGATCAAGACTTTCGGTTTTGTTTAACGTGAGGCGGCGCGAGCCGGCTGTTCCTGGTGTCGTTGCAGCGGAAAGCGCACGTAAGAGCGATCGCCGATCCATTGCGTCGGTGGCGCCGCCCACCATTTCGCCATGTTGTTGAGCTGGACCGCGTACTGGGTCCGTAACCGCGAGAATGCGACCCACGACTCGTCCGCTCCCAGCAACTCCCAACCGGCCGCGGCCAACCGTTCCCGAGCCTGGTCAAACTCGTAACGCTCCACCCCGGGATCGTGGTCTTTGGCGATTCGGAAGAACCGGCTCAGATCTTCGACCAGGTGCGTACCCATCGCAAACACCATCTTCGCCGGGCCGCGCGGACCATCCACGACGGTTGTCAGGATGAGGGTGGTCGCGTCCAGCACGGCGCCCAGCGCGCTCACCCACGATTCGTTGTCGTGCGACGACCGGAAGTAGGCGAGAACGGGGTAGGCCAGATGACTATCCAGCACCTCGGCTGCCCATTTCTCCCAGTCGGCGAATAGCCGCGGCAAGTCGTCGACCATTCCAAGCCTCGCCATCGTCTCGAGCAAGTTGACCCCGGACGGCGGCGCGCCGGCCCGCGCGTCGAGTGTCACGATCAGGATCTCGCGCCGCTGGAAGGATCCATAGAGCGAGAACAGGAAGCTGATCGCCAGGGCGATCGTGCCGAGGCCGGTCCCGCCGGCAATCAGGGCCAGCACGCGAGCCAGTCCGGAGGTCGCGACAAAGTCGCCAAACCCGATGGTCAGCACCGAGGTGCCGCCAAAATACAGCGCCGTCGGGAAGTCCTGCACGAGCGGGTGTAGCTGCGCCCGCAGTCCGTAGAAGATCAAGCCGAAACCGAGCACGAGCCCGAACAGCCACAGGACGAGCAAGACCACCACCACGAGCGGGGCAAAGACACCCAGAACACGCTCTCGGTCCGCCGTTGAGCGGGCCCGCAACCCGATCGTTCGCCAGGCCCGCCAGCCGGGCCGCACGATCCAGCGGGTCAGGCGGTAGCGCGCCGGCGTTGGCCGCGGGACCACGACGCTCTGAAAGACGTCGTTGAGGATGTAAACGACAACGATGATCCCGAGGATGACTTCAGGCGCCCGGAGCATGGACGCCATACTACCGCCGGCCGAGGCTGGTGCCGGGACAGGGACTCGAACCCTGACGCCCTTACGGGCAGGCGATTTTAAGTCGCCAACGTCTACCTATTCCGTCATCCCGGCGCGAGCAACATTGTAGGGACCGGGTCTTGCTTTCCAGCGCAGCCTGCGGTAGGCTGCCTGACCTGCAATGCGACGATCCATTCTTCACCTGACGGCGGTCCTGGTCGCGATTGGCGCGCTCAGCAGCGCGCTGGGCTCGGCCGCCCCGCCCTACCAGGCGAGCGCGAGCGAACCGCCGACGCTGACCGCCGCCATACCCGAGATCACGCTGGGCCCTCGACCGGATCGGGTGCCCGTCTCCACGCCCACACCCGTGCCGTCGCCGGTACGGACGGTTACGCCGCTGCCGACGAGGATGCCGCGGCCCGCTGCCACGTTGCGGCCGCTCCCGGTGCCGGTCATCGCGGCCCAGGAGGTGACGCTCGTCAACCTCGACACCGGCCGCTTTCTCTGGCAATCCAACGCCCGGGCCGCGCGGGCACCGGCAAGCCTCACCAAAATCTTTACCGCCATGGTTGCTGTCGACCTCATCGGGATGAACAGGACGGTTACAGTGCCGGCCTCGATCGCGCAGCTACCGGCCGACTCCACCTTCATGGGGTTGACGCCGGGCGAGCGGCTCACCGCGCGAGAGCTCCTCTACGGCGTCTTCCTCAACTCCGGCAACGACGCCGCGGAAACGCTCGCCGCATCGGGCACGGCCCGGTCGATGTTCATTGCCGCCATGAATACCAAGGCGGCCCGGCTGGGCCTGCACGGCACGCACTTCACTAATCCCACCGGCCTCGATGCCCCGGGCCATTACTCGTCGGCCTTTGACCTGGCGCTGGCGGCGACATATCTCGAGTCGCACTATTCGGCGCTGGTCGCGATCGCGGCCACCCCGGCATTCACCATCCCCGCCACCACGACGCACAAGGCGTTCGCGCTCATCAACATGGCGCCTACGGATTGAAAACCGGTTGGACCGAGGCGGCGCTGGGTTGCCTGATCACGACATCAAAGCGCGGCGGTCACCGGGTGCTGGCGGTCATGCTCGGGGCGCCAAATGGTACCGCGTATGCAGAGATGCCGAAGGCGCTCGACTACGGATTCGAGCTGCTCGGTGTCCTCCCACGGCCAGCCGCGTCGTAAGCCCGAGCCGGAAGCCGGAACTACGCCGCCGCGGGTCGCACCTGGGCCCGCCGGCCGACCACGAGCGCCACCGCGCCGGCACCGGCGACGAACGCCGCGAGGCTGACCAGCCAGCCGATCAGGGGGACCAATCCGACCACGGTCAGCACGAACAGGCCGCCGAGCAGCGCAAGGACATCGTGGTACCGACCCCAACCGAGCCGGGCGAAGATCAGACGGCCCAGCAGAAAACCGGACACGACGTAGCCGATGGCCAGCGCCAGGATCCAGAGCGGGACTAGCAGCAGACCGAGCCACCAGCCACCGACGAGCAAGCCGACGATAAACACGATCAGCGCGACGATCGGCGTCACCACCAGGATGGCCGCACCAATTCCCAGGCTTGCCCACGGCTCGGCCCGCAAGGTGTCGATGCTCCGGGTGCTGAACCGAGGCAGCAGCAAGAGCAGCAGGACACCAAGGGCGAAGATCCCGATCAGCCCTCGCAGCCAACGCAGGAATCCATCGGCCGCGCCCCGGGGGCCGCGGTCCGTTGGGGTATGGCGGGTCGTGGTCCCGGCGACGCGAGCCCCGTTGGTCAGCACCACCGAGTTATCACTGGTGTAGTCGAGGTTGCCACCGATCTGGGCGCCGTCGAGGCGCAAGTGGTCGACGCGGCCACGCACGTCGCCGCCGACCCGACCGCGCAGCGTCAGGTCGCCGGAGCCCATGGTCACCCGGCGAGCGACCGGCGCCGCGACCGTGGCCGTCCCGCTGGCGATCACGAGGTCGCGCCCGATGGTCCCGCCCGACGCGATGTCAACGGTCCCACCGGTCACCACGACGTCTTGCTCCACCGGACCGTTCAAGGTAAGGTTGCCGCCCACCGCGCGGACGCTGCCGCCCACCTTGCCGGTCACGTTGATGGTGCCGCCGGCAACCATCACGTCACGGGTGACGGTGCCGGAGACCGTGATGGTGCCGCCGGCCGCGATCACGCTGCCGTTCACGTTCCCGTCGATGCTGATCGTGCCGCCCGCCGCATAGATGTCGTCGTTGATCGTTTGGCCGGTGCCTACCGTGACCCTGGGACCCTGTCGGAGATCAGCCGCCGCTGCTTGCAGCGGCAGCCAGGCGAAGAGGGCACCAACGACGACCGATCCACCCAGCGCAGCGAACCAGCGGCGTTGTCTGCGCGTCATGACTGCCATCCGAGTCCCCTCCCGTCGGTAAGCTCGTCGGCTCCATTCTCCCATGGCGTGGTCCCGCCTCGCCTAGCTGGCCTTCGCTTCTAAGACCTCGGTGAACTGGCTGTTGTAGAGGGTGTAGTAGAAACCGCCCCGACGGAGCAGCTCGGGATGGCTCCCCTGCTCGATGATGCGACCCTGGTCCATAACCACGATGCTGTCCGCATTGCGGATGGTCGACAGCCGGTGCGCGATGACGAAGCTGGTCCGGTTCTGCCGGAGCCGCGCCATCGCGTGCTGGATCAGGACCTCGGTTCGGGTGTCAACGCTGCTTGTTGCCTCGTCGAGGATCAGGACGGTCGGATCGGCCAGGAAGGCGCGGGCGATGGTCAGCAGCTGTTTCTGCCCGGCCGAGATGTTCGAGGCGTCGTCGGTCAGCACGGTGTCGTACCCCTCTGGCAGCGTCCGCACGAACGGGTCGACGTAGGCGGCCTGCGCGGCGGCCACGATCTCCTCGGTGGTCGCGCCGATTTTCCCGTACCCGATGTTGTCGCGGATGGTGCCGGTGAAGATCCAGGTGTCCTGAAGCACCATGCCGAAGACGCGGCGGACATCGTCGCGGCGGAGGTCGCGCGTGTTGACGCGGTCGAGGCAGATGCGGCCGTCGTCGATCTCGTAGAAGCGCATCAGCAAGTTCACGATCGTCGTCTTGCCGGCGCCGGTCGGCCCGACGATCGCAATCGTCTGGCCCGGTCGCACCTCGAGGTTGAAGTCGGTGATGAGCGGCTTCTCCGGCTCGTAGCGAAACGAGACGTGCTCCAGGGCGACCTCGCCTTGCGGCTCGCGCAGCTGGCCCCGGGCCTGATCCGGCGCCTCCTCGTCGGAGTCGAGAAACTCGAAGACGCGCTCGGCGGACGCCAGGCCAGACTGCAGCAAGTTCAACTGGCCGGCGAGCTGCGTGATCGGCATGGTGAACTGGCGCGAGTACTGGATGAAGGCTTGTACGTCGCCCAACGTGATCGAGCCGGTCGCCACCCGGTATCCGCCGACCGCCGCAATCACGACATAGTTCACATTGCCCAGGAAGGCCATCGCCGGCATGATGATGCCGCTCAGGAACTGCGCGCGAAAGCTGGCCTCGTATAGAGCCTGATTGGTTTGGCTGAATTCCTCGATCGCCTTCCGGCGGCGTCCGAAGACCTGGACCAACGCGTGTCCGGTGTGAACCTGCTCGACCTGGCCGTTGAGGACGCCGGTGCGCGCCCACTGCGCGGCGAAATGCCGCTGCGAGCGGCGAGCGACCAGCAATGTGACGACGATCGATAGCGGGACCGTGACCAGCGCGACCGCAGCGAGCAAGGGGCTGATCCAGACCATCACGGCCAGCACCCCCACGATGGTGAGCGTCGAGGTGAGGAATTGGCTCAAGCCCTGCTGGAGCGTGGTGGCGATGTTGTCGATGTCGTTGGTCACGCGGCTGAGCACGTCACCGTGGGCGTGGCTGTCGAAGTACTTCAACGGGAGGCGGGCCAGCTTGGCGTCGGCGTCGCGGCGCAACCCGTAGACCGTGCGTTGCGCCACCCCGGCCATGATGTAGGAGAGCAACCAGGTGAGTCCGGAGGCCAACAGATAGACAAGCGCGGCCAGCGCCAGGATCTGGCCGAGCCGGGTGAAGTCGATCCCATGGCCCGGCACTACGTTGGAACCCGAAACCAGATCGGCGATTCGGCCGTGCCCCTGCGCTCGGAGGCCGGCGACTGCCTGTGCCTTGCTGATGCCGGCGGGCAGGCTCTTGCCGATGATGCCGTCGAAGATGACGTTGGTCGCGTTGCCGATGATCTTGGGTCCGATCACGGTGCCGGCCACGCTGCCCAGCGCCAGGATGGCGGAGATGACGATGCGAGTCCGCTCCGGCCGAAGCCGCGCCAGGAGCTGACGCAGCGTCTTGCCCAGGTCTTTGGTCTTCTGCGGTGGCAGCATCCCGCCGAACCCGCCGCCGCCCATTGGTCCGCGCGCCGGCGGCCGCCCGGCCACGTTGCGCGCCATCATGCGACCGCCTCCTCGCCCAGCTGCGAGGCGACGATCTCGCGGTAGGCCTCGGTGGTCGACATGAGCTCTTGATGGGTGCCGACGCCGACGATCCGGCCCGCGTCGAGCACGATGATCTGGTCGGCGGCGAGGATGGTGCTGACCCGCTGCGCCACGATCACGACGGCGGCGTCGCGCGCTTCGGGCTTGAGCGCTGAGCGCAGCCGGGCATCGGTGCCGGCATCGAGTGCCGAGAAGCAATCGTCGAACAGGTAGAGGCGCGGTCGCTTGACGAGCGCCCGCGCGATCGCAAGCCGCTGACGCTGGCCTCCCGAGAGGTTGGTGCCACCCTGGTCCACCGGCGCCTCGAGCTTCTCCGGCATCGCGGCGACGAAGTCGCGTGCCTGCGCCACCTCGAGCGCGTGCCA
>WNGI01017603.1_pt1 | contig 10005 bp, 9 predicted proteins | sample 5400621 | NCBI WGS metagenome assembly WNGI01 (sample SAMN13153374, study PRJNA577476) | soil metagenome | isolation source: 20 cm soil or saprolite under Garry oak tree replicate 1 | place: USA:California | collected 2016-06-15 | reverse complement strand
CCCATAATGCCCGCTGGTGCCGACCCAGAAAGCCTCAATGCCCGCATTCTCCTCATGCTAAACATGGTCACTTCTGAGGATCTCTTCGATGACCAAGAGTACGGCGACATATACGAAGACGTGAAAGATGAATGTTCCAAGTATGGCGAGGTGGAGGATCTGCGTATCCCCCGTCCCATGAAGAGGGACAAGTCCAAATGGGGCGATGCTGGGCACCAGGCGGCACAAGAGGCGCTGCGTGCTGACGAGGCGGCAGGGGTTGGGCGGGTGTATGTGAAATATTTCGACGGGAAGAGTGCATCGGAAGCGATGAAGACTTTGGCGGGACGATCGTTTGCTGGTAGATCCATCATCGCAACGGTTCTCAGCGAGGACAGCCAGACAACGCCGCCTCTGTCGACCATCTTTGCACCGCAGCCTGACGAGCCGCCTCCATTGCCCATGTAATGATTATGCTTACTGTAGCTGTACATGTCATGTTATGAGAATTTGTTGTTGAACTTTGATTGTCTCCATCGCATCTCGCCATCCTTAAGTCTTCTCGCTGGTCGACACTTTCCCTATATCCTCTCTAATTATGTACCTTCTTTTGTGTCTCTTCTCATGCTTGACTATCGTTTGTGCAACTCGCCTTTATGTGGGCATAGCGCTCGGCGACCAACTCCCTCCAATCGCTCGTGTGGACCATCCCTACTTGTGGACAGTTTCCGAGGACAGTTTCAAGTCGGACAGCGGCTCTATTACTTATTCTGCTTCAAAATTACCTTCATGGCTGGCTTTTGATTCGCTCTCACGGACTTTTCATGGCACGCCAGCAGCAGAAGACGAAGGAAACCCTCAAATCACACTAATGGCAAGCGACGGTGCCTCCTCCGTCAATTCCTCTGCCTTACTCTGTGTTACATCGTATCCTGAGCCGAAACTTGATTTGCCAATATCTACTCAGTTCAACAGCTCAAATCCTGCGCTCTCAGATGTGTATACTTTGGCACCTTACTCGAGTCTCGATACCGGGAGGCCCGCTCTGCGCTCCTTCCAAGGCTGGTCTTTCAGTATCGGTTTCGATGGCAAGACATTTAGTGGACCCGGAAACCTCTTTTACGACGTGCGTCAAGAAAACGGTTCAAGTCCACCTTCTTGGTTGAAGTTTGATTATACGACATATGCTTTGGACGGTGTCGCCCCGCGCGAAGACATTCCAGATCCATATGTCCTTCAACTAGAATTCATAGCATCTGACCAACAGGGTTACTCATCGACCTCTCTTCCATTCGATATCATCATCGCAAGTCATGAATTGTCTCTAGCGGCTTCAGCACCCCCGACCATCAATGTAACAGTGCCCTCTCGGTTAGATCAGAGTTTTCTGTCGCCTGGGGACTTTTCTTGGGTGCTTGTTGACGGAAAGCCCGTCCAGCCCTCGGATATTCAGGATCTGGAGATCGACGTTACTTCGTATGACTGGCTACACTACGATCGTTCGGCGAGGCGGCTCTATGGCGATTCAACAAACAGTAGTCTTTCAACGGATCACCCTTCTTATCTCCCTGTCAGGCTCGCTACTACCTTCAACCAATCTATTAAAACGAACTATATAATGACTACCGTTGCTTCTTGCTTCTCGAAGCCTAATCTAGAACCTTTGCAAGCCAAACCTGGTATCCCTTTACTTTTCGATCTTTCTCAGGATCTTAACCCGACGGTAGCAAGAGAGTCACTCATTTTGTCCGCATCATTCAACCCGACGGAAGCAGGTCAATTTCTAAGTTTCGATTCTTCAAATGCTCGACTAACTGGCGTTATTCCTGGGAATTCTCATCTGGCGAGCTACTCTGCGACCTTCTCTGCCTATTCCACGGTCACACATGCGACTTCGTACGCCGATCTATCCATTGTCATTTCACCTTCAGAAGACAGCGTCGACGGTTCAAGCATTGCACACCATCATCGCAAACTGTCTGCGGCTGCGCGTAAAAAGTTAAACCTAGCTGTGATGATTATCTTCGGAACACTGGGTGGGCTATGCTCGATCGGAGCTTTATTAGCTTTCCTGAGGCGATGTGCTAGAGTTGAAGATACTGCCGTCACTGGTGAAGAAGGGAGGAACGCCTGGAGCGCAGAGGATCGCAAGTGGTACGGCATAGCTTCGCGCAATGCTTCCTTCGAGAAGCCTAAACTTGGATACGGCTGGACTAGATGGGTAGGCAGTGATTCCTGTGCGATTGTTCCCGAGTTGCAAAGCCCGAGTGCATCACACAAATCCCACAGCCCACACTACGGCTCGGTCGGTCTTGGGCTGCATCCTGGCCCGGAACATCCTGTCTGCTCACGCGCAGGCCCCGCAGTCATGAAAAAGAAAGAATTCGTGTCTATGATTAAAAATACTATGCGGCAGGTCAGCGACAAGTGCAAGCGAACGCAGACTCGCATGAAGGACCATCCAGTCATTGGTAAACCTACACTAATCGTGTCAAGCAAGTCCGGTGAATGTGACATACCATCTTTGTAGGTGTTTTTTTGTTTTGTCCGTGCTTTGATTATTAACTCGTTTAAAGTCAGCCTGGCAGTACCTTCATGCTAGATTCTCCATCGACATCCACGGAAGAGTATTCCATTCCCCGTCGGCGGTCAGATTTTGGTCCACCGAGATCGCCCGTTCAAGTCCATTTCAAAGATGAATCGCTGACCCGGCAAACATCGTCTTCCTCTGATCACTCGCATATATCCGGAATTCTGCAGGCTGAGGCCGGAGAACGGATCCAGACGTCGCCCGTCCGCCCCAGGCTAGTCCCTTTCACGAGTGCAAACCGCGTTCCTGTTCCACAACGCCAGTCAGTCCATTCGTTAAGGAAAAATCCCGATAGTTTGAAGGCGAAGCGAGTGTCAAGTCAGGAGGCTAAGGTGTGGAGAATTGAGGCAGACCAGATTAGGCCTGCAATGCCTACAAAAAGCGATAGCAGCGATGAGCTGTGCATGGGTTTGCATTACGTTCGGACGTTGGGCGGTGACGGTGTGGATGAAAGCACGCCTTCATTGCCAACAGTGGCCACCACCTGTGTTCGTTCTTCTTTCTCATCTCTCGAGTCATCTCATCAAGGACATGGCACTGAGACAAGGCGGGTACTTGTACGAATAGGCGAAAAATTCAAGTTCCGTATACAAATTCCCATCCATTTGAGGGGGGTATTCTACGAACTGAGGTTAGTAAACGGTGGACCGTTACCTCAATTCTTGCGCCACGACCTCAATCTGAGGGACGGATCCATTGAATTCCATGGAATTCCTAGTCCGCGCGACCTTGGTATCTTTGATGTTGGGGTGCATGTTGGTGATAGAGAGGGTTGTGTGGCACGAACGATTATCGATGTTGTCGGAAGAACCTAAGTCAGACTAATGATTTCACACCTGTAAGCGCATACTAGCTATATCCTCGTTCTCTATGCTGTACATTACTATCAGTCAATGTCACTAGTTCATATTTGAAAAATCCTGACATAACAGATGCAACGGACAACGAAGGTTATTGACAGATTGAACAAAACACCAAAATATGTATAAAAGTGGAAGTAGGATGATCTCAGCAATACAACCAGCCGCCTCTGAGATACGCATCAACACGTCCTTCTAACCAGTCGCCCATGACTGTAACGTTTCGTCTATGACTTCCAGACCAGGATTGCGAGTGAGCCGATGTAGAAATAGATGAAATGTTTAGTCTCTGCGGATCGTACGACGTTCAGTAAAGTCCATGACGGCGCGTATTAGTCCATTACCATGCGTGACATAGCTCCCAAAATTCTTTCCTACGACAACATGCCATGTTGGCCCGTGTCTACGGTCGAACTCCTTCTTGATCTGTGCCGCAATGTCCTTTTCGATGTTGAATTTCTCGAGTGCAGCGGATGCGATGTCTACGCTCTCCTGCTGCATTTCCTCGCTCATGTCCACATTTTTAATTATGGCTTTTGGGACGGTAGAGTTGTTCTCCTTCGGGCCCAAGCCGGCGTCGGCGGAAGATATGGGCGCGTCGAGTTTTTCGGACATGAAAGTCGGAGGGGGAGACAAGTGGATGAGGAATGAGTCGAAACGTGAGGGTTATAAAACGGGTGCCTTGTGGTGATTGCGAGGAAGAGTCGTTGAAGCCGTGAGGAAGGATGTGGCACGTGGCTTCGGGAGTATGTACAGTGCACATGGACCCGTCACACGGATATGGATATGTAGCTAATTCATATCGCGTATCATACAGTACTCAGTACACAAGTTCCCCAATTTCGCCCCCAAATGATCCTGCTGGTATCACATATCCTTCTGTCCCTTCATGCCCTTCCCTGTCGAGCGTCCACCTTTCTCGGAGCCTCTCAAACATATCCTTGAACACCTCGTGTGATCCTTTCTCCCGAATGACCACAAGAGACACTTGATAGCCCGCAGCTTCTCGATCTGGATAATGCATTTCCACCCTCAATTTTGTCGTTCGCGTGACGCCGTGGCTCTTTTCGTCCACTCGGCATTTCAGTATGCCCAAGCCTTCAGGATCTTGGAGTATAACGTGGGCCCCCATCTCCATCATCAGTCTTCTGCACTCGTTCCGCGTGGTATGCACATCTTGCTTTGACAAGAGCCAATGGCTTGTTGTCCTGAACTTGAAGACATTTGTCAACCAACTGCGCTTCGGCGATACAGGCGAAGAAGATGTTGCTTTCCTGCCTTCCGATGGCGACGACGGCGATGCAATTCTTGCGGGCTCATTTTGAGAATTCCAGGCAAGCACTTTCAATCTGTTCGAATGCACGTCCCCCGGATCGACAATCTGAACTCTCTTTGTCCCATGACCTTGTGGCTTCCCAGCAGCGACAACGTCGGAAGAACGCTCCCCTACGACATTTTCCTTATCACTTTCGGCTTTGCCCGGGCGTCGAATCTGGTCCTTATTCCTAATAGATAAGGGCCGCATGGTACATTCCTTCCTCGCAGATCTTGGTTCATGAAGATCGCCAGCTGATTCGGAAGGCCTTACAGGCTGTACCCGGTTTCTGTCGTCATTGCGCATAGCCACTCCGATCTGAGCAACGATCGCGGTCGTGGCGTCTGCACGCGGCTGCGATGCTGTTGGCTGTCTTCTGTTGGTCGACTTTTGGCCGCTTCCGTTAGTCCTTGTCGATTTACTTCTCGTCTGGGTGATCAAGTCCTTATCCGCTAGACGATCCCGGAGACTTTTGTTTCTGTAGTCCACAAGCAGGTGGTAAATGCCTTTCTGCCAGTTTCGCTCTTCACTCAAAAGACTTCTCACGATTTCTTGATCAAGAGTGTCATGCCACAAGGTACGAAGGTTTGCTAAAATGTCCGGATCGATAGAACTAGCGCTGTGAATGGGCCGCGCGATATCATCCAAGCTTGGCATAACGTGTCCATATGTTTTCGGTTTCTGCAGCAGGTAGAATGGGTGCCGTTTGATTTCGCTCATCGTGCTGCGTTTCCGGGCGTCCGTCAAAAGCATTTTTCGAATTAGATCTTGCGCAAGCGGGTCGATACCTTGGGGCATGGCATATTTCCCGACCATTACTTTTCCGAGTAATGCCGAACAGTCTTCGTCGTCAAAAGGTAGTTTGCCGGACAAAAGCGCATACAGGATGATACCACAAGACCAGATATCTGCAGCTGACCCATTGTACGGTTCCCCGTTGATTATCTCAGGGGCGGCATAATGAGGACTACCGCAAGAGGTGTAGAGCATTCCGTCTTGCTTGTTGGCTTGCCATGCTGCCATTCCAAAATCTGCGATCTTGATGTTATGGTCCTTATCGAGCAGTATATTTTCTGGCTTAAGATCTCGGTGTGCGATGTTAAAGCGGTGACAGTAATCCACAGCGCTGATTATCTGCTGGAAATAGCCAAGAGCTTCTGTTGTTGGCAGACGGCCCTTTTCACAGAGATACTCGAATAGTTCGCCGCCTTGCACGTATTCAAGGACAAGGAAGAACTCCATAGACGTCTCCCAGACATCATATAGACGCATAATGTTGGGATGATCGATTAGTTTCATTACGACTATTTCTCTTTCAATGGCCAATTGCCTGTGTTCCACCTCATCAGCCAGACGGTCGAGCGAGATTTGCGAGTTCAAGGCTGTTTTAGATACTATCTTGATTGCCGCATATTGTCCTGTCTTAGAATTTCTGGCAATTCTGACACGACCTATGAACGATTGACATATACTCTACGTGAACGAGCGATATGCTCACCTGAGCTCCCAGTTCCAATAGTACGACCTAGTTTCCACAACCCAATCTTCTTAGGATCATCCCTGTTGCGACTGCGCATTGCGGGGCCCTCGAAGCTCATTTTGAACGAGAAGAAGCAAACAAGAAGTATTATTCCAGGTGGCTGACATGACGAAGCGAGAATATGCCAGCAAGATATTCTGCTAAACAGAGACAAATAACGCGCCTTTGCACTGCCGCGGTCCGTGACTGGAACCTAGTCACACCATTTGAACGAGACAATGATGCAGCCCACCCCAGCCCCTACGACGCCACCGCGTTCACCTCATCAGACTCAGGGAAATGAGCCGCGTGAGGCAGAAGCGTATCCAGCGCCACCGCAAAACACCAGCTCAGCCCCCTTCTCGATATTGGTTGCACTTTTTGAGAAACTTCAAAGGTTACGACTTGTATCCTGTGCTTCGCCTGATCTTGCCACAGGTATCACAGTTTGTTTTAGTAAATGAGCCGTTGATGCACCATCATGTCTTTAGAAAGATAGAGAGCGCGCAATTTATGGCTTGAAAGAGAAGAACTTAGCCAAGACATATATCAAACTAATACCTCTCGGTATGCGAGACCCTGATGCCATAAGACTCCTCAATTGGAAGAAACCAACCGAGAGACATGTGCGTCTGTGTGATCTGGCCAGTCAGCGAAACGAACAAAGAGCATATATTTGTAGGCGGCGTCCGGGGACTTTCCTGCTGTTCTCTATGATGTCGTTAGCAAGCGCTCCTCCGTTATTGAAGGATCTCTGACCATCGATGATTTAAATGAGACATTGGACCAGCTTTCGAAAAACATGGGCAAGCAGTATGCGCCTATATGCTCATTTATCATCACGTCGTCTAACACTACTACGTAGGGATGTTCAGTCAAGCATACTGCAGAGAGTATACAATCGCGCCACCCCCGAGGAGCAACGCTGGATTGTTCGAATTATTCTCAAAGGTAGGGCAGATGCCAGAAACGAAGTGGCACCATCTGACTGCTTTTTAAAGACATGAACATTTCAGTGAAGGAGATGACGGTTTTCTCAGTCTTTCATCCAGACGCTCAGGACCTGTACAATACTTGTTCTGACCTGAAAAAAGTAGCCTGGGAGCTATGGGACCCTTCCTACAGGTTGGATGCAGAAGTAAGCCCATAATCTTCCTTGGCCTCCTCGGCCTCTAAATAAAAACTTAGAATAAAGCTGTACAATTATTCCATGCATTTGCCCCTATGCTATGCAAGAGGCCCACGCGAACGATCGAGGAAACAGTGAAAGAAATGGGTGGCTCTGAGTTTTACATCGACGAGAAGCTTGATGGTGAAAGGATGCAAATACATAAGAGAGGAAATGAATACTTCTATTGCTCCAGGTTTGTTCCCGGCTTAAGAATCCATATATTGGACTCAGAGTCGCACAGGAAAGGCAAAGACTATACGTATCTCTACGGGAAACACGTTGGGACAGGGAGTCTCACCCCATACATCGATTCTGCATTTGATCCTCGAGTGAACAGGTAAGGAAAGCAGTGTGACAATGATGTCCACATTTCATCTATATGTTTTAGTATCATCCTAGATGGAGAAATGCTCGTATGGGATCCAGTTACAGAGCGCCTTTTGCCTTTTGGGACTCTGAAGACTGCTGCTTTAGGTTAAGAACTTTCACTTGTTAAAGTTTCCAACTAATCTTCCAAACAGACAAGACAAAAAAAGAGCACAATCCTCGGCCCTGTTGTAAGTGAGACTTCAGGTGTATAGATACGACTTCAACGCTTCTTTAGTCAAAGTTTTTGATCTTCTATACCTCAATGGACAGTCGATCTTGCATAGGTCTCTCGCTTTTCGCAGGAGGAATTTACAACAATGCCTAAAGGAAGTACCTGGTCGTCTTGAATTCACGGCTGAATTTCGAGGGAAAACTGCAAAGGACATAAGGACGAGGATGGATGAAATCATGGCTAGCCGTGGTGAAGGTTTGATCATTAAACACCCTTCATCCAAGTACGTCCTCAACGGAAGGAATATGGACTGGATAAAGGTACGGACAGACTTCATGTAACGAGCCATGCTTAGGGCGATCCTATAATATAGGTTAAACCGGAGTATATGGCAAGTTCTCTGATAATAATTATAAATTATAATGTCGTCGTTTTGACGGATTTCCTAGGATAATATGGGTGAGACTGTCGATGTTTTGGTAGTTGGTGAGTGTTTGCATTATTATTTTTGTTGCCGATTAACTGAATTAACTGTAAGCTGGTCAATACGGAAGTGGTAAACGCGGCGGAGGTGTCTCCACGCTTATATGCGCTGTTTTAGAAGATAGGCAGCCCGAAACGGAAGATGAAGAACCGAAGTTTGTTCAATGAACTCTATGCAGCTAGTTCCTCACCGTTTCTGCAGGTACTCTACATTTATTCGCATAGGCAGTGGGCTTTCTTTTGCCGATTATGTATGGATTAGGGACAAGCCATGGAAGCCTTGGGATCCCAAGACCCCACCAGATTTTCTACGTACATCCAAGCGAAATCAGGACGACAAAGGAGATGTGTATCTGGAGCCACAGGAGTAAGTTGATACTATTCGAATCACACCCAATGGGGTTGACAATATACAGTTCATTTTTACTGAAAGTCAAAGCAGCCGAGATCATTCCAAGTGGTATGTCTTGTAACGATACGAGCTAAAGCGCGTGGTCAACAATAATTCATTGCAGATCAGTATCATCTTGGATTTACGATGCGATTTCCCAGGGCAATGATAATCCGACATGATTTAAGCATTGCGGATTGCGTGAGCGCCACTAGTGAGTCGCAACGCTAGAGCGAAACAAAAAGCCATTGCAAACAACACGCTAGCTGTCCTTGAAAGTGTACGCGGTGAAAAAAAGAGAAAAATGGAAAGTGATGTTGGGTAAGGTTTCAAGAAATGCCCTAGTTCCCAATTATTAACTTGCGAATAGGCCAATCAAAAAAAAGCGCAAGTTACCACCAAAGAAGGTAGAAAAAGGACGTCCGCACTCTGTGTAAGCTTAAATTAATTTCGCGATAGACTTCAATCCTGCCACAGTATCAAGGACCTGGCTTGCGAAAGGTTGACGTGAAGTCGAATATTTTCGAGGGCCTGACATTTGGTACCTCAATATCATGTTCTTGTGCTATCTCTCACTCATATTCAGTGGTTATATCTGATCCGAAGTCACGTATGAGTGGGGAAGACAGGACAGATCTTATGAAATTGTGAGTTTTTCAGAATGACCTTGCGCTGGGTCGTAAAAAGTATTCTTTCCATCAGAGTACGTTCATATGGAGGAACATGCGCACAAATAGCCAGAGACCAACCAGATCTAATCATCATTTATGATGGAAGCGCAATACGTGAGCTAGTTTAAAATTTAGCCTAGTCATCGTTATCAAATCATCTGGTCAGCGTATGATCTCAAATTGATCATAGATAAAGGAAAGTACGACGTAGTCAGGTCATTTTGGATCAAAGATTCTATCGCCCTGGGACGCTGTGCACCGTTCCGCAAAAGGTAATAACCACCTCATAGATGATCCCATTACCCAGCTCAGCGTCGACACAGGTATTTCTTCCATGCAACTGAAGCACGTATGGGGAGCGAGGATTATAGCTTCGAAGGAGAAGAAATAGAACGACAAAGAGACTCGCCTCCTAGCTTGGAGGAACTCGCTGAAACAGTCCCTAAGCTATCTGTGGCGATGGGCGGATGGCTTGATCTTGGTAC
>WNGI01008933.1_pt1 | contig 10005 bp, 12 predicted proteins | sample 5400621 | NCBI WGS metagenome assembly WNGI01 (sample SAMN13153374, study PRJNA577476) | soil metagenome | isolation source: 20 cm soil or saprolite under Garry oak tree replicate 1 | place: USA:California | collected 2016-06-15 | reverse complement strand
GTGTTGTTGGCGATCCCTGTCTTGTCGGGCGCCGCGATCCTGCTCCTCTTCGATCAAACGATCGGCACGAAGTTCTTCGAGCCGACCGCGGGTGGGCAACCGCTCCTCTGGCAGCACCTCTTCTGGTTCTTCGGTCATCCCGAGGTCTACATCCTGATATTGCCGGCGATGGGGATGGCATCCGACATCATCGCGAACGGTGCGCGCAAGCCAGTCTTCGGTTACACGTCGATGGTGCTCGCGATCATCGCCATCGGTTTCCTCGGGTGGGGCGTGTGGGGCCACCACATGTTCCAGAGCGGCATGAACCCGACGCTCGGCACGACCTTCATGATTTCGACTTTGCTCATCTCCGTCCCGTCGGCGATAAAGACGTTCAATTGGCTCGGCACGATCTGGCAAGGCAACATTACGTTCCACGTTCCGATGCTACATGCACTCGCCTTCGTTTCAATGTTTGTCATTGGCGGGTTGAGTGGTGTCTTCATGGCCGCGTCACCCTTCGACATCTATATCCACGACACGTATTTCATCGTCGCGCACCTGCATTACGTGCTCTTCGGCGGAAGTCTCTTCGCGATTTTCGCGGCGGTGACGTACTGGTACCCGAAAATGTTCGGACGGATGATGAGTCCGTTCTGGGGCAGAGTGCACTTCTGGCTGACGCTTGTGTTCTACAACTGTGTCTTCTTCCCGATGCACCAGCTCGGCCTGCACGGCCACATGCGCCGCATCTACGATCCAACGCAGTACGCTTTCCTGCGCGAAGTGCAGCCGGTAAACGTGTTCATCTCGATCAGCGCGTTTTGTCTGTTTGCGACCCAGTTCATCTTCGCGGTGAACTTCATCGCCAGCTGGTTCACGGGTGAAAAGGCGCCGAACAATCCGTGGCTCGACAACGGATTGGAATGGACGGTCGCATCGCCGCCGCCACATGGCAACTTTGGGGCGACGGTGCCCACCGTCTACCGCGGGCCGTACGAGTACAGCTCACCGCACTCTGACAAGGATTACCTCCCGCAAAATCTGCCGATGCCCGGAGGCCTCGGGTCGGCACATCCGCAACAAGCTGGCGACTGAGGAGACATCGACATGGCGCACGCAGCCGCAATGCACGAAGACGTCATGCTCCCGCCGCCGTCGCGTGAGGCGGGAGCCGGAGTCTACAACGAAAAGCTGGGGATGTGGATCTTCCTCGGCTCCGAGGTGATGTTTTTCACCGCGCTGATCGGGACGTACGTCATTTTGCGCTTCGCGCACCCGAGCTCGTGGAAGGCGCCGGGCCAGGTGTTGAACATTCCAGTAACTGCCATCAACACCTTTTTGCTCATCTGCAGCAGCGTGACGATGGTCAAGGCGTTCGCCGCGGCGCAGGATGGCCTGCAACGACAGCTGCGTCTCTGGCTCCTCGCGACCGTGATCATCGGCGCGTCGTTCGTGGGGGTTCAAATTTACGAATACACGCACTTGATCGAGAAGGGCTTCGTGCCAAGCGAGGGCCTGTATGGCTCGACATTTTACACGATGACGGGGTTCCATGGATTCCACGTAACCATGGGCGTGATCTGCATGATGTTCGTAACGGCGCGCGCTTTCCAAGGCAAATACACGAAGGATGATCACCGCGGCGTCGAAGTGATCGGTTTGTACTGGCACTTCGTGGACCTCGTCTGGATCATCTTGTTTACGATTGTTTACCTCATTTAATGACAGGCGTTCATGTCAAATCCCGACCACTCGGCGTCGCCCGGCACACGGCCGACGCACGCGCACCCTAACTACATCTTGATCTGGGTCTTTCTCGCCGCGCTCACGGCTGTCGAGTTGAGCGTCGCGTTTCTGCCCTGGCCGAAGACCGTGATCATCCTGGTTCTCGTTGGCATGGCCTTCTGGAAAGCGGCGCTCGTCGGCTTGTACTACATGCACCTGCGCTTCGAGCCGAAACGCCTGCGAATTCTCGCGATCGCGCCGTTGCCGCTGTTCGCGGTCCTCGTCCTCGCCGTCATCACGGAGTACATTTGGTAGCCCCCGCGCGTCCCTCCCCCTCCCCCTCCCCCTCCCCCGTCGCAGCGTCCGGCTTGGGCGTGGGCGCGCCGGCGGATTACGTCGCGCTCACCAAGCCGCGCATCGTCGCGCTCGTTATGCTGACGGTGGCGGCGGGGTTCGCCGTTGCCCTTCCCGCCGCGGCGCGCGTCGGCTTTGCGGGGAACGCCGGGACCTCGCCCCTCGCGGTGCAGTTGTGGATTCTGGTCAATGCGCTCGTCGGCACGGCGCTCGTCGCCGGCGGGACGAACGCGCTCAACCAGATCGCCGAGCGCGATGTGGACGCGCTCATGCGCCGGACGCAGGGCCGCCCATTGCCCGCCGGCCGTCTCGAGCCGAACGCGGCACGTTGGTTCGCGTGGACGATCGCCGCGCTCGGCGTCGCCCAGCTTGCGCTCCTCGTCAACCTAACGACGGCCCTCCTGGCCGCGTTGACGCTCATAAGTTACGTATTCGCGTACACGCCGCTCAAGCGCCGCACGTCGCTCTCGACGCTCGTCGGCGCCGTACCGGGCGCCTTGCCGATCGTCGGTGGGTGGACGGCGAGCGGCGCGCCCCTGGACGCGAATGCGAGCGTGTTGTTTGGCATCCTCTTCCTCTGGCAGATGCCGCATTTCCTCGCCCTCAGCTGGATGTATCGCTCGGACTACGCCCGCGCGGGCCTGCGCATGTTGAGCATCGAGGATCAGACCGGCGCCATGACTTTCCGACAGGCGGCGCTGAACGCCGCGGCGCTCATCCCGGTTAGTCTTGCACCGACCGCGCTCGGTATGGCGGGGCGCACGTACTTTTTCGTTGCCGCTGCGATATCGGGCGCATTGCTCGTGCTGTCGATTCTCGCTGCCCACGCGCCGTCGCCCAAGACCGCACGACGACTATTCCTCTCGACGCTTGTCTATTTGCCCGTACTCCTCGGGGTCCTCGTCGCGAACAGGATCGTATGATCCCTTTTCACCGTTTTCTCATTGGCACGGCGATTCTCTTCTGCGTCGGCTTTGCGGCGTATGCCTTTGTCGCATACCGCGCGAGCGGTGCCGGCTCTGATCTCGCGTTCGCCGTCGCGTTCGCCGTCGCCGGCGGTGCGTTGGGCTACTACCTCAAGAACCTCAACCGGTTTCTGCACCGATGATGTTTAATCCGGACATGAACGATGACGTGCTCTCGCTGAGCATGTTCTGGGCGGGACTGTTGATGGTGTTCACGCCCCTCATCGCCGCCGGGGCCGTGATTCTCGTCTGGCGTCGCGGACAGAGAAAGGCAGCCTCGTCACCTAACGACTCGACGAAGGCGAAATGACCCTTCCTGACAAAGGGTCAGCGGGCGAGCGTCTCCTCTGCCCACGCATCGGGCTCGATGAGACGGCCGACGTAGAAATCGCCGAACTCGGCGTACTTCGCGCTGGCTTCGTCGAACCGCATCTCGGTGACGAGCTTCTTGAAGTCCACCGGATCCTTCGCGAACAGCGTGACGCCCCATTCCCACCGATCGAGACCGATCGCGCCGGTGATAATTTGCATAACACGGCCGGCGTAGCGGCGGCCCGTGAGGCCGTGGCTGTGCATCAACTTGCTCCGCTCCGGCAGCGGAAGCGTGTACCAGTTCTGCGCCGCGTCACGGCGCTTCGACATCGGATAGAAGCTCACGTACGGCATGTCCGCCGGCGGCGTGGGATAGAGGCGGCGCAAAGTATGCGGGCTCTCGCGCTCGGCGCGAATCCGTGCCTCGTGCTGTGGATCGTCATTCCCGTGCGCGGCCAGTTGATACAGCCCCAGCTCCGTCACGCTGAGGAAGTACATCGCCGGACGGAGGAAATCCATTACCGGCAATCGGTCGAGGCGGCGCTGCACGTCACGCACCTCATCGAGTGTCGGCCGAAAGTGCATGAACAGGACGTCAGCAGTCGATCCGGTAAGCGAAACAACGGCGCTCCAGCCTTCACCCTCGTCGTGAGTAATCGCGCGGAGGGTATCTGCCGTCGTGCAACGAAGGTCTCGCGCGGTGTTGGGCGCAAGCGACCGCAACGCCCGTCGATCGACGGTGTAGAGCTGATGAAGAGCATACCAGCCCTCGAGTGTTTCTGGCGGCAGCGCAGACGGTTCCATATGTAGCAGGAAGATGGCGACGCACCGCGCACGATTGCAGTGTCGCCGGTGCCATTCCGAAAGCCGAGGTGGCTCATGACTAGAGCTCGCGCAATCGATGCCTTCGTAATTTGGACATTGAGTATCGCTCTCGCTGGTCTCTTTCTCCTGACCGGCGTGCCGAAGGTCATCGGCTCCGGCGCGGTCGGGTTTCAGGCGTCAGCGATGCGCGACTTCCCTCAAGTCATGCGCGTGATCGTCGGCCTCGTCGAGTGCATCGGTGCGATTGGGCTGCTGGTCCCGGCCACTGCGTCATTCGCGGCAATCGTACTTGCCGTCGTCATGGTCCCGGCAACGCTCACGCAGTACGCGAGTGGCGAGGGACACGTGTGGGTGCCGGTCATCGTGCTGGCCCTGTTGTTGATCATCCCATGGCGCCGCAATGCCAAGGCGGTGAATGACAGCTACCATGGCTTCGCCGACCATCCTCATCCGATGCTACACGACGGCATCATCGCTGGATTGATCGGCGCGGCCGCGATCGCGATCTGGTTCCTGATCATCGATTCGATCGGCGGCCAGCCGTTCCGCACTCCCGCGGCACTCGGTCATGGCTTACTCGACGTATTCGGACCCGACGACGCCACGGACAGCAAGCTCACGTTTGTTTTGGTTTACACGATCTTTCACTTCGGCGCCTTCATGTTCGTCGGTCTTCTCGCGGCGCTCATCGTACATCTCGCGAAACACGAGCCGTCGATCTTGTTAGGCTTCGTCGTTCTATTCGTCGCGACAGAGATCGGGTTTTACGGATTCACCGGCCTGCTGCACGAGGCCAGCTCGCTCAAAGTGCTCGCGTGGTACCAAGTCATGCTTGGCAACCTGATCGCCGCCTCGGCGATGGGATATTACTTCTGGCGCACCCATCGCGAGCTGCGTGATGAATTCAGGCATTCGCTCGACTGGGACACCGATCTCGTGCCACCGGAGCATCGTGATGCCATCCCCGCGGCCAAGAACGTCCCGCCGTTAGGCAAGGACGGTCGCACGACGGCGAAATCGGGGTGATGAGGGCTGGACTGTCATCTAGAAATCGTCAAGCGGGATCAGCACCGTCGGGGACGTCCTGGGCCGGTGCATCGCGCCGGGCGACGCCATCACGCCGGCGAAACATCCATGACCCGAGCTTCCACAGCAGCCACATCGGCAGCACGACGAAGATCGCGACCTTGAGCGCGAGAATCCCGAATGAGAGCGCCGCGAACAGGGCGCCCATTGCCAGGCCGCCCACGAGCAACACGAGAAAGATCGGCAGTCCCAACAGGAACAAGACAAACAGCACCGGCAACGCCAGCACAGCGAGCACGATCAGCAGCGGGATGCCGATCGCCTTCAGCAGGAATGCAATAGGAAGAAAAGCGACGAGACCAAGGACCTTGAATATCCAGCGCACGATCGCGAGCCGCATGACGAGCCACTTCAGAAGGGACCACATGCCGAGACCTGCGCGTTTGAGTGACGCGAACCGTACGCGGCCGCGAGCGATCGCGTTTCATGACTGTTGATCGACCTGAAACCCCGTCTCTCCGCTGCTGCGGAACGGCATCTGCATTTGTGCATGACATGTTTAGAGCCGTTGCGGACACGAAGAAGGGTCTGGCGGCGAGCTGGGGTGTATCGAGTAGCGTTGGAGACGGTCGATGCCGGAGTGGGCCCGTAGCGACATCGTAGGAATCGCCAGACGAAAGACCGTAAACACCCAGCCAGCCGATATACCCCTCATCACGCAGCCGCACGGGCTCGGGTCCGGCTACGCACTCCTCGACGCGCACGCATTCCGTAATGCGATGAACGTCCTCATCGCTCGCGAGCGGTCGATTTTTACGATTGTCGTCATTCGCCCGCAGATGCCGGGCGGCACGCTGGCCCTCGGCGAGTTACTCCTTCGCCAACTTCGACGCGGATCGGGAGATCTGGTCGGTTACTTGGAGGGTGCGGTCGCCGTCGCTCTGCGCGGAACCGACCACGTCGGGGCGGTCGCATTCGCCGATCGCGCTCGCGACGAATGGCGCCGCGCCGGTCACGGCAACCTGCTCACGGAGATCGCCGAGCACCCGTTCGCGGAACAGCGCGTGATCGAGTTGCTTACCTCCGATTGGTCGGCGACAGCGATGATGGCGCCCGTGATCGACGACGGGGCGTCAACCGATCAGCCGTATCGAACTTCCGCCGACGGCCGCCGCACAGGCACCGCCAAGCCGCAGTAGCGCTCGAGCGCCGCTGGCGCGCACTCCTCCCAGTCAGGCGGAATCGGTGTAAGCCGCCGTCGATTGCCGCCGCCATCGAAGCAGAGCCACCCGTCCCGCAGCCCGCTCGTCAGCGGGGACCAGTGCCCCTCGACCTGCCGTCGATCAACGTGCCGACGATCGGGAAAGGATAACGCCTCGGGACAAACGCGACGGTCCGTTATTCGACGCTCGACACCCTTCGGCAAGACGTCCCACGTTTGCCACTCTACTCCATGCGAATCAATGAACGTTCGGTATGCCATACGATCGACCTCGTCCGCTGCCGTCCAGACAGGCAGACTTGATGCCAACTTACGCTTGCGTCCGCTGCGCTTCGGACGTATGGTGACGGCGCGACGACGCGTTCAATGCATCCTGCCGGGAGGCCCGTGGCGAACGGACGCATCCTGCTCGCGCACGCAAACGCCGATTGCCAAAAGATTTACGGCAGCGTTCTCGCCTACGACGGGTACGAGGTCGACGTCGTGAGCGACGTCGAGTCCGCGCTGGCCCGAATCGCCACCGCCCCAGTCGACCTCGTCGTTACCGACCTATATCTGCCCAGCAGTAACGACGAATGTCTCCTGCGCCGCATCAGGACCGCGCTCGGGTCACATTTGCCAGTGGTTGTGCTCACAGGTTGGGCCACTGAGCCACACCGGCGTCTCGCGATCGACGAAGGCGCCGATCGCTACCTTGCCCTTCCGATCCGGCCGCGGGAGCTCGTCACGATCGTCCGCGAAACGCTCGGCAGCGAGGCGAAGCGGGCGACGAGTGCGGCAACGCCCTTCGCGAAGCATCACGATCGGTCTGTGCCAAACGGAATCTGAGCGTATTCGATACGCCCGGCCGGCACGTCGACTGCACTAGGAGCGCGCGTACTGGTCAGAGGAGGCGCGTGTCCGTTCGCGTTGGTGCCCGTTGGCTATCGTTGATGCTTCTCGTTCCGAGCAACGCTGGCGCCCAGAACGCCACAGGGGACAAGACATTCCTTCGCGCATCGGACGTGGAGTGGGCGGGGGCCTTTGCGCTCGGCGCGTACGCGATTTCGCGCTTCGATCCGACAATCACCAAGTACTTTCAGCAGCCCGCGAAACAACGGGTGGTGGCGTTGCACAAGACCGCGGACGTCTTCAACCGCGTGCAGGAAACGACGCTCACAATCGGCGGTGTCCTGACCTATGGTATCGCGAGGCTCGCTGGGGCGCGCAACGTCGAGGTCACGGCGCTTCACGCGACGGAGGCGATCGCGGTCGCGAGCCTAACGAGCCAGGTGATCCGCGGCCCGCTTGGCCGTGCCCGCCCCAAGGACGCCACGCCGATGTTCGAGGACCAATACGAGTTTCACTGGTTCAACGGGTTTCGCAACTTTGAATATCGTGCGTTCCCGTCGATCCACGCGTCATCGGCCTTCGCCGCGGCAACGGTCGTCGTCATCGAGACGCATCGGCGCTCGCCGGCCTCGACCTGGTACGTCGCGCCCCTGGCTTACACGCTTTCCGCCGCGCCAGGCTACTCGCGCCTGTACCTCGCGCAGCATTGGGCCAGCGACATTTTCATGGGTGCGTTCATCGGCGTATTTTACGGCGCGCGCGTCGCCGACTACGCGCGGGCCCACCCCGACAACAGAGTCGATCGATTCTTTCTTGGCCCACGCCTCGCCTCGGGCGTCACCGTCACGCCGGAGCCGCATGGGATCGCCATTAGCTTCGTGAGGCCGTTCTAACGCCTCGCCGTCGCGTCGCTGCCTAACGCCGCCAGGGCGCTGCGTAGGCGCGGGAGGAGCGCCTCGATTTGCTCGATGGACACGGCGCCGACGCTGAGTCGGAACCAGCCCGAATCATCCTCCGCGCCGAATGCTTGGAACTGCACGGCAGCGAGGCCGGCAGCACGGAGCAAGTAGCGGCGAACTGATTCGTTGGTGTCGAGCCGTTCGCCCTCGGGCGTGCGAAGGCCAGCCAGGTTAAAGCGTGCGCTGAGGTAAATCGCACCACGTGGCGCCGTAGCCTCGACGGCAAAGCCCTCCGATTGGAGCGTGGTGAGAATGCGCGCAACGGCGTCGAGACGCTTCTGCACTTCCGGTCGCATCCGCGCATGAAAGGCGTCCATGCCGGCGTCGTCATTCAAAAGAGTCGTCGTCGCGACTTGCTCCGCGCGCGGCGCCCACGTGCCGACGTGACCGAGAACGTCGGACATGCGCTTGATCACGTCGGCTGGTCCAACGGCCCAACCGACGCGCAATCCCGTCGCCGCGAAGGACTTCGAGATCGCGTCAATGAGAATCGTGTACGGCTGGATCGCCGGACGCAGGGCGACGGGGTTCACATGTCTCGCGTCACCAAAAGTGAGCATCCAATAAACCTGGTCGTACAGCAAGTACAGCGGCCGCTCGCCGCCGGCGCGCTCGCGTCGCGCGTTCTCCTCAACGACCAAATCGCAGATTTCGGCGAGCGTGTCGGCATCGAACAAGGTGCCGGTCGGATTCAACGGCGAGTTGAGGACCAACATCCGGGCGCGGCGAAGGTGGGCCTTCAGCATGCCGGCCGTCGGCAGAAAACTCGTCTCCGCGCCGCAAACAACCATGACTTGCTCGGCGCCGATGAGCTGCGAGTAGTAGTTGTTGTTCCACGACGGCACCGGAAAGACCACGCGATCGCCCGGGTCGACGAGGACGCGGTAGTGATACCGTCGAGCAGCGATTTCGGGATGCTAAACTCGCTGGGACTGAAGTCGCCGACGGTAAGGTTGCAGACGGGCTTGCCCGATGCGGCGAGGGCACGAACCTCGGCGCCGATGGCAAGAATGAGCGAGCCGGAGAGCTCCTGCGCGATGGTCGAGACTCGCGGGGCGGCCGTCGGTGCGTTGGCTGAGTCAGGCCGCCGGTTGCCCGCCACGGACGGGGCGGCGGCGCTTCGCGGAGTCACCTCAATACCGGCTTCGTTCACGGCGCCTCTCTCGTCTGGGGTGGCCTTGTCGGGCGTTACCTGAACAGTAATGGAATTTGCGTCCAGAGCGACCACACACCCATCGCCGCCATGCTTGTGGCGACGATAGCTCCGGCAAGCGTGAGTACCGTCGAGTGCCGATAATCTCCGACGATCGTTCTGTGCCGTGACGCGACGAGCATGACGCCGAGTGAGATCGGAAGGATCAAGCCATTCAAGGCACCCACGAACAGAAGGATCCGCACTGGCTGGCCAACGATGAGGAAAACGATGGTCGAGAGAGTGATGAAGGCGATAATGGCCCACGTCCAGTGTCGGTCCACGAACCCACTGAACGAGCGAAGAAAGCTGACCGACGTATAAGCCGAGCCGACGACAGAAGTGATCGCCGCGGACCACATCACGATCCCGAATGAGCGGTAGCCGATTTGGCCCATCGTGAGCCGGAACACCGATGCCGGCGGATTGGCTGGATCGAGCCGTAGACCGTGAGAGACGACGCCCAGCGCGGCGAGAAAGAGCACGACGCGCATCAGCGACGCGATGAGAATTCCGGTCGATGCCGCTTGAGTTATGCGGCGCAGCGACCCGCGCCCCTTCACGCCGGCATCGAGCAGGCGGTGCGCCCCGGCGAATGTGATATATCCA
>WNGI01007483.1_pt1 | contig 10005 bp, 10 predicted proteins | sample 5400621 | NCBI WGS metagenome assembly WNGI01 (sample SAMN13153374, study PRJNA577476) | soil metagenome | isolation source: 20 cm soil or saprolite under Garry oak tree replicate 1 | place: USA:California | collected 2016-06-15 | reverse complement strand
CGTTTGTCGTCTCAGTGGTAGGGCAATCGCAGAGAAGGAAAGCCCCGCGTTTGCGGGGCTTTCCTTCTGTGGAGCGTACCGGGATCGAACCGGTGACCTCCGGCTTGCAAAGCCGGCGCTCTCCCAGCTGAGCTAACGCCCCGTTCGCGGAAAGTGTAGAGGCCGTTTCGCCAGCTGACGCCACACTCAGCCGACAGCCGAAGCGACCGGTTCGTCGCTCTGCTCCAGCTCGACGCAGAGCTCCTGCGCCAGTTCGACGAACGCTTGCGCCGCAGGGAGTCGGTAGCGGTCGCGGTGCCAGGCCAGGCCGATCACGCGCGGAGGCACCTTCGGGCCGAGATGGACAACAGCGACCCGCTCGTCGTTCTCGTCCACCGCCAGCTCCGGAATGAGGGCGAAGCCGGCGCCCGCGGCGACCATCCCATGGACGATGTTGTTCTCGTCCAGGTGGTAGACGTAGTTCGGCTCGAGCCCCCGTGCCCGGAAGTGCGCGTGAATCTGCTCGAGGCTGGCGCACAACCGCGGCGCGATCAGGGGCAGACCCGCGACTTCCCGAAGCGTGGGAGGGTCGGGCCGGGCCGCGAGCGGTGAATCGTGCGGAACGAGCAGAACCCACGGGTCGCGCATCAGCTCGACCATCTCGAACGGCCCTTCCTTCAGCGGCGGCATCGCGAAGGTGAGGTCGAGGTCACCGCGCTCGACTGCGCTCAGCAAGACGGGGTCGGACGCGGATTCCTCGAGCTGAACCTCGACACCCGGCCACGCGGCACCGAAGCGCCCGAGCAAGGCCGGCAGGATGCGCGCGCCGGCGCTCTGGAAGGTGCCGACCCGAAGCCTTCCGGCTCCGCCGGCGACGATCGCGGCCACGTCGGCTTCCGCGGCCTTGAGTCGCGCCATGATCGCTTCCGCGTGGCGCAGCACGAGCCGGCCGGCTTCCGTCAGCGACACGGCGCGTGGGCCTCCGGGTCGCTCCACGAGCTTTGCCCCGACCAGCCGCTCGAGGGTCGCGATCTGCTGCGAGATCGCCGACTGCGTGTAGCCAAGCTGCGACGCGGCGCCGCGGAAGCTGCCCTCCTCAGCGACGGCCTTGAGCGCGGCCAGATGCCGCAATTCGATGCCGAGCCAACGATCGAGTTCCATGATCAACATGAACGATAGCTGGATTTGTGCTTATCAAGCTCGTCGGGCACCCTGTGTCCATGGGAGCCTTGTTCATAGTCGTGTTCTTGCTCGCGGTCGGACCGCTGGCGCTCTTGTACGGCGTCGATTCCCGACGCTCGGACGAGCGCGGCTGGTGGCCCGGCGCGCAGCGCAAGAGCTAAGAGACTGAAACCGGTCTAGCTCAGAGTCGCCGGTTCGGCGCCGAGGCCGCTGACCCGGGCGGGCGCAGTGCGACGACCGTCGCAGTGTGATCCCGCCGGTCGAGCGCGCGGAGGAGGGCGGCGACGCAGTCGGCGTCGAACTGACCGTCGGCTCCTCGCTCGAGCTCGTGTCGCGCGTCGTCTTCGGATAGGGCGTCTCGGTACGGCCGGTCCTCGCTCATCGCCCGGTATGCGTCGCAGACGGCCACGATCCTGGCGCCGAGCGGGATCGCCCTGCCGGCGAGCCTGTCGGGATAGCCGGTGCCGTCCCAGCGCTCGTGGTGGTGCCGCACGATGGGGAGGATCGCCTGGAGCGACTGGATCGGCCGGAGGATGTGCTCGCCGACTTCCGGGTGCGTCTTCATGATCGCCCACTCGCTCTGGGTCAGCGGCCCCGGCTTGTTGAGGATCGACTCCGGTACCCGCACCTTGCCGATGTCGTGGAGCACCGCGCCGAGCTCCACGTTGCGAACCGCGTCGAGGTCGAGCTCGAGCTCGGTTGCAACGGCGACCGCGAGCCGGACGACCTCTTCGGTGTGGCGCCCGGTGCTCGCGTCCTTGGCCTCGAGCGCATTGGAGAGCGACGCCAGAGTCTCGCCGTAGAGGCGTTGAGCGCGCTCCTCGTGCTCGAAGCAGGCGATGAGGGCGCCCATTTGTGTGGCTGCGACCTCGGCCAAGTGCCGCTCCAGACCGGAGAAGACGCGGGGTCTGGCGTCGTACAGCTCGATCAGGCCCCAACCGCGTCCTTCGACCACGATCGGAACCAGGAGGACCGCCTGCATCTCCATCTCGCGGAGTACGAAGAGCTCGGCCGGGTCGGCGCCGGGATCGTCCGCAGAGATGGAGCAGAGCGTGCTGGTCGCGAGAACGGATGCGGTGGTCGGGTAGTCGGTGAGGTAGTAGCTGAGCCCCCGCGCCACCTGCCGGTTGGTGCAGGCATAGTCGGCGACCTCGCGCAGGAGGCCGTCTTCGACCTGGGAGACGAGACACGCCTCGCCGTTCAGCATCAGCGTCAGCTCCCGGCTCGCGATGCGGAGCATCCGCTGCGAGACTTGCTCCGCCGCGATCGCGCGCGAGAAGGCGACGAGCCGTGAAAGAGGCTCGGATGCGCCGGCGAGCGCGACATGGAGGCCGACCACATCGGCTCTCCCACGCGACTCGGCACTCATGCCGCCACCTCGATGCCGGTGCCGGTGCGCTTCGCCGCGTACATGGCCTCGTCCGCGACCTGCAGAAGTTCGTGGGCGCTCCGTCCGGAGCTGTTCGTCGCGATGCCAAAGCTCGCGATCAACGACCGGAGCAGCGGGTCGATGTTCCCCTCCAGCGCGACGCGGACGCGGCCGATGAGATCGCGCGCTTCCTGTTCGCCGGCATCGGCGAGCAGCAGCGCGAACTCGTCGCCACCGACTCGGAACGCAAGTCCGCCGTCGGGCACGAGCTCCGCCAGCAGCGCGCTGAAGCGGGCGAGTATGCGGTCGCCGACCGCATGGCCGTGACCGTCGTTGACTTCCTTGAAGTTGTCGAGGTCGAGGAAGACAAGTGCGAGGGGATGTGGGCCGAGGGACTCGCTTGCGGCCAGTCGATGCAGGAGGGCGCGCCGGTTCAGCAGGCGCGTGAGCGGATCGTGATCGGCGAGGAACTTCGTCTCAGCGAGCTGCGTGGCGACGGCAAGTGCCTCCATTGCATGGTTCGCGAAGATCCGGAGCGCCTGCAGGACATCGTCGTTGGGCAGCAGCCGGTTACGCGGCTCGTCGGCCCAGAGCACGCCGCGGACTTCTTCGTCGGCCCCGTACAGAGGCACGACGAGCCAATGATGGTTCCAGGCGAGTGGCCCTTTCCCATTCAGGACGGACTCGTAGACGACCTGCTCTCTGCCGACCCGGCGCTCGGCCTCCTCGTGCGGAACGAGATAGCAGCCCGCGATCTCGAATCCGGGGTCGAAGAGCCGTGCGATCAGGGGCAGCTCGAGACCGCCCGTCACCGTGTCGCCCTCGGGCCAGCCGGCCGAGGCCGCCGCTCGCAGGCACCCGCCCTCGGGCTCCGAGAGCTGGATCAGGACCTTGTCGAAGTCGAGCGCCTCGCGGACCGCTTCGCACACAGAGGTCAGCATCGCTTCGGTCGACATCGTCTGCGGCAGCTGGGAGGAAACATGGAGCAGCTGCTCGAGACCGGTCTGATGGCGTTGAAGCCGCTCCCGCTCCTGCGCCGTCTCGAGCGCGAGCGCCGCGTGCGAGGCCAGCGCCACTGCGAGGGCGAGTTGCTCGTCATCGGGTCGCAGGCCACTGACTGGATCGCCGAATGACATGACGCCGACGATCTGTCCGTCGGAGCGCTGGAGTGGCACGAAGAGCTCGTCGTTCGGGTTCCAGCCGAGCGGGCCTATGACGAGCGGCTCCCCGGCCGGGACGAAGCGGGCGCCGTCATCCCGCGACCAGTCGAACGCGTCGTTCGGAATGAAGTAGGCGCCCTCCCGGAGGAACCGCGGGTGCAGGAGGCGGTGCCAGCTCTCCCAGCCGTAGACAGAGCCCAGCAGCGCCTCGCGAACGGCGTCGCTCCCATGGACGGTTTCGACGTAGAAGTCGTCCCATTCGGGCCGGTACACGTTGAGGACGACGGTCTGGTAGCCGAGGGCCTCGGAGACGGCGCGGGCGATTGTCTTCAGCACCGAGCCGACGTCTGCGCCGCTACGGACGGCGCGGGTGACCTCGAGCAGCCCTTGGAGCGACGAAGCGAACGTGTGTGCGGCGGCATCCGCGTTCGTTGCGCGTAGCACTGCCCGCTGCGAGTGCGTGTTGGTCATGAGCCGCAGGTCCCGACGACCGATTTCCACACCATTGCCTAGCCTGCTTCGCGAGGCATCACCCGATCGGGTAACCCTCGTTCAGGGCACGGTCAGGTCCACAGAAACGCCTCGGAGCCGCTGTGGGTCTCGTGCGGCTTCGAGGCGTCGGGTTGGAGAAACAGCCTTAAGCGGCTCGTTCGAGGCGCTCTTCGAGCCTCGCGCGCTTGATGATCGCGTCGCGGTCGCCGAAGCGGCCCCGCACCTTCGCCTCTCGGTACTCGTCCCAGAGGCGCGCGATCTCGGCTTCTAGCTCGGCATGCTCGGCCGCGACGGTGTCGTCGTGGCCCTCAGCCAGGACGTGCAGAAGTTCGGCACGCCGCTCAGTGGCGCCCTCGATTTCGAGCCTGATGTCATCCAGGGTTTTCATACGCTTATGTAAACGACGAGCTAGTGCTCACTAATCCCGGCTGCCGAGGAAGAACAGCACTACTACGGCTACCCCGACGAGGCCCGCGATAACCGCAACTGCGTTGAGCGCGAAGTTCACTAGCCGAATCCGAGCTCGGCGATCCGGTCCTCATCGATCCCGAAGTAGTGCGCGACCTCGTGGAGGACGGTGATCCGGATCTGGCGTTGGAGCTCGGCCGGGTCTGGAAAGGCGGCAACGAGCGGTCTCCGGTAGACGACCACCTTCGCAGGCAGCGCGCCTGAGGGCATCACAGACCCACGCGGATACCCGATGAAGCTGCCCAGGATCGCCGGGCTGTCCAGGCTTTCCTCCTCGACGACGACGGCGACGTTCTCGAGCCCCTCGGCGATGTCGTCGGGCAGCGAGTCGAGCGCGGCGCGAACGTGCTCCTCGAATTCTTCGTCGGTCATCAGTACCTCGGTTGCAGTGGCGGCCGGACCATGAACAAGCGGACGGTCAACGCGCCGAACGCGAAGCCGCCGATGTGAGCGAAAAAGGCCACTCCGCCGCCGGCCTGTGGCTGGAGGATCGAGTAACCGCCTTCCCAGAGCTGGAAGCCGAACCAGAAGCCCAGGAACAGGAACGCCGGCACCTCGAGCACGAAGAAGAAGATGAGTGTCAGCACGCTCGCCGTCGGCAGGAGCACGAGGTAGGCCCCAAGCACGCCTGAGACAGCGCCGCTCGCCCCGAGCGTCGGGACCGCCGCGTCGGCGTTCGTCCCCACTGCCAGCGTGACGACGGTCTGGGCGGCGATCGCCGCAAATCCCGAGAGGAGATAGAAGACGAGAAACCGCACTCTGCCCATCGCGTCCTCGACGTTGTTCCCGAAGATCCAGAGGAAGAGCATGTTCCCGATGATGTGCAGCCAGCTGCCGTGCATGAACATCGATGTGAACGCGGTCACCGGCCAGCTGTGACCAACGGCTGCGCCGGGTGGGCAGGACGAAACGACCTCGCACGGCTGGTAGGCGTACTCGACGACCGAGCGACTGAGATGCGGTAGCTGGTAGAAGATCCAGACCGCGAAGTTCGTCGCGATCAGCGCGACCGTGACGATCGGAAACGACCGCGTCGGGACGTTGTCCTTGAGCGGGAACAACCTAAGGCGCCGACTTGGCGGCGCCGCTTTCAGGACGTGCGAGCTCTGCTCGCGCGTCCGTCTTCACTCGACGATCAACGCCAGCAGAGCCTTCTGGGCGTGCAGGCGGTTCTCGGCCTGGTCCCAGACGGCCGAGTGCGGCCCGTAGAGAACCTCCTCGGTGATCTCCTCCCCGTAGTGCGCCGGCAGGCAGTGGAGCACGATCGCGTCGGGGCTCGCGTGCGAGAGCAGCTCGTCGTCGATCTGGAAGCCGGCGAGGTCCTTGCGGCGCCGCTCGGACTCTTTCTCCTGGCCCATGCTCGTCCAGACGTCCGTGTAGAGGACATCCGCCTCGCGTGCGGCCTCACGCGGGTCACGGGTGAGCTCTACCGTCCCGCCCATCTGCACCGCCGCGCGCCGGGCGGCGTTGACCGCGGTCGTATCAGGCTCGTAGCCCTCGGGCGTGGCGGCGACGAACCGCATCCCGAACCGGGCCGCGCCGACCATCAGCGAGACACAGACGTTGTTCCCGTCGCCGAGGTACGCGAGCCGCGCGCCGGAGAGCCGGCCGAGCCGCTCGCGAATCGTCATCAGGTCGGCGAGCGCCTGGCACGGATGCGCGTAGTCGGTCAGCCCGTTGATCACCGGGATGTCTGCGCTCTCGGCGAGCTGCTCGACGTCCTCCTGCGCGAACGTGCGGATCATGATCGCGTCCAGGTAGCGCTCGAGCACGTGTCCCGTGTCCTTGATCGTCTCGCCGCGCCCCAGCTGGAGGTCGTTCGCCGAGAGGTAGAGCCCGTAGCCGCCGAGCTCGACGATGCCGACCTCGAACGAGACGCGGGTGCGAGTCGACGGCTTCTGGAAGATCATCCCGAGCATGCGGCCCGGGAGGAGCTCGTGCGGCTCGCGCTGCCTGCGGAGCTCTTTGAGCTCGTCCGCGAGGTCGAGCGCAGTCTTCAGCTCCTCGGAGTTCCAGGTGCCGATGCGGACGAAGTCCCGTCCTTTGAGGTGCTGAGCGACCTCGACCATGCGAGGCCGAGAATGCTAGTCGGGCTCGGCGAAGCGCGGCTGAGTCGCCGGGCTGCGCTGCTCGCCCAGAGACCGGGTCCTCAGTCGCCCCGGTAATGCGATTACCGGGGCTCCCTGCGTCCGCGGCCTCAGAACGAGCATCACACCCCGGCAACGAGCAGCGTTCCGCCGAGCCCTCCTACGCGGTCTCGTAGCCCGCTTCGGCAAGCAGCACGCGTAAGCGCTGCAGGCCGCTGAACATGCGGCTCTTGATCGTTCCAAGAGGCTGGTCGAGCCGTTCCGCAAGCTCGGACTGCGTCAGCCCGCCGTAGTAGGCAAGCTCGATCGGCTCGCGCTGCTCGGCCGGCAGCCGGCGGAGCGCATCCTGGACGATCTCGCGGCGCGAGCGCGCGACGACCGCTTCGTCGGCGCCCGGGTCCGAGCCCTGCGGCTCGCCGACCACAGGAGATGTGCGCCGTGTCTGCTCACGGCGGACGAGATCGACGGCGCGGCGGTGCACGAACGTGAGGAGCCACGTGCTCGCCTTCGCGCGCTCGGGCCGGTACGAGCCTGCGGCGCGCCAGATCTGGAGGAACGCCTCCTGGACGGCGTCTTCCGCCAACGCTGCGTCCTGAATGATCCTGTACGCGAGGCCATAGGCGACCTTGCCGAAGCGGTCGTAGAGCTCGCCGAGCGCGTCCTCGTCGGCGCGGGCGACGGCTTCGACGAGCTCTTCATCGGTGCGCTGCGGAGTGGCCCGGCTCATCGGCTTCTCATCCCAGGGGGCGCGGAGCCCCACCACGCAGATGGCGATCGGGCTCTGAGCAGCGGCGGACACCTCAGGTCGCTTCCGCCCTGAAGAGGATTGGCAGCGTCGGCGAGGTGGCTCCCTTCGCTCTCTCGAGCGTGACCGCGACCGTGGCGCTCTCCGGGACGCGCTGGGTGAGTGAGACCGGCCTGCAGCCGCTTCCGCCGCGGAAGAGGCCGGCCGGCTCGGGTGAGTTCCCGGTGATCACCCAGGCTTCGTAGGTCTTCGCGCTCGGCGCGTCGGCTAGTCCGCAGACGAGGAGCGCGGCCTGACCGTTCCGAGCAACGATCAGCGACCCGTTGGCGCCGATCAGCGGCTTGGTGGTCGCGTTCTGGGCGAGGAGCCGGTCGACGACCGACCTGGCGCTCCGCTCACGATCGAGCGAGTTCGAGAGCGAGTGTGCCCAGATGCCGAGGCCGACCGCCAGGCAAGCGGCCGCGGCCGCGACAGCCGCGGCGGCGCCGAGCGCCCAGTTCCGCCTCGGCAGCTTGATGACCGCTGCGCGCGGTTCCGCGCGGGCGCCCTCGATGATGCGGTCACGCAGCTCTTTACGAGGGACAGGCCCTTCGGCGGCGTAGGCCAGGGCCGCGACGGGCTCCCGAAGCAGCGCGAGCTGCTCGGAGCATTCTTCGCAGTCCAGGAGATGCCGCTCGAAACGCTCGCGCTCGTCGTCGTCGAGGGCGTCGAGGGCGTAGGCGGCTAGGAGATCGTGTGGGTCGCTGCTCATGGGGGCTTCGTCTTATTCGCCCTGGGCGCCGATCCGGTTCGCCTAGAAATAGTACGGCAGGAGATTCTGTGCTCCCAAGGCATACCAAAGGCCGAACGCGAGGCTGGCCACGCCGAGCGCCGGTGCGAGAGGGCCGAGCGAGCGTCTGCCGAGCGTCAGCCCGAAGCCGGTCGTCAACAGCGTCATCGAGACAGCGGTGAACGCGGCGAGGATCCCGAGCGCACCGATCGCGAGCGCCGTCCGGTCGATCGTGCTGACGAGGAGGATGCCGACACCTGCGCTGCCGCCGATCCCGTGCAGGAGCCCGACGGCGAAGGCGCCGAGCGGCGTCCTGCTCCGGGTGTGCTCGTGCGGAGACGTCGAGTGCGAGTGCAGGTGCGCGTGCGAGCGATCGTCGTGGTCGTGCGCATGCGCGTGGAAGGCTCCGCGGCGCCAGCGAACGAGCAGCCAGACGGCGAGGCCCGCGATGAGGAACCCGATCGCGGTTTCGGCGGCGCGCTGCACGGTCTCAGGCAGATACGCGCGGTAAAGGACGATCGGCACGCCGAGCGCGAAGAGCGTCAGCGCGTGTCCGGCGCCCCACGCGAGCCCGAGCTGGGCCGCGTCGCGGGCCCGCCGCTCGGTCGAGGCGAGGAGCGTCGTCACTGCAGCGAGGTGGTCGGGGTCCGTGGCGTGGCGAAGGCCGAGCAGGATCGCGACCGCGATCACGAGAACGAGCGTCGTACCGTCCGAGAACGAAGTGAGGTAATCGTCGAGGCCGAACATGTCAGCTCACTTTCGGGATGGCCCGCACGGTCATGGCCGCGCCGGCGATGACGATAACGAGAGCGCTGATCGCCGGGAGCAGGCCGATCACCCGGCCCTGGAGCTCGAAGCGGCGGAACGTGCGCTTGGCGAGGATCGCGGCCAGCCCGATCCCCGTGATCGAGAGTGCGAGCCCCGCGCTGAAGGCGACGATCAGCCCGAGCCCGAGGGCGAGCCGGTGCAAGGAGATGGCCGCGAGGAGCACGACGAGCGCGGACGGGCAGGGGAGGAGCCCGCCTGAGATGCCGACGGCGGCCAGCGAGCGCCAGCCGAGCTCCCCCTGGCCATGGCTGTGGTGGTGATGGTGGTGTCCGTGGCCGTGCGCGCGGCGATGCCGGACCCGCGCGAGCAGCACCGACGCGCCGACGCCAATCACGAGCAGCCCGGAGACGAGCCCGATCCACGGATACAGCTGCTCCGGGACGATGAATTGCGAGAGCCCGAGTGTTACGAAGCCGAGCGTGAAGACGCCGATCGTGTGTGTCGCGGTGACGATCAGCCCGAGCGCGGCTGCGTGGCGAGGCTTCCCGCGCTGGCCGACGAGGTACGCGGTCACGATCGCCTTTCCGTGACCGGGCGAGAGGGCGTGCGCCGAGCCCCAGAAGAACGCGAGCGCGAGCGAGATGAGGATCACGCCGACGCCGAGGTGGTCGCGGGCGATCAGGCTCGCGAAGCCGCCGTCGCCGGTGGCTCGCACGGCAGCGCGTGCTGAGAGCTGTGCACGAGACTCCAGTCTGGGCGGATCGCCGGCGCCAGCGCCGGGCCGAACGCTCGCCGTCGCGGTCGTGACCTCGAGCGGGCTGCTCAGCAGATCCTTCGGGTAGGCCGCGAGCTCGTGGCTGACGCTCGCTGACGGTACCGAGGACGCCGTCGCGCTCGCACCGTCGCGGGCGGTGAGCACGACTTCCTTCCAGCCGATCCGGTTCGCGAAGTTCGTGTCGCGGAGCTCGAGCCTCCCAGAGCTGGCG
>WNGI01009009.1_pt1 | contig 10007 bp, 10 predicted proteins | sample 5400621 | NCBI WGS metagenome assembly WNGI01 (sample SAMN13153374, study PRJNA577476) | soil metagenome | isolation source: 20 cm soil or saprolite under Garry oak tree replicate 1 | place: USA:California | collected 2016-06-15 | reverse complement strand
CGAGTGAATTGGACGCTCAGTCCTTCCACGACGCTCTGGGCGGCGGTATCCCGGGCGGTCAGAACTCCATCGCGCATCGACCGCGAGCTGTTTGCTCCCGCCCAACCGCCCTATTTCCTCTCCGGCGGCCCGGGCTTCCATTCAGAAGAAGAGCTGGCCTACGAGCTGGGATACCGCCACCAGCAGGGGTCCTTGGCGCTGTCGTTGGCCGCGTTCTACAATCGCTACCACGGACTCCGCAGTCTGGAGCAGGTCAACCCGCCCAATCCCGTCCCCCTCGTCATCGGCAACGGGCAGGACGGCGAGTCCTTCGGAGCGGAGGCGACGGCCGAGTACTGGCTCACCAACCGGTGGCGCGTGCGCGCCGGCTACACCGAGCTGCGTGTCCATGTTTGGCCGAACCCCGGCAGCACGGACATGTCCCGGGGCCGGACGGAGTCCCAGGCTCCCGATCGACAGTTCTTCCTGCTCTCGTCGGTGGATCTGCCGGCACACCTGGGACTCGCCGCCTGGTTCCGGGCGATCGATGACATCAATAATCAGCTGGTCCCGGCGTATGCCGAGCTGAATGTCACGCTCACCTGGCAGCCGACGTCGACGCTCGATCTCTCGCTCGTTGGGCAGAATCTCCTGCACGGCCAGCACCGGGAGTTTGGCGCGGCGACCAGTGCCAGTCGTCGGGACATCCAGCGCGGCGTGTATGGGGCGGTGGCATGGCACTTTTGAGGATCACCGCCGCGCTGCTGTTGGTATGCGCTGTCCGGCTCGGGGCGCAAGCGACGAAGGCCTCCGAGGCTCAGGTGAAGGCCGTCTTCCTGTTCAACTTCGCATCCTGTTCATCAGTCGGTCCTCGGCGGATCGGCCGGAGGAGATCCTGGCGCGCCTCAAGCGCCGGCCGATCCTCACGGTGAGTGACGCCGACCGATTTGCCGAACGAGGAGGCATGATACGCTTCGTGACCGACCGAAGTCGTATCCGGCTCCAGATCAACCCGGAGCCGGCGGAAGCGGCACACTTGACGATCAGCTCCAAGTTGTTGCGGGTGGCCGAAGTCATCACGCCGACGGGACACTGAGATGGCGCTGCGCGACTGGCCGATCCAGCAGAAGCTGACCGCGATGCTCGTCTTGATCAGCGGGCTGGTCCTGCTGCTCACGGCCGCCGCGTTCGCGGGATACCAGTACTGGTCCTTACGGGAGAGAACGCTCGATGCCCTGGCCGTGCGCGGTCGGATCATTGCCGCGAACACCACGGCCTCGCTGGCCTTTGCCAACGTGGCAGATGCCCGGGAGCTCCTGTCCGCCCTCCGGGTCGACCCGCACATCGTGGCCGCGGTCCTGTACGACAAGGGCGGTCATGAGTTCGCCGCGTATCCGGCGAACGTGGCCGCCGACGCCGTACCGGCGGTGCCGGGGCCTGATGGATACCGCTTCGAGCGAGGCCTGCTCATCGGATTCCAGCCGGTGGTGCAGGCGGGCAGCCAGCGCCTCGGCACGTTGTACCTCGCGTCCGACCTCAAGGCGATCTACGACACGTTTCGCCTCTCCGGCATCATCGGCCTGGCCGTCCTGGCCGTCGCCTTGCTTGCGGCGTACCTCCTGTCCCACGTTCTTCAGGGCACGATCTCGCAGCCCATTCTGGCGCTGGCGGAGACCGCCAAGGCCGTGTCCACCCGGCAGGACTACTCGGTGCGGGCGCCCAAGCTCGGCGAGGACGAATTGGGCGTGCTGACCGATGCGTTCAACCAGATGCTCGGCCGCATCGAGGACCAGAAGAACGAGCTGCAGCGCTACGCCGCCGAGCTCGAGCGGCGGGTCGAGGCGCGGACCCACGAGCTCCAGGAGCGCAACGAGTCGCTGCGCCGCAATGCGGCTGAGCTGCTCGCTGCCAACACCGAGCTGGACGCGTTCGCCTACTCGGTGTCGCACGACCTGCGGGCGCCGTTGCGCAGCATCGACGGATTCAGCCAGGTTCTGCTGGAAGACTATGCCGGGAAGCTGGACGAGGCGGGACAGGAGTCGCTGCAGCGGGTGCGCGCCGCCAGCCAGCGCATGGGCACGCTGATCGACGACCTGCTGAAGCTCGCGCGGGTCACCCGTGCGGAGATTCGCACCGAGGACGTGGACCTGAGCGGCATGGCGCGGGACATCGTGGCCGACCTGCAACGGAGCACCCCGGAGCGGCAGGTGGAATTCGAGATTGCCCCCGGGCTCAAGGCGCGTGGCGACACCCGGCTGCTGCGCGTGGCCCTCGACAATCTGCTCCGCAATAGCTGGAAGTACACCGCGAAGCAGCCGGCTCCACGAGTCGAGTTCCGATCCGCCGACGCGAACGGGGGCAGGACCTTCATGGTCCGGGACAACGGCGCCGGCTTCGACATGAAATACGCCGACAAGCTGTTCGGCGTGTTCCAGCGGCTGCATGCCGCCGCCGACTTCGAGGGCACCGGCATCGGCCTCGCCACCGTCCGGCGCATCATCAACCGGCACGGCGGCCGGATCTGGGCGGAAGGCGCGGTGGACCAGGGGGCAACGTTCTACTTCACCCTGTGATGGCCCGCTTCCGGCGGGCCTGGAGGCTCTCGTGAACCCGGGAAAGATCCTGCTGGTGGAGGACAACCCCGACGACGTCGCCCTGACGCTCCGGGCGCTCAAGAGTCACAACATCACGAACGACGTCGTGGTAGCGCAGGACGGGGCCCAAGCGCTCGACTTGCTCTTCGGCGCGACGGCCCCCGCCCTGGGGGGCGAGCTTCCGGCGGTCGTGCTGCTCGACCTCAAGCTGCCCAAGGTCAACGGGATGGAGGTGCTGCAGCGCATCCGGGCGGACGACCGCACCCGGCTCCTGCCGGTCGTGATCCTCACCTCCTCCGACGAGGAGCGCGACGTCATCGAAGGCTACAGCCTCGGCGCCAACAGCTACGTGCGCAAACCGGTGGACTTCGTGGAATTCACGCAGGCGGCCAAGCAGCTCGGGCTGTACTGGCTGCTCATGAACCGGGCGGCACCGGTGCCCCGGAAGCCCTGACGCCTACAGCACGACGAATCGTCCTCCGCCGGTCAGGAGAATCACGAGATTCATCACGAGGAGCATCAGGTCGTAGTGCCATCCGTACGCTCTGCCTCCCCAAAAGCCGATTTTCCACACGAAGATCTTCTTCTGGATCGCACCGAGCATGAGGAGGATCAGCCCGATGGCAGCGAGCTGAATCAGGACGCCGAACGCCACCCCGATACTACCCAGCACTTCCGCGGTGCCGAGAAAGACCGTGAACCCGGTGCTCGCGCCGATGCTCTTCGACCGCTCGACGGGGTTCCGGAGATGATTCCAGCCGCTATCGACGAACACCACCGCGACCATGAGCCGCAGCAACAACAAACCGACGTCGCCGAATTGCAGCAGGGCGGGGAACGTGACGCTCACGCTGCGCCGCTCAGTCGGGCTGCCGCGGATGGCGGCGCAGCCGCGCCGTCGCCTCGTCGATGCGACCGATATACGCCCGCACCGCCTCGGCGTGCGCGCGCCGGGGCAGGACGAAGTGGCGATCGTCGGGCTGGGCGCTCTTCAAGTCGTCGACCATCAGGTCTCCCCCGTGTGCCTCCACGGTCGCTTCGAACCGCTCCACGGCCGAGAGGAGATCCGCCAGATCTTCGGGCGGCTCCGCGCCGGTCACAGCGATGCCGCGACTGCGCAGTCGGGCCGCCACTTCCGCTACCGCCGCCGAGCGCTCTTCGGCTGCTTCGTCGTACCGGTCCATACCCGTTGCTCCTCGCTATAGGGCGCGTCGCAGCGCGGCTGCGAGCGTCTTGGCGTCGCCCGGCTCCTCGTGGCGACGACCGTTGATGAAGAACCTGGGCGTGCCGCTCACGCCGCTCTTGGTACCGCTCACGAAGTCCTCCCGCACCCGGGCCGCGTGGGCGTGGGTGACGAGCTCGCGCCGCACCCGCTCCGCGTCGAGCCCCAGCTCGCGCGCGTACCGCACCAGATCGTCGTCGGCGAGCGCCGCCTGCCGCTGGTACAGGAGGTCGTGCATCTCCCAGAACTTCCCTTGCGCGGCAGCCGCCTCCGCGACCTCCGCGGCATGCTGGGCGTGCGGGTGCTCCTCGCTCAAAGGAAAGTGGCGGAATACGAACCTGACCTTCGCTCCGAGCTCTCGCAGCACATGCTTCAGCTGCGGGTAGGCGCGGCCGCAGAACGGGCACTCGAAATCGCCATACTCCACGAGCGTTACCGGGGCATCGGCGGTTCCCAGGGCGTGGTCGCGCGCGCCGACGGGGGGTGCGAGCAGCGCCACGGGCGGATCAGCGACCCCTGCTACTCATGCAGCACCTGATGCACCGCGGCGATCGCGATCGATCCCTCGCCCACGGCCGATGCGACGCGCTTCAAGCTCCCGGCGCGGACGTCGCCGATCGCAAACACTCCGGGGAGACTCGTCTCGAGCAGGTGAGGAGGGCGGGCCAGTGGCCAGCGTGCTGCCGCCAAATCGTCGGCCGACAGCTCGGGTCCCGTCTTGATGAACCCCTTGGCGTCCAGTGCCATGCACCCGGCCAACCAGCGGGTGCCCGGCACCGCCCCCGTCATGGTGAAGACGTGCCGGATTGGGTGAGTTTCAATGCGACCGCTCTCATTGTCGCGCCAGCCCACCCGCTCGAGATGACCGTTCCCCTCGAGGCTCACGAGTTCCGAGTACACATGACGGACGATGGCCGGATGGTCCTCGATGCGACGGATCAGGTAGCGGGACATGGTATCGGCCAGGCCTCCCGACCGGATCACCATGTGCACACGCCCGGCGGTCTGCGCGAGGAACACGGCGGCCTGGCCCGCCGAGTTGCCGGCGCCTACGACGACGACCTCTTCATCGGCGCACAGCTGCGCTTCCATGGTGGTCGCGGCGTAGTACACCCCCGCGCCTTCGAATCGGGGCAGGTTGTCGATCGGGAGCCGCCGATACTCGGCACCCGTCGCGATGATCACCACGCGCGCCGGCAGCCGCTGCCCGTCGCCGATCTCGAGGGCGTACGGTTTGCGCTCGCAGGCGAGTTTCGTCGCGGCCTTGGCGATCATCACTTGAGCACCGAACTTCTCCGCCTGCGTGAACGCCCGGTTCGCCAGGTCCTGGCCGGAGATCCCCATCGGGAAGCCGAGGTAGTTCTCGATCCGGGAGCTCGAGCCGGCCTGGCCACCGGGCGCGGTCGACTCCACGACCAGGACGTCCAGTCCCTCCGACGCGCCGTACACCGCCGCCGCAAGCCCGGACGGTCCCGCACCGACGATGACCAGATCCCGGACATGGGTTTGATCGATCGCGTCGTTGAAGCCCAGCGCGGCGGCGATCTGCTGAGGGCTCGGGTTCCGGAGCACGACGTCGCCGCGACAGATCACCACGGGCACATCAGCGGCGCTCACCCGGAAGCGATCGAGCAGCTGTTCCACGCCGGCATCGTGGTCGAGGTCGACCATCGTGTGCGGGTGCCCGTTTCTGGTGAGAAACTCCCGGATGCGGAGGGTCCCTTGGCAGTGACTCGACCCGAGGACCACGACGTCGCCGACTCCACGGTTGATCAGCTCGACCCGACGCAAGATGAACGCGCGCATGAAGATCTCGTTCAGCTCGCCGTCGGCCTGGATGAGCGCAAGCAGGTCGTCGCGACCGACCTCGATGACCTCGCCGGCGGACGCGGCCCGGATCTGAGCGAGCCCATGGCGGCCCGACAGCATGGTGACTTCGCCGGTGAACATCCCGGGGTCGAGCGACACCACGAGGGCGTCGTCGGTGGCCGACGGCCGGACGCCCTCGACCCGGCCCTCCACGACGACGAACAGACGGGTCACGGGCTCGCCCGCCGGCATCAGCACCTCGCCCTCCTCGACCCGGCGCCGGCGCCCGTGCGCGCCGATCCGGGCGAGCTGCGCCGCGGTGAGCGTCGGATAGATGTGGTCGCGACGGGCGGCGGTGTCGGACGCGGGGGCAGGGGCGGGGGCGGGGGCGGGGGCCAGCTGAGTCGTCATGGATGCCTCTAGTGGTGGAACTTGAAGTCGAATTATTCTAACACACGATAACCTCGAGGAGCTCCCGATGCTGAGCACTGCACCGCTGCGCGCGTACATCCCTGTTTCCAACCTCCAGCGGGCGAGGAAGTTCTACGAGGAGACCCTGGGACTCAAGCCCGGGGAGCAGTACGGCGGTGGCGTGATCTACCGATGCGGGGAGACCGAAGCGTTCCTGTACCTGACCCCGAACGCGGGCACCTCGAAGGCCAGCCAGGCGTTCTGGCAGGTCGCCGATGTCGAGGCGGAGGTGACCGAGCTCAAGGCCAGAGGCGTGGTCTTCGAGGAGTACGACATGCCGGGGATCAAGATGCAGAACAGCATCGCCACCGGGGGCGGCGCCAAGACGGCGTGGTTCAAGGACACCGAGGGCAACATCATGGCCGTGAGCCAGCGGCTGCGATGACATTGCGAGCCCGCATGGTCTTCTCGCCGACGAGCCTGACGTTCCTGCGCGGCCTCAAGCGCCATAACGACCGCACATGGTTCGAGGCCCACCGCGCCGAGTACGAAGCGGACGTGAAGCAGCCGATGCGGGAGCTGATCGAGGAAATGGACGTCCGGCTCACGCGGTTCGCACCGGAAATCATCGGTGAGCCCAAGCGCTCGATGTTCCGCATCTACCGCGACATCCGGTTCTCACCCGACAAGTCCCCGTACAAGACCCACGCGTCGTGCTGGTTCTATCACCGGGACGGCTCGCGCGCCGTGGGGCGCGAGGCTGGCGGCGAGGGGGCCGGGGCCGGGGCCGGGTTCTACTTCCAGATCGCCCCGGGTGACTCGTTCGTCGGGGGCGGAATGTGGATGCCGCCGCGGGACGCCCTCCTCAAGCTTCGGGAGGCCATTGCCGACGACCCGAAGCGATTCACCAAGATCGCCACCGACCGGCGGCTGGTGCGGCGGTTCGGCGGCTTGTCGGACGAGGCCGTGTTGCGGCGCGTGCCGCGGGGCTTTGCAGCCGATCACGCAGCGGCCCGCTGGCTCAAGTTCCAGTCATTCGTGATGGGCCGGGCGCTGACCGACGCCCAGGCGGTGAGCGCGCGGCTCCCGGCGCTGCTCGAAGCCGATTTCCGTCTGATGCTGCCCTTGGTGCGATGGGTCAACGGCGTGCTGGGGTTACGGGCGGCGGGGCGACGCTAGGCGCGGGGCGCTCGAGGGCGTTTCGGTCCCACTTCGCCAGGTCCGCCGCGGCGCCGTAGGTGCTCTGTGCGAACTCGAGGAGAGTGGCATCCGGGTCCGGGGCCCCTCGCACCGCCTCATACGGCAGGATCCACTCGTGCATCCGCATATCATAGCTCGCGCTGGCCGGGGTAATCACGGCGTCAGGGCAGCCGGGTGGCTCGGGATACGCATACGCATAAAACGCGGGCTCCAGAATCGGCGCGAATCCTCCGCCGGGCCACCACCCGATGCTGATGCACTCGTGCGAGTAGGCCTCGCGTGTCACGGCGTCGGCAAGGTTGGGGAGACCGCCCGGGTGGCGGGGGGCGGGACGGCCGGAGAACCGCGTGTGGGCGAGATCGAAGCTCCCCCACCAGAAGTGCACGGGGCTCGTCTTGCCGAGAAAGCGGCCCCGGAACCGGTCGAGGACCCGTTTGGTCTGGACGAGCACCTGCCAGCAGGCCCGTGCCGCGGCGGCGTCGTAGGAGCGATGGGTCGCGTCGGCTTCGAAGCGAACAGGGTTGGGCACCTCGACCGGCATAGTCCAGATTCGGGCGCGGACATCGAGGCGCGCCAGCGCGTCCATGACGAGCCGGTAAAACTCGGCCACCGGCCGCGGCGCGAGGGGTACCGTGGTGTGACCGCCATCTGACGACTGGACGGCAAGCTGGTGCGAGACGAAGTCGAACGTGACCGTGATGAGGCGTCGATCGACCGTCAGCGGCAGCGTGGCGAGCCCGCGTGACGTTATCTGGAGGGCCGTGTTCCAGTAATGGTTCGTGAGCGGGGACAAGCCGAGCGCCAGCTTGCCCACGATCTGCGTCCACATGTGGAGCGTGGCGTAGGTATCCCGCCACTCCTCGAGCGGCAGCGCCGGCCAGACATCGCCGGTCACTTCAACTCCTTGGTCAGTTGCAGACCGGCCTCGAGCGCCGCCACGATGCGATCGACGTCGTACACGCAGCCGGCCCAGGTGCCGCCGCTCGCCCACTGCAGGGCCGCCCACAGGCGGGTGTCGGCCGGCAGGGCGGGGTGGGGGGCGAGCGCGGGGTGGGCCTCGCGTTGCGCCAATAGCGTTGCGCACGCCGCCGCGTCGAGCGGTTGCCCGGCTGCCCCCACCAAGTCGACCGAGCCCGTGAGCGTGTGCCGGTCGATCACGATCTCGATCAGATCGTCGTCCCGTACACGACCGATCGGGCCGCCGTGCAGTGCCTCGGGTCCGATGTGGCCGACGCAGGCGCCGCTCGAAAACCCGGAAAAACGACCGTCTGTGAGCAGCGCCACGTGCTTGCCCCAGGGGAGATAGCGGAGCGCGGTGGTGATCTGCGCCGTCTCCTGCATCCCCGTGCCCGACGGCCCATTGCCAATCAACACGATCACGTCTCCCGCGCCGATCGGCCGCTCGGTCGCGCCTTTCACGGCCCGGATCGCATCGCGCTCGTCGACGAACACCCGCGCGGGGCCGCGGTGACGGTAGACCTGATCGTCTCCCACGACCGAAGGGTCGAGCGCGGTGGCTTTGATCACCGCTCCGTCGGGCGCCAGGTTCCCGACGGGGAATACCACGGTGCTCGCCAGGCCGGCGCGGCGCGCGGCGTCGGGACCCATGATGACGTCGTCGGGTGACACCGCCGCGGCCGCCCCGAGCCGCGCCCGGGCTTCCCGCCGCCGGTCGCTTGTCTCCCACCAGTCGAGCGTCGTGTCGAGAGTGTCGCCCGTCGCGGTGAGCACGTCGCCGTGCAGCAGGCCCATGCGGCGCAGGTGCAGCATCACCTCGGGTACGCCGCCGGCCATGAAGACCTGAACGGTCGGATGTCCGCGCGGGCCGTTGGGCAGGGCATCGACCAGACGCGGCGTAGCGCGATTCACGCGGATCCAGTCGTCCACCGTGGGCGGCCGCAGCCCGGCCGCATGGGCAATCGCCGGAATGTGCAGCAGCAGGTTGGTCGAGCCGCCGAAGGCCGCGTGCACCAGCATGGCGTTCTCGAGCGCATGGGGCGTGAGGATCCGCGCGATCGGAATCCCCAGCGCATGCAGCCGCAGCAGGGCGAACGCGGAGCGGGGGCCCAGTTCGAGCCACGCCGGCTCGCCCGAGGGCGCCAGCGCGCTGTGCGGCAGCGCTAGTCCGAGCGCCTCCGCCACGACCTGCGATGTGGCCGCGGTCCCGAGGAACTGGCAGCCGCCGCCGCTCGAGCCGCAGGCGCGACAGCCCATGCTGGCCGCGTAGTCGAGGCTCACCAGGTCCCGGGCGAACCGGGCGCCCAGGCTCTGGACCTGGCCTGCGTCCTCGCTCCCAACAGCCGGGAGCGTGACGCCGCCGGGCACGATTAGTCCGGGTAGCTCGCGGCATCCCGCTAGGGCGAGCATGGTGGCGGGCAGGCCCTTGTCGCACGTGGCGATGCCCAGCACGCCCGACGCGGTGGGTAAGGAACGGATCAGCCGGCGCATCACGACGGCCGCGTCGTTGCGGTACGGCAAGCTGTCGAACATCCCCGTCGTACCCTGAGTGCGGCCGTCGCAGGGGTCGCTGCAGTACGCCGCAAACGGGATCGCCCCCGCCGCGCGCAGTGTCTCAGCCGCCGCCCGGACGAGCAACCCGATCTCCCAGTGCCCCGTGTGGTATCCCAGCGCCACGGCGCTCCCGTCCTCGCCCCGCAGGCCGCCGTGGGTGCTCACGATGACGTACTGCGGACCCTCCAAGGCCGTGGGGCTCCAGCCCATGCCCACGTTCTGCGTCAGGCCGAAGACGTTGCCGCTCGGCTCCTCGCGCAACATGTCGGGAGTAAGGGGCA
>WNGI01007479.1_pt1 | contig 10007 bp, 8 predicted proteins | sample 5400621 | NCBI WGS metagenome assembly WNGI01 (sample SAMN13153374, study PRJNA577476) | soil metagenome | isolation source: 20 cm soil or saprolite under Garry oak tree replicate 1 | place: USA:California | collected 2016-06-15 | reverse complement strand
GCCGACCTTCGCGGCCGCGAGAAAAACAATTTGCGGTTTCGTCTCCGTAAAGAATTCACGAACCGCAATATGATCCAGCAAATCGAGCTGACGACGCGTCCGAACGATTGGCGGTGGGTATCCGGCGGCGTCGAGCGCGCGCACAACCGCCGAGCCAACGAGACCTCGATGACCGGCGACGAAACAACGCATGCCCGCGCCCGCGCTCACTTCAGCAGCGCCAGCAGGGCTGCGCTCGATGACTCGACGGTGAATGGAATTCCTGATTGCACCGCCGCGAGGTCGGCGTCTACCATCATCTCGACGAGCTCACTGAACGTGACCGTTGGCGCCCATCCGAGCTGCGTCCGCGCTTTGGTGGCATCGCCGACAAGAAGATCGACTTCGGTGGGGCGGAAATATCTGGGGTCGATGCCGATGATCTCATTTCCAGTCGCGCTGTCGATTCCTCTCTCATTCTCACCTTCGCCACGGAATTCAAGCTCGATTCCCGCGCGAGCGAATGCGAGCTGACACATCTCGCGCACCGTGTGCGCTTTACCGGTAGCGAGGACGTAATCGTCGGGAGTGTCAGCCTGCAGCATCCTCCACATTCCCTCGACGTAGTCGCCGGCAAATCCCCAATCACGGCGCGCGTCGAGATTTCCGAGATACAATTTGTCCTGCTGCCCCTCGCGAATACGCACCGCCGCCATCGTGATCTTTCGCGTGACGAATGTCTCTCCGCGAATTGGCGACTCATGATTGAAAAGAATCCCCGACGACGCGTGAACTCCGTAGGCTTCGCGATAATTGATCGTTATCCAGTGAGCGTAGAGCTTTGCGACACCGTAGGGAGACCGCGGATAAAAAGGCGTCGATTCATTTTGAGGAACGGCCTGGACCTTTCCAAACATTTCCGAAGTCGACGCCTGATAGAATCGCACCTTACCGAGCATGTCGAGGATTCGGAGTGACTCCAGCAGGCGGAGAGTCCCGATGCCATCGGCGTTTCCAGTGTACTCGGGGGTCTCGAACGAAACTTGCACGTGACTTTGCGCCGCGAGGTTGTATATCTCGTCAGGCTGCGTTTCCTGGACTATTCGAATGAGGTTGGTAGAATCGGTGAGATCACCGTAGTGCATCGCGAACCGCGAATGAACGTCCTGCGGCTCGGAATAGATTCCATCTACTCGCTGAGTGTTGAACTGGGACGATCGGCGCTTGACGCCGTGTACCATGTAACCTTTCGCGAGGAGCAGGCGGGCAAGGTATGCGCCGTCCTGCCCCGTGACACCGGTGATGAGCGCAGTCTTCATGTAATTGGCTTGGACGTCTGGCCGACGGCGGTCCATCGACTTTTCGGCGCCGGGCGAGCGACCAGCATGATTATTGAACGGTAATGGTGAAGCCCGAGAAATGTCACATCGCTGTGGACTCAGGTCAATCGTTAAATGATGTCTTGCCGATTGCGTAAGTCGCAGCCAATGTGTGACATCCGGGTTGTGCGGCAGTCAAGTCTGCATAGATTGGTCGCGGCATGTCCCTTGCCTTGCCGGTTTGCGGTTGGGCGTGGTGCAGATACTCCATCGACAATGACCTTCGCCGGCACGTACAGCTTTTGACACTGAAGTCACTTCGTAACAGGCACCTTTTCGTCGCCGACGCGCTGGCGGTCATCCTGGCCCCGCTCGCCGCCTTCCTCGTGAGATTCGAGGAGCCGCGATGGATAGCAGATAATCTCCGCCTCGTTGGTCTCTATCTACTTCTATCAGTACCGCTTCGCCTGCTCATTTTCTACGCGGCAGGCATGTACCGCAGGTTATGGCGACACGCCAGCGTCGGTGAGCTCAAACCGATTGCACTCGCGGCACTCGGTGGCGGAGTCGTTGCGGGGCTCGTGGGACTCGTTGTTCTGCCCGTGTTCCACCTCACGGCCACGCGCGTTCCCTTCTCCGTTGTATTCATCGATACACTGCTCTGCGGCGCGCTGATAGCTCTCCCGCGCCTGATGGTGCGTGTCACTCGTCACGGATCTCTCCGGCGGCGCCGGTACGAGAGCGGCAAACGAGTATTGATCGCAGGAGCCGGTGACGCCGGCAAACTCGTCGTCAAGGAATTGTTCGCCACGTCGCAGCTCGGCCTGGAGCCCATCGGCTTTGTAGACAGCGACGCGTCGAAGCACGGACACATGCTCGCCGGCCTGCCGGTATTTGGCCCGCTCGCACACATCCCCGAAATCGTCGAGCGTTTTGGCGTAGCCGAGATCATCATCGCAATGCCATCCGCACCGGGAACGGTGATTCGTCAGGTGGTGCGCGCAGCTCTCTCATGCGGAATTCCAACGCGGACTGTTCCAAGTCTTCCTGAAATCATCTCACGTCAGGGAAATGCGACGGGACTTCGGGAAGTAGAGATTCAGGATTTGCTGCGGCGCGATGCAGTCGAGACCGATCTCGCAGCAGTCGCGGAGCTGGCGACGAGCGAGACAGTTCTCATTACAGGCGCTGGAGGATCGATTGGTGCCGAGCTCTGCCGCCAGTTGGCGCGCCTCGCTCCGGCTCGACTCGTTTTGCTCGGACACGGTGAGAACTCGATCTTCGACATCTTTCAGGAGCTGGCGCTGAGCTTCCCTGATGTCGACATCATGCCGGTGATCGCCGACATCCGCGACCGCAATCGAATCTTCCATATCTTCCAGCAGCATCGCCCGCACGCAGTGTTCCATGCAGCAGCGCACAAGCACGTTCCATTGATGGAAGACAACGTTTTGGAAGCAGTCACCAATAATGTTGCAGGAACGCGCAACGTCGTCGATGCAGCAATCGAGACCAATGTCCAACATTTCGTTCTGGTCTCGACCGACAAAGCGGTTCGCCCGACAAGCGTGATGGGTGCTACAAAGAGAATCGCCGAGCAGCTCGTGCAGCACGCGGCGACAAAGCATCATCGCAATTTTGTCTCAGTGAGATTCGGCAACGTACTGGGCAGTCGCGGCAGCGTTGTACCGACATTCCTTCGTCAGATACGCGCCGGCGGGCCGGTGACCGTCACTCACCCGGAGATGCGCCGCTACTTCATGACGATCCCCGAGGCGGTGCAGCTGGTGCTTCAGGCGGGCGCGCTTGGACGAGGCGGAGAAGTGTTCGTGCTCGACATGGGCGAGCAGATCAGAGTCGTCGACATCGCGACGGATCTCATTCGTCTTTCTGGGCTGGAAGTCGGCGCAGATATCGAGATCAAATTCACCGGCGTGCGTCCTGGCGAAAAATTGTACGAGGAAATGTTCTTCACCGCAGAGAACGTTTTGCCGACCGATCACCCGAAAGTGCTACGCGCGAGAAACGGACTGCTCGCAGACGGAACGATCAGGCGCATCGAAGCGCTCACGCGCTCGACCGACACGGGTCGTCCAGAGGATGAAATCAGAAAGCTGCTCCAGACGCTCGTCCCCGACTTCCACCCGCACGGGGCGAAGGAGCACGAAGAAGAGCGGGTCGCCGAGAGCATCCGCCGCGCCTGACGCGACAGCCGTCCGGAACGCCTCACCGGAAAGGGTACCACCGCTGGCACGCTGTCAAATAAAGAAAAGTTCTCCGCTGTTCTTCGTGTTCTTCGGAAACTTCGTGTTCTTCGTGGTAATTCTTCCGTTGAGGTTATCCCGATGGATGCGTTAGCGGCATGAAGACTCCGACAAGCTTCCAGTATTCCGGTACTGAGCTCGAAGCGGTTGCCGGCGGAAGAAATTATTACCGGTGGATTGTCGATCGCTTCTCCCCGTTTTTCGGACGCCGGGTCGTCGAGGTTGGCGCGGGAATCGGCACGTTCTCTGAATTCGTAATCGATTCTCCTGGTGTGGAGAGCCTCCTCAGCGTAGAGCCCGCCGGAAACGTTTTTCCTGTCCTAGACAGAAAATTCGTCGGCAGCGAGCGCGTGCGCACAGTAAGAGCGAACATCGATCAGGTCGAAATGGTGGGCGAAGCGGATTCGCTCGTAGCAGTGAACGTTCTCGAGCACGTCGAGGACGACGGGGCATTTCTTCGCGCCGCGGCGAAAATCGTTAGACTCGATGGACATCTGCTGCTGTTCGTACCTGCGCACCAGTTCCTGTTTGGATCGCTCGATAAGGCGTTCGATCACTACCGCCGTTACTCCAAGGCGGGCCTCTCGTCGTTACTTTCGCGTTCGGGTTGGGAGCCGCTTCAGATTTCGAACGTGAACATTGCCGGCGTCCTACCCTGGCTGCTCGCGGGAAAGATTCTTCGCAACACCACCATCGGGCACCAACAGATGCGGATATTCGACAGCCTTGTAATTCCTGTGATGCGAAAGATCGAATCGATTCGCGAGCCATTCATTGGCCAGAGTCTTCTCGCAATCGGCCGGAAGCGATCGCGATGAAGCTTTCAGTGCTCATGCCTGTCTACAACGAGGCGGCCACGGTAGAGCGCGCCGTGGAAGGCGTGCGTGGGCTCGGCGGCCCGCTCGAGATTATTTGTCTCGATGACGCTTCGACTGACGGAACGCGCGCGATTCTGGAGCGCCTCCTCGCGGAGGAAAAGATCGACGTACTCGTGTGCCAGGAGAGAAATCGGGGAAAAGGCTTTGCTGTGCGGACTGGGATTCAACGCGCGACGGGCGACGTCGTCGTTTGTCAGGATGCGGATCTCGAGTACGATCCGCGCGATTTGCCGCGGCTGATGGCGCCCATACTCGACGGGCGGGCAGACGCAGTGATTGGATCGCGCTTCCGCGGCGAGACTGTGCGCGTGTTGTACTACTGGCACAGCCTCGGCAATCATCTGCTGACGTTGTTCTCGAACATGCTGACGAATCTCAACGTCAGCGACATGGAGGTTTGCTACAAGCTGATTCGCACAGACCTCGCGAAGAGCTTGCCTCTTATTTCGGAGCGATTCGGAATCGAGCCAGAGCTCATCGCGCGACTCTCGCAGTCACGCGCGCGGATTTACGAGGTACCCATCGGGTACAGTGGGCGTACCTACGCCGAGGGTAAGAAGATCAGATGGCAGGATGGCGTCGCTGCTTTCTGGCACATCATTCGGTTCAACCTTTTGCCGCCGAAGGCACCGCCATATGTGAGAAGTAAATCACTGCGGACTTCGGACTAACTGCGGACTTCGGACTAACTGCGGATCGCAGACTAAGAGCGGAACACTTCGGCGGTCCGCAGTGGTCCGCAGTCCGCAGTAGGTCCGCATTCCGCAGTTAGTCCGCAGCTCGCAGTGCCCTTCGTGGGTTCACCAATGATCGGCGGCGCGCGCCTGCTTCAAAATCTGGATCATCTTGATCGTCCGTGGCCCTCTCCCCAACTCGTTCAAATGAAACCGCGTGTCGAAAAACCAGTTTTTTGGAAAGACGAAGTCCTGGGCCGTTCCGAGAATCGGCATTCGCATTTCACGCGACAGTTTTTGTCGTAGCCATTCGATCGCGCCGGTGTTGATGACGTAAGAACGATCGAGGTACGACGGAAAAAGGAAGTAGGCTCGCGCTCCACGTTCACGAGCGGCGTCACCGATGTCGTTGAGCTCGCTGATCGTCTTGCGATTGAAATCTTTCGGCGGCGGAAGCGGCTTCACGTATATCGAATCGGGATTCATGCTTTTTTTCCCGAGATGGCTCACTACATCGCCATACTTGTTGAACGAGTGGCGATTGTAAACGGGATTCGTGTCCGGCGGAAAGTATTTGTTCTTCATGCCGAGTAAATCCGCCGTCGCCTCGAGAAAAGAGCGACGCGCGTTCTCGACTCGCGGTCTGAGCACCACATCGACGACTGAGTACGACTTGATGAAATCCGGAATCCTGTCAGGCGGCGCGTAGAGCAGCGCGGTGTTGAGTGTGTTGTCCCCCTCGGAGAAGTTGCCATAGAACTGGTCGTACTCCGGAACGATGATGACGACATCTCCGCGGTGGATGTACGGCTTCACCTGCGCGAGCATGTATCTCAGCCCGAGCTTCGCGTAGAGACCCATGTTCACGACATTGACTCTAAGCGAGTCCTTCATCATGCGGCTGTCGATTCCGAAGGCGAGATTCGAGCCCCCGACTAGAATGATCTTGGGCGACGGCGTCGTTCGGATGAGACGATCCTTCTCGAGAACAGCTGCGAGATAGTTGTCGTCTGAAGCTCGTGTGTCGTAAAGACTGATCAGAATGCCGCTACCGACGACTGCGAGGGCGAGAACACCCGCCTTGAGAAGAAACCGCGAAGCAGTCGTCAACCAGCTGTCCCCGCCAGCTCGGCGGCTGTCATCATTGCTACGACTTCGGGCATCCCGGCAATCGCCTTCCATCCGAGTCGCTCTTGTGCGCGCGAGGGGTTCGCATTTGCGAATGTGATGTCGGCCGGACGGTAGAGTCGCTTGTCGATGTCGACATGGTCGCGCCACGTCAAACCAACTTCTGCAAACGCGCACTCGACAAATTCCTCGAGTGTGTGAGAGCGCCCGGTGGCAATTACGTAATTCTCGGGTTTGTCTTGCTGCAGCATCGTCCACATTGCTTCGACGTACTCCGGCGCCCAGCCCCAGTCTCGCTCCACGCTGAGATTACCAAGGCGCAGCCGCTCTCCGCTTCCGCGAGAGATTCGGACCGCGGCGGCTACGATCTTTCGCGTCACGAAACGTTCCGCACGAAGCGGAGATTCATGATTGAAAAGAATTCCCGTACACGCAAAGAGGCCGTACGCCTCCGCGTAATTCGCAACTTCCCAATGGGCCGCCGACTTCGCGACGGCGTACGGACTTCGCGGCCGAAACGCTGTGTTTTCGTCCGCGGGCTCTTTCGTATCGCCGAAACACTCGCCTGAGCCGGCATTGTAAAAACGAATAGGCCTTTCGGTGAATCGAATTGCTTCGAGCAGGTTCAACGTTCCAAGGCTCACGCTCTCGAGTGTCTCCACCGGTTGATCGAACGACAACGCCACGGAGCTCTGGCCGGCGAGGTTGTACACCTCATCCGGATTGACCCGACGCAGCGCCTGCAGCACGCTTCGAAAGTCGGTGATGTTGAGCGACTCGAGCCTCACTGAATCGATCAACCCGAGGCGCCGAAGATTGTGGAAGTTCGATGCTTGCGCGTCGCGTGACGCCCCGTGAACCGTGTAGCCGCGCTGCAATAAATGTCGAGCGAGGTACGTGCCGTCCTGCCCCGAAACGCCGCAGATGAGTGCTGTCTTGCCTGAGCCGCTCATTCGTCAGAATTGGAAGTAGATGAAAGCTTTCGCCTCGTTGCTCACACCGAGGAGCCAGATGGACATGCAGAGGACATAGTACGCGGGCCAGCGGACCCATGCAGGTTGCATCACGAAACGACGCACGATATCGACCTTCGTGTTAACGATCTCGACAGCCATGAGACTGACAATCAACAACGTCGAGAAAAGTACTTCCAGCTTGGTGATTCCTTCAGCGCGGAGCTCATCAGGTAAAACCTGATGCGGAGACGGTCTCACGAGCATGTGCGAGATGATGTGACCCGCGTCATGAAGCGAACCCGCGCGGAAAAAAATCCAGGCGAAGCAAGCGAGTACGAAGGTCGCCGCGACTTGCCACACCGCGTAAGCTCGCGCGTGAGAGACGAGGCCGGTGATCGCGGCGATGCGACTGCGCAGATTCTGGGTTGCGATGGACGAGATGAGATAGAACCCGTTCAGCGCGCCCCAGATGACGAATGTCCAGTTCGCGCCATGCCACAAACCGCTCAGCAGAAAGGTCACGAAGAGATTGAAATACCAGCGCGGCTTCGGGACGCGGTTACCTCCGAGCGAGATGTAGACGTAGTCGCGAAACCATGTCGACAGAGAGATGTGCCATCGCGACCAGAAGTCGCTGATGGACCGTGAAAGATAGGGACGATTGAAGTTCTGCATCAGGCGAAAGCCCATGACCTCCGCAGCGCCGATCGCGATGTGGGAGTAGCCCGCGAAGTCGCAGTATATCTGGAGCGCGAAGAAAATTGTGGCGACGACGAATGTCAGTCCCTCGTAATTGTAGGGCGAGTTGTAAACGGGATTGACGTAATCGGCCAGACGGTCCGCGATTACGACTTTCATGAAAAGTCCCCATGCCATTCGTCTCAAACCATCTGCGACACGATCGTATTCGAATTCGTGCTTCTCGTAAAACTGGTGGAGCAGATTCTGTGGACGCTCGATGGGACCGGCAACGAGCTGCGGAAAGAACATCACGTACAGCGCGAAGATTCCCGGATTCCGCTCGGCGGAGTGTCGGCCGCGATACACTTCGATAGTGTAGCTCATCGCCTGGAACGTGTGAAACGAAAGTCCGATCGGCAGAATGACGCTCAGCGCCGGGACTCCGTACGGCCAGTGAAAAACTTCCGCGATGGCGCGGGCATTCGCGTTGAGGAAATTGAAGTACTTGAAGATGGCGAGCACGCCGACGTTGGCGATGATGCTCATCAGCAGAAAAAGCCGGCGACGTCTGCCCTCCGCATTCTCGATCAGGATTCCCGCAGCATAGTCGACGGCAATCGTAAAGAAGAGAATGAGGATGTAGATGGGAATGAACGCCATGTAGAAGTAGCAGCTCGCCGCGAGCAGCCACGCCCATCGGAACCGATGCGGGATGGCGAAGTAAATCGCCACGACGATCGGGAAAAAAATCAGGAAGGTGAACGAGTTGAAAAGCATTCAGTGAGATTGGTGCGCGGGAATATACGCTTTGAACAACATTCACTTCCGCGATGTGAACGGACGTCGCTCGGACAGGAATTGCGCTGCACATAACAGCTTGTCGCGTTTTCTCTCGCGCGACCCTATCCAGAAGGCGAGGGTCTCGACATACGGATGAAGCCGGGCAACACGGACGGGGATCAGCCTCGCATTCTGATCGCGGTGGGCGTCAATACGGGACATCGCCACGGCAACGAGTGAATCGATACTACCATCGGCTGAGAATGCTTCGGCGGGAAACGGCGATTCTTCCTCGCCGAACAGCTCTCGCGTGAGCCTGAGAGCCAATGCAACAATTCGCCGAGTGTTCGTTCGATCCGCGAGCTTCATGACGTCGTCTGCTTCAGGTCTCGTAAGACGACGGGCCAGCTGAGCGACGTCGCAGATCCATCTGAACTTCATCCACTCGTGCTTCGCGCCGTGAGCGCTGAGATAGATGAAAAGATGGTGCGGCGCGAGCGCACAGATCGTCGCGTCGGCGCATTTCAACGGGCGTGCGTCCCTCCAGAGCTCCTCCGGGCGGAGGTCGATTCGCAAATAGCGCGAGAGGAGTGACCAGTGTAGCTCGACGGCGGGTCCGGGTCCGGAGAATTCGAGCGCGTGTTGACCGCGGATCAATCGAGTTTCCGCCCGCTCACCGAATTTCGGCGCGTACCCTCGCTCGATAATCAGATGCTGCGCCCGTCGCAGATCATCTCTCGAAACGAGAAGATCGATATCGCCGAAAGTACGGCGAGAGAAATCTCCGTACGCTTCGATCGCCAATGCAGGTCCCTTGAGCACAACAGCAGGAATGCCCGCGCCTGTCAGCGCGCGGGACAAATCCATTACCTCGAGAGTTCGTGACACCGCGAATGCACGTGCATGTCGCTCGAGCTCGGTGATTTCGAGGAGCGTTTCGCGAGGGAGTGCGTCGGCAAAATGAGCTCGCAAATTTCCGAAGACAGCGGGCTCGACTTCCCAGCGTTTTGCGTGCTCGATCACTGCCGGCCAATCGATGCGAATATCAACGAGACGTCCCACCCGATCGAGGGCGTTCGGTTCAACGGGAAGTCGGCTTAAAGCGGCGACAACCTCTTTTTCACGCGACAATTCCTGCACTTGATTTGCCGAGCTGGTGGGTAAGTAGATTTCTGCGGCGATGGGTTGAAAGCTCACCGCCTCAATGCAACGATGTCAATTTCGAATTTGAGTCCGCTCGTGATATTGGGCACCGCTGGTCCGCGGATTGTCGGCGTGACCTTTCTCTGGGCGGGATTTGTAAAGGCAATCTCACCTCACGTGTTCGAAGCGCACTTGTACAAGCTCG
>WNGI01007476.1_pt1 | contig 10007 bp, 10 predicted proteins | sample 5400621 | NCBI WGS metagenome assembly WNGI01 (sample SAMN13153374, study PRJNA577476) | soil metagenome | isolation source: 20 cm soil or saprolite under Garry oak tree replicate 1 | place: USA:California | collected 2016-06-15 | reverse complement strand
ACCTATAATTCTCCTCTTCTTCTTCGTCATCATACACGTCTTTGTCATCCCCAGGTAAACGCTCCATCTCTTCAATCTCTAACCCCGTCCCGGGTTTACTAACAGCAGACGCACCACTGCCACCACCACCACCAGCAGACGACGGACTCGGCTTCGAATTCGTCCCTAGACTCGGCGCCGTAGCTATAACCGTCGACGTGGACGCGTACGTCGACACCGAGTGGGAGTACGGGCGTGTCGGGTTTAGGTTTAGGTTAAGATGAAGGTGCGGATTCGCGTGGTGTGATTGCGAGTGTGAAGAGGACGGGTGGGAATGTAAACCTGACCGCGTGTGTGAATGCGGTGCGGGTTCGAGTTCAGGTTCAGGTGAGTGACCATAATGGGCATGAGCATGTGGTGCGTGTGTATCGGGTCCGGGGTGAGTGTAAATTTGGGTGGTGGTATTGTTGGCGTGGTAAGGTTGCGCTTCCGTTGGTGATCGAGGTAAAGGCGAAGACTTGGACCGGCTCCTCGAATGCATGCGCGTGTTCGTGTTGAATCCACCAACGGGAGGATGACTCGACTCTATCCCACGATTCTTCCCTAGATATGGCTGCTGTTCCCCGCTGACGATCGTTTCCGTCCGCTGTCCCTGCCGGTGATATCGGTCCTGAAGCACCAAATTCTCATCGTCGCCAACGCCGTCCCCGTGGTCAGGCGGGTAGATCCGTAGAACAGGCCTGGTCGATTGGGACCGAGCCTGAGGCTTAGGTTCGTGAGGTCGCAACCCTATATCTGCCCCCTTTTCTTTCTCCCTTGCTCTTTCTTTCTCTTCCTCTTTCTTTTTCTCTTTCTGCTTCTGCTTCTCCCTCTCCTCTTTCGAAGACGCGCCCAACCCCAACTTGGACAATTTTTTCAACAACTTATGCGTCGGCGCCAACAACCCCGCCAATCCCAACCCCTTCCCCGATTTTGATCTTGGCCTCGATCTCGACCCCACATCCCCATCCGCCCCCAACCCCGCAGAAGCACCACCAAAAGCAACAGGCATAGGCGATTCCCCAACCCCTCCAAGAGCGCCAGGATCCAGGCTAATATACGAAGGCGTGATTGTTCTGTTACCGTTACGCGCTTGCGTTTGTTGACCTGATAAATGTAACTGTAAAGAAGGGGGAGAAGACCCAGATGCGAAACCAGAAGCAGGTGAAGGAGAACGAGCAAAAATACCCGTCCCCGTCCCCGTACCAGTGCTCGAGGAAACCGTCGACCGTCTGCGATTGCCTTTTGCGTCGAGTCCGAGTGGACCCCCAAGCCCAAATCCGAGTCCTGGTAACGATAACAGGCCGCTACTCGTTTCTGCTCTTGATGATCTTGGTGATGGAGGTGCTGGTGAGTGTGAGTGTGATACGACGGCTGGTGCCGGTGCTGGTGCTGTTAATGAAGGTGATGGGGATAGTGATAGTGATCTTGGAATTGATTCGACAGGCACCGCTCTAGTTGAGAAGCGGAAACGAGTAGGGGAAGAAGATGAGGGTGCTGTGCTTGGTCGTCGGCGGTGGGTGTGATTGATAGGAGTGGCGTCATGAGCGGTACCAAGGGGAGGTGATGGCGAGGAGGTCACTGATCCGATCGGTCCTTCGAGCAACGTGGGAGGTTGGGATATCAGCACGGGGCGATGGAGGTGGCGGTGTCGACCGTTCGGATCTAGAGTGTGACGAACGGCAATAGAGGCGTCGAGGAACATTAAGTGGTGCGAATCACAATTCGATCAGGATGGCAGTGCAAGAGGAGACGCGCGCGAGATACCACGAGCACGAGGAAGCGCGTCGCATATGCACGGCCGGGCATTTCGGGTAAGCGAAAAACGTGGATGTTGATAGCAGATTAGAATAGAATATAGCGATGAGTGTCAGCTGACAAGCTTCGGAAAAAGAGTTTGACTTTTTGACTGCTCACCCTTGTTTTCTAATTCCTTTTCGTCGTGTTTCCCTTTTCCCTTGGCTTCTCGCTGGTCAAAAATAACTGTGTTACCGCCGGCACTTTCGTTGATGATACCATCGTCACCGAGACCAGGATTTAAACCCGGAAAGCGAGACTTGGAAATAGTGAAGGTCAAGGACCCACTTCTTCTGCTTCTGTTTCTCTCCTTGTCTCTATTTTCCTCCCGTTCTGTGTCGCCTCTGTCGCTGTCTCGGTCTCTGGAAGCTTCACTCCTACCACTTCTCTGCAACTCGGTCCCACTAGCATCCAACATCGCATAATCATTATAACCGTACCCGGGTCCTTCCGCGGGTGGGTCATGGGTGGGATAGATGGGATCGCCCCAACTATCGCGGGAGCGGGACCGGTGGAGGGAAGAAGAAGCCAGAGCTGGACCTTTAGAGCGCCCGGGCAGGACGTTCGAAGACGACGTGGAATTAACGCGGTGGTGGTGGCCCTGAAAATGGCCGGGGGAAGAGGGGGAAGCAGGCAGTTGGTAAGGACCTTTGTACGGTATGTACCACTCGTCATCTGTCTCGCTTCCGCGGAGCACGGTGGTCGCGCTCACGGGTGGCGCCTGCTCGCTATTCTGAGGACGAAAACCAGGGGTGAAGCTGGGGTTCGAGTCAGTGTTTGAGCTGGGAGAGCGAGCGGCGGCGAAGGAAAAAAACGAGAGTTTCTTGCGTGCGCCATTGTTGATGGGTGGCTTCATTGACTGCGACGAACTCGCAGACGGCGAAGCCGAGTGGGGGTGGATGCGAGAACCTGTCACGTCCGGATTTCAATGGCTTTTCGGTTGATGAGAACCCGTTGCCTGAATTGCAACCATTCCACGTGCTTCATCTAGATCCAGGAACGCATTATGTAATGCTACGGCTCGATTGTTTGCAATTGTTGAACATGGACGTCGCGGTCGCCAGATTGACATGAGTGCATAGATCCATCAAACCTTAAACTTCAGAGCCCAGTCCTGTAATTATCATCTTGTAGCGGATGGGATTGTTTTAATGGTCAACTTCATAAATCGCTACCAGGTACGCGGGCACAGAGAGGCGTGAGACCTTTTGGTCCTTGATAATAACATATGTTGTTCTAGTGACCAGCATGAGCCCCAATCTATTAATCCCCCATTCGTCTGACAAAGTCCTCGTCAGTGCACTTATTCTTGAGTATGACAAGCCCCATTGCTATTATCGCCGGTGTTCCTGGGGTTCGAAAGCGGAATCGAAGGTTTTATCTTCGTAGACCCATGACCGTTACCTAATATATCTACACACAACATGGGCAGATATCCGTGCGGCGTTTGGCGGAAATAAGATGAGCTGAATCCTGACGGTTGTTGCTTCAATTGGCACTCACAAACACTCTCCATGACCAGTCGACAGGATGGTTAGCAACGCAATAACAACACATTGCTCATTATAGCTGATGATGCAATTCTGGGGCTGGGAATCTGCCAGTGGTGACACCATCGCATACCCTACGTTCACCGGTCACCCCTCAAGCTACTAGCCACTACCGGCCGACAGGATATCCAGCCACCCTCAGCCACACCTGAATACCCTTGGCTATAGTAACTCTAAAATGACCGGGAATTCGACTTCAGGGCCGACTTAAAGGAGATAGTAACCAAAATGGCAAAGGCATAATTCCAAATGATTTCATAGACTATGGCGTCCCCCACGTGCCATCTGGATCCTCGTACAAATACCCTCCTAGGGTGAGTTTACTTGTCACCTCTGACAGGGTGATCCACCATTGCCGACCGACAAACCCATCCCATGACAGAAGTCACCAGAACTTATGCGCCAGTCCTCTCCGGAGCAGTTGTTGATACCTCGTTGGATGCATCCTCAATCATATTAACGACACTCAGAGATGTATCTAAAATTTCACCAATTCCGTTACTGTGGACCGCTGCCGGGATCGCGGTAGATATTATTGATGCTGTGCAGGTTAGTCGTCGAAAGGCTGTTAGCTTATCCATTCGCGGCGCTCACAGTAAACGTAGAAAGCTAGACAAAATAAAAGGGGATTCAAGAAGCTCGCAGAGGATTCATGTGAACTCGTTTACGTGGTCATCCTTGCTCATAAGGACGACGCGCCGGATGATTTGACGAAGAATCTTCAACAGCTCGTCGAGTATGTTAAGTACCAGTCTCCCTGGGGCGACACAGCTTACTTAACGTCAAGCCCGCCCCACGTGGGTAGGAGTCTGGGGATGGTGGGTGATCTCAGAAGCCATAGTTGCCTTTCCTGGATATGCGTGCAGAAGAGCCGGCACGTGCACGTGGCTGTGCCAGTATGTCAGAAATACTACCGGATATGGAAGATGCTTTGACAGTTTACCGTAACTTTCGTCGTAGTACAAATACCCTCCTAGGGTGAGTTTACTTGTCACCTCTTGTGTCCTCCACCATTGCCGACCGACAGACTCATACCCATGACAGAAGCTACCAGAATTTATGCGCCAGTCCTCTCCGAAACAGTTGATACCTCGTTGGATGCATCCTCAATCATATTAACGACACTCAGAGATGTATCTAAAATTTCACCGATTCCGTTACTGTGGACCGCTGCCGGGATCGCGGTAGATATTATTGAGGCTGTGCAGGTTAGTCGTCGAAAGGCTGTCAGCTTATCTATTCGCGGCGCTCAGGGTAAACGTAGAAAGCTAGACGGAATAAAAGGGGATTCAAGAAGCTCGCAGAGGATTCATGCGAGCTCGTTTACGTGGTCATCCTTGCCCATAAGGACGACGCGCCAGATGATTTGACAAAGAATCTTCAACAGCTCGTCGAGTATGTTCCTTCACCATCCAAATCATCGAAAAAGAATTCATTACCGACATTCTTAGCACCCTCACCTCTATCAAAAGATTTGCAGAGAGGGGCGCATTGAGAAATTACTTTCGAGCCCTTTTCCGTTCTGGTGTAGATGCGGACAAGATTCGGGAATACAGGGAAAAGCTGCAGCAATCCATGCGAGTTTTCGGTGTTGGTGTTCTTCCTAGTCATATGATAGGACCCGCCTTGATGCATCATTTACCACAGCTTCAATCTGATATCATCCTCCGTGAGACCGTCGCAAAGCTAGCTTCTCGCCAAAACGAGATGATGAACGAGCTTCAAAATCGAGTGCAACCAGTTCCTAGCATTCCAAGCAAGAGCGAAAACACTAAGCGATTGCAGACCGTCAACCCCCGGATTAAGGTTGAACCGATGACTGTTCCAGAGAGTCCTGAAATGATGCTGGGAGAAACGACCAATACCGTGATGACGGACAGTGTGTTGAAGGCAGGAAACGTGGCTGTGATTGGAATTATATGTGTTGGGATTATTTCGCTATACGTACGGTTTATCAGGGGCGAATAGGTTTCCAGGAGTTCCAGCCCAATACTACGGTAACTGGCGATTTCTTTGACGAACACCAGAGGGGAGTTGGGGGGCGAGACAGCATATGCACATTTCACCACTTTGTCAATAAATACTTCGTCCATTGCTCTAGTCTATTCATAAACAAGACTATGTCCATGAGATACGCAAGCAAGATTAATATCTGATCGGGATCGTACCGAGACGTAGCCGCAGGATAAGAGGACTTACAATATATACTTTAGATGGCAACATTTTCATGTCGTATGTAGACTCCTCATACGGGCGCTACGGCCTACTGGATGAATAGGGTCCAAAGTGTGGCACGGCTCCTTCTATCATGTCTAGAAAATACTATGACGTGAAGACATGCGATATTCAAACTGACTTACCTCTTTCCCAAACTGCAGCTTAGTGCGTAGTTCCACCGTGACGTCGTCATGGTATTCTTAATTATTTTCCTCGATTCCGGCTATTATTCGCAATGGGTGGTTTGGTGGAGAATGCTAGAGTGAGCACACTGAAGGAATGGGAGCCCTATGTAAAGCCGAATGAGTGATGAGAACCCGTTGCCTGAATTGCAACCACTCCACGTGCTTCATCACTAGAACCAGGAACACATGGTATTATGTAACGCTTGCTTTGACGTCGGCACTGGCCCGGCTACACTCATGCTGATGTGCCTAGACTCGTCCCCTTGAACGTGCCTCTTCAAATTCCCTTGCCCGGTGTCACTTCGATCTCCACGGCAGAGACAACACACTACAAAAAACATCGCCCAAACTCGTTCTCTTGTCCCTGCTTCTCCCTCCCAGGAAACCCAACCATACTTTGAAAACCCCGGATGCCGAATCAGACTCGTCAGAAGCACTCAACGTGTCATTGGTCCGTTGGATTTATCCTCGATTGTACTAGCAATACTCAGGGGTGCATCCAGAACTTCGCCTATCCCCCTTTTGTCTGCCACCGCCGGGATTGCGGTTGACTTTGTTGGAGCCGCACAGTCACAGAAAGCAAAATGCAATAAAACCGGATTCAAAGCGCTCACATGTGACCAGGAATATCAGTAATGCTTGAATTACCAGGAACATGCACACAAATGATCGAAGTTCTACCGCTGAGCTGAGAGCTAGCTTATTCCTTGTACGTTTTGCCCATAGTCGGTTCGCCTGACTAAACAATAACGGGTTCAAGTGAGGAACGCAGAACCGGAGGGTGTTGATGCCGACGCGTCTTTGATAATGTGAAGAGTCAGCTAGACTGATGGCATATGGGGAACAAGCCCCGACGGGCGCTGATGGGGTATAGCCTTCCATACGATTCAGAACGCGCAAGCCGGTCTTTGATTGACATGCTCGCACGCTTTCACATAAAGGACAGTAGGGATAGGATTTTGAACCCTGTTTGCGCTCGATTCAAAATCCGCAGAATCGCGACGAGGAGACGTGCAATTGTCAAACTCGTTAAGAGGCCAAGCACGCACCTAGCTTCAACATACAAAGACTCTTTCTTCTTGTGTCACCTTCTCTCATTCCTTTTGTTTGGGATCCTGAACCTCTTGTTCCGTTGTGACGCGCGTAACTCCGGAATCTGTTCATTGACGTCTTGACATATACAGCAGGGCCCAGGCCTTCTGACTAAACTTTTCTCCGCATTCCTTGGACAGGGAGCCACCAGACAATTAAGGGCCATAGGGCCCTTGATCCCTCAATCATGTAAATACCGCCTTGTTAGCAAAGAAGCGTCCTGTGTTTATCTGATGCGAAATGTCGGTTGTCACGCAAATACCAGCCCGTGACATCATTCAATTTTCGTTTTCGTTTTTCGTTTTCGTGTTTGTTGAACAAGAAGCAAAATCGACAACCTTGTATCCCATGAATATATGGTACGGGAACTCCGAAACTACAAGTTCAAGCTATACAAGCAATATCAAGCGATGATCTTCCGTTTATGGGAAAAATCGCTGTTCTACTCTAAATGGTAGAAATCGGCATACATCTGCAGGTATTGAAAAAGGGTCCTGTGCATCCGCAGTTTTGGCTTATCAGTGATAATTCTGAACAGAACCGACTCGCTCATCATACATCGGACTATCCTCAACGCGACATTAGTGGTGGTCAGTGGCGAAGAACATTGTAAGTCATTATTCATTGTCATAGGTGTCGTCCATTGCTGACAGTGAGTGGCACATCAAGAAAGTTGTGCGTCGCCCCTAGCTCCGATTACCACCAAAGCCGCTATTCTACTAATTCCCTTCGGATTCCTCAAGTCACTGTTATTCGCGCCGTACCGTTATTGTGGTAGGCTGAGCGTGAACCAGATCTGCGATATGGGAAAGGTTGCAGGTGCATGGCATGTTATCACCGGAGCATGCGCGGCACGACAAATTTGGTTTCTTCGCGGATCCATTTCCCGAATTGACTTGTACCGATATCTATAATACCGTGAAGAATTGCATTCAATACGTGAAATAACAACTCTCTATTGTCCGGAACGTGGCTCGAATGGGACTGTATCGGTCAGCGTGCAGTGCATAAGAGGAGAGCATTTTGTGGGCAGGAAGGCCATCACTCGCTCCTTGCTCGCTCCTCTATTACAACTCCTCCCTGTTTCCTTCATCCCGTGAGTTCAGCATCCTTTGCATGCTATTCATATCGAATAGTCAGCCAGGTTATCAGGATGGGAAATCAAGAATGCCAAGATTGAGTGGATCCTCCAGTTGGTCGACAATTCGCAAGTTCAACCTAATTGAGCTCTTCTGCTGATGTCTAATCCGTTTTCTTGCAGGATTTCGTCATACCTTTTTCTGAAGAAATTCGATTTTCGCCGGGCTCTGGGCAATCCCACGAATCCTGCGGACAGTGGTTGTCGCTTCAGTTAGTCCATTTTATGAAGGCGTTCTATTCCAGTTCTAAATCAGATTAACAGGCTTGCACTCTTCCAAATTCCAGACGCTCTTTTATATTGGAACGTCAAACTTCATTTTCCCCCTTTTCCTCAATATCGCCTTGCTCGTTCATGCATTTCGGTATAGCGACCAAGTGGTAACTGGATCCTATGTCCTTTTATCAAGCTTCTATGTACAGATCATTGGTGTGCTTCTCGCTACTGTATGGGCTGCCGGTGTTCAATGGACCGAGGAGAAGTTTCACTTCACCGTGCCGACAGTTGTTCTGCCAACGATGAGTCAGTCATCCTCCGGGGGTGAAATATCGATTAGTGATCGCGACTCCGACTCAAGAATGCGCACTCATCCAAATGACGACACTAAATCAGACACGTGGCTTGGTTGGTTTAAAAAATGCTTGGCTTTGAACGTTGAACTAGTACGGTCCCTTTCAACCCGCCCCCAAGTGGCCAACATCCCCCTTTGCCTCGTGCCCTGTAACACGCAACAAAGTGCTTCTGGCCAGAGATGAAACAGAGACTAGTTCTGGGCCCGATGCGTAGTACAAGAGGACTTGCAGTGGTTTGAGATGTCTCTTACTCCTAGTGCTTCGACCGTTGTGCGGCCCAGCATCCTGTCTTTTTTAAATGCTCATAACTGGTATCCTATCGCAAACATCATTCGCACTTCGACATATCCACCCAATGTTTTTATGTGTCTAATATTATTCAACAAGTAGTAATATCATGTTGATATCTCCTTTGTATACAGCGGCCAAAATATTGTCAGTGCGTCCCTGGCATGAAAATTGCTTCCCAACATCTGCAAATGTTAGCCGCCATATCATCATCATCAATGGCATTCGCAGTCTCCTCGTTTGGGCCATCGTGCGGGTATAACGTGTTCAAAATGACAGTGTATCTGATTTTATTCCCACCGCAGGGTCAATCTACTAGACCAAGCAGAGCGATGTTCGGAAAATCTTAGATTCGAGTCGTTCTTACTGAGAATGTCGTCTTACGTCGGTTCGAATGACAGGATGGCAAGGTGCAATTGAATTAGGGCGAAGCTAGCTAGCTTGCGTTGATCAAGAAACATCGGCGGCCCGAAATACCATATTTCCCTTGCTTGCCAGATGCCGTCGCCGAAATCATGTTGGCTGACAAGATAAGGAGCCATGTGGGTATCATGGACTTATTCCGATGGAACATACAAACATTGTCGAGGAGCAAAGTTTTACACGAAGGAATGACTGAACCAAATTTGATTATTTGTATGTATTTACCGATGACCCTACCTCTCAACACTTCCCTCACCGTAACACGGCGTCAAGTATGCATGGCTCACCGTTTTCCGTCGTTGGCATGTCGACCTCAGGGAGTGCTCACCATCATAATCCAGGCTTCAGTGATGGGGAAGTGCCTCCGTAAACCCAAGCGGATCTTTGACATCCTTTTCCGACTCACTATCTCAGAGTCGGAGTCAATATCAACCAGGATACTTGATGGTTCGTGTCGGCCTGTGTTTTCGCGCAAGCGGCACTCACACGATACTCAGTCAACATCATAGAACCTTGTTGGTCCTTTTCTTCCTGTTCTTTCGAGCTAAAACGCGTTGCATGTGACGTTAACACACGGTCGTGGCTTTCACTATAGAACTCTCAACAAGGCAGCCCAAGACCAGATGACGTGCCTATCGTTCAGACTAAAGCGAAATTGAACCAAGGGCTCGTGCGTGGAACGGCTTCGGAGTTTGGCATGGACTCGATGTTTGAGAGCTCAAGGTGT
>WNGI01057205.1_pt1 | contig 10008 bp, 9 predicted proteins | sample 5400621 | NCBI WGS metagenome assembly WNGI01 (sample SAMN13153374, study PRJNA577476) | soil metagenome | isolation source: 20 cm soil or saprolite under Garry oak tree replicate 1 | place: USA:California | collected 2016-06-15 | reverse complement strand
GACGTGCTGATCCACGAGACTTATTCGCCGGAGAGCGTCTTGATCATGCCCGACTACAAAACGTACCGTGCGAAGTATCACACCTCGACCAGCGAACTAGCGGAAATTGCCAATCGCGCAAAACCGGGCATCTTGGTCGTGTATCACACCTCCGGGCGGGGACCGAACGGCCGCATCCCAGACGAACAATTGCTACGCGAGATTCAGAAGACCTATCACGGAAAAGTGGTGATCGGCCATGATCTCGAGGTGTATTGAAAGATTTGGCCAATGCCCTCCTCTGCTCTCCTGTCAACCCGGCCTCAACGGAGGGATTCTGGCTGGGTACTCCATACGCCGTTGAAGCTGTGAGGAAACATGAATGGAGAATGGGACTGTGTATTGAGTGTGGGTCCTGGCTTGTTGACTTGCTGCTTCTTAAGAGTTCGCGGCCATTACCGGCCCTCTTTGCCCGCTCTTCGAGATCTTGCGCAAAGAGTGTCTGACAACTCTTTTGCCATCAAGCGATTCCACAAAACAGCCGAGTGGGGGTAGCGCGGGCGCGATTCTTTAAGTATTACTTGAACCCAGCGGCTCTCATCGGAAATGAGCCGCCTGCCGGGAACGATTCCGAGTTTACTCTTCGTTGAATTGGTTCCGCTTCTTGTAGGCCATCCAGGCGATACCCAGGCAGATCAGCATGGGAGGAGCGACCAGAATCAGGATTCCACTCTTAAGCGCGGCAATCATGCGAGAGCCGGCGCCCGCCGCCTGGGTATAGCAGAGCGCGCAATTCTGCGCGTAAGCAAACGCCGGAGCGGCCAGCGCCAGAAGCAGCGCGGCCCCGCGTGCGGCAACTCGTGCAGTTTGGTTCATCCTACTCCTCATTCCCTGCTGGCACCCGGAGTATCGCTCTCGTGCGCCGCGCGGTCAATACCTTAGAGTAAAGTGGGGGAAGCGGCGCCACTTCAGCCCCGCTTCCCCTCGGCGCCTGCTCAGTGCGCGAACGGCCGCATGTGCAGCAGGCGGATGCTGTCCGACCAGATCATATTCAACATCAGCAGTACGAAGATCGTGACCGGAATCAGCGAAAGAAACAAGCTGCGCTTCTCATGCGCCAGGTGCATGAAGTACATCAACCCCAGAGCGGCGCTGCCGATCGCCAGGACGAGTAGAATGCGTACCAGCCCCGCCTTGGAAAAATTTTGATACGCGAGGAAAAATTCAATCGCCGAAATCGCCAGCAATACAAAATACACCGGCAGATATTTCGAAACCACGTTGCCGGATTTTCCCGATGCAGACATCGTTCGTCTCCTTTGCAGTCGCCCGCGTCACCGCTCGATATTCGTCAGATACACCAAAGGCACGACGAACATCCACACCAGATCGACGAAATGCCAGTATAGCCCGGTCGTTTCCACATGTCCTGGAGTCAACCCCCCGCTGGAATACTTGCGCGCCACCACCGCCAGCGCCACCACCCCAATGAGCACATGCAGCAAGTGCAACCCTGTGATGCTGAAGAAGGCCTGGCCGAAAAGCCCCGAACTCAGTTTGATGCCTCGATCAAACAGGCCAAACCACTCACGGATATGCAGCCCCGCGAAAATGATGCCCAGAACCATTGTGGAGCCGAGGAATCGGAGGGCTTTGGGTTTGTCTCCGCCCTTGGAAGCGTCCACGGCACCCAGCATCGTCAAGCTGCTGGTGATCAGCACAAACGTCATGGTGGCCACATTGATGATGCTCGCGGACTTGAACGGAGTCTGCCAATCCGGAGTCGCCACGCGCAGATACCCATACGCAAACAGTATGGCCCCGAACGTAACCGCGTCCGAAATTATGAATAACCACATCGTTAGCTTACGTGACGGGATCGAATAGGGAGATCCCTCCATCAACATGCCGCCGTGGCCGAGCATGGCCATTTCAGACTCGCTCACAGGTCCTCCCGCTCCCAGACGCCTACAGCTTGGTGCGCAAAACGAGCAGCAGATAGAGCCATAAAACTCCCATGAAATGCCAATACGTTGCCGTCGCCTCAAAGGTGCTCCGCCGCAGCGCGGCATGACGTGAAGCGAACCTGCTCATCACAAAAACCAACGCCGCAATGCCTGCGAGCACATGCAATCCATGCATGGCGGTCAGCACGTAGTAGAACGAGCTGTTGGGATTAGTCGCGAGGTAAAGACCCTGTGCCGCGAGCTGCCGCCAGGCTTGGTATTGTCCGCCAATGAAAACGAATCCGAGCGCGAGAGTGGCCATGAGCCAGCCTAGTCCCTGACGAACGGCATGGGACTCTCTCGCCGCTACGGCAAGGATCGCGCGACGCGCCATTTGCAGAGTGGCGCTGCTCAACAGAAGCGCCAGCGTATTTCCATAAAGAATCGCCGGCAGGGCGATGTGCGCCCAATCCGCCGAGGATCCCTGGCGCACAAAGAGCGCGCTAGTGAAAGCCGCAAACGACATGATGATCGCAAAGATGCCCACCCAGATTCCACTTCTCGAAGCCTCTCCTGCTCCGTAGAACGGTTCGGGCGAATCCTGCATGATGTAGTCGCCTTTCAAACCCTTCACATCATACTGATAAGGGTCGTGATAGATAATAGGTTGTTTGCCGCCGAAATTATTCCAAGGTGGAGGCGAAGGAATACTCCACTCGAGCGTGGTTCCGTTCCACGGGTTTTCCGGAGCAGGCACACCCTTATAACGACTGTAAATCAGGTTGAAGATGAAGATGAGTTGCGCCGCGCCGGTGCCAAGAGCGGCGATGGTGATGAACTTGTGCAACGGCATTAGCGGCCCCGTGAAATCATCCACGAACGACGAATACCGCCGGACATTGCCCACCAACCCGAGGTAGTGGAAGGGCATGAAAATGCAATAGGTACCGATAAAGGTGAGCCAGAAATGAAGCTGGCCCAGGGTTTGGTTCATCATGCGGCCGGTCATCTTGCCGAACCAGAAGTACGTGCCGGCAAAGACACCGAAAAGGGACGCCACACCCATGACCATGTGGAAATGACCGACAACGAAATACGTGGCGTGCAAGACGATGTCAATGGATGGTTGCGCCAAGAAAAAGCCGCTAACGCCGCCGCTGACGAACATGGAGATGAATCCGAGCGCAAACAGCGATGCCGCGTTGATGCGAATGTTCGCACCGTACAGGCTGCCCAACCATATCAGTGTCATGATCGTCGCCGGAATCGTGATCGTGAGCGTGGGAAAGGAGAACAACAAAGAAGAAAACGGATTCATGCCGCTCACAAACATGTGGTGTCCCCAAACCATCCAGCTCAGGAAGCCGATGGACATCATCGAGTAGATGATAACGCGAGCGCTCAAGAGCGGCTTGCGCATGCTGTTGATCAGAATGTGCGAAACGATGCCCATCGAGGGCAGTATCGCAATGTAAACCTCGGGATGGCCGAAGAACCAGAACAAGTGCTGCCAGAGAAGGGGGGACCCCCCGGAGTGCGCCTGCAAGCGATCACTTACCACCAGGCCGGAAGGGATGAAGAAGCTGGTCCCGGCAGTGCGGTCCAGAAGCAAAAGTATGCAAGCAGGAAGGAGCACGGCGAAAGCCAGCAAAGCGATACAGGAAGTGATGAACCACGCCCAGGTGCAAATCGGCATGCGCATCAGAGTCATGCCTTTGGCGCGCAGATCGAGCGTTGTAGCGATGAAGTTGAGGGCTCCAAGCAGGGACCCGATGCAGAAAATGGCGATCGAAATCCCCCAGAGGTTCATCCCCCAGCCCATCCCAGGGCCAGCATCCTTGCCGACTGCACTCAACGGAGCATACGAGGTCCAGCCGGAGATCGGTGGTCCGTCAGGAATGATGAAGGCAAGGATCAGCACCAGGAAGGCGACGAGCGTCGTCCAGAATGACATCATATTGAAGCGCGGGAAAGCCATGTCTTCCGCGCCGATCTGGATGGGGAGAAAGTAATTGCCAAACGCCGCGAAGGGAGCGTTGGTGAGCACGAAGAACACCATCAACGTGCCATGCATGGTGAGCAGCGAGAGATAGTATTCCGGCGTGATGACGCCGCCTGGAGCGCCGGCTCTCGAAAACAGTTCCAAGCCGGGAATTCGCGTTGTCGGCCAGACGAGATGGAAACGCATCAGCCAGGAAAGCGCCATGCCTATGCAAACGGCCAGGAGACCAAGGGCATAATATTGTTTTCCAATCACTTTGTGATCAAGGCTGAAAACGTACTTCCGGAGAAATCCTTCCGGCGGTGCATGAACGTGGGCTTGCTGATCTGACGCGTCTTCCATTTACTCTCCTCGCTCAGGGGAAGCCCGCAGACCGGCTGCAACGGACCGCACGCCGGTGTGCGGCTGGGCTACGAGTTCACAGCTCGGACGCTTTCTGTTTCATCCACTTTTCGAAATCGTCCTGGGCCATCACGTTCAGATATGCCTTCATGTTGTAGTGGCCCAGTCCGCAAAGCTGGGTGCAGACAATTTCATACCTTCCGATTTTAGTGGCCGTGAAGTGCACGGAAAGATCGAGACCCGGAACAAAGTCCTGCTGGATGCGCAGCTCCCTGACGTAGAAGGAGTGGCCCACATCCTTTGCGTGCATCAACATGTGGATTTCGCGGTTGACGGGTATCACCAACTCAGCCGAGACGATGTCATCCCGCGACTCGATGTCGTTGGCAGGGTCTAGGCCAAAATAATTCTGGTTACCTTCGTCAATCTTGTCGGGATAGATGGCGCCGAATTTCCCATCGGCGCCCGGATACCGGAAGTAAAAAGCGAATTGACCCGCCTGCGCCTGGATCTGCAGAGCATCCGGCCTGGGCGGAGTGAAATAGACATTGGCCCACGCCCGTTGGCCAAAAACACCTAGCGCAAGGACCTCCGTACCCACCAGAATGAACGCGGCCGCCACCATTATCTTAGCGCCGCCTGGAAAATTCTTGAGCTTCCCGCCGTCTTTACGTTCCGCAAACTTCCAGACAAAAATCGCCAGTACGAACTGCGCGAGGAGAAAGGAGATCCCCGCCTCAGCCATGGTGTCGGACAATTGCTCGTCAATCTGGTGGCCGTGGGTAGAGATATCCTCCGGCATCACGTACATGTGGCTGACGATCGGATACGCAGACGCTGACGCGATGATCACCAGAACGATTGCAAACAGCTTACCCATGACACCTCGCTCCCGCTCTCAGTTTCCTCGGACGCGATTTTTTCGTGTCGCCAGCATCAGCATTCTGGGAAGAGTCGTCCCGTGGTTGCGAGAAAGGCTCAATAGAGCTTGGCTTTGAAGACGAAGTTTACGCTTTTTGTTTCACTGCCGGCAATGGACACTTCCTGCGTCTGATCGCCGTAGGACTCGTGGAAGGCGGTCACGGTGTACTTGCCCGGCGGCAAATCGGGCAGCGTGAAACCACCGTCGGGGCCGGAAATCGAGTAGTGGGAATTCTTCATGACCGCAAACGTCCCATGCATCCAGGGATGGACATTGCATTTCACCGGAATGAATTCCATCTTGTCGTACTTATCGGAGATAGGAGGAGTGCCTGGCGGCTGGGACTTGTTCCACTCACGGTTGATCTTAGCCAGCGGGTGGATGTTATGAGAAGTTTGATCCTCGTTCGTAATCTTGAGTTCCTGGTTCACCTGAAACGCAAGGACATGCGGCAAATAGCGGCAGCCTTTTTGCGTCAATACCGCAGCTTCCGACGGTGGCGGCTCATCGGGAGCTCCCGCCGAAATGTACACCACCACATTTTCCAGCGCGTTGTTCGGACCGGTTACGACCGTTTCCGTCGGCGGCGGCGTCGCATATTGCTTCGCGCAGCTGGGCTCTTTGGACATATCGATGGGCTTTTGCTTGGCCGGTGTCCCCTCATAGGTTACCTTGCCGCTCACGGTGCCGCCACCTGGTACTGCAGATGTCATAGTAGCCGCGGCAAGGATGGCTACTCCCGCCATAAAAGCCTGCTTGGTTCGCATGCTCTTACTCCTCCTGAAATTCTTATTGTCCCGAAATTATTGTTTGATACCGGCACCCGTGAAATTATTGTTTGATACCGGCACCCGTGGATGTGCCGGTGATTTTCTGGGCGTTAACGATTTCAGCGCCTTCTTTGGAAGTCATCCAAAGGGCGAGTTCTGGACTCTTGGTAGTCACCTGCAGCGTGCGCAGGTAGTGCACTAGATCCCAGGCGTCTTCCGGCTTGATGACGTCGGCGAACGAAGGCATCGGGGTGCCATCCAGGCCGGTCATGAAAATCTTGTACAGGTCATGGTTTGTGGCTCCGCACTTGAAGCGGGAACCCGCCGCAAAATTGTAGGGGCGGATGGGTTGATCATTGCTGTCGGTCAACGTTGCAGCGGATGGTCCGTCGCCTCGGCCCTCTTGCCCGTGGCATTTCCAGCATTCCAGCTTGGTGAAGAGCTCTTTCCCGTGCTTGATGCTATCCAGGGTGACCGCCGACTCGGCTGGAACATGGATCGGATCGCCGGGCTTGTCAGTCTTCCAGCGCGGCGAGAAGGTCTTGATGAAAGCAACCATATCCGCCCGCTGCTGTTTGGTGAGGGAATTCCACGCCGGCATGTTGGAATTGTTGAATCCACGCCCCAAGGAGTCGTAGAGATCTTCGTCCGTGGGCAGAGTGCCGGTAGGCGTGGATCGGCATTTGAACGTCGCGGCGACGAAATTCCGCGGCAAGATATTCAGGTATGGCCCGTTTTCTCCGTTACCGTCACCGTGGAAACCATGGCAACCCCAGCAGTAGCGGAAGTAGAGTTGCTTGCCCGCCGCTTCGTGTCCGGTGACTTTTCCAATCTGAACGTCGCCTTTTTGAGCTATCGCCAGAGACGGCAGGGCCAGCAGCGCTGCCGCAAGAAACATCCACTGCATTGATTTATTTGCGCGCATGGTTGTCCACCATCCTCAGAAGATAAAGTCAAAGCCCAGAAACAGGCTGTTGTTGGTTAGGTCCTTGCCGGAGAGCGGGGCAACTCCTCGCTGGCGGACGACGGAATACTCGTTGTGAAAGGCGAAGCCGGCGCGGCTGGACATGAATGGGTAGTAGCGATATCCAAAAACCAGTGCGTCGATATCCCCAAAGTTTGCCGAAGGAACGCTTACTCCCGGTTCAAATACGCCCGGCGTGACTGGAAGAGCTTGCCGCGACATGCGAATCAGCTCGTAACGATTGACCAGGATGAATTGTGGATTCACCGTGTAGTGAGTCTCGATGAAGCCGGCGTTCCAGGTGGGCCCCTGTGCGCCAGCCGGCAAAGGAGAAAAGGACGGCGTACCGGTCCCCAGGAAAACGTTGTCGGCCCCGCGCGTGTACATGGTCATGAAGTCCAGCTTCTTGAGGTACCAAAAACCGAAGAAGCCCGCGCGATAAAAGGACTTTTGACCGAACCCGTCGGCCAAAAACGAACTCGTGGCCAGGTAGGTCGGAGCGCGTCCAATATAGGCGAAAGCACCGACGCGCTGCAGCCCAAGACTTCCGGCCTCAAACGCCTGGCTAAAGGTGAGGTAGGTGTCATAGCCATGGCCGTTGGGCACGCCTACGCTGCCGTCATTGCTACTGAGCAATGCCGCCGAATAGCGGGTGTAGTCATTCTTCGAATGACCCGACAACTCCGCCCCTATTTGGTTATCCCCCATACCGAATGTGAAGGGCACCAGAGTGGCCGGGTTGGTGAATTCCGTGACCGGCTGGTAGTGATAAATCTGATAGCCGCCAAAGTCCGAAAGCGTCATGATGCGCTTTTCGGAGATCATGTTGTCGAGCTCAAACTTGCCCACTTTGATGTTGAGCCAGCTCGATTTCAGGAGATTACTGAAGCGCACGTTGGCAGCTTCAAAGCCGAAGACGGCGTCACTCTCTGCCGCCGGCACCAGCAAAAAGCTGATGTTCTTCGCCAGCGTACCGGCCGTGATGTCCGCACGGTCCACACTCACGCGATGCCAGTGCGGCGTCATGCGAAACGACACCGGCCAATAAGCCGGCTGCTGGAAGATGGGAGCGTCGCGATCGTTCCCCATTTGGTAGCCGTTGTCTTTGAACGTCTGGCCAAAGTTGTTCAGCTTGGGCCAGGCTTCGTGACAGGCCGAACACGGCATGCCGTATTTCCGTGCGAAAGCCGGGATGGCATAAACCTTGCCCGCCGGGATGGGCAGTGCGGAAGCCGAACGGCTGTCAATCAATAGCATGGCCAGAACCAGCAAACCACAGACAACCAAGGATGCAAGCCATGGCATCCTTCTGTTCATCGACGATGGAGCCCAGTGGAACATACCGCCTCCTCAGAATGATGTTATACAGCCCCTCAACAAATCTCTAGGACCCACGGAAAGGCGTGCGATATAGTACAGGCCGCGGTGCGGCGTTAACCGCGTAACTTGCTTCCTTCCGTATAATGCTGTGCACCAACCAGCGAATCGAGGCACTGGTCTGATGACTCAGCTGCGCCTTGTCTTTCCCTTGCTTCAGAGAAACCGACCTAGCCGGCGAAGCTTCACATGTACCTTGAATCGTTTCCGCGTTTTTGCTTTGCAGCAAAGATAGGGAGAGACTTGATGGAAGTTTACAAAGGCATTACATCGCGTTGTCCGGGCCAGCTCGGAGCTAGTGTATAGGTAATTGGAAACGTGGTTCTTTTTGGTCTCCAGGTGAACTTCTCATTTTTGCAAATCTCTCAAGGCCCTTGACGAGGGCTGTTCTGAAGGTGAAGAACGCGCCAAGAGACATCCGGCGGGTTCGCATGATGTAGCTGCGCTCATGGCATGTTTCGTTTGATTCTGTTCATTTGATCTTGCAGTGGCAAAACAGAAACTGCTGGGGTAGTGCCAAATGGTGTGCGATGCAGCCGAGGTAGAGCATCCCGCAAATCTTGAATGGAACGCGCGCCATCATGGGCGACACCGCCCTGCGCCTCGCTCATTTCTTTGGCACGAGCGCTCAGTTTTGGCTGAGTCTGCAGAGCCTCTACGACCGGCGGCTCGCCCAGGAGAAAGTAGGAAAATCCATCAACACACTTCCCACGCTAAAACGGCGCGAGCTGGTCCAAGCATGAAGGATTAACGCGACGAATTCCGGTCGACGAACCTCGGGCTGAAACTGCCAAGCTCCGCGATCCTATTTCCCAATCAGCATCCGATGCTCCGCCCCTGCGCCCCCTTGCTTGCGCCTGGCACCGGAGAAATTCGTGCCCGCGCTGATAAGGCATCACGGTTTGCGCGGCCGCCCGCGGGAGCGGCCACGAGTGTGAGACCGTCATCGAATTGAACGAACCACTGGCGCAGGGATACGGGGAATCGAAATGTAGCCTGGCGTGATCCGCTCGACGGTTCACGCTGCAACATGGTGCGCCCTCGCGATCAACGCCCTACATCCCGAATTTAATTTGAGAACTCTTGCTTACGAAGAAGGGCAAGATCGCGCCTCGTTACACTAGATTGAATCAACCTGGTTTTCTCGCTCCAAAGACGCTCAAATGCTGTGGGTCCCGTACTGCTTGACATTTAATGCGACGCAGTATAGTGTCGGATTGTGATTCAGTCTTTCCGCTGCGCCGATACCGGGCGGCTATTTCATCGAGAGTCTGTCCGCCGGTTCAAAGCCGTCGAGCGTCAAGCTCTTAGGAAGCTGGACGTGCTAGACGCGGCGCAGGACATCCGGACGCTCTCAACGCTGCCAGGAAACAGGCTAGAGCGCCTGAGAGGGGAGCGGAAAGGGCGGTACAGCATTCGCGTCAATGACCAATGGCGCGTCTGTTTTGAATGGCGCGATGGGCATGCCTACCAAGTCGAAATCGTGGATTATCACTAGGAGACAGCAGGATGACAAAGAAACTTAAGCCGGTGCATCCAGGAGAAATTCTCCGAGAAGAGTTTATGCTCCCTCTGCGACTAAGTATGAACAGAGTTGCCATGGACTTGCGCGTCCCTGTGACGCGGATCGCCGATATCGTCAACGAGAAACGCGCAATTACTGCTGACACAGCCCTGCGTTTCGCGCGCTACTTCAACAATAGTCC
>WNGI01007475.1_pt1 | contig 10008 bp, 7 predicted proteins | sample 5400621 | NCBI WGS metagenome assembly WNGI01 (sample SAMN13153374, study PRJNA577476) | soil metagenome | isolation source: 20 cm soil or saprolite under Garry oak tree replicate 1 | place: USA:California | collected 2016-06-15 | reverse complement strand
TCGCCAAGATTGGACAACTGACATTCGAGGCGCCGGATTTCGAACGTTTCCCGGCGCTCCGGCTTGCTTACGAATCGTTAAGGACCGGACGCGGCGCGACTACGGTATATAATGCGGCCAACGAAGTGGCTGTGGCGGCGTTCATCGCCGGCAAGATCAGGTTTGGCGCAATTGCGCGTCTTGTCGAAGCGACGCTGGAGGACTGGATACGCTCCGGCAACCTCGCACCATTGACGTCCGCTGATGACGCCATTGCCGTTGACCATAACGCGCGAAATAGAGCTGCCACCCTCTTGCCTCAAATTGCCTTAAAGGCATCCTAGAGGGTTGGGGACAGGGCCTCCGGCTCTGGTTAAGGGGAATCGGATGTCCGAGTTTTTTCTGCATAGTTTCAATACGTTGAGCCATGGCCTGATCGGCTACATCATTCCCTTTTTGTTCGTCCTCACGATCGTCGTCTTTTTTCACGAACTCGGTCACTTTCTGGTCGCGCGCTGGGCGGGCGTGAAGGTGTTAACATTCTCGCTCGGCTTCGGTCCGGAGCTCGCCGGTTTCAACGACCGCCATGGCACACGCTGGAAGATTTCGGCTGTCCCGCTCGGCGGCTATGTCAAGTTCTTCGGCGACGACAGCGAGGCCTCTACGCCATCGGCCGAAATGCTCGCCAGCATGACCGAAGAAGAGCGCGCCGGCAGTTTTCACCACAAGAGCGTCGGTGCGCGCGCGGCGATCGTGGCCGCGGGTCCAATCGCCAATTTCCTTCTGGCAATCGTGATCTTCACCTTCCTGTTCACGTTCTTTGGCAAACCAAGCACGACGGCGCGTGTCGATCAGGTGGAGGCGGGCAGCGCCGCCGCGGCAGCCGGCTTTCAGGTCGGTGACGTCGTAACGGCGATCGACGGCAGAACGATCGAAAGTTTCTCCGATATGCAGCGGGTCGTCGGCATTCGAGCCGGCGAGCAGTTGACGTTCACCGTCAAGCGCGGCGACTCCACGCTGCAACTGCGGGGGACGCCGCAACTCCGGGAGGTAAAGGACCCGTTCGGAAATGCGCAGCGGATCGGCGTGCTGGGCATTACCCGCAAGATGGTAGCCGGCGATGCCACGACCGAACGCGTGGACCCTGCGACGGCATTCTGGCTTGGCGTAAAGGAAACCTGGTTCGTGGTCGACCGCACGCTGGCATATATTGGCGGCGTCTTTACCGGGCGTGAAGCGGCCGACCAGGTCGGCGGCCCGCTCCGGATTGCCCAGATTTCAGGTCAGGTTGCCACCATCGGTGTTGCCGCGCTGGTGCATCTTGCGGCCGTGCTCTCGATCTCGATCGGGTTGTTGAACCTGTTCCCGGTACCGCTGCTCGATGGTGGTCACCTTTTGTTCTACGCCATCGAAGCCGTCCGCGGACGCCCCTTGTCGGATCGGGCAATGGAGATGGGATTCCGGATTGGATTGGGCCTGGTGCTCATGTTGATGGTGTTTGCCACCTATAACGACATCCTGCATCTGGCCGCGTCGTGATGCCTTATTGGGGTGCGTGGCCGATGGGCAACGTCTTGGAATGAAAATGAAATTGCCAGCAATCGGACATTTGCCGCTCCGGCAAAATTGGTTACAAGCAGGGCAATTAATGGGAATCTGCTGGTTCGTAGGGGTGCGGGCCGGCAATGGAATGACAAGGGCGCTTTGCGCATGAATTTTGGAATGCGAGTGCGGGGAGGCTTGTTTGCCGCCCTGATCATGTTCGCCATGCCGGTCGCCATGTTGGCGGTCTTGCTTGTGCCGTCGGTCGCTGCCGCCCAGACCGTGTCCTCGATCCAGGTCGAAGGCAACCGGCGCGTCGAAATCGAGACCATCCGCTCCTATTTCAAGGCCGGCCCCGGGGGGCGTCTGGATCAGGCCAGCATCGACGACGGGCTGAAGGCGCTGATCGAAACCGGCCTGTTCCAGGACGTCAGAATAAGCACGGCGGGAGGGCGGCTGGTGGTGACCGTGGTCGAAAACCCGGTGATCGGCCGCGTGGCGTTCGAGGGCAACAAGAAGGTCAAGGACGAGCAGCTTTCTGCGGAAATCCAATCCAAGCCGCGCGGCACGCTGTCGCGTCCTATGGTCCAGGCCGACGCCCAGCGGATCGCCGAGATCTATCGCCGTTCCGGGCGCTATGACGTGCGCGTCAATCCCGAAATCATCGAACAGCCGAACAACCGCGTCGACCTCATTTTCACCATCACCGAGGGCTCGAAAACCGGCGTCAAGTCAATCGAATTCATCGGCAACTACGCCTATTCATCGTATCGCCTCAGGGACGTCATCAAGACCCGCGAATCCAATCTCTTGAGTTTCCTCGGCGGCGCTGACGTCTACGATCCGGACCGGGTCGAAGCCGATCGCGACCTGATTCGCCGCTACTATCTCAAGCACGGTTTCGCCGACGTTCAGGTGGTGGCCGCGCTGACGGAATACGATCCGGAGCGCAGGGGTTTTCTGGTGACCTTCAAGATCGAGGAAGGCCAGCAGTATCGGGTCGGGTCGGTCGAGTTTCAGTCCAGCATTGCTACCCTGGACCCCAATGCGCTTCGCAGCTTCTCGCGCGTCTATGTCGGCTCTCTCTACAACGCCGAAGCACTGGAGAAGTCCGTCGAGGAAATGCAAATCGAGGCGTCGCGACGGGGTTACGCCTTTGCGATCGTGCGCCCGCGCGGCGATCGCAATTTCGAGACTCATACCGTTTCAATCGTCTTTGCCGTCGACGAGGGGCCGCGGACCTACATCGAGCGTATCAATGTGCGCGGCAATACCCGCACCCGGGACTACGTGATTCGCCGCGAATTCGACATTTCCGAAGGCGACGCATACAACCGCGCGCTGGTCGATCGCGCCGAGCGCCGACTGAAGAACCTCGATTTCTTCAAGAACGTGAAAATCACAACCGAGCCGGGATCCTCGAGCGATCGTGTGATTCTGGTGGTCGATCTCGAAGAGAAATCCACCGGCGACTTCTCGGTATCGGGCGGCTATTCGACTACCGACGGCGCGCTCGGCGAGGTCAGTATTTCCGAGCGTAACTTCCTCGGACGCGGCCTGTTTGCCAAGGCGGCGCTGACCTATGGCCAATACGCGCGCGGGCTCTCGCTGTCATTTGTCGAGCCTTATCTGCTGGATTACCGTGTCGCGCTTGGCCTTGACGCGTTCTATCGCGAGCAGCTCGCTAATCGTTATATTTCGTACGGCACCAAGACAATCGGTTTCAGCCCGCGGCTCGGCTTCGCCCTGCGCGAAGACCTTTCCCTGCAGGTTCGCTATTCGATCTATCAGCAGCAAATCTCGCTGCCGGGCTATCTGGCAAATTGTAACAATGATCCGGCTAACCCGTTCCTCGCCTTCAACCCGTCCCCGGCGTTTGTAAACTCGGTAGGTGGAGCTGCTAACCTTCCGGCTCCCGCGACAGACGCTTCGGGTGTGGGCCTCTGGTGCTATAGCGACGGCGAGGCATCGCTGCCGGTCCGCAAGGAACTCCAGAGCGGCAAGACGCTGACGTCGGCGCTGGGCTATTCGCTGAATTACAATACGCTCGACAACAACAAGAACCCGACCGACGGCCTGCTGGTTGACTTCAGGCAGGACTTCGCAGGCGTCGGCGGTGACGTGAGCTATTTGAAGAGTGCGGTCGACGCCAAATACTACACCCCGCTGGTTGCCGATATTGTCGGGCTGATCCACGTTCAGGGCGGCATTCTGAACGGGTTTGGCGGCGACGGTATTCGCATGCTTGATCATTTCCAGATGGGGCCGAACCTTGTCCGCGGTTTTGCCCCTAACGGTATCGGTCCGCGCGACATCAATCCCTTCGGCACGGGGGACGCGCTTGGCGGCACCAAGTATTGGGGTGCCTCGGCGGAGCTGCAGATGCCGTTCTGGTTCTTGCCGAAGGAAGTAGGATTGAAGGGCGCCGTTTATGCCGATGCGGGTTCATTGTTCGATTACAAGGGACCGACGACCTGGGCCCTCACCAACGAACTCACCACGCCGGCCAATTCCAATTGCGTTAAACCGTCGGCCCCGGGGGTATTCCCCCTGTCGGCTGGCACTTGCACGGGGCTAGTATACGACAGCGGCAATGTGGTCCGCACGTCGGTGGGTGTCGGTCTGATCTGGGCGTCGCCGTTCGGTCCATTGCGCTTTGACTACGCGGTCCCGCTTACCAAAGGTCAGTTCGACCGGGTGCAGCAATTCAAGTTTGGCGGCGGAACATCGTTTTGAGTTTGTAGCCGGCCGGACCGCGACGGGTGGAATGGCGCAGCCGAGATTTTTTGAGCAACCGCCTTGGTCGACGCTGGCCGATATTGCCGCGTTGACGAAGGCGCGTTTGGTCGATCCGTCGCGCGGCGGCCAGCAGGTCAGGGGGCTCGCGTCGCTCGACGAAGCCGGCCCGATGCATCTGACATTTTTCGACAACCTGAAATACGCCGACCAGCTCGCTTCCACGAAGGCCGGCGCATGTCTGGTCAACGAGCGGTTCGAGGCCAGGGTCCCCGCGCACGTTGCGGTGTTGCGCGCGGCCCAGCCGTTTCGGGAATTCGTGAAAATCGCGCGCGAGCTGCACAGCGACGCCCTTCGCCCGCAATCCTGGTTCGGCACCGCCGGCATCGCAGCCTCCGCGGTCATCGATCCCAGCGCCCATCTGGAGGACGGGGTAATCGTCGATCCGCTGGCCGTGATCGGCCCCAACGTCGAAATTGGCGCGGGAACGGTGATCGGGGCGGGTGCCGTGATCGGAGCCAATGTCAGGATCGGCAGGGACTGCGATGTCGGCGCGCGTTGCTCCATTCAGTTTGCGCTTGTTGGCAACAACGTCCTGATTCATCCCGGCTGCAGCATCGGGCAGGATGGCTACGGCTTCGTTTTCTTTGGACCGGATGGCCATCTGAAGGTGCCGCAAACCGGCCGGGTGTTGATCCAGAACGACGTCGAGATCGGCGCCGGAACGACCATCGATCGCGGCAGCCTGCGCGACACCGTCATCGGCGAAGGCACCAAAATCGACAATCAGGTCCAGATCGGCCACAATGTGACAATCGGCAGGCATTGCCTGCTGGCGGCCCAGATAGGTCTCGCGGGCAGCCTGACGATTGGCGACAATGTGGCGTTGGGTGCCAAAGTAGGTATCAACAACCACCTTCGCATCGGCGACGGCGCTCAGGTCACGGCGATGAGCGCCGTCAAGGATGATATTCCCGCTAACGGGCGCTGGGGTGGCCACTTTGCAAAACCGACCAGGCAGTGGTTCCGGGAGATCGTTGCAATAGAGCGTCTGGTGCGCGACAGCACGTCCGATCCAAAGGACGAGGGGCGGGATTGATGGAGTCGCCGGTCAAATTTGAGCTCGTGGACATCAATGAGATCCTGAAGACGCTCCCGCACCGCTATCCGATGCTGCTGATTGACCGGGTTATCAATATCCGAGTCGATTACAGCGGCATCGGAGTCAAGAACGTCACCTTTAACGAGCCACCGTTTCTCGGGCATTTCCCGGAGCGTCCGGTATATCCCGGCGTGATGATGATCGAGGCCATGGCGCAGACCGCCGGCGTGATCGGCATCAAGTCGGTGGAAGGCACAAGGAAGCCGCGCGCAGTTTACTTTCTGACCATCGACAAGTGCAAGTTTCGCAAGCCGGTGATGCCAGGCGACACCATTGAATATCACATGCGCTCGATTGGGCGGCGCAAGACCATGTGGTGGTTTCACGGCGACGCCAGGGTCAATGGCGCGACTGTCGCCGAGGCCGACGTGGGCGCGATGTTGACGGACTGATCTGGGACGCACCAGACGAGCAGGCTCGCAGGCGACATCGGCGATTGACGGATCGTCCCGCGGCGCGCATGCCGATACGAAACAGGACGTAACGAGACGTCACTGGACAGTATTATCGACCCGCGCTAACCACCGGAAATCAAACAGATTCAGACACAACCGCACAGACTGGTACCGGACCATTCGATGAGCAGGATCGATCCCACCGCGCGGGTAGAGGATGGCGCTGTGATCGGCGAGGGCACATCGATCGGTCCCTACTGCATCGTCGGCCCTAACGTCACTATCGGCGCGAACTGCAAGCTGATCGCGCACGTGCACATCACGGCGCGGACCACGATCGGCGACGGCTGCACGATTTATCCATTCGTTTCGCTCGGCACGCCGCCGCAATCGCTGGGCTATCGCGGCGAACTCACCAGGCTTGAGATCGGCCGGGCCTGCACAATCAGGGAACAGGTGACCATGAACGCCGGCACTATCGGTGGAGGCGGCGTTACCTGCGTCGGCGATCGCGGATATTTCATGAACTGCAGCCATGTCGGTCATGACTGTCAGGTCGGTAACGACGTGATCTTTGCGACCTCGGCCACGCTCGGCGGCCACTGCGAGATCGGCGATTTTGTTTTCATAGGCGGGCTGTCGGCGGTGCATCAGTTCACCCGGATCGGGCCCCAGGTGATGGTCGGCGGCGTCTGCGGCGTGCGCAGCGACGTGATCCCGTTCGGCCTCGTCAACGGCCAGTATGCCAGCCTCGAGGGTCTCAACATCATCGGCATGAAGCGTCGCAAGTTCACGCGCGAACGGCTGGCCATCGTACGGTCGTTCTATCAAGAGCTGTTTCACGGACCAGGCATTTTCGCCGACAGGCTGAGCCAGGTGCAGCCGCTGGCGGCCGAGGATCCCGCGATCGCGGAAATTCTGGCCTTCATCGCCAACGGCAAGCATCGTGCGCTGTGCCTTCCGGCTGACGGCCGCACCGAACATTGACCGCGGGATGCCGGAGCCATGATCGATAAGGCTTTGGAGATTTCATCACCGATCGGCCTGATCGCGGCAGGCGGCGTCATGCCGTTTGCGGTAGCGGATTCGTTGATCGCGCGCGGCATCAATCCGGTGTTTTTCGCGCTGGAAGGCGCCTGCGATCCGGTACGGGTGGAGCGCTTTCGCCACCATTGGATTTCCATCGGTCAGCTCGGCAAGGCCACAAAACTGTTTCGCGCCGAAAACTGCCGCGATCTGGTGTTCATCGGCACGCTGGTACGGCCGGCGCTGTCAGAGATTCGCCTGGATTGGGGTACGCTTCGGGTGATCGGCCGGGTGTGGGCAGCTTTCCGGGGCGGAGACGATCATCTGCTGTCTGGCATAGGCAAGATTCTCGAAAACGACGGCTTCCGGATGGTAGGGGTCAGGGATGTCGCCCCCGATCTCCTGATGCCGGAAGGATGCCTCACTCTGAAGGCGCCGGACGAAAACGCCGCCGCAGACATCGCCCGGGGGCGCGACGTCCTAGGCGCACTCAGTCCGTTCGACATCGGTCAGGCCACGGTGGTGATCGACGGTCACGTGGTCGGGGTGGAAGACATCGAAGGCACCGACGGGCTGTTGACGCGCGTTGCGCGGTTGCGCGCGGAAGGCCGCATCCGCGCCAGGAGCGCACGAGGCGTGCTGGTGAAGGCACCCAAGCGCGGGCAGGATCTGCGCTTCGATCTCCCGACCATGGGGCCCCGAACCGTCGAGGGCGCCGCCGCAGCGAAACTTGCCGGGATTGCGATCGTCGCCGGCAACACGATCATCGTCGAACCCCAGGCCGTGATCGAGGCAGCCGATGCCGCAGGCCTTTTCGTGACCGGTTTATCCGCGTGATCCCGGGGCGAGCAACCGGAGATGTCGCGCGAAAGATATTTCTGATCGCGACGGAGGAATCGGGCGACCGGCTCGGCGCCGGCCTGATGAAGGTATTGCGCCAGCGCCTCGGCGGCGCCGTGAAATTCGAGGGCGTCGGCGGCCAGTCGATGGCGCGCGAAGGACTGGCATCGCTTTTTCCGATCGAGCAGCTCTCGATCATGGGACTGGCGGCGGTTGTAAAACAGTTCCCCATGATCCTGCGGCATATCCGGCAAACCGCCACCGCCGTGACGGCTGCCTCACCCGATATTCTCGTGATCATCGATAGTCCCGATTTTACGCATCGGGTGGCACGGCGCGTACGGGCCCGCGATCCCTCGATCCCGATTATTGATTACGTCTCGCCGTCGGTCTGGGCTTGGCGTCCGGGCAGGGCGCGCGCAATGCGCAGCTATGTCGATCATGTGCTTGCCCTGCTTCCTTTCGAGCCGGAGGAATTTCGCAGGCTGCGCGGTCCGCCATGCAGCTATGTCGGCCATCCCCTGACCGAGCAGAGCGGCGGGCTCCGGCCCGGTGTCGACGAGCAGAGGCGCCGGGAGGCGCAGCCGCCGGTTCTATTGGTGCTGCCGGGAAGCCGTCGCAGCGAGATCAATCATCACATGGGTGTATTCGGTGAAACGCTGGGCCTATTGAAGGCCGAGGGCGTGCCGTTCGAACCGATCCTTGCCACCATGCCGCATCTTTTGGATGCGGTTCGGGCCGGCATGAAGTCCTGGCCGGTACAGCCGCGGGTCGTCGTTGGCGAGCAAGAAAAGCGGGCGGCGTTTCGGATTGCCCGCGCTGCGCTGGCCAAGTCCGGCACCGTGACGCTCGAACTTGCACTCGCGGGGGTGCCGATGGTTACGGCCTACAAGGTGGGCGGCGCTGAAGCATGGGTCTTGCGACGGGCGATCAATGTGAAGTCGGTTATCCTGGCCAATCTGGTGGCTGGCGACAACGTCATCCCGGAATTCCTGCAACGAGATTGCACGCCAAAAAACCTGTCGCAGGCGGTGCGCGAGGTGCTCAGCGAGTCACCGCTCCGCCACCGGCAACTCGACGCCTTCGCAAAGATCGAAAGCAGCATGTCCACGGGCAATCAGCCGCCGAGCGTACGCGCGGCCGATATTGTGCTGAAAACCATGCGGAAGTCGCGGCGGGTGAATTAGAACCAGACGGCGTCATGCCCGGGCCTGCAGCCTTGCGCCGATCCACATCTTGGCGGTATCCCAGCAATAAAGACGTGAATGGTCGGGACAAGCCCGGCCATGACGAAAGTGAGTCACTTGCAAGCTGGCGGGGACCGCCGGCGCGACGCTCGAAGCCCGTGATTTACTTGCGCTTGTCGATATCGACGTAATCGCGATGCGGCGCGCCGGTATAGAGTTGGCGCGGGCGGCCGATCTTTTGGTGCGGATCCTCGATCATCTCGCTCCACTGGCTGATCCAGCCGACAGTGCGGGCGACCGCAAACAGCACGGTGAACATCGATGTCGGGAAGCCCATCGCCTTCAGCGTGATGCCGGAATAGAAATCCACATTTGGATAGAGCTTGCGTTCGATGAAATATTCGTCGTGCAGCGCGATCTTTTCCAGTTCCATCGCAACGTTCAGTAACTGATCGTCGCCGTGGCCGGTCTCACCCAGCACGGCGTGACACATTTTCTGCATGATCTTGGCGCGCGGATCGTAGTTCTTGTAGACGCGATGCCCGAAACCCATCAGGCGAACTTCGCTGTTTTTGTCCTTCACCCTCCGGATGAAGTCGGGGATCTTGTCGACCGTACCGATATCGGCCAGCATCGCGAGCGCCGCTTCGTTGGCGCCGCCATGTGCCGGGCCCCACAGGCAAGCGATGCCGGCGGCGATGCAGGCAAACGGATTGGCACCGGAGGAGCCGGCGATTCGCACCGTCGAGGTCGAGGCGTTCTGCTCGTGGTCGGCATGCAGGATGAAGATCTTGTCCAGCGCATTGGCCAGAACCGGATTGATCTTGTACTCCTCGCACGGTACCGCGAAGCACATATGCAGGAAATTTTCGGCGAAGCTCAGCGAGTTCTTCGGATACATGAACGGCTGGCCGATAGTGTATTTGTAGGCCATCGCGGCCAGGGTCGGGATTTTCGCGATCATGCGCATCGACGCGATCATGCGCTGGGTCGGATCGGTGATGTCGGTAGAGTCGTGATAGAACGCAGCCAGCGCCCCGACGGCCGCCACCATGATCGCCATCGGATGGGCGTCGCGGCGGAAGCCCTGGAAGAACCGCGCCATCTGCTCGTGGACCATGGTGTGATGGATCACGCGGTT
>WNGI01007474.1_pt1 | contig 10008 bp, 9 predicted proteins | sample 5400621 | NCBI WGS metagenome assembly WNGI01 (sample SAMN13153374, study PRJNA577476) | soil metagenome | isolation source: 20 cm soil or saprolite under Garry oak tree replicate 1 | place: USA:California | collected 2016-06-15 | reverse complement strand
GGCGGGCTGCTGCGGTTCCAGCTCCAGCGCCCTTTCGTATTCATGGATCGCTTCCTCATAACTCCGCATTGCTTCGTCCGGGATCGCCGAGACGGAATCGCTGAGATTATTCGCCGTAATCGTCAAAGCATTTGCGAGGTTGGTTCGAATTGTCGCGACATCGTTGCTCCTGGCGGTGAACGATTTCGCCTCTTTCAATTGCAATGCTTTGCGATATTCCGCAATTCCTTCTTCGAATCGGCTCAGGCGGCAATAAACCAGTCCGAGTAAGTTTCGGTTGTCGGCCAGCTCCGGCTTCAACTGGACGGCTCGTTCGCAATGGTAAACCGCTTCCGCGTATCGTTCTTGTTTGAAAAAAAGCTGCCCCAATCGGATCTGCGCCTGCCACGCGTCGGGATTCTTGGAAAGATTGTCCCGCCAAAGAGTTTCTTCGCTGCGATAAATTTCCGCTCGACCGTATGTGTAGATTCCCATCGCGCCGAGCAGCGGTAAGATAATGGCGATCGTTGCGATCTTAACTCCGCGTTGCCGCCATGCCCACACAGATGCGACACCCGCGCTGAAGAAGGCGATCAAGGAAACATCGGCAAAATATTGGTGATGATCCGCAACGAGCGTGCCGCTGCGCAGATAAGCCATGCGGACGAATCCGAGCGTGGGCAAGAGCGCGACGACGAAACAGGCCAGGGCAAAAAACGCGCCGCGCGCTAACCGCTTCCGCCACAACCAGAAGATGGCGAGCAGGCTGAGCAGTGCAATTAAAGGAAGCCATTCCAACAGCTGAGGAAAATCGAATCGCCATTTCGGATAGATCGACATCAATCGGACGGGGACGAAGACTTTGCCGGCATACCACCAAACTGCCATGCCGGCGTTGGCAAACCGCCGAATGAGGGACCCAGTAACGATCTCTTCATCGCCGATTCCGCGATTTTGAAACCAAATTGTGACCAGGCTAAAAACGGCCGCCATCAGAAAGAACGGACTTGTTCGAATCACTTCGCGACGGAAGCTTATGCTCTTCGCAGTTTCGGAAAGCCATCCGCGCCACCATGCGCAAAGCAACAGCACAACGGGCAAAAACACGGCCTGTGTCTTTGAGAGGAGCGCTAACAAAAAGAAAACCAGGGACGCGACGTATTCAGTGAATGCACCGGGCAAACGCTTCTCCTCGGTTGCAAGGAAACAAAAGATCGACACTAAGACAAAGAACATCGACAGGACGTTTTTTAGTTCGGAAATCCACGCTACCGATTCCGCGTGCACGGGATGGATCCCGAAGATTAGACCGGCCAGCCACGCGCCCGGCACTTTCAACCGCCGCAAAACCAGCCAAACAAGCACCGCATCGGCCCCTTGGAGAAGAATGTTGACGGCATGATAACCAGCCGCGTTGTCGCCAAAAAGATGGTGCTCGATCCAAAACACCGTATTGGTAATCGGAAAGTAATCCGCAGTTCTTCCGCCCGACCAAATTTCCACCAGGCCGCCAAAATTTCTTAACAGAGGGTTGCCGGTTACGAGTTGCTCGTCGTCCCAAACAAAACCTGCGTGGAGAGCAGGCAGGTAAACCAAAGCAACCGCAGCAACGATCGCCGCAGCTTGTGCCCCCGGCTTCCAAACTTTAAATCTCTTCCCCGCATGGGCTGCCTTACGCCGCCGCTGTGATTGCATAAGCAGAGAAAACTAAAGGCTTCGCCGGTTCTTTCTATTTGTTATTTCGCGGCTCTTTCGAAAAAGCTAAACGCCGGTGCGAAGCTGGGGACGATTTCGTCCTTAGGTCAGTCCGGCTGGCAATCCCCGGTGACGGCGGGCCAAGGCGACGCTGAGAATGCGCAATGACACTGATCGAAATAAGACCGCATTGCAACGGCTGGAAAGTTTTCGAAGCGCGCCGGGCTCGAGCCTGTCCTTCTAGAGAAAAATCAGGCAATCAATTACGCGCACAACCGCGCCAGCTTTCGCACGGGTAAGATTCGCATTTTGAATCCGAGTTGACGGTCATTTGTGGCGTAGGTTTGCTCATCACCCTTGGAGCATCCGTAACGTCCCCGAGCTACGAAGTTGGGGGGAGAACCATTAACATAAACAGGGAGGTATTATAGTGAAGAAAACAATTGTCGCTCTCGCTTGCGCCCTAATCGCGCCGCTGGGGTTTGCGCAGACGGGTACGACGACGACAAAGCAAACGGCAACTGGTACACAACCAACAACGGCAACAGAAACAACCACAACCTACACTGCCGGCACGGTAAGTACCTACACGCCCGGCAAAACGATTGTGGTCCAGAGCAACCTAGGACCGGCCAGCTTCGTCCTGGGCACGACCACGCGAATCGTGGACGGCGCCGGGCATGTCGTCACAGCAGCGCTCACACCGGGTCAGCGTGTGCGCGTTTATTACACGGGCACGGGCAACACTCGGGCCGTGGAACGCGTGATTGTTGGAGACTAAGCGAAATAGTTCGCAAACTCAAAGCTGCAGGGTTCCTTAAGAATCCTGCGGTTTTTCCCGGCATTATGAGGCTCCTCTAGAGCCTACTTTCGTCGGCTCGAGAGAGTCCCGGTGGGTGAGAGCCGCCGCCGAAACGCCGCATCTCGTTGTATCGCTCTTTGGTCATGTCAGTCCGCGCAGTCGGGACGCCGGGCCTATTCTATGGCCGAAAGACTGCAATTCTTGGAAACCTTTCGGCTTTAGTGCGAGAAATTACTTCGTCACCTTCCGCCGAAAAGTTTCCGGAATGATCTAAAGAAACGGTTTGGGAGGGTCGCCGCTTTTTGGGGAAGACCCTGCAACTGTTGAACAAGCGGCATTTGTTGGCCGCCATGCACTTCACAGGCGACGGTCGGCACTTTGTCGGCGGGCAAATCAATATCGTAAGCGGTCCCGACGGCCTGGCAGCCAGTGGTGGCAAGCTGATTCGAGATGGAACAGACCGTGGCACGCTGGATCGGCATCGTCGGTTGCAATTCCTGCGCCGGATAACGCTCTGCCGCCTTGTTCATCACTTGTGTCCAGACCGGCAGTGCCAGCGCGGCACCGTAGCCATGCGGAATAATCGTTGCCGGTTGATCGAAGCCAACCCAAACGCCGCACGTGAGCGTACTGGTGTAACCGAGAAACCACGCGTCCTTGTAATCATTGGTCGTGCCGGTTTTGCCAGCCGCCGGCAAACTGAAGCCTAATGATCTCGCGCTCGCAGCAGTCCCGCGGGTTAAAACGTCTTCCATTAATTGCGAGGTCATCCATGCCGCGCTCGGGTCGAGCGCCGGCGCGGAAATATGTGCTGCCCGGTAAATCGGCTGATGCTGTTGATTATCGATGCGTTCGATGATGTAAGCCTGCTTGCGCACCCCGGAATTCGGAAAAACCGAGTAAGCGGTGGTAAGGTCTTTCAGATTCGTCTCGAACGAGCCAATGTAAATCGCGGGTCCGCGCGAAACATTTTGGGCAAGACCGAGCGTGGTCGCAACCTTCTGCACGGAGTCAAGCCCGGCGAATTGACCCACGCGAACGCTCATGGTGTTGCGTGAATGGATGAGACCGTATGAGCACGGCTGGACGCCGCCGTAAGTTCCGTCAGAATTTCCTGGAGACCAATTTCCGGCGCCTTCAATTTCTCCGGGTTGTATCGGGCCATCACTGATGGCAGCGCCCGGCAAAAGCCCGTGACTGAAAGCAAGCGTGTAAACGAACGGTTTGAAAGCAGAACCAATCTGTCGGTTTGTAGGAGCGAGCGCGCGATTGAATTTACTTTGCGAATAATCGCGACCTCCGACAAGCGCGCGAATGCCACCGCTGGCGTTGTCAATCGTCACGACCGCACCCTGGAGATACGGCATGGCTGAATCATCGCCGGTTTCCGGGGGCTGATAATTTGCCCTCAGCGGATGATGGAAGTTGGACTGGTGCTCGATTTTTGTGAGTTGAGTCTCGAGCGCCTGCTGCGCGGCATTTTGCACGGCCGGATCGAGCGTTGTGTAGATAAAAAGCCCGCCGTTATCGATCTGGTCCTGCGTTAGCAGGAGGTTCAAATCGCGCTGCACCGCGTCCATCGCATAATTTTCCTGGATGAAGGACAAACGTCTGGGATGCGGTGTGATTTTCGCCATCTTCGCCTGTTCGGCTTGCTCCGGCGAAAGTTTTTTCAATTGAACCATGCGATCCAGGACGGCATTGCGTTGCGCGACGGCGCCTTCCGGATTCTTTAGCGGAGAAAAACGATTAGGACTTCGAATCAATCCGGCAAGAAGCGCGGCTTCGGGAAGATTTAGCTTGGATGCACTCTTACCGAAATAAGCTTGCGATGCTGTTTCAACTCCGTAACAGCCAGTACCGAAATAGATGCGATTAATGTATAGCTCCAGAATCTGCTGCTTGGTGAATTCACGCTCGATACGTAGGGCGACCATCGCTTCGAGTAATTTTCGACTAACGGTGCGGCCTCCCAGCGGAAGGCTGTTTCGTGCGAGCTGCTGGGTAATGCTACTGGCGCCTTCTTTGGCCGAGCGGCTTAGAATATCACGAGCAAGCGCCCGCAGAATTCCGCGCCAATCGATGCCGCCATGTTGATAGAAGCGAGCGTCCTCACGCGTCAGTACGGCAGTGACAAAGAAGGGTGAGACCTCGCTGAGTGAAACCTTCAACCGGTTTGCGCCAGCGAGACGACTGTAAATTTTTCCGTCAACATCCAAAACGGTATTGCGCTCCGGCATTTCGCCGACCTTCTTCATTTCGAATGTGGCAGCCCATCCGGTGTAAAATAGAAAAACGGCAACACTGCCCGCCACGATGAGGGCGAGAAGCGTTATCTTCCATCCGTATCGAAAAAGGCGGCTGCGGCCGCGTTTTTTCGCAGCTCGAGTGCGCGTGCGAGCAAAGAGTTTCATTGTTGAAGAGTCAAAGCGTCGAAACGTTGGAAAGGCGAATCGCCTGTAACGTTCAACTCTTCAATGCTCCAACGCACTAGAAGCGCAGCTTTACTTCGCTTTCGTGTTGCTCGGTCGGGCACGCAGCGTTCGTTGGAACTTCCGTCGCGGCATCACTTGCCTGAACAATCTTATTGTCGATCAAATATTTCTCGACTTCCTCGCCGCTGACATCTGGGAGCATTTCCCCATTAATTTCAACACAAGGCGAAAGTGGCTGCCCACTCTTGGTTTCCATCTCCCAGCGAAACGCCGGATTCTGGATGATATCCTTCTCTATATAATGAAGATTGTATTTTGTGAGCACAGCACGGACACCGGCGCTCCAGCCGCAATAAGTCTTCAGGTAGGCGGTAATTTCAGGCGTTTGCATTCACTGAGCATACCACGATAACGAAACGGTTCAAAGAGTTGAAGCGTCGAACGGCTGAATCGTTGAACGCGAAAGTTGAGAAGGATGGTTCGCTAAATGCTTTAAAGGCGTAACTTTCTAATCGATTTAAAAGCCCTCGCCGAGGCTCCGGCTTCGCCCAGGCCATTCACCGGAGCCGCGGCGCCCTAAAATTTATTTCCTCCAGTGGATTCCCCCAGAAAATCGTCACCGATCAGATTTTATGACGCAGCGGTCTGATCGCGTGGGTCAATTTTTGCAGGCCTAATTCCAGACGCGTTTTTACGGTCCCAAGAGGCGCATGAGTCGCGGTCGCAATTTCGCTGTGACTCAATCCCTTGAAGAACGCAAGCTCGACCGCCTCCCGTTGAAATCGGGGCAGCGTTCGCATGCACTTTTCGAGAAATTGGCGCAGATCTCTGCGCACAAAAGGATCGAACACCTCGCAACGTGGATTTCGTGGCCGTTGCTCCAGCTGTTTTCCATAACGCTCCCGCGCGCGGCAATAGGCCTGGCGTCTGCGCAATCGGTCAATGGCGCGGCGCCGTGCAATCGTTATTATCCAGCCGAGCGGCTTGCCTACCTTCGGTGAATAGTGATCTGCCTCATTCCAAATCTGGAGAAGAGTCTCCTGTAAGACGTCGCCCGCCTCCGCTTCTTCGTGAACGACGCTGTCGATCATTGCCTTGAGCGTTTGCCCGTGTCGCCCGTACAGTTCGGTAAGCGCGGCGTGGCGCTGGCGCGAAATGTCTTTCATAAGTGCCTCATCCGGCGCCGAGGATACTCCCGGCTGATCAAGAACAGACCCAATCATAGCTGACTGACTTTTGGCGGTGGCGGCGGCTCGGTTGGTGGCCGGCCGCGTTCGTTGCCGATGGCACTCCACCAGTCCGGCTCGATGATGTCGGAGATCAGTGGAGTGCCTGGATAGACCCACTGATGTGGGCCTGAATTACATTCCTTCGTAGGGCAGTGAAGCTCGTAATTGCCCTCGCCAGACCGGGTTATTTCCACCTCGTGGCCATTGAATTTTTTCTCGCAAAGAATGCAAACACGCTGATCCTCGAGCGATTTCCAGATTCTGAACTGGTCCTTGGCACATAAGATTGACAATCGATCTTCAGATTTCGGGTGAGCACTCATTGTGCGATGAAAGGCAGCGTGCCCAAATAATCGAACTCCACAATCGGGGCAGCGGATGATTGTCTGATAGGTGAAAATCCTAACTGCGCAGTTTTTCTGGCGAGCTATGCAAACTTTCGGGTTATTTTCGTCGATGAAAAATCACAGCCGGGGCCGCGGGACTGGATCGCTTAGCCGCCGCCGTCGCCATCTTGGCCAAAACTTCATCGGTTGGCCCCACCCAATTCATCGGAATTGAATGGCAATGGTTAGTCGGGCAAATGATCCGCAGCGGCCCGTTTCCACGTGTGCCTCCGATTATCTGTAATTGCCGGCCCGTAATAATTTTGCTGCAAACAAGGCAATAACGTTTCTCATCCAGGGAATGCCATTGCCGGAATTGATCGAGTCGTTGCAAGATCTCCAGTTTGTCTTCATCTGATAATTTGATAGGAGAGACGAGCGCCATCCCAAAAACATGCTGTTCTACCAATTGTCGCACAATCAGGCGAAGGGCGAATTAGCGTATCGGTCAAAATCCTAGCTAATTCCTTTGCCCAAAATTCGCCTGCGCGTTTTGGGAAATGAAAGCGAATCGCGCCACGCCCCGCTGGTGGTAACCGCCACGGCGCGTAACAGGCAGGATGGATCGGGCATGACTGCGGTTCCCATATGGTAAAGCTTCGTCTGACTCTCTGCCGATTCAGCAAAAGCTTATGGGAGTGGACCGCCGAACCTCGGCGGCGATGCGCGCACAAAAAAAAAGCGGCGAGAGTCGCCTCCCGCCGCTCGTTAATCCAAGGCACATGGCTTATCGTCCGCCGCTTTGCTGACCGCCGCCTTGTTGCTGACCACCGCCTTGTCTTTCGCGTTCCTGTCTTTCACGCTCCTGTTTTTCGCGCTCCTGTTTTTCGCGCTCCTGTTTTTCGAGATCGCCCTGTTGGCCGCCCTCCTGTTGGCCGCCTTGCTGTCCGGCAGTCGTAGGTTTGATCGGTTCGTTCGGATTGGGTTGTGTTTGCATAAGTTCCCTTTCTTTATTCTACTTAACGAGTTTACTAATTGGTGTGCACACGAGGCTGGTTTGATTGATGAAAACACACAATCGGGGCGGCGGATGATTATCTAATCAGACAAAATCCTATACTCTACCGACGATTTTCTCGACGCGCGGATCGCCGCTCCGTCGACAGTCAAGTTTTTGCTTGATCGGGTCACGAAGCCCTGTCGCAATAGGGGGCGTAAACCAACTCAACTGAAAGGCTACCTATGCTCTGGACTGTAATCGTCATTCTAGTCGTGCTCTGGCTCCTCGGCTTCATCGGCCACTTTGGCGGCGCTCTCATCCATCTTCTGCTCGTGATTGCCGTTGTTGTGCTGATCATTAACCTGATCCAAGGCAGACGGGGGCTCTGATGGACGCACGTCCTCATTGCTTCAGCGCTGGCCGTAGAGCGTTTTCTTTTCCAAAATGGCCCACGGGAAAGAGGCCGTGATCGCCCCAAGTCAAACAGCGGCCGAAAGAATTGGGACACTGTAGATTTAAGCGACGATGGAGCGCGGTCAGCCGAGATCAACGACGAAATCAGGCACGCGAGACAAAGGTCGAAGATGAGGGATTTGAGCTGCTAATCGGCTTTTTCTTAATCGAGCGGCTAATGCCGTTTTCTGCGACCGCCAGAGCGTTTCCGAGTAGCCCGCGACGATGTCAATTTTCGCGAAGTTCCCGCCGCTTTGCGTGATTTTGTTGTCGTCGATCGACGTGATACTCTCTTTTTCGCCTTGGCGCGGGAACGCGTGCCGGCTTTGCGCGACTTGGCAACGGATTTTCTGGCCGGGCGTCGTCTGCGGGGGGCTTTCGAGATCGCTTTGGAGCTTTTCACGACGCTCCGGACGGCCCGCCTTGCTGGTGGAGCAATCGGGCGTCGCTTCTCGGCAGCTTTTCCGGCAACAGCGCCCACCACTCCGCCGACAACTGCGCCGATCGGTCCTGCTATGCTACCAATCGCGGCTCCGGCGACAGCACCAGCGGTCTGTTTCGGGATAGCCGGGATTTCGATGTTTTCGGACAACTGCGAAGGTTCTTTTTTTTGCGCGTCTGGATTGCTAGGCATGGTGGAACCCCTTAATGATTTGATTTTGCTGCAAAAGTATTTCGTATGACAAACCCCAGACAGCCGTAACGAAATTGGGAATCAGCTGCGAGAGCTTTTCTGGCTACTGTGCCCAGCATATCAAATTGTCAGCTACGTCCGATCAATTCTGATAAACGGATCGCGTTAGGCACAAATCACGTGTGCGTCGCTGGCAAAGTTTGGTGGCGCGCCTAAATGTCTTGGCCCCCGGACGCGCGTTCAGCGCGGTCGCTCGACTCAATGCGGCCAGGATTGTTTCCGTCTCGCTCTGCTTTTTTGCGAACGCGCTCGAACTGTTTCTCGAGGCTGGTGAGATCTTCGTCGGAAAGTTTTTCCAGATCGACAAGTTCATTTCGAGCCCCTTTCAACGCTCGGATTACTTCGTCGAGTTTCAAATGAGCCGCTTTGGCATCGCGGTTCTGCGTATTCTGAATGAGAAAGACCATCAGGAAAGTAACAATTGTCGTTCCGGTATTAATAATGAGCTGCCAGGTATCCGAATAATGAAACGCGGGGCCGGTTAGTCCCCAAACGACGATGATGAGAATCGCGCCCGCAAAAGCCCAAGCGCTCCCGAGCACCATTGACGAGCGCCGTGCAAAAATCCGAAAAGCATCGCTCACTACGCAAAAGAAATCTCGCGATTCTTCCTGTTTCTTAAGTTTTTCCTTCTGCGTTTTCATTGCCATAATATTGTATTCCCGCCGCGCGCAAGCCGGAAGGAACGCTTATCAGTGTCGGTCAAGAAGCTGCGGAGCCGCACTCCGGCGGCCTGCCATCGATCGGCCCCTTAACGACGGAAAATTAAGCCGAGCACGAAACCGACCCCGAGCGCGGTCAAGACCGCCTTCGTCGGGTTCTCGCGGACGTATTGCTTGCTGTCGTCCTGAAAACTGCGGACGCGATGGAGCGCATCATCCCATACCTCTTCCACGCGGCCCCGATATTCATCGACCATTGCGCCCGCGGCCGAGCGGAGATCTTCCACCGCTTCGCGGGCGTGCGTCACGCCACGCTCTGCTTTTTCTCCCGCCTGCGGCGAAACCGCAGAGCTTTGATCCATTTGGTTTTCGTCAGCCATAGATTTCTTTAGTTTGAAGTTTGTGGAGTGTCGGTATTATTGATCGCAACCGGTACCCACCGGTTTTATTTATTTAGCCGCGACGTTGATCACGGATTTGGCCAATTTGGTTAACTTTTTGTCTGTATCTGATTCTTCGGTCAAGGTAGTCTGAAGTAACTGCGCACTATCCCGATCCCCCAATAACTCGGCGTATGTCCGAGCGCAGCCGTAACCGGCCATCTCATAGTGCTCAACGCGCTGCGCCGCAGCAATTAGCCCGGCATCGCGCACTTCGTCTTCAGCATCTTCTTCGATCATCTCGTCTCCCTCTTTAATCACACCTTCCATGCCCTCACATTTCGGGCCGCGGG
>WNGI01007471.1_pt1 | contig 10009 bp, 12 predicted proteins | sample 5400621 | NCBI WGS metagenome assembly WNGI01 (sample SAMN13153374, study PRJNA577476) | soil metagenome | isolation source: 20 cm soil or saprolite under Garry oak tree replicate 1 | place: USA:California | collected 2016-06-15 | reverse complement strand
TGAGGCCGAGCCATCTTCAGTCCCATGAGCCAAACAGGCAATTACCTCGCGGTCATCAAGGTCGTCGGCGTCGGCGGCGGAGGCACCAACGCGGTCAACCGCATGGTGGACTCCGGTCTGTCCGGCTGCGAGTTCATCGCGGTGAACACCGACGCGCAGGCGCTGATGATGACGGACGCCGACGTGAAGATTCAGGTCGGCGCGCAGGCGACGCGCGGGCTCGGCGCGGGGGCAGATCCCGAGATCGGATTGGCCGCCGCCCAGGAGAGCCGCGACGAGCTCAAGGAGGCGCTCAAGGGCGCGGACATGGTGTTCGTCACCGCGGGCGAGGGCGGCGGCACCGGCACCGGCGGCGCCCCGATCGTCGCAGAGCTCGGTCAGGAGCTCGGCGCACTCACGGTGGGCGTGGTCACGCGGCCATTCGCATTCGAAGGCCGCAAGCGCGCCGAACAGGCGGAGCGCGGCATCGACCAGCTGCGCGATCGCGTCGACACGCTGATCGTGATCGAGAACGACCGTTTACTGCAGGTCGTCGAGCGACAGACCTCGGTCGTCGAGGCGTTTCGGATGGCGGACGACATTCTGCGTCAGGGCGTCCAGGGAATCACCGACCTGATCACGGAGCCCGGTCTCGTGAATCTGGATTTCGCCGACGTCCGGACGATCATGCGTGACGCCGGCTCGGCCTTGATGGGAATCGGCCGTGCTTCGGGTGAGAACCGAGCCGCTGAGGCGGCGCGGACGGCCGTGTCGTCTCCGCTCCTCGAGGCGTCGATCGAAGGGGCGACCGGGATCCTGCTCAACATCACCGGCGGTTCCGACATCGGCCTCTTCGAGGTCAACGAGGCTGCCGAGGTCGTCACGGGCGCTGCGGACCAGAACGCCAACGTGATCTTCGGCGCGGTGATCGACGATTCGCTCCGCGAAGAGGTTCAGGTCACCGTCATCGCGACCGGGTTCGGCGGCCGGGGCGGCCGGCGCGCCCGGCGTAGGGAGACCGCCCCCGAAGCGCCGCTGCCCGCAACTGCGGCGAGTGAAGGGTTCGACGTCTCGCACGATGTGCTGGAAGTACCGTCCTTCCTTCGCGACGACTAGATCCGCGAAAACGCGGCGAACAGGTTTAGAGCCTTCTCGGCGCGGCTATCTGTGGCGTGCCCTCATGGGGTTCATCCTCCCCGGTTGGCCCCACGACCCGGTCCGTCGCTCCGGCTGAGCCTCGTGGAGACACAGCCGGAGCGGCACCTTTCCGACGCTCGTTAGCATCGTCCGCGTATGGCCCAGATGCTCCTCCGGACGCCGCTCCACGACCGGCATGTCGCGCTGGGCGCGCGCATGGTCCCGTTCGCCGGCTGGGAAATGCCCGTGCAGTACGAGGGAGTCATTGCAGAGCACCGCGCGGTCCGGGCCGATTGCGGCGTCTTCGACGTCTCGCACATGGGCGAGTTCGAGGTCGAGGGCCCGCGCGCGACAGCGCTCTTGCAGGCGACGCTTTCGAACGATCTCGACAAGATCGGTCCCGGCCAAGCGCAGTACACGCTGCTGACTAATGACCGCGGCGGGATCATCGATGACCTGATCGTCTACCGGCTCGATGACTTCCGCTTCTTGCTGATCGTGAACGCCGCCAACACCGAGACCGACCTCCACTGGCTGAAGGAGCACGAGATCCGCGGCTCCGACGTCCGCGACGTCTCCGAGGAGTACGCGCTGCTCGCGGTGCAAGGGCCCCGAGCGATCGAGCGGCTGGGACTGCCCGAGGCTGCGCAGTTCACGTTCGCCGAAGGAGAGATCGACGGAATTCAGTGCATGGTGAACCGCACGGGCTACACCGGTGAGCGGGGCTGCGAGATCCTCGTCATGGCCGAAGATGCCGGCGACCTGTGGGACCGCGTGCTCGCGCGCGGCGCCGTCCCGTGTGGACTGGGCGCGCGCGACACGCTGCGCCTCGAAGCCTCACTGCCACTGCACGGGAACGACATCACCCCCGACACCGATGCGATCTCCGCTGGGCTCGGTTGGTGCTGCGCGTTGGACAAGGAGTTCTCGGGCGTCGCAGAGCTTCGTGAGCTCAAGGCTCGTGGCCCAGAGCGCAAACTCGTCTCGTTCGTCATGGAGGAGAAGGCGGTGCCGCGGCAAGGCATGGCGATCGAGGGCGGGGGCGAGGTCACCTCGGGGACGCACTCGCCGATGCTCGACCGCGGTATAGGGATGGGCTACGTCCGTGCAGACTCTGCGACTCCGGACACTGAGCTGGCGATCGACGTCCGCGGGAAGTCGCGACGGGCACGTGTCGTCAAGAGACCGATCTACAAGCGAGAGGAGTAGCGCCAGGTGGCCGCGAGCGAGACCTATCCCGACGATCTGAAGTACCACGCGGAACACGATTGGGCACGCATCGCCGGCGATGAAGCGGTGCTCGGGATCACGTGGTTCGCGCAGGACGCGCTCGGCGAGCTCGTCCACTACGAACCACCCAACGAGGGTGACACGATCGCGAAGGATTCGGCCTACGGTGAGGTGGAATCGGTCAAAGCCGTCTCGGACGTGATCGCGCCTCTCTCCGGTGAGGTGCTCGAGGTCAACGCGAAGGTGGTCGAGGAGCCGGAGACCGTCAACGAGGACCCTTACGGTGACGGCTGGCTGATCCGCATCCGGATGACGAATCCCTCGGAGGCCGACTCGCTGCTCGGCCTCGACGCCTACAAGCAAGTCGTCGCCGAAGCTTAATGTCGCGAAAAATGCTGCGCATTTTCCCCGATGAGGGTTAGTCCCGTCGCTTCGCTCCGGAAAGAACGATGAGTTATTTGTCGTTGACGGAGCGGGACCGCGAGGAGATGCTCGCGGCGATCGGGGTCTCCTCGGTGGAGGAGCTCTTCCGCGACATCCCCGCGGGCGTGCGCCTCGGGCGCGAGCTCGACCTCGAGCCGTCGCTCTCCGAGCAGGAGCTCTCGCGGCACCTCGACGAGCTTGCAGTGCGGAACGTCGACACCAGCAAGGAGCTCTCGTTCCTCGGCGCCGGCATCTACGACCACTATGTCCCGGCTGTCGTCGACACCGTGCTCCAGCGTGGCGAGTTGCTGACGGCATACACGCCGTATCAGCCGGAGATGAGCCAGGGGGTGCTCCAGGCGATCTTCGAGTACCAGACCGTGATCTGCGAATTGACCGGGATGGACGTCTCGAACGCGTCGGGCTACGACGGCACGACCGTTGCAGCGGACGCCTGCTACGTAGCGAAGCACGCGACGGGACGGACGAAGGTCGTCGTGACCGAGGCGACGAACCCGCAGGTGCGGCAGGTGGTCAAGACGTACGCGCCCGGCTTCGGGCTCGAGATCGTCGAGGTGCCTCATCGCGGGGGCGTCACGGACCCGGACGAGCTACGCCGGGCAGCGACGGACGCGGCCTGCGTGATCTTCCAGCAGCCGAACTTCTTCGGCTGTCTCGAGCCGGCACCCGACCTGGCCGCCGCCGCCACCGACGCGGAGGCGATCGCCGTTGCGCACGTCGATCCGATCTCACTCGGTGTGTTGGAAGCGCCCGGTGCCTACGGCTGCGGCATCGCGATCGGCGAGGGCCAGGGCGCGGGCAACTATCAGTCTTTCGCCGGGCCGCATTACGGCTTCCTCGCTGCGCGGAAGGAGTTCATTCGCCGGATGCCGGGCCGCATCGTCGGCGAGACGCTGGACGCCGCGGGCGAGCGCGGCTATGTCCTGACCCTGCAGACCCGCGAGCAGCACATCCGGCGCGAGAAGGCGACCTCGAACATCACGACGAACCAGACGCTGCTGGCCCTCGCGGGCCTCGTCCATCTTTCGTGGCTGGGACCGCAGGGACTGCGTGAGGTGGGGGAGACCTGCATGAGCCTCGCCGCCTACGCGCAGAGCAGGTTGACGGACGCCGGGCTCGAGTCTGCGTTTCCTGACCGGACAACATTCAAGGAGTTTGCCGTCCGCACCGGACGGAGCGCGACGGACGCAATTCGGACTGCCCGCGAACGTGGGGTCCATCCGGGCTATGCGCTCGGCCGCGACTACCAGGGGCTCGACGACGCGGTGCTCGTCGCCGTCACGGAGCGCCGCACACCCGCCGACATCGACCGGCTCGTCGAAGCGCTGACGCCGTGAAGCTCATCTTCGAGAAGTCCCAATCCGGCCGGCGCAGCGGAGAGCTTCCGCGCTACGACCTCCCGCCCGCGAACGTGCCGGCTGCGCTTCGGCGCGAGACGCCGCCGCGCTTGCCCGAGCTCGCGGAGCCCGAAATCGTCCGGCACTTCACAGAGCTCTCGACGCGCAACTTCGGCATCGATACGGGCTTTTATCCGCTCGGGTCTTGCACGATGAAGTACAACCCGCGCGTCAACGAGCGGCTGGCGATGCTGCCGGGTTTCCGCGACCTCCACCCGTACCAGGACGAGGATGCGATCCAGGGAGCGCTCGAGGTCATGTGGCGACTTCAGGAGGCGCTGATCGAGGTATCCGGACTGCAGGCTTGCTCGTTGCAGCCGGCGGCGGGATCGCAGGGGGAGCTGACGGGCCTGATGGTCATACGTGCTTACTTCGCAGACCGGGGCGAGGCCGATCAGCGCGACACGATCATCACCGCCGACACCGCGCACGGCACCAATCCCGCGAGCGTCACCATGGCCGGATACAAGCTCGCGAAGGTCGAGACCGATGCTCGCGGCAATGTCGACGTCGCGCATCTCAGCGAGCTGGTGAATGAGCGGACGGCCGGGCTCATGCTGACGAACCCCTCCACGCTCGGGCTCTTCGACGAGCACATCGAGGAGATCGCGGAGATCTTCCACGATGTCGGCGCCCTCCTCTATTACGACGGCGCCAACCTGAATGCAGTCTGTGGCATCTCGCGGCCGGGCGACATGGGCTTCGACATCGTGCACATCAACCTGCACAAGACCTTTTCGCAGCCGCACGGGGGCGGAGGTCCGGGCGGTGGCCCGATCGCCGTCCGCGACAACCTCGAGCCGTTCCTGCCGGTCCCGGCCGTCGTGAAGGACGGTGAGCGGTTCCGTCTCGACTACGACCGCCCGAAGTCGATCGGCAAGGTGCGCGGCTTCAGTGGACCGTTCGGCGTCTTCGTCCGCTCCTACGCATTCATCCGCTCATACGGGCCGCGCCTCCGCGAGATGTCCGAGGTTGCCGTCCTCAACGCCAACTATCTACTGGCCCGACTCAAAGAGGCGTACGATCTCCCGTACGACCGTCTCGCGATGCACGAGTTCGTGCTGAGTGCCCGTTCGTTGAAGCGCGAGCACGGCATCTCGGCACTCGATGTCGCGAAGCGACTGATGGATTACGGCTTCCATCCGCCGACGATCTATTTCCCGCTCGTCGTTCCGGAGGCGTTGATGATCGAGCCGACGGAGACCGAGGCCAAGGAGACGCTCGACGAGTTTGCGGACGCAATGCTGGCGATTGCGCGAGAGGCAAAGGAGGATCCGGAGGTGCTTCGCGAGGCGCCGCACGCCCGCCCGGTGAAACGGTTGGACGAGGTGCTCGCCGCAAAGCGCGCGATCGTGAAGTACGGCTTCGAGGAACATCCGGACCTGAGTCGCGAGCAGGCGGAGCCCCGCCAGCTCGAAGCACAGAAGGGTGCTTAGGCGGCCAGCGGCAGGCTCAGCTGTCTGAGCCCGAGCCGCTCGAAGACGAGCTCGACCTCGATCGCAACGGGCGCGAACTGTTCCGCCTGCCAGATGTGTGCGTCGTCTTCGGACTGCAACTTCTCCAGCTGTCGGCCGAGCGCGCTGTCTTCGGACCGCAGTAACACCGTCTGCGCGTAGGAGCGTGCCCACACCTCGTGCACCGACTGGAAGTAGCGCTGGCGTGAGTGGCCTCCGGGCAGGACTCGTTTCTCGAGCAGCGCCGCAGCGTCGCGCCAGGGCGCGAACGCCTGATGCACAGCCGAGGCCCACGAGCGCGTCTTGCGGTCGTAGAAGATCTGGTGGTCCAGGAGGTGGCCGAGCTCGTGCAGGAATCCGAGCGCGGATCGCCCGCCGATGCGCGAGACACGCAGGTCGATCGGATCGCGCTTGCGGAAGCGGTAGGCGCCGGCCTCGCTGATCGTCGCCGTTGCCACGACCGGTACAGGTGAAAGATCGGAGCGCAGTCCGTGCAGCCTGGACGCCGCTGCAAGCGCGCGTTGCAACTCAGCCGCCAGCGGGCTCCGGCGTGGTAACGCGACGACGTCTTCCAACGAACGCAGCCGCGGCTTTCCCTCGCGGCTGACACATTCGGGGTAGCGGCGTTGTCCCATCGGTAAATAATCGGTTGTGCATCGGACGGACTTGAGCCGCCTGTCATGCTTTGCAGGGTGAAACTGCGTCGTACGCTTCTCGTTTGCACGGCTGTTTCCTTCGCGGCGATCGATCTCGTGCACAAGTCGTTCGCGTCGGCGGAGTTTCATCACGCACGCACGCAGTTCGTCGCGCTGATCATGGCTGCGGTGATCGTGGCACTCGTCATCCTTGTGCCGCGCGTCCCGTCGAACGCCGCCGCGATCGGCGCGGGGATCGCGTGCGGAGGTGCACTCGGAAATCTGATCTCGGTCTTCGCATGGTCGCGGGGCGTGCCCGATCCGCTGGTGGTCGAGGGGACGATGCACGGCCTTGCCTTCAACCTCGCCGACCTGTTCGCGATCACAGGCGACGCAATGCTGCTCAGCGCGGTCGTCCTGCACGGGATGCGGCACCGCGCGAGATTGGGGGAAAGCGTCTAGGGCTGTCTTAGTAGAGATCGTCGAGGTCGTCCACGATCGGCGCCTCTTCTTCGCGACGACGACGGACGATCTCCGACACCACGAGCAGAAGCGGTATGGCGACCGTCAGCGCAAGGCTCGTCCAGGCGAGTGCGAACCAGGCGATGATGAGGCCGGCCACGCCGAAGCGCTGCCCGACAGGGTCGTGCCGCAGGAAGCTCATGAGCACGGCTGCTTCCTTCATTTTGGCTCCTCCTTCAAGGGCAGGGATCGGCCGGCCCGGGGGAATCCTCCATCCCTCGGTCGCGTAATGCCTGCGCGAGTAGCAAGACTGTAGGGAGGAACCCGAATGAGGGAGAAATGATGACGAAAGTCCAAAAGACCGAGGAACAGTGGCGCAAGGAGCTGGCTCGGGAGCAGTACCACGTCCTGCGCGAGAAAGGCACGGAAGCGCCGTTCTCCGGTGAGTACGACCAGACCTTCGAGCCCGGCACCTATCGCTGCGCCGGCTGCGACGCCGAGCTCTTCAGCTCCGAGGCGAAGTACGACTCCGGATGCGGCTGGCCCGCGTTCTACGCCCCCGCCGGCGAGGAAGCCGTAGACGAGGAGACCGACACATCCCACGGGATGGTGCGCACCGAGGTGACGTGCTCGAACTGCGGCGGCCACCTCGGCCACCTGTTCCCCGACGGTCCAGCACCGACCGGAATTCGCTACTGCATCAATTCGGCAGCACTCAACCTGGAGGAGGAATAGTGGAGAAGAAGGCAACGTTCGGCGCCGGCTGCTTCTGGGGCGTCGAGGCTGCATTCCGGCAGCTCGAGGGCGTGACGCGAACGCGCGTCGGCTATTCGGGCGGCACGACTGAGAATCCGACGTACGAGGACGTCTGCTCGCACACGACCGGCCACGCCGAGGTCGTCGAGGTCACGTACGACCCCGACCGCATCTCGTACGAGCAGCTGCTCGACGTCTTCTGGGCAAAGCACGACCCGACGCAGCTGAATCGACAGGGCTGGGACATCGGCGACAACTACCGGTCGACGATCTTCTTCCACGACGAGGAGCAGCACGAGGCCGCTTTGAAGTCGAAGGCCGGAGAGCAGCGGAACTGGGGCGTGCCGATCGTCACGCAGGTCGAGCCCGCGCAGGCCTTCTACGAGGCCGAGGACTACCACCAGCAGTACCTCGAGAAGCGCGGCCGCTCGAGCTGCACGCCTGCGCTGCAGCGCGCAACTGCCGCGAGCTGAGGGCTAGACCCGCAGCCCGCGAATGCCGTCACGCACTCAAGAGCGGGTGCGTGGCGGCGACCTTCCATGGGCGCATGAAGGTAGAGCGGGCGATCGGGATCAGGCAGAGCCGGACGTTGTCGGCGTGGAACGAGCCGAACTCTTCGCCTCTGAAGTCCTCGAGGACGTCGAGCATCGAAGCGGCTGACGGTGACCGCAGATAACCGACGGTCATGTGCGGGAGTGCAACACGGAGATCGGCGTTGGGATTCAACGCTGCGAGCAAGCGCGGGACGCCGTCCGTGTGAGCCTCGACGACTGCGGCATCGTGGAAGCAATTCGCGTGCCGGAGCGCAATCTCGCAAGAGCGTTGCCCGGCCCAGACCTCCCGAGCTTCGTCGACGAGCTCGCTTACCCGCTCGGCGGTAGGGTCGTGCGCGACGCCGTGGATCCAGATGTGGAGGAAGTGCGGGGGAACTCCAGCAACACGTTCGACCTTTCCGAGGCGCGCAAGCAGATCACGAACAGCGTCCTTCACCTGAGGCGGAGGTTCGATGAGCCAGCCGGCGAGGATGCGTCCCTCAGCTTCCGGGAGTTCCGACCAGAAGTTCTCCAGCGGCGTCTCGCGCGCGAGGAAGTAGCTCCACGCTTCGTCGTATGACTCGAACCATTTGCCGATCATGGCCGTGAGTCTGACGAGCCGCCGCCCGTGTCATTGTCGCTACTGCGTGGGCGGCGAAGGAACGCTGAGCGCGCAGCGTGGCTCGTGCTTTTCGGCGAGGCGAAGCAGAAGGGCGTGCAGGTTCGCGCGCTCCTTGTCGCCGAGGGGGGCGAGAAACTCGTCTTCGATCTCTTTCGAGAGCGCGCGTAGCCGCTTCAGCGCCCGTCTTCCGTCCGACGTGAGACGGACGAGGTGCCGGCGGCGGTCGTCGGGATCGCGACGCCGCTCGATGAGCCCCTGCTCCTCGAGCTCGTCGAGCAGCCCCACGAGCTGGCCGCGGTCGTAGCCGAGCGCGTCGGCGATCGAGCCCTGCGTCTCGGCCGACCCCACATCGAGCACGAGCAGGATCGCGTGGTGATACGGATGGAGTCCACTCCCCTCGTAGGCCTTCATCGTCCGATCCTTCGCGGCGAATCCCAGCTTCTTGAGCAGGAACGTGGCCGATGCAACGAGCTCCTCAGGCAGCTGAGGCACCGTGCGCGGTTGTGTTTCAGGGGGTGTGAGGGTCATGTGAAACAGAGTAGCGCGTACAAGCGTTGTCGTGCTATAACATTGAGTACGTCAACGGTTTTGGAGGCCAATTAGTGGATATCCTCACGAAGAGGGAGCGGCGCTGGAGCGCGCTGGCTCTGATTGTTACTGCCCAGTTCATGGTCGTTCTCGACGTCGCCATCGTGAACGTCGCCCTGCCGTCGATCAAGACGGATCTCAATTTTTCCCAGGCGAACCTCCAGTGGGTGATCTCGGCCTACGCCATCCTGTTCGGCGGGGCGTTGCTCCTCGGCGGGAGGCTCGCCGACCTGCTCGGCCGGCGAAGACTCTTCGTCGCCGGACTCGCCCTGTTCACCACAAGCTCGCTGCTCTGCGGCCTCGCGTGGTCGGAGAGCTCGCTGATCGCGTTCCGTGCGCTGCAAGGGCTCGGGGGAGCGCTGCTCGCTCCGGCTGCACTCTCGCTGCTGATGACGACGTTCGCCGAGGGCCGGGAACGGAATCTCGCGCTCGGCATCTACGGTGCAGCCTCCGGGAGCGGCGCCGCGGCCGGCGTGCTGTTGGGCGGCGTGCTCACGTCGTATCTGAGCTGGTCATGGGTCTTCTTCATCAACATTCCCGTCGGCGTCGCCGCAATCGTGCTCACGCCTCTGCTGCTACAGGAGAGCCGTGCTGGGCTGGCGAACCGACACTTCGATCTCCCAGGCGCGGCATCCATCACCGGCGGTCTGATGCTGCTCGTCTACGCGACCACGCGCGCGACGACAGACGGCTGGAGCTCGGGTACGACAATCGCACTTCTCGGCGGCGCGGCAGGCCTTGTGCTCGCGTTCATTGCGATCGAGTTGCGCTC
>WNGI01007469.1_pt1 | contig 10011 bp, 9 predicted proteins | sample 5400621 | NCBI WGS metagenome assembly WNGI01 (sample SAMN13153374, study PRJNA577476) | soil metagenome | isolation source: 20 cm soil or saprolite under Garry oak tree replicate 1 | place: USA:California | collected 2016-06-15 | reverse complement strand
TTGCCGGCCGCCATCGGCCGCCTGACGAGCAGGTTCTCCGACGTTCTCGCTAAGCGCTTGTCAGGCGAATACCAGGAATTCTGATATACTGATTTTCGGTATGGCGAAGACCATGACGATCCAGGTCCGTGGGCGGGGTACTCTGACCCTCCCCGCGGCGCTACGCGAGAAGTACAAGCTCGATGAGGGCGACCCGCTGACGGTCGTCGACCTCGACGGCGCGGTGCTCCTCAGTCCTCGGCTCCTCGTTGTACCGCGGCTTGCCGCCGAGATGGAGCGGCTTCGCCAGGTGCGAAAGCTGTCCCTGAAGGATCTGGGTGGCCCGGCCCGAGAAGACTGAGCCGCTACCCGTCTGCGTCGATGCTGACGTCCTGATCGCCGGCCTGCTGTCACGCACCGGCGCCAGCCACGCGATCCTGGTCCTCGGTGAGCTCGGCCTTCTGCATTTGGTGCTGCCCGAGACCGCCGTAGAAGAAGTCCGTCGGAACCTGACCGCGAAGCTCCCCGAGGCCGCTCCGCTGTTCGAAGAATTCCTTCGCGCGGTCCCAATTCAGATCCACAGTCCGACCGCGCGCGACCGCGAACGGGCGCGCGAGCTTGCCGACCCGAAGGACATCCCCATCCTCGCCGCGGCGATCGGCGCCGGAGCGCGACTCCTCGCCACGCACAACGTCCGACACTTCCGTTCAGGGGAAGGAGTGCGGATCGTCCGACCACGAACGCTCATCGAGGAAGCCCGCGCCTGGATGGGATCGTTCGGGCTATGAGTGCGCAACGCGAACGTGCCCGAAAACGTGCCCGCGGCGGGCCAGAGCCAGGCCAAAACCACCCTACGCCGCCCAACATCGAAGCGAACAACCCCTCGGTAAGTCGGCGACTTACGGAGGGGCCCCGTGTCACCCCCACGATTAGAAGTCCGATGCTCTATCCAACTGAGCTACAGGCGCGTCCAATCAGCCTAGTATGTTACGCGTTTTCGCCGAGCGTCATTTTTCGGGCCGCGCTGAATTTGCGCTGAGCGAGGACCATCGCCCAGCGTCCTCGTCCCGATCGTGACTACGCGCATTTGCCCGCCGATCCCACGGATACAGCGAATGCGATCCGGCGGCGGCCAGGCCGGACGGCGACAGCTCGAACAACCAGACGCGTCACGGCGCGCAATCGCCAGCGCAGGCACGCCATCGCCTGAACCGATCGAAGGCTCAATGGCCGAGGGCGCGCACCACGTTCTCCCAGAGGACCACCGTCTCTCTGTTACCCGGATCGCCGGACTCCTGCTTGCGAACGGCCGTGTGGACCATCACCAGCCGGCTCTTCGGGTCGACGAAGATCCGCTGGCCCCGCACGCCGAGGAGCGCGAACCTCCGCTCCTCGCCCGGAAAGATCCAGGTCTGGTAGCCATAGCCGAAACCTGGCGTCGCGCGGCCCGGCCACAGGTGGTCCTGGTTCGGATGCTTGCTGGTGGCGTCCGCGATCCACGCGGCGGGGATGATCTGGCGGCCCCGCCAGTTTCCGTCGTGGGCGAGCAGGAGACCGAGCCGCGCGTAGTCGCGCAGCACCGCGTTGAGGCAGCAATAGGTCGACTCCTGGCCGGAGCGGTCGACCAGCCACGTCGCATCCGCCTCGGCGCCCATCGGCTGCCAGATCTTCTGCTCCAGGTACTCGGCCACCGGCCGGCCGAGCGCGCTCGTCAGCACCAGCCCGAGCACCTGGGTCTCGACCGAGGCGTAATAGAAGCGCGTGCCGCTCGGCCTGACGCGCTCATTGAACTTTCTCACCGCATCCACGCCGCCGGTCCCGACCCGGGCGAACGTGTCCCGCGCAAGCTGCATGACGTCGTCCCGTCCCGAGTACTCCTCGAGAAAGCGCACGCCCGAGGACATCTGGAGGAGGTGCCTGAGCGAAGTGCTACCGTACTCGGTTCCGGCTAGGTCCGGCACGTACGCGTCCGCGCGGTCGTCGACGGACCGGACGCGGCCCTCGGAGATCGCGATCCCGATCAGCATCGCGGTGACGGTCTTGGCCATCGACCACGAGGTCAAACGGTGCTGATCGTTCCGCGCGTATTGATAGCGCTCGACCAGGATCGTATCGTCCCGCGCGATGAGGAACCCGGTCACGGGATGGCGCGCCAGGTAATCGTCGACGGTGAAGCTCTTGCCCTCGTAGTCGTAACGAAGGGCGGGCTCGGACGCCGCGCGAGCGAGTCGCGAGGGCGTCGTTGCGCGACGCACGAACCGCCCTGCGAAGATCTGGTCCAGGTGGCTGTGCGAGCCCACGAGGAAGGGAGGCCTCAAGAACGTCCCGCGGGCGCCGATCGGATAGCCGTTGCTCGCTCCATATTCCTCGGCGTCCGGGCCACCCGCGTCGAACCGCGGCGCGGACACGACCGGGGGACCGGGAGCGCCAGCATCGCGCGGGCCGGGCGACGGCGGCGAGGCGCAACCGGCTAACGCGGCGGCGAACAGGCAGGCCAAAAGGAGCCCCGCGGCGACGGACGACTGATCACCCGGCGTCAATTGATTCGCCGCAGCTTCGTGACGTTCCATCGGTCGATCGGGTGGAGCTCGAAGGTCTCTCCGTCGCGATACAGTCGGTAGCACCGTGGGCGCCCGCGGTCCAACACGTTCCGCTGATCGCTCTACTCAGCGGCAGGCGAGACCCGCACTCGCCCAGAGGCGGCTCTCCGCATGGCACCGAGGACACTGCATTCCGTCGCCTCCGATAGTTCAGCCGGCCAGCAGGGACGTGGCGGCGCGAGCGTAGCCCCGGGGCACAGACGGGTCAAGGCGACTATGAATCCCCTCAGCACGCCTCTGCACCATCGCCAGCGTGCGCCAGCCGCCGAGATCCTGCACCGTGCGGAGGTCGACCCCGGCCATGACGAGCCGGGACGCAAACGTATGCCGGTTGCAGTGCCGTTCTCCCCAAACCTATCGCGCCTCCCTCGCTCTTGACAAGGTGGCTGGGCACGCCTAGTATCCGCGAACCAAAGTTCTGACTCCTCTGCCGCTTTCCGGAAAAGGAGGTTGATCAGCCAGCTCACGTAAGACACTTAGGCGAAGAACTATGATGTCAACAACCGAAGGGGCGTGTTATGCAACTGCAAATGCCGTGGTTTAAACCCGCTGCGTGGGGCGTTGTCATCGGCGCTATAGGGGCTATGATTATTGGCTTTTCATGGTTGGGCTGGACCCTGGGCAGCACCGCCGAGCGCATGGCCGTCGAACGAACCAACTCGGCCGTGATCGTCGCGCTCACCCCCTCCTGCGTCGCGACATTCATGCAGCAGCCAGGTGCAGCCGCGAAGCTAACAGAGTTCCAGAAGATTGAGTCGTGGAGACAGCGCGAGTTCATCGAAGCCGGTGGATGGGCTACTCCCCGAGGCGGCAAAGCGCCTAACTCGGGAGTCGCGACCGCGTGTGCCGAGGAGCTGGCAAAGACCAAAACGTAACTCGCGGCACTGAACGTCGGAAGGAGCTGCCTCTAGGTCAACGCTATCGAGTGGAACGGGGCGCGCGGGGCGGTGAAGTCGTCCGCGTTACACTGACCGCTCATGCGCGCCCCACGTCCGCTTTTCTGTGACGCCGGGCGCCGTTACTCGACGATGTCTTTCTTGAGACCTTGAACGAACTTGACGACCTCGCCCTGTTCGGCCTCGGGCACCTTGAACTTCGCCAAGGTCGCTGCCGCATGACCAAGAAAGACGTTCCAGTCGCTCTCGCTGATGCGCATGCCTCGGTGAGCGAGGGCCATGTCCCGGCCGCGGTAGTACGTTGGTCCGCCAGTGCAGGCGCAGAGGTAGTCGATGAGGAGCTGCTTCTCGCGCTGGATGCCGTCCTCGCCACGATGCGCCCAGAAACGGCCGAGCTGCGGATCGTTCCGAAGCCGCGGTAGCAGATCATTGGCCACGGCGCTGATCGCATCGTACCCGCCGAGGCGCTCGTACAGCGTTTTCGTGCTCATCGTGCCCTCCCTCATGGGTCGGGGAGCTGAATCCGGATCAGCGTCAGTTGGGGTGAACCTAAAGCCCGCGGCGGGCAGAGTCAACGTCTCAGTTCAGCTCCGCGCGCCGGCGCAGATCCAGCTCAGCATCCTCAGGCGTGACCCATCGCTCAAACGTGACCCCGCACGAGCTTATCCCCTGGCCGGGTTAGCTTTGACCACGCCGCGCCGGTCGGGCCTACTCCCCCTCACCATCACCATCACCTGCCCGCGTGGTCTTCGAGCGTTGGATCACGCCCGTGCATGCCGAACTGGATCTGCTGGGCGAGTGGCGGCGCTGAGATGATCTCCGGCAACTGACAGCCCTGGAGTTGACCATCGGGCTGGCGACAGTCTAGTCTCAGCCCACCGTCCCGACCTTTAGCGGCCATACTCCGGAGGCGACATGCAGTGTCCCAGATGCCAGCACCAGAATCCCCCGGATCATAAGTTCTGTTCGCAGTGCGGAACGGCGCTCCAGCGTGCCTCCCGAAAGGTCCAGCCAACGCCGTCCTATACGGACTTACAGCATTCCCTGACCGAAGCCCTTGAACAGCAGAGCGCCATGGCGGAGATCCTGAGGATCATCAGCACGTCGCCGACGAATCTCCAGCCGGTGTTGGACGAGGTGGTAAAGAGTGCAGCGCGCTTCTGCGCGGCCCCGGATGCGTCGATCTTTCGACTCGACGGGGGAAACTTGCGTGCCGAGGCCCACCACGGCGCGGTCTCTCAACCCGCCGGCTTCCTCATACCGCTCGTTCGGGGAACCGTCGCGGGGCGCTCTGTGCTCGAACGGCAGACTATTGCCGTGACCGATCTCCAGGTTGAAACGGACGAGTATCCCGAGGGAAGCGCTCTGGCCAGACAGACGGGTCAGCGGGCGACGCTCAGCGCTCCACTCTTGCGAGAAGGAACGCCGATAGGTGTGATCCTGCTGCGTCGCGGGGACGCAGTTTCGTTCACGGGCACGCAAATCGCGCTGTTGAAGACCTTCGCCACTCAGGCTGTCATCGCCATCGAGAACGTGCGGCTGTTCATGGAACTTCAAGAGAGGAACAAGGCGCTCACGCAGGCCCACGCGCAGGTGAGTGAGGCCTTGGAGCAGCAGACCGCGACGAGTGAGATCTTGAAGGTGATCTCCAGCTCGCCAACCGATGTGCGACCAGTGTTCGACGCAATCATTCAGAACGCAGTACGGCTCTGCGGCGGGTTCAATGGGACTGTCTTTCGATTCGACGGAAGCCTGATTCACGTGGCAGCCCACCACAACTTCGCGCCCGAGGCCGCCGACGTGGTGCACCGAGTTTTTCCGATCCCGCCCGACAGGGGAAGCGTGACGGGCCGGGCGATTCTTACGCGAAGCGTGATCCACCTGCCTGACTTAGCCAGTGATGCGGAGCACACGCGTCCCAAGCTTCTCGAAGCCGGCTTCCGCGCAATCTTGGCGGTACCGATGCTTCGCGACGGTGCCCCAATCGGAGCGATCACGGTAACTCGTCGCGAGCCAGAGCCCTTCTCTGAAGGAGAGATTTCGCTCCTCCAGACCTTCGCAGACCAAGCCGTGATCGCCATAGAGAACGTGAGGTTGTTCAACGAGACGAAGGAGGCGCTAGACCGGCAGACGGCGACCAGCGAAATCCTCCGTGTGATCAGCCAATCACCGACAGACGTGCAGCCGGTGTTCGATGCGATCGCGGAGAGCGCCGTGCGACTCTGCGACGCCGTGTTCGGTGGGATCTTCCGGGTAGACGGGGAGACTCTACGCGCAGTCGGTCGGCATGGTCCTATTGCCGTTCGCGGCTTTGTAATGCCGATCAAGCGGGGGACCGTCGCGGGGCGCACTGTCCTTGAGCGCCAGACGGTTCACGTTATTGACCTGCAGGCCGAGGAGGAAGAGTTTCCCGAGGGTAGTGCAATCGCGAAGGAGTTGGGGCACCGCACGACACTGGGCGTTCCGTTGTTACGAGAGGGGGCGGCGCTAGGTGCCGTCGTCATCCGCCGCGCCGAAGCGGAGCCATTCACGGAAAAACAAATCGCTCTGCTCGAAACATTTGCCGACCAAGCTGTGATCGCCATTGAGAATGTGCGGCTGTTCACCGAGACGAAGGAGGCCCTGGAGCAGCAGACGGCAACCAGTGAGATCCTCCGGGTCATCGGAAGTTCGCCGACAGACGCGCAACCTGTTTTCGAGACGATCGCCCGAAGCGGGGTCAGTGTGTGTGCGGCCTTGGGTTGCGCGGTATTCGTCATCGACGGGGACATGGTCCGAGTCGCCGCGACTCACGGAGTACGGCCCGAACGGATCGAGCGGTTTCGACAAGAATACCCGGCACCGCTCGACGCCAAGATTGACACCGCTCAAACTATTCGCGGACGTCGTGTGTTTCACCTGGCGGATATTGAGCACAACCCGAATGCGAGCGCGAGCGATATCGAAAACGCGCGCCTCGCGGGGTACCAGACCCGGCTGATGGTTCCGATGGTACGCGGAGACAGGGCCCTCGGTTTGATCGCCGTCACTCGGGAAGCGCCGACACCATTCTCGGCTCAACAGGTTGACCTGCTCAAGACTTTTGCCGACCAAGCCGTCATCGCTATTGAAAACGTCCGCTTGTTTAGGGAGCTCGAGACACGCAACCGCGACCTCACCGAGGCACTTGATCAGCAGACCGCCACCAGTGAAGTTCTCAAGGTCATCAGCCGCTCGACGTTCGATCTTCAGCCCGTGTTGGAGATACTCATTGAGAATGCCACGCGCCTGTGCGGCGCGCAGCAGGGATTCCTCTTCACGTCGGACGGTGAGCTGCATCACCTTGCGGTTGAGTACAATGCACCGCCGGCGTTCAAAGAGTGGGTCCTCACTCACCCTAGTCGAACAGGAGACGCCTCCGTCGTCGGTCGCGTCGCGCGCGAGGGGTGCGTCATCCAGATTCTGGATGCCCAGGCCGACGCCGCGTGGCGCGCTCGAAACGTCGGAGCACCTGGCCTCAGCGGCGTTCGCAGTCTTCTCGGCGTCCCCATGCGGCGGGAGGGTGTCCTCATCGGCGTTATCGCGATGTGGCGGACCGCGGTGCGGCCTTACACCAACAAGGAACAGCAGTTAGTCGAGACGTTTGCCGACCAAGCAGTAATAGCCATCGAAAACGTCCGCCTTGTCACCGAGCTGCAGGCCCGGACGTAGGATTTGACGCGGTCGGTCGAGCAGCTCACAGCGTTGGGAGAGGTCGGACGTGCCGTCAGTTCTACGCTGGATCTCGAAACGGTGTTGAGCACGATCGTTTCGCGGGCCGTCCAGCTGTCGGGACTCGACGGCGGCGTGGTCTTCGAATACGACGAGCCTACTGAGGAGTTCGTCCAGCGGGTCGCGACGGAGACGGGCGGAACGCTCGCGGAAGTTCGGCGCACCACAAGGTTTCGAAAGGGGGAAGGAGTACTCGGGCGGACCGCCATCACGCTGGAACCGGCTCAAGTGCCGGACATCACCGTCCCGGGCGCCTACGAGAGTCGGTTGCGGGAGAACCTCATTGCGTCCGGCATCCGGGCCATCTTGGCCGTACCGATGGTCCGCGAGGACCGACTGATCGGATGTCTCGCCGTGACGCGCAACCATTCTGGAGAGTTCGCCGCCGAGACGATCGAGTTGATGCGGACCTTTGCGACGCAGTCAGCATTGGCCATACAGAATGCCCGGCTCTTCCGCGAGATCGAGGACAAGAGTCGTCAGCTCGAAGTCGCCAGTCAGCATAAGTCCGAATTCCTCGCGAACATGTCCCACGAGCTACGGACGCCGCTGAATGCCATCATAGGGTTCTCCGAGGTGCTGACCGACCGCATGTTCGGTGATCTCAACGAGAAGCAGGAAGAGTACCTGAAGGACATCTATGCCTCGGGCGCCCATCTCCTGTCGCTGATAAACGACATCCTCGACCTTTCCAAGATCGAGGCCGGGCGGATGGAGCTGGAACTCGCCGACTTCGATCTTCCGCAGGCGATCGACAACGCCTTGATGCTGGTTCGGGAGCGGGCTGGGCGGCGGAGCATCACGCTGCACACTGCTGTGGACGCGCGGCTCGGTCAGGTCCGGGCAGACGAGCGGAAGATCCGACAGGTCGTCCTCAATCTGCTCTCGAATGCGATCAAGTTCACGCCGGAGGGCGGTCGAATCGAGGTGGCAGCTTCACCACGAGATGGGTCGGTGGAGGTCTCGGTCAGTGACACCGGGGTTGGCATCGCGCCAGAGGACCATGAGGCAGTATTCGAGGAGTTCCGCCAAGTGGGGACAGTGGAGAAGAAAGCTGAGGGTACGGGCCTGGGGCTGACGCTCTGCCGGAAGTTTGTCGAGCTGCACGGCGGCAAGATCTGGGTCAAGAGCGAGCTTGGGGTCGGCTCGACGTTCACGTTCACGATCCCAGTACGGCGAGGTGCGTAAGCCAACCCGGCTGAGTCCATGTTGAACACGAAGATCCTCGATGTCCCCTACTTGACGCAGCCGACGCCTATTACGTGTCAATCGACCTGCCTCAAGATGTACGCCAAGTACTTGGAGCAGAAGCTGCAGATGTCCTCGTTGGGGGCGGAAAAAACAGTGCAGGAGATCTGGAAAGAGATCAATGAAGACCCCAATCGGCCGTCGAAGGTCCGAAACTCGTACGACAATTTCAGCTGGTGGCTGCAGAAGTATTTCGGCCCACGACGCTTTGAGGTCAAGAGCTCGAGGAGTGTGGATGAGGCGATCCAGCTGATAGTCCACTACATCGACCACGGCTACCCCGTCATGGTTAGTACGAATCACAGCCGGACAGATGGTCACATCATCCTTGTGATCGGTTACGAGAACTTCGAGCCCGCGATGAGCAGCCGCGCAGTCAAGTTTGTGTGCCACGACCCGTACGGGAAGTTCAATCCGGGGCTCAAGTCCAAGCTATTCGGGAAACGCCGATTCGATACAGGGATGTCCTTAGCGACAGGAGGTGAAATTGGTCCCGGGAAGGGGTTGCGTTACGACTACGATGCGATAAGACGAGTGCGCCATGATAAGCACTCATCGGGCACATACTTCCTTGTCTCGGCACAGCTGGCTTCTTAGTGCCGCACAACCCAGCGGCAGAGCCCGCTGATCAAGTGATGGTCGCCCCTGACCTGCCCATTGACTACGCCCCCGCGGCGACGCACGATCAACCGCACCTCTTCACCGTCATCTAGATCAGACTCCACACCCCGGACAAGGGAGGTGAGCCATGCTCGACATGCTCATTCAAGGCGGTCGCGTCGTCACCCCGGCTGGGGTCGGCGATTGGGACGTGGGAGTCGAGGGCGAGAAAATCGTGTCTATAGCCTTTCCGGGCGTGCTGCCTGCCGCGGCGACCCAGGTCATCGACGCCCGCGGGAAGATTGTGGTGCCCGGCGGGATCGAGACCCACGCCCACGCCGTCGCCAACGTCCAGCCAGGCGCCCGTACGCTGGTGGCCGGCGTTCCCAACGCTGGGCCCCTGGAGCACTCCCTGGGCGCGATCTGGGGCGGGACGACGACGGTGATCGATTTTGCCCCTGTGCCGCACGCGGGGGACCTGGCTCAGGGGATCCACGACTATCTGGCGCCCTGGCGCGGTCAGGCGTACACGGACTATTCCACCCACTGTATCTACTCCAACCGAACTCCTCCCGACGCGATCGCCCGGTACCATGAGCTCGTCGAGGCGGGCTTCCCCAGCGTCAAAATCTTCACGACCGACATCCGACCTCCCGAAGGGCGACAAACGAGCCTGACCCCGATCGCCAAGATCGACACCGGGCGCCTCGAGGACCTCATGCGACAGGTCGCGCGGCACGGGGGCGTGTTGGCAGTCCACGGCGAGGACGATGAGCTGGTCATGTACAACTACCTGCTGGCCCAGCAGCGAGGCCAGTGGGATTGGTACAACGTCCATCTCATCCACTCCAAGCTGGTGGAAGAGCTGGCCTTCCAGCAGGTGGTGCGACTGGCGGCGCGGACAGGGGCCGGTACCTACTTCGTGCACGTCACGGCCA